>Ga0308167_1000033_pt1 | contig 350079 bp, 316 predicted proteins | sample PhyCR1_2_FD_202138 | JGI IMG/M metagenome (GOLD analysis project Ga0308167, IMG submission 202138) | Phyllosphere microbial communities from UC Gill Tract Community Farm, Albany, California, United States - DLSLRC.R1 | ecosystem: Host-associated > Plants > Phyllosphere > Unclassified | place...
TATCGTCTTGTGAGTGCCCACACAGATTGTCTGATAAATTGTTAAAGAGCATCGCCGGCGTTAAAACTCATCGGCGCGGGCTGCGTATACTACGCTTTTCGCCCTGAGAGTCAAGCGTTTATTTCGCCTTCGTCTCACTGACTGGGTGGTTCGTCTTGCGTTTAAGCAGTCGTTGTTCCCGGTCAGTGGAGGCGCATTATAGGGAGTTCTCAGAAGGCCGCAACCCCTAATTTCAAAAAACTTTTCAAGCGCGGCTTTTTTCGACAAAAGTGATAAAAAAGGGTGTTTTTCCGCCAGTTTTTCAGCAAAACAGCCACTAAAGCCGGCTGACAGTAGAGTAAAATAACAATAACGATGTAAGCCAAGGATCCGCAGCCATGCAATTTAATGCTCAACAACGGGCCGCCCAACGTAATCTTTCTTATCTGTTAGCAGAAAAACTCGGTCAACAGATACTCGCGGGCGAATTTGCTGCGGGCAGTATCCTGCCCGGAGAGATGGAATTGGCAGAAGCCTTCGGCGTCAGCCGTACCGCAGTGCGAGAAGCGGTGAAGATATTGGCGGCGAAAGGCATGTTGTTGCCGCGCCCGCGTATTGGCACCCGCGTTATGCCGCAAAGCCAGTGGAACTTCCTCGACCAGGAGCTGCTCACCTGGTGGATGACACGGGAAAACTTTGATCAGGTCATGCAACACTTCCTGATTATGCGCACCTCGCTGGAACCACAGGCCTGCGCGTTGGCGGCAACCCACGCCAGCAAACAGCAAAAAGCGCAGTTAGAAATGCTGATGGCGGAAATGCGCGCGCTGCATGATGAATTCGATCGCGAACGCTGGATTCAGGTCGATACGCAATTCCACCAGCTTATTTATAAAGCCAGCGGTAATCCGTTTCTTACCTCCTTCGCCAACCTGTTCAGTTCGGTTTACCAAAGTTACTTCCGCGCCATTACCGGTAATGAGGTGATTAAGCTGCCACACCATCAGGCGATTGTGGATGCCATTCTGGCCGCTGATGGCAGCGCCGCGCTGGCTGCATGCCAAGTACTGTTAAGCGAGAAAGATCCTTCTTCTATATAGATAGAGGAAAACAACGTGCCGACAATCAACCAGGAACCGTAATGACAAAATCCGCGCGCAGTATGGCTGGGCTACCGTGGATCGCCGCCATGGCGTTCTTTATGCAGGCGTTGGACGCCACCATTCTTAACACCGCCTTGCCGGCGATAGCCCATAGTCTGGCGCGCTCACCGCTGGCAATGCAGTCGGCGGTCATCAGCTATACGTTAACCGTCGCGATGCTGATCCCGGTCAGCGGCTGGCTGGCAGACCGCTATGGCACCCGACGGGTGTTTATTATCGCCGTCTCGCTATTTACCCTGGGGTCATTGCTGTGCGCCCTGTCACCCAGCCTGAGTTTCCTGGTCATTTCGCGCATCGTGCAGGGCATTGGCGGCGCAATGATGATGCCAGTGGCACGGTTGGCGTTGTTGCGCGCCTACCCACGCAGTGAGCTGCTGCCGGTGCTCAACTTTGTCACCATGCCGGGGTTGATAGGGCCAATCCTCGGGCCGTTGCTCGGCGGCTGGCTGGTGACCTACGCCACCTGGCATTGGATTTTCCTGATCAACATTCCCATTGGTTTGCTCGGCATTCTGTACGCACGAAAATACATGCCGGATTTCACCACGCCGAAACGGCCATTTGATTTCGTCGGATTTATGCTGTTTGGACTTAGTCTGGTATTGATATCCACCGGACTGGAACTGTTCGGCGAGCGGGTAATGGCCAGCTATGTTTCGCTTGGCGTGCTGCTGAGCGGGTTTGTCGTGCTATGGGGTTATATTGCGCACGCCCGTCGCCACACTCAGCCACTGATTGGTCTGGATCTGTTCAAGACTCGGACTTTTTCGGTCGGCATTGCCGGCAACGTGGCATCACGGCTCGGAACCGGCTGCGTGCCCTTCTTGATGCCGCTGATGTTACAGGTCGGTTTTGGCTATTCGGCGATTATTGCCGGCTGCATGATGGCGCCAACTGCCGTCGGTTCGCTGATGGCAAAATCCACCGTAACCCAGGTATTGCGCTGGTTTGGCTATCGTAAAACCCTGGTCGGCATAACCCTGGTTATCGGCGTGCTGATTGCCCAGTTCGCCCTGCAAAGCCCGGGTATGCCGTTATGGCTGATGATTGTGCCGTTATTCGTGCTCGGCATGGCAATGTCGACCCAGTTCACCGCGATGAATACCATCAGCCTGGCAGACCTGAATGACAGCAATGCCAGCTCCGGCAATAGCGTACTGGCGGTCACTCAGCAGCTATCGATCAGTTTTGGCATTGCGGTGAGCGCGGCGGTACTGCGTTTTTATGATTCGCTGTCGATCGGTACCATGATCGACCACTTCCACTATACCTTTATTACCATGGGCATCGTCACCATGGTATCGGCCTTTGTGTTCATGCTGTTACGCAAAAAGGACGGACGCAATCTGATTACCGGCAAAGAGAAGCGCGAACAACCGGCAAAGACGGTTGGCTAACGGCGGCCGACCGAGGCTCGCTCCACCAGCTCAGGCGTCAGTACCAGCACCTGGGCGTCACGCTCCGGGTTTTGCAGGCGATTGATTAACGCGTCAATCGCCAGTTCGCCCAACGAATCTTTCGGTTGATGAATGGTGCTCAACGGCGGTGCTAAATATTTCGCCAACTCGATATCGTCGTAGCCCATTACCGCCATGTCCTGCGGTACGCGTAGCCCGGCCTGGAACAAGGCCTGATAAACGCCAACCGCCACCGCATCGTTACCGGCAAAAACCGCATGCGGCGGAGTCTCCAGCGCCAATAGCTGCTGCATGGCGCGCACCCCGCCTTCAAATTCAAAGTCACAGTGCACTTCATAACCCGGCAGGATCGCCAAACCGGCACGCTGCATGGCCCGGCGATAGCCCTCCAGACGATGGCGAGCGGTGGTTTTATCCTGCGGCCCGGCAATGCAGGCAATATGGCAATAGCCGCGCGCAATCAGGTGATCGGTAGCCATTTCGCCACCCAGCAGCGAGTTATCCTGAATAATGTCGTTGGCGCCTTCAAACGGCGCCCAATCCATCATGACGATCGGCAGCGAAGGGTAGCGGCTCAGCGCATCCTGCGAAGGGCGATGGTTTTCGGTGCACATCAACAACAACCCGTCGACGCGTTTTTGCAGCAGGGTTTCCATGCTGCGATTCATACGCGCCGCGTCCTCTTCGGTATTGCACAGAATCAGGCTGTAACCGCGCTCATAACAGCTTCGCTCTACCCCGCGCACCACCTCGGCGTAAAACGGGTTATTGCTGGCGGTCACCAGCATGCCGATGGTACGCGTCTGGTTGATCTTTAGACTGCGAGCCAGCGCGGAAGGCGCATAGTTGAGCCGTTCGACGGCCGCTATCACTTTGCTGCGCACGCTATCGCTGACAAAACGATTATTATTGATAACGTGCGAAACCGTGGAGGTTGAAACACCCGCCAGGCGAGCGACATCTTTCATGGTGGCCAAGGCATTTACCCCTGCTGCTGCAAGAAGGCGTCGATCTCGGCACGCCAGGGTACCGAAGGCTGCGCGCCCGGGCGCGTAACGGCAATAGCCGCCGCCGCATGAGCGAACCGCACCGCCTGGTTCAGGGTCTGTCCTTCCAGCAACGCCGTCAACAGCGCGCCGTTGAAGGTATCGCCAGCGGCGATGGTGTCGACCGCCTTGACTCGAAAGCCCGGCACCAGCTTGCCGTCACCGTTTTCACTCAGCCACACGCCTCGGCTGCCAAGGGTGATCAACACCGTTTCGATGCCTTTAGCATGCAGCACGCTGGCAGCACGCGCCGCATCAGCATCATTATTGACAGCAATTCCGGTCAAACGCTGTGCTTCGGTCTCGTTGGGGGTAATCATGTCGATCATCGCCAACAGTTCATCCGGCAATTCCCGTGCCGGCGCCGGGTTGAGGATCACCCGGGTAGCGTGCTGTTTTGCCAGCCGCGCCGCAGCGATAACGCTTTCCAGCGGCGACTCAAGCTGCATCAGCAACGCCGCCGCGTCGATCACCGACTGCCGGTAACGTTCAAGATATTGCGGCGTGAGTGCCGCATTGGCGCCAGCATCGATGCCAATCACGTTCTCACCGTCACCGTTAACGAATATCAGCGCCACGCCGGTAGTACTGCCATCGATGGCTTCAACAGGCTGAGTATCAATCTGGTCGCCGGCCAACTGTTGGCGAATGCGTTCACCAATATCATCTGCGCCCACGCAGGCAATAAAGGCGATATCCGCGCCGCTGCGGCCGGCAGCAACTGCCTGATTGGCCCCCTTGCCGCCAAACGCCACTTTATACTGCTTCCCGATCACCGTTTCGCCCGGCCGGGGGAACTGGTCGACATTAAGGATATGGTCAGCATTGATGCTACCCAGAACCACCAGCTTTCCTGTTTCCATCGCATTGTTTCCTGCTTGCAGTGCGCGCCACCGACAACGCTCGTTCCGGCGGCACGCGATCACACTTATTGGGTGACCAGTTTCAGATCTACCGGGATAGTAGCCGGTACTTTCTCGCCTTTCAGTACTTTATCGGCGGTTTCGACGCCGATGACGCCGATCTGATCCGGACGCTGCGCCACGGTTGCCGCCAGTTTGCCACCTTCAACCGCTTTTACACCGTCGGCGGTGCCATCAAAGCCCACGACTACCACGTCGGTTTTACCGGCGGTCTGCAGTGCGCGTAGGGCACCCAGCGCCATTTCGTCATTCTGCGCGAACACCGCCTGAACCTGTGGATGTGCGGTCAGCAGGTTCTGCATTACGTTCAAGCCCTTGGTACGATCGAAATCGGCCGGCTGACTGGCCAACAGCGTGAATTTGTTCTGATCCAGCGACTGTTTGAAGCCTTCGCCTCGCTCACGCGCGGCAGAGGTGCCGGCAATCCCTTCCAGCTGAATCACCTTGGCGTCGGTCCCTACCTTCTTGGCGATAAAGTCACCGGCCATTTTGCCTCCCACGCGGTTATCCGAGGCAATGTGGCTGACCACCTCGCCTTTTGACGCCACGCGATCGAGCGTAATTACCGGGATTTTAGCCTGGTTGGCCATTTTGATGGCGTTGCCGACCGCATCGGAGTCGGTTGGGTTGATCAACAGCAGTTTCGGGTTCTGCACCATCAGATCCTGCACGTTGGCCAATTCCTTCGCCGGATTATTTTGCGAATCCAGCACCACCAGGTTGTAACCCAGCTTGTTGGCTTCCTGCTGCGCCCCCTCCTTCATTGAAACAAAGAACGGGTTGTTCAACGTCGATACCACCAGTGCAATGGTGTCTTTCGCCAGCGCATTCGCGCTCAGGGTGGCGCTCAGCGCAAAAGCTGAAGCCAGTACTGCCAGTTTTTTCATTTTCATGGTCGTGATTCCTGTAGGGGAGGTTACTTGTTACTTTTATTGTCTACCAGAACCGCCAGCAGTATGACTACCGCCTTCACGATCATTTGGTAGTAGGAAGAAACACCCAGCAAATTCAGTCCGTTATTCAAGAAACCAAGGATCAGCGCACCGATCAGCGTACCGACGATCCGTCCTTTACCGCCCGCCAGGCTGGTGCCACCCAGCACCACCGCGGCGATGGCGTCCAGTTCATAACCGGTACCGGCGGTCGGTTGCGCAGAGGAAAGGCGTGCAACTTCGATCACTCCGGCCAGCGCTGCCAACAGGCCGCACAACGAATAAACGATGATCTTGACGCGGTCGACGCTGATACCGGACAGACGGGTCGCCGCTTCGTTGCCACCCAGTGCGTAAATGTAGCGGCCCAGGCGGGTATGGTGCAGCATGTACCAGGCAGCAATAAACACGATGGCCATGATCCAGATCGGCGTCGGTACGCCCAGCGGACGGCCGATGCCGAACCAGCCGAAGGTATCCGCCACGTCGGTAAAACCGGTATTGATCGGGCTGCCGTTGGTGTACACCATGGTCACCCCGCGCAGCAACAGCATCATGACCAGCGTGGCGATAAACGCCTGGACTTTGCCTTTGGCGACGATCACGCCAGTACAGGCGCCTACCGCAGCCCCCAGCGCCAACGCGGCGGCAACCGCCACCACGGCGTTGACTTCAAATCCGACGATCGACGCAGCAACCGCGCCGGTCAGAGCCAGCAATGACCCCACCGACAGATCGATGCCGGAGGTCAGAATAACCAGCGTCATGCCGACCGCCATAATGGCATTCACCGACGTCTGTTGCAGAATGTTGAACAGGTTGTTCACGGTGAAGAAGTTCGGACTCATGGTTGAAACCACGGCGATCAGCACCAGCAGCGCAATCAGCGACTTCTGTTCTAACAGCCATTCTTTACTGAACCAGCGCTTAGCTGCGATAGTCTGGGAACTCATATCTGATTACTCCTGCTTTACGCCGTATTGCTTGCCGACGGCCGCAGCCATCAACGCTTCCTGAGTAGCCTGCTCAATCGGGAATTCCCCGCTGAGGTGGCCTTCATGCATCACCAGTACGCGATCGCTCATCCCCAGCACTTCCGGCATTTCGGAAGACACCAAAATGATGCTGAGCCCTTCCTGTTTAAACTGGTTGATCAACTGGTAAATTTCTTTCTTGGCTCCGACGTCGACGCCGCGCGTCGGTTCATCAAGGATCAATACCTTTGGCCGGGTCATCAGCCCACGGGCGATCGCCACTTTCTGTTGGTTGCCACCGGAAAGCAGGCCGATGGGCTGATCCATTGAAGGGGTTTTTACATTGAACAAACGAATAAAGTCCCCGACAGCCAGCCGTTCTTCCGCATGCTTAAGCCCACCGCCTGCGCGGCTGAAATAACGCAGGGCGGTCAGCGACATGTTTTCCTTCACCGACATGCCCAATACCAGTCCGTCACGCTTACGGTCTTCCGAAATGTAGACGATGCCGTTGGCCAGACCGTCCTGTGGGGAATGGGGGTTCACCTCGCGGCCGTCCAGGGTGACACTCCCGCTGCGGCGCGCTGCGGCGCCGTAAAGGATCTTCATCAGCTCGGTGCGCCCGGCGCCCATCAATCCGGATACGCCCAGGATTTCGCCCTGGTAGAGATCGAAACTGACGTCATGTACCCCGGAGCCGGAAAGATGGCTGACCTGCAAACGTTTTTTACCACGCGGCAAATTCAGGCGTGGGTACTGCTCTTCCAGCTTGCGGCCGACCATCATTTCGATCAGCGAGTCTTCGTGCAGTTCGCTGACCGGACGTTCGGCAATAAACTGTCCGTCGCGGAACACCGTGACGTCATCGCAGATTTCAAATATCTCTTTCAGGCGGTGCGAGATGTAAACAATGCCGCGCCCTTGCGCTTTCAGTTCGTTGATCACCTTAAATAAAGAGGCGGTTTCGGTGTCGGTCAGCGCATCGGTCGGCTCATCCATAATGATCACTTTCGACTCGAAGCTCAGCACCTTGGCAATTTCCACCATCTGCTGATCGCCGATCGACAGCTCGCCCACCAGCCGGTGGCTGCTGTAACGCAGGTTGAGCCGCGCCAACAGTTTGTCGGCTTCGGCGTACATGCGCGGCCAGTCGATACGGCCAAAGCGGTTGACGAACTCGCGGCCAAGAAAGATGTTTTCTGCAATCGTCAGCTGCGGGATCAGGTTCAATTCCTGATGGATAATGCCGATGCCGGCGTCCTGCGAGTCTTTTGGACCGTTAAATGCCACCTCTTTGCCGAGAAAATGCTGGCTGCCGGCGTCTTTACTGTAGATACCGGTCAGCACTTTCATCATGGTGGATTTGCCAGCGCCGTTTTCGCCCACCAGCGCCATCACCCTGCCGGGATACACGCTAAGCGCCGCGCCGGACAGCGCTTTCACCCCGGGGAAGGCTTTATCAATCCCTTTCAGTTGCAATAAAGGTTGCATAAATGCCTCAGAAAGTTACGCCGGCGCACAGGATCACATTCGCGTACGGCGAGCATTCGCCACTGCGGATCACCGCACGACTGTGTTCGGTTTGCGCCTTGAATTCAGCGTGGCTGATGTAACGCACGCTGACGGTGTTGCCCTGCGCCTGACCCAGCTGCGCCAGTTGCGCCAACAGCGCCTCATGGAGCGACGGGTTCTGCTTGACGATTTCCTCCGCCAGCAGAGCACTTTCGACCTGCATTTCCTGCGTTACCGTTGCCAACACCTGCAAAAACGTCGGTATGCCTTGCGTCAGCGCCAGATCGATGCGCGGTGTCGCAACCGGAATCGGCAATCCGGCATCGCAAAGGGTTATCTGGTCGGTATGACCCAACCGCGCCACCAGCGCAGAAATGTCAGAATTGAGTAGCAGACCTTTTTTCATTTATCACTCCACGTCACTTCGTGAGCGAAACGTTTCGCTCGCCATAGAGTGTAAAAAATCGGCAGGGGAAGGCAACGGCGGAAAGCGGGAAATGTGATCGCCATCGAAACGTTTCGATCACGTTAGGCAAACGGCACAAATAAAAAAGGCTCTGCACGATGGCAGAGCCTGATTGAACCCCGGCGAAATCAGATCTCGACCTGGGTACCCAGTTCGATCACCCGATTCGGCGGTATTTCGAACTGATCCGGTGCGCGCAGCGCATTGCGGCTCAGCGCGATGAACAATTTTCCGCGCAGGAACAGATACCACGGACGCTTGGTGAGGATCAGCGACTCGTGCGACATAAAGAATGACGTTTCCATCATGCGGCACGGTAACCCTTCCAGCCCGCAGCGGTGGAAAACCTCCTCCACGTTCGGCGTTTCACGCCAGCCGTAGCTCGCCACCACACGCCAGAAGCTTGGCGACAGCTGTTCAATGGTCACCCGACGCACGTTGTGCACATAGGGCGCGTCTTCGGTGCGCAGCGTCAGCAGCACAACCCGTTCATGCAACACTTTGTTGTGCTTGAGGTTATGCAGCAGGGCAAACGGAATCACGTTAATCGCCCGCGACATAAATACGGCGGTGCCCGGAACGCGTACCGGTGGCGATTTCTCCAGCGATGCGATCAGCGCCTCCAGTGAGTTGCCATGTTCGTGCATTCGGCGCAGCAGGCGGAAACGCTCGCTCTTCCAGGTGGTCATTACGATAAACATCACCAGCCCGATGGTCAGCGGCAACCAACCGCCAGAGAACAGTTTCAACGCATTGGCGGAAAACATCGGCACGTCAATAAACAGCAGGATGGCTAAAATGCCGACGGCTAAAAAGCGGTTCCAGTGCCAGTTCTTGATCGCCACCGAGGTCACCAGAATGCTGGTCAGCACCATGGTGCCAGTGACGGCGATGCCGTAGGCCGCCGCCAGGTTGCTGGAATGCTCAAAACCGAGGATCACCAGCACGACCGCGATATACAGCATCCAGTTCACCACCGGAATGTAGATCTGGCCTGACTCCATTTCCGAAGTATGGATAATGCGCATCGGTGACAGATACCCCAAACGCACCGCCTGACGCGTCAGGGAAAACACGCCGGAAATCACCGCCTGCGAGGCGATAACCGTGGCCAGCGTCGCCAGTATCAGCAACGGAACCAGTGCCCAATCCGGCGCCAGCAGGAAGAATGGGTTTTTAATCGCTTCGGGATCCTTCAGCAACAGCGCGCCCTGGCCAAAATAGTTCAGCACCAGTGACGGCAATACCACGGTAAACCAGGCCAGGCGAATCGGGAACTTGCCGAAGTGGCCCATATCGGCGTACAGCGCTTCCACACCGGTGATCGCCAGCACCACCGCGCCCAGCGCAAAGAATGAGACTTTTTTGTATTCAAGGAAGAAATTCAGCGCCCAGCTTGGGTTCAGCGCTTGCAACACCTCTGGATTGGCGATGATGCTGCGTACGCCCAACACCGCCAGCGTCAGGAACCAGACCAGCATCACCGGCGCGAACAGCTTGCCGACGCTGCCAGTGCCGTGTTTCTGGATGACAAACAGCAGGGTCAGTACCAGTATCGATAGCGGGACAATAAAGGGATCCAGCGACGGCGCGGCGATTTCCAGCCCTTCAATGGCCGACATCACCGAGATAGCCGGGGTGATCACCACCTCGCCATAAAAGAAGCTGCCGCCGATCAGACCGAGGATCACCAGTACGGCGGTCGAACGTGCGGTGGTATTGCGCCCGGCCAACGACATCAGGGTCAAGATGCCGCCTTCGCCGGCGTTGTCTGCGCGCATTACATACGTCAGATACTTCAGTGAGACGATGATCACCAGCATCCAGAAAATCAGCGACAAAAAGCCAAAGACCACATCGGGTCGGACATCAAAACCATAATGGCCAGAGAAACACTCTCTGAGGGTATAAAGCGGGCTGGTGCCAATATCACCGTATACCACGCCGATGGCCGCCAGGGTTACTGCGGATAGGGACTGCTTGCGTTCTGTGCTCATATGCGTTTCTTTAACTAGAACAACCGTTAGCGATGCATCCGCATCAACCAGGGATACGGGCTCTAAGATCCGTTACGTCCACCAAAAGGCGCACAGTATGCACGAATTATCCTGCTTGCCTACCCTTTAATATGCCGCGAAAAAATCACAAAATGTGAGTAGGCAACCTTTTTGATAATAGAAAAATTTTACTAATCAACAAGCTATACCATTAAAAATAATGGTGGTTTATTATCGGCTTCTCGAACAATATTGGCTAACTCTCGGACAACGCGGCAAAATTATGGCGTCTTCATCATTATTGGCAGAACGAATTTCCCGTCTCAGCAGCGCGCTGGAGAGCGGCCTTTATGAGCGACAGGAGGCAATTCGGCTATGCCTGCTGGCGGCCTTGAGCGGCGAGAGCGTATTTTTGCTTGGTCCGCCGGGTATCGCGAAAAGCCTGATCGCCCGCCGCCTGAAGTTTGCCTTTCGCAGCGCCCGTTCGTTCGAATATTTAATGACGCGCTTCTCCACGCCGGAGGAAGTGTTCGGTCCACTGTCGATTCAAGCGCTGAAAGACGAAGGGCGCTATCAACGTCTGACCGCCGGTTACCTGCCGGAAGCGGAAATCGTGTTTCTCGATGAAATATGGAAGGCCGGGCCGGCGATCCTCAATACCTTGTTGACCGCCATCAACGAACGCCGCTTTCGCAACGGCAACAGCGAAGAGCCGATCCCGCTGCGCCTGCTGGTTACCGCATCGAATGAGCTGCCAGAGGCCGACAGCAGCCTGGAAGCGTTGTATGACCGCATGCTGATCCGTCTGTGGCTGGACAAAGTGCAAGACAAGCAGAATTTCCGCGCACTGTTGACCAGTCGACAAAACGACAGCGACAACCCGGTGCCCGACGCGCTGAGCGTCAGTGATGAAGAGTTTTACCAGTGGCAGGCGCAGATTGACAGCGTCGCGCTGCCGGAAGGCTGTTTTGATCTGATTTTCCAGCTGCGCCAGCGGCTGGACGCATTGGAACAGGCGCCCTACGTCTCCGACCGCCGCTGGAAAAAAGCGCTGCGCCTGTTGCAGGCCTGTGCCTTTTTCAGCGGTCGAGACGCCATTGCGCCAATCGATCTGATGCTGCTGAAAGACTGCCTGTGGCACGATATGACTTCGTTGAAGCTGATCCAGCAGCAAATCGACCAGTTGCTGACCGAACAGGCTTATCAACAACAGCCTTTGCTGATCCAGCTTCAGCAAATCCATACCCGCTGGATGCAGCACCAACAACAGCAAAGCGATCGCCAGGCTATCAGTCTGGTGAAAAAGGGCGGCATGTTCAGCCGCAAACCGCAATATGCCTTGGCCACGCCGCTGAGCGGCACCACTTTGACGCTGCTGTTGCAAAAACCGCTGCAACTGCATGATATACAAGTCAACCACCTCAGCATCGACATTAGCGCGCTGGAAAGCTGGCTGCAAAAGGGCGGCGACGTGCGTGCCAAGCTGAACGGCATCGGCTTTGCCCAGCAAATCGATCTGCAGGTTGATGAACAATTGCACCTGGCAGTGCTCGACGTCAGCCGCCAGCCCTCACTGCTGGCATTGCCCGGCAAACAGACCAGCGCCACACCGCCAGAGCTGCTGGAGCAAATGGAAACGCTAACGCAACGGTTGGCCGAACAGCGCCGGTTGTTCAGTCAGCATCAGCCGTGCCTGTTTACCGCCGCGGCTGGGCTGGCGAAGATTGAGGCCAGTCTGTTGCAGGTTGCCGAGCAAATCAAACAGCAGCACCAGCAGATGCGCGGCCAATAACCATGCTCAGTCTGGAAACGCTCGACCTGTTGCTGGCGATCACCGAAGGCGAACTGATCGAAGAGATGATCGTCGCCATGCTGGCGGCACCGCAACTGTCGGTGTTTTTCAAAAAATTCCCGGCGATTCGTCGCGCGCTGGATCGCGATTTGCCACGCTGGAAGTTGCAGTTGAAAGAACGGATCCATGAAGCCATGGTCCCCCCGGCGCTGGCGCAGGAGTTCTATCGTTATCAACAGTGCCAACTGGAAAACAATAGCCAGTTTTACCATAACCTCAACGATACGCTGGATCTGCTACGCCAGCTGGTATCGCCGTTTTACGAACAGGCGCGCAAGCTGGTGGATACCGCCGATTTGCCTAACCATCCGCTCGACGACAGTTTTCAGACGCTGTTCCTGCAACGCTGGCGTATCAGTCTGACGCTGCAAGCCACCATGCTGCACCACCAGTTGCTGGAGCAGGAGCGCGAACAGTTGATGGCCGAACTGCAGGAGCGTCTGGCATTAAGCGGGGCGCTGGAGCCGGTGTTGGCGGAAAACGACACCGCCGCTGGACGCCTGTGGGACATGAGCAAAGGGCAATTGCAACGCGGTGATTATCAGCGGCTGGTGGAATACGGCAACTTCCTGCAAACGCAGCCGGAATTGAAAAAACTGGCACAGCAGCTGGGCCGCAGTTATGAAGCCAAAGCGGTGCCGCAGCAGGACGCGGTACCGGAACCGTTTCGCGTGCTGGTACAGGTACCGGCTACCCTGCCGGAAGAAGTGAACGGCGTGCACCAGAGCGACGATATCCTGCGCTTGCTGCCCGCCGAGCTGGCAACGCTGGGCATCGACGAGCTGGAGTTCGAGTTTTATCGCCGCCTGCTGGAAAAGCGCCTGCTGAGTTACCGCCTGCAGGGTGACGCCTGGCAGGAAAAGGTGGTGGTACGTCAGGTTACGCATCAGCAACAGGATCGGCAGCCGCGCGGGCCGTTTATCGTCTGCGTCGATACTTCCGGCTCGATGGGCGGTTTCAACGAACAGTGCGCCAAGGCGTTTTGCCTGGCCTTGCTGCGCATCGCGCTGGCGGACAATCGGCGCTGCTATATCATGCTGTTTGCCAACCAGATTGTGCATTATGAACTCACCGCTGCCAGCGGCATTGAACAAGCGGTGCGTTTCCTCGGACAACATTTTCGCGGCGGTACCGATTTGGCGGCCTGCCTGAGCGCAACGGCGGGGAAGATGGCGGAAAGCGGCTGGTTTGACGCCGACGCGGTGATCATTTCCGACTTTATTGCTCAACGGTTGCCTGAAGAGGTAATAAAGAAGGTAAAGCAACAACAACAAAGCCACCAGCAACGTTTCCATGCGGTGGCGATGTCAGCGTATGGCAAACCCGGCATTATGCGCATCTTCGATCATATCTGGCGCTTTGATACCGGATTAAAAAGCCGTTTGATGCGCCGCTGGCGACGCTGAGACTTACAGTATTCCTTCAACCGCGTCGCGCAGTTCCGGCGACCACACGCCACATTGCACCTGGCCGATATGCGACAGTTGCAGCAACAACATCACCAGACGTGACTGACCGATACCGCCACCAATGGTCTGCGGCATTTCACCGCGCAGCAGTGACTGATGCCATTCCAACGCCAGGCGTTCGCCGTCCCCGGTCTGCGCCAGCTGACGTTTAAGCGCTTCGGCATCGACGCGGATGCCCATTGAGGAAATCTCGAACGCGTCTTGCAGCACCGGGTTCCACACCACGATATCGCCGTTCAGCCCGGCCAGTCCATCCGCCGTCGGCGTGGTCCAGTCATCATAATCCGGCGCGCGAACATCGTGCGATTTGCCGTGCGATAATGCGCCGCCAATGCCGATCAGGAATACCGCGCCCAGTTCTTTGGCTATCGCGCGTTCGCGCCCTTTGGCATCCAGCTGTGGGAAACGCTGCAACAGGGTTTCGCTGTGCACAAAGTGGATCTGTTCCGGCAGGAACGGCGTCAAGCCATATTCACGACTTACCGCCGCTTCCGTTTCCTTTATTGCCGCATAAATGTGACGTACGGTGCCTTGCAGGTAATCCAGGTTACGTTGACCGTCGCCCATCACCCGTTCCCAATCCCACTGATCGACATACACCGAGTGGATGGCGCTCAGGCGATCTTCATCCGGTCGTAGCGCTTTCATATGGGTATATACGCCTTCGCCGGCGCTAAAATCATGACTGCCAAGGGTTTTTCGTTTCCATTTGGCCAGTGAGTGCACCACTTCAAAGCTGGCGTCCGGCAACGCCTTGACCTTGACCTGCACCGCTTTTTCACTGCCGGAAAGGTTGTCCTGCGTGCCATCACCCAGACGGCTAAGAATCGGTGCCTGTACTTCGATCAGACCCAGCTGCTGTTCAAGCTGGCGTGAGAAGAAGGATTTGACGAAGCTGATTTGCTGTTGTTTTTGGATAAACTGTTTTTTCATTGCCGTTACTCTCGAAATCTGTCTCTGTTGCTAACGATTAAGCAACACATACGGCACCATATTCAATAACCAGCAAACAATATTGCCTTTTCACTTTTAATCGCTCATTTTTAGGCGATGATAATTCCATAAACAATAATCAACGGGGGATTAAATGGCAGAAATTTATCAGATCGATAATCTCGATCGCGGCATCCTCAACGCCTTGATGGCCAATGCGCGTACGCCGTATGCCGAACTGGCGAAAACCTTTGCCGTCAGCCCCGGCACCATCCACGTGCGGGTAGAGAAAATGAAGCAGGCGGGGATCATTACCGGCGCGCGGGTCGACGTGAACCCAAAACAGCTGGGTTATGACGTCTGCTGTTTTATCGGCATTATATTAAAGAGCGCCAAAGACTATCCGTCCGCATTGCAAAAGCTCGAAAGCCTGGAGGAAGTGGTCGAGGCGTACTACACCACCGGCCACTACAGTGTGTTCATCAAAGTAATGTGTCGCTCAATTGACGCGCTGCAACAGGTACTTATCAACAAGATCCAGACGATTGATGAGATCCAGTCGACGGAGACGCTGATCTCGCTGCAAAACCCCATCATGCGTACCATCAAGCCGTAGCGCATAATTTACTATACCCATATTATCCACAGGTAGATCCCAGCCGTTTCACAGCGTACAATGCTGCCTCTTTGGCAAGGTTGGGATCATTCATTCATGGCAGACATTACGCTGATCAGTGGCAGTACGCTTGGTAGTGCTGAATATGTAGCTGAACATTTGGCTGAAAAACTGGAAGAAGCCGGTTTTTCAACCGACATGCTGCATGGGCCTGAGCTGGATGAATTAACGTTGTCCGGTCGTTGGCTGGTGGTGACCTCAACCCACGGCGCCGGGGAGTTGCCGGATAACCTGCAACCGCTGTTGGAACAGATCGGCGAACGTCAGCCCGATCTGTCCCGCGTGCAATTTGGTGCCGTCGGTTTGGGTAGCTCCGAATACGACACCTTCTGCGGTGCGATCGTCCAGATCGACGATCTTTTACAGGCCCGCGGTGCCAAAAGGATCGGTGATCGTCTCGAGATCGACGTCACCAAACATGAAATTCCCGAGGATCCGGCAGAAGAATGGGTCAAGAATTGGATTAATTTACTCTAATTCGTACAAAGATCGCGCTAACGATTGTGTATAACTATGCTTAAAAGCAGGGTAAAACCGGTAGTTATCCAACTAACAACCGCAGTACGCTTTTCATGCTGTGCATAAGTCGCCATTTAGATCCCAGCTTATCAGCCGCAGGATCACCGATCATTCACAGCTAACGATCCTCCTTAATGCGCTGATCTTCATGGTGAATAATCGGTTATCCACAGAGGATCGCGATCCTAATAAGAGATCTAATAAAGAGATCTTTAAATAAAAAAGATCTTCTTTTAATTACCGACGATCCGCACCACTTGGTCGATCGTCTAAACTTGAGTAGAATCCCCACCCCGGGCAAATAACGGTCGTTGGCAATACGGCGAGGTGCAGTTCCATGTTTTATCCAGATCAATTTGACGTCATCATCATCGGTGGTGGCCATGCAGGTACCGAAGCTGCCATGGCTGCGGCACGCATGGGACGTCAGACGTTATTACTGACGCACAATATCGATACGCTGGGGCAAATGTCTTGCAACCCGGCGATTGGCGGTATTGGCAAGGGGCATCTGGTAAAGGAAATTGATGCACTTGGCGGCCTGATGGCCACGGCGATCGACCATGCCGGTATTCAGTTTAGGATACTAAACGCCAGCAAAGGGCCAGCGGTTCGCGCTACTCGCGCACAGGCCGATCGCGTGTTATATCGCCAGGCGGTTCGCAGCGCACTGGAAAACCAGCCGAATCTGACACTCTTCCAACAACCGGTTGAGGATCTGATTGTCGAAAACGATCGGGTGGTCGGCGCCGTTACTCAAATGGGCCTCAAGTTCCGTGCCAAGGCGGTGGTGCTTACCGTGGGGACCTTCCTGGACGGAAAGATCCACATCGGGCTGGAAAATTACAGCGGTGGACGAGCCGGCGATCCGCCATCCATTTCGCTGTCACAGCGTCTGCGCGAACTGCCGCTACGGGTCAATCGCCTGAAGACCGGTACGCCACCGCGTATTGACGCCCGCACCATTGATTTCAGCGTATTGGCTGAACAGCACGGCGATACGCCGATGCCGGTGTTCTCGTTCATGGGCAATGCCAGCCAGCATCCGCGGCAGGTACCGTGCTATATCACGCATACCAATGAAAAAACCCATGACGTGATCCGTAACAACCTCGATCGTAGCCCGATGTATGCCGGGATCATCGAAGGGATCGGCCCACGTTACTGCCCGTCGATCGAAGACAAGGTCATGCGCTTTGCCGATCGTAACGCGCACCAGATCTTCCTCGAGCCAGAAGGCTTGACCAGCAACGAAGTTTATCCAAACGGTATTTCCACCAGTCTGCCGTTCGATGTGCAGATGCAAATCGTCCGCTCGATGGAAGGCATGCAAAACGCGCGTATCGTGCGTCCCGGTTACGCCATTGAGTACGATTTCTTCGATCCGCGCGATCTGAAGCCAACGCTGGAAAGCAAATTCATTCAAGGTCTGTTCTTCGCCGGACAGATCAACGGCACCACCGGTTATGAAGAAGCCGCAGCCCAGGGCTTACTGGCCGGTTTGAACGCTGGCCGTTATGCCGTTGATGACGAAGGTTGGTCGCCACGCCGCGATCAGGCTTATCTCGGGGTGCTGGTGGACGATCTGAGCACTCTCGGCACCAAAGAGCCGTACCGCATGTTCACTTCACGCGCGGAATACCGCCTGATGCTGCGTGAAGACAACGCCGATCTGCGTCTGACGGAAAAAGGCCGCGAACTGGGCCTGGTGGACGACGTTCGCTGGGCGCGCTACAGCGAGAAGCTGGAACTGATCGAACGCGAACGTCAGCGTCTGCGTGACGTTTGGGTACATCCGCATTCTGACAACGTCGCGCAGGTGAACAGCCTGCTGAAGGCACCGCTGTCACGTGAAGCCAATGGCGAAGAGCTGCTGCGCCGACCGGAAATGGACTACGCCCAGCTGACCGCCGTTGACGCCTTCGCGCCGCCGTTGACCGATACCCAGGCCGCCGAGCAGGTGGAAATCCAGGTAAAATACGAAGGTTACATCGCTCGCCAGCAAGACGAGATCGACAAGCAGCAGCGCAATGAAAATACCGTATTGCCGCTGGATCTGGATTATCGTCAGGTTTCCGGTTTGTCGAACGAAGTGATCGCCAAGCTGAATGACCACAAGCCAAACTCGATCGGCCAGGCTTCACGCATCTCAGGCATTACGCCGGCGGCGATATCCATTCTTTTGGTGTGGTTGAAAAAACAGGGTTTGTTGCGCCGCAGCGCATAAATCGACGTTTTCAGCGGTCGTTTGCCTAACGGATGTACAAACGGCCGCTGACATCACTTGCAGCCTGAACTATCATAGTCGCCTCGTTTGGTCAGCCCGGTTTGCTGACTGCATCGCGCCCCGTCAGAGGATTCCGTTGTGGACAAAAAGTTAGACTCGCTGCTCGCGGCGGCCGGAATTTCGCTTCCCGATCGTCAAAAACAGCAGTTGCTCGGGTATGTCGGCATGCTGGACAAGTGGAACAAAGCCTACAACCTGACGTCGGTGCGCGATCCGCAACAAATGCTGATTCGCCATATTCTCGACAGCATCGTGGTTAATCCGCATCTTGCAGGTATGCGTTTTATTGACGTTGGCACCGGCCCAGGATTGCCCGGCATTCCGTTGGCCATCGTTCGTCCTGATGCGCACTTCACCCTGCTCGATAGCCTGGGCAAGCGCGTACGCTTCCTGCGTCAGGTTCAGCATGAACTAGGGTTGAACAATATCGAACCGGTACAAAGCCGCGTAGAGGCCTTTGTGGCCGAGCCACCGTTTGACGGTGTCATCAGCCGTGCGTTTGCTTCATTGCAGGATATGCTGGCCTGGTGTCACCATTTGCCTGCGAAAGGGCAGGGGCGTTTTTATGCGTTGAAAGGCGTTCGTCCTGATGAGGAGCTGGCTCAGTTGCCCGCAGGCATCGAGCTTGAAACTGTCGTTCGTTTACAGGTGCCGGAGCTGGAAGGGGAACGTCATTTGGTGGTACTTAAGGCCAACTAAGTTTGTTTTTGATCAAAGCGACGTCTGATTGTTTGAGGAACACCCGAATAACTTAGCATGCTAATTAATTGCCTGCTTTTTTTAGTTAATTTACTTTTTATTAACACAAAAGCCGCAGCTAATTCGCGACAATAGCGTAATTGCAGTAGGAAATAGTTTCGTTAGCAACCATGCGTACAGGTTTTGTATTTGTCGGTCATGTTACGTGATGGTTGCAATATCCCCTCGGATAATGTCAATAAAATGTTTTTGTCGAGTGGAAAGGGTGTTTTCGAACGGTTAACATGTAATGTTTTGATTTATAATATTTTTATTTCGCCCGATTAGCTAAAGACCGTGGTGTTGCCAATGGTCTATAAAATAGCACTGGTCATTATTGTGATCGGGGGCACGTTTCGTAGCGCAAAGCTGGAATAATCAGACAATTAAATCGATGAGATTATTCCGACCGTTTTCTTGTGAAAATAGCCCTAAATGGGGAAAATTAAATAATTGTTCACCTTTTCGCTACTTATCGATTGAATTCGTTGGTGTGCCCCGTATAATTTGCTCGTTTTTTGCTGCTTGACTCAAAACGGCAAAGGCAGTTTTATACGTCACTCAGCATACCCCTTCCGGGGTACGGAGAGAACAAACGTCATGTCTGTGTCCCTTTACAGCGGGAAAGTTGCACGCAAACTGCTTTTTGTGCAGTTGATGACTTTTGTTCTGATCAGCGCTGCTTTCGGCCTTAAAAATCTGGAATGGAGCGGTTCGGCATTGGCGGGCGGTCTTGCTGCCTGGTTGCCAAATGCCATGTTTATGCTGTTTGCCTTGCGCCATCAGGCGCAAACGCCGGCGCCCGGTCGGGTCGCCTGGTCGTTCGCCATCGGCGAGGGGCTAAAGGTCATGATCACCATCGTTTTGTTGATCGTGGCGCTGGGGGTGTTCAAAGCGGCGTTTGTTCCGCTTGGCCTGACCTATTTAGCGGTGTTGGTGGTGCAGATAGTGGCACCCGCCGTGTTGAACAGTTACCGAAATTAACTCAATAAAGGTAGAGGCATCATGTCTGCAGAGGGATACAACAGTCCACAGGAGTATATCGGTCACCACCTGACGCAGCTTCAGGTCGGGACTGGGTTTTGGTCGATTAACCTCGACTCGATGTTTTTCTCCGTTGTCCTCGGGGTACTGTTCCTGGTGGTTTTCCGTCGGGTTGCCAAAAACGCCACCAGCGGCGTGCCGGGCAAACTGCAAACCGCAGTGGAACTGATCGTCGGGTTTGTCGATAGCAGCGTCAAGGATATGTATCACGGCAAGAGCAAGGTGATTGCTCCGCTGGCGCTGACCGTGTTCGTCTGGGTGTTCCTAATGAACCTGATGGACCTGATCCCGGTAGACTTCCTGCCGTACATCGGTACTCACCTCGGTCTGCCTGCGCTGCGCGTGGTGCCAACCGCTGACGTGAACGTTACCCTGTCGATGGCGTTGGGCGTGTTTATTCTGATCTTGTTCTACAGCATCAAAATGAAAGGCGTTGGTGGGTTCGTCAAAGAGTTGACCATGCAGCCGTTCAACCACCCTGTATTCATTCCAATCAACCTGATTCTGGAAGGTGTCAGCCTGCTGTCCAAACCTGTTTCACTGGGTCTGCGACTGTTCGGCAACATGTATGCGGGTGAGTTGATCTTCATCCTGATTGCCGGCCTGTTGCCGTGGTGGTCACAGTGGGTCCTGAGCTTGCCTTGGGCTATCTTCCACATCCTGATCATTACGCTTCAAGCCTTTATTTTCATGGTTCTGACGATTGTCTATCTGTCGATGGCATCTGAAGAGCACTGATTTTCTTAAAACACTTGCACTTTTAAACTGAAACAAACTGGAGACTGTCATGGAAAACCTGAGTATGGATCTGCTGTACATGGCTGCCGCTGTGATGATGGGTTTAGCGGCAATCGGTGCTGCGATCGGTATCGGCATCCTGGGTGGTAAATTCTTGGAAGGCGCTGCACGTCAGCCTGACCTGATTCCTCTGCTGCGTACACAGTTCTTTATCGTTATGGGTCTGGTTGACGCCATCCCGATGATCGCTGTTGGTCTGGGTCTGTACGTGATGTTTGCTGTCGCGTAAGCAGAGAACCTCTCTGCGACTAACCACACTATTTAACTTTAAAAGAGGCATTGTGCTGTGAATCTTAACGCAACAATCCTCGGCCAGGCCATCGCGTTCGTCCTGTTTGTCTGGTTCTGTATGAAGTATGTATGGCCGCCAATTATGGCTGCCATCGAGAAGCGTCAGAAAGAAATTGCTGACGGTCTCGCTTCTGCAGAACGCGCCAAAAAAGATTTGGACTTAGCGCAAGCCAACGCGACCGACCAGCTGAAAACTGCCAAAGCAGAAGCTCAGGTGATCATCGAGCAAGCAAACAAACGCAAAGCTCAGATCATGGATGAAGCGAAAGCCGAAGCCGAGCAGGAACGTAACAAAATCGTGGCGCAGGCTCAGGCTGAGATCGAAGCCGAACGTAAGCGCGCTCGTGAAGAGTTGCGTAAGCAAGTCGCGATGCTGGCAATTGCCGGCGCCGAGAAAATCATCGAACGTTCCGTGGATGAAGCTGCTAACAGCGACATCGTTGATAAACTGGTCGCTGAACTGTAAGGAGGGAGGGGCTGATGTCTGAATTTGTTACTGTAGCTCGCCCCTACGCCAAAGCAGCTTTTGACTTTGCCGTTGAGCATCAAAGCGTAGAACGCTGGCAGCAAATGCTGGCGTTTGCGGCTGTCGTCACCCAAAACGAACAGATTTCCGAATTGCTGTCTGGCGCGGTTGCGCCAGAAACGCTGTCGAAAACGTTCATTGCGGTTTGCGGCGATCAACTCGACGAAAATGGCCAGAACTTTATCCGCGTAATGGCCGAAAATGGACGTTTACTGGTTCTTCCAGCGGTTTTGCAGCAGTTCATCGAACTGCGCGCAGCGCTGGAGTCTACCGTCGAAGTCGAGGTGCTCTCTTCGAGCGCACTGAATGACCAACAGCAGGCCAAAATTGCCGCTGCGATGGAAAAACGTCTGTCACGCAAAGTTAAGCTGAATTGCAAAATTGACAAGTCTGTACTGGCCGGCGTAATTATCCGCGCTGGTGATATGGTGATTGATGGCAGCGTTCGCGGTCGTCTTGAACGCCTGGCAGACGTCTTGCAGTCTTAAGGGGACTGGAGCATGCAACTGAATTCCACCGAAATCAGCGAACTGATCAAGCAGCGCATTGCTCAGTTCAATGTGGTGAGCGAAGCTCACAATGAAGGTACTATCGTTTCCGTCAGCGACGGAATCATCCGCGTACACGGTCTGGCCGACGTAATGCAGGGCGAGATGATCGCACTGCCAGGCAACCGTTATGCAATCGCATTGAACCTGGAGCGCGACTCCGTAGGTGCCGTGGTCATGGGTCCGTATGCGGATCTGGCCGAAGGCATGAAGGTAAAATGCACCGGCCGTATTCTGGAAGTGCCGGTCGGCCGTGGCCTGCTGGGCCGTGTGGTCAACACCCTGGGCGCGCCTATCGACGGCAAGGGCCCGGTTGAACACGACGGCTTCTCTCCGGTTGAAACCATCGCGCCGGGCGTTATCGAGCGTCAGTCGGTCGATCAGCCGGTTCAGACCGGTTACAAATCCGTTGATGCCATGATTCCAATCGGCCGTGGCCAACGTGAGCTGGTGATCGGCGACCGTCAGACCGGTAAAACCGCGCTGGCGATCGATGCCATCATCAACCAACGTGATTCCGGCATCAAATGCGTTTACGTCGCCATCGGCCAGAAAGCCTCCACCATCGCTAACGTGGTGCGCAAGCTGGAAGAACACGGCGCGCTGGCCAACACCATCGTGGTGGTCGCTACCGCATCTGAATCTGCAGCGCTGCAATACCTGGCTCCGTATGCCGGTTGCGCAATGGGTGAATACTTCCGTGACCGTGGCGAAGACGCACTGATCGTTTATGACGATCTGTCCAAGCAGGCGGTTGCCTATCGTCAGATTTCCCTGCTGCTTCGTCGTCCGCCAGGTCGTGAAGCTTACCCAGGTGACGTTTTCTATCTCCACTCTCGTCTGCTGGAGCGTGCTGCGCGTGTTAACGCCGAGTACGTTGAAGCCTTTACCAAAGGCGAAGTGAAAGGGAAAACCGGTTCTCTGACCGCTCTGCCGATCATTGAAACCCAGGCGGGTGACGTTTCCGCGTTCGTTCCGACCAACGTAATCTCGATTACCGATGGTCAGATCTTCCTGGAATCCAACCTGTTCAACTCCGGTATTCGTCCGGCAGTTAACCCGGGTATCTCGGTATCCCGTGTTGGTGGCGCAGCGCAGACCAAGATCATGAAGAAACTGTCCGGTGGTATCCGTACCGCTCTGGCACAGTATCGTGAACTGGCGGCATTCTCCCAGTTCGCTTCCGATCTGGATGACGCGACCCGCAAACAGCTGAGCCACGGTCAGAAAGTGACCGAGCTGCTGAAACAGAAACAGTATGCGCCGATGTCCGTCGCACAACAGTCTCTGGTGCTGTTTGCCGCTGAGCGTGGTTACCTGGAAGACGTTGAAGTCGCCAAAGTGGTGAGCTTCGAAGCGGCCCTGGTCGCTTACGCCGACCGTGAGCACGCCGAGCTGCTGAATCAAATCAACCAAACTGGGAACTTCAACGATGAGATCGAGGGCAAGTTGAAAAACGTCCTCGAGACCTTCAAGAAAACCCAGTCCTGGTAAAGCGCAGCGGCCTGCTGTTGAAAGACAGCAGGCCGTCTGGCAATGAGGAGAAGCAGAGATGGCCGGCGCAAAAGAGATACGTAGTAAGATCGCAAGCGTGCAAAACACGCAGAAGATCACTAAAGCGATGGAGATGGTCGCCGCCTCCAAAATGCGTAAATCGCAGGATCGCATGGCGGCCAGCCGTCCTTATGCAGAGACCATGCGCAAAGTGATTGGTCACCTTGCGTTGGGGAATCTGGAATACAAGCACCCGTACCTGGACGAACGTGATGTCAAGCGCGTCGGGTATCTGGTGGTGTCTACTGACCGTGGTCTCTGTGGCGGCTTGAACATCAACCTGTTCAAGAAACTGCTGGCGGAGATGAAAGGCTGGTCCGAAAAAGGCGTTGAAGCTGATTTGGCGCTGATTGGCTCCAAAGCGGCCTCTTTCTTTGGCTCCGTGGGCGGCAACGTGGTTGCCCAGGTGACCGGCATGGGGGATAACCCTTCCCTGTCGGATCTTATCGGGCCGGTGAAAGTGATGCTGCAAGCTTACGACGAAGGTCGTTTGGACAAGCTTTACATTGTCAGCAATAAATTTGTCAATACGATGTCCCAGGAGCCGCAGGTCATTCAGCTGCTGCCGTTACCGCCAGCCGATGACGGTGAGCTGAAGAAAAAAGCCTGGGATTACCTGTATGAACCCGATCCAAAAGTGCTGCTTGATACCTTGCTGCGCCGCTATGTGGAATCGCAAGTTTATCAGGGCGTCGTGGAAAACCTGGCCAGCGAGCAGGCCGCACGAATGGTCGCGATGAAAGCCGCAACCGATAACGGCGGTAGCCTGATCAAAGAGCTGCAGTTGGTATACAACAAGGCTCGTCAGGCCAGCATCACTCAGGAACTCACCGAGATCGTTTCGGGAGCCTCCGCGGTTTAACCAGGTTATTACCCGGAAAGGTCCAGGTTACGGGAAGGCGGCCAACGCGCCTGCAATCTGCAACAGGACCGGGTAAACGAATTACGTAGAGGATTCAAGATGGCTACTGGAAAGATTATCCAGGTAATCGGCGCCGTGGTGGACGTCGAGTTCCCTCAGGATGCCGTACCAAAAGTGTACGATGCCCTTGAGGTAGAAAACGGTACCGAAACTCTGGTGCTGGAAGTTCAGCAGCAGCTGGGCGGTGGCGTGGTTCGTTGTATCGCTATGGGCACCTCCGACGGTTTGCGTCGCGGCCTGAAAGTGAACGATCTGCAACACCCAATCGAAGTCCCGGTTGGCAAGGCAACGCTGGGTCGTATCATGAACGTATTGGGTCAACCAATCGACATGAAAGGCGACATCGGCGAAGAAGAGCGTTGGGCGATTCACCGCGCGGCGCCAAGCTACGAAGAACTGTCCAACTCCCAGGATCTGCTGGAAACCGGTATCAAGGTTATGGACCTGATCTGCCCGTTTGCCAAGGGTGGTAAAGTCGGTCTGTTCGGTGGTGCGGGTGTTGGTAAAACCGTAAACATGATGGAGCTGATCCGTAACATCGCGATCGAGCACTCCGGTTATTCAGTGTTTGCGGGCGTGGGTGAGCGTACTCGTGAGGGTAACGACTTCTACCACGAAATGACCGACTCCAACGTACTGGACAAGGTTTCCCTGGTTTACGGCCAGATGAACGAGCCACCGGGTAACCGTCTGCGCGTTGCGCTGACCGGTCTGACCATGGCCGAGAAATTCCGTGACGAAGGTCGTGACGTTCTGCTGTTCGTTGACAACATTTACCGTTACACCCTGGCCGGTACCGAAGTGTCTGCACTTCTGGGCCGTATGCCATCGGCGGTAGGTTATCAGCCAACGCTGGCGGAAGAGATGGGCGTTCTGCAAGAACGTATCACCTCGACCAAGACCGGTTCTATCACCTCCGTACAGGCCGTTTACGTACCTGCGGATGACTTGACTGACCCGTCACCAGCCACCACCTTTGCGCACTTGGACGCAACCGTGGTACTGAGCCGTAACATTGCCTCCCTGGGTATCTACCCGGCCGTTGACCCGCTGGATTCAACCAGCCGTCAGCTGGATCCGCTGGTGGTTGGCCAGGAGCACTACGACGTAGCGCGTGGCGTGCAGTCGATTCTGCAACGCTATCAGGAACTGAAGGACATCATCGCAATCCTGGGTATGGACGAACTGTCAGAAGATGACAAACTGGTCGTATCCCGTGCGCGTAAAATCCAGCGCTTCCTGTCTCAGCCGTTCTTCGTGGCAGAAGTCTTTACCGGTTCTCCGGGCAAGTTCGTATCGCTGAAAGACACCATCCGTGGTTTCAAAGGCATTATGGACGGCGACTATGACCACCTGCCGGAGCAGGCGTTCTACATGGTTGGCACCATTGAAGAAGCAGTGGAAAAAGCCAAGAAACTGTAACGCCTTGAGAGGAGGGTGATATGGCTATGACTTACCATCTGGATGTAGTCAGCGCGGAAAAACAGATGTTTTCCGGCCTGGTGCAAAAGATCCAGGTGACAGGCAGCGAAGGCGAACTGGGTATTTTCCCAGGGCATGCGCCGCTGCTGACTGCCATCAAGCCTGGCATGGTGCGTATTGTTAAACAGCATGGTGAAGAAGAGTTCATCTACCTGTCCGGCGGTATCCTTGAGGTACAACCGAGCGTGGTGACCGTGCTGGCGGACACTGCCATCCGTGGAACGGACCTTGACGAAGCGAGAGCGCTGGAAGCCAAGCGCAAAGCTGAAGAGCACATCCGTAGCTCTCATGGTGATGTCGACTATGCTCAGGCATCCGCTGAACTGGCGAAGGCGATCGCGAAGTTGCGCGTCATCGAACTCACCAGAAAAGCGATGTAAGCAATACCGAAATAAGAAAGCGACCCATGTGGTCGCTTTTTTTTTGCTTTAAAATAAGCGTTTGCCGCCGAGGCTGCTTGTGGTGTATTAAGCGCTGCCAACCGGAAATATGTCTCCGATCGCCGACAGTTTTTCGAAGCTGGGATCGGAATGCTCCGACTGACGGCATGCCTAGAGCCGCAAGGGTTGAGCCGGGTTCGTGCAAAGAAATATGTAGTAATTTCGTCACTAAACGGGTTTACTTTCGTCTATTAAATTGGAGTTATCAGGTTGCTTATGTCGAACAGCGCAATGAGTGTGGTGATCCTCGCCGCGGGCAAGGGAACACGCATGTATTCCGATCTTCCCAAAGTGTTGCACCCGCTGGCGGGCAAGCCGATGGTGCAGCATGTTATCGACGCGGCCACCCGATTGGGCGCGAAAAACATCCATTTGGTTTACGGCCATGGCGGCGATCTGCTGAAAAGCACCCTGACCGACGGCGCGCTGAATTGGGTGCTGCAAGCCGAACAGCTGGGCACCGGTCACGCCATGCAGCAGGCTGCGCCGCATTTTGCCGATGATGAAGACGTCCTGATGCTGTACGGCGACGTGCCGCTGATTGCCGTCGATACCCTGACGCGTCTGCTGGCGGCCAAGCCGCAGGGCGGTATCGGCCTGCTGACGGTGAAACTGGACGATCCGAGCGGCTATGGCCGCATCGTGCGGGAAAACGGCAGCGTGGTCGGCATCGTTGAACATAAGGATGCCAGCGAGCAACAGCGCCAAATCAATGAAATCAATACCGGCATACTGGTTGCCAACGGCGGCGATCTGAAGCGTTGGCTGGGCAAGCTGACCAATGACAATGCGCAGGGTGAATATTACATCACCGATATCATCGCATTGGCCCATGCCGACGGTAAATCCATCGAAACGGTGCACCCCGATCGCCTCAGCGAAGTCGAAGGGGTCAACAACCGCCTTCAGCTGGCGCGGCTTGAGCGGGTGTATCAGGCTGAGCAGGCGCAAGCGCTGCTGCTGGCCGGCGTGATGCTGCTCGATCCGGCACGTTTCGATCTGCGCGGTGAACTGACGCACGGTCGCGATGTGTCGATCGACGCCAACGTGATTATCGAAGGCCGGGTGCAACTGGGCGACCGGGTGAAAATCGGTGCCGGCAGCGTACTGAAGAACTGCGTGGTGGGTGACGACTGCGAAATCAGCCCGTACAGCGTGCTGGAAGACGCGGTGCTGGGCGCCGAGTGTACCGTCGGGCCGTTTGCTCGCCTGCGTCCAGGCGCGGAGCTGGCGCAGGGCGCGCACGTCGGCAACTTTGTCGAAATGAAGAAAGCGCGCCTGGGCAAAGGCTCCAAGGCCGGGCATCTCAGCTATCTGGGCGACGCCGAGATTGGCGACGACGTCAATATTGGCGCGGGTACCATTACCTGTAACTATGACGGTGCCAATAAGCATAAGACTGTTATCGGCGATGGGGTGTTTGTTGGTTCGGATACCCAACTGGTAGCACCGGTATCGGTCGGTAAAGGCTCCACCATCGCCGCCGGCACCACGGTCACTCGAGATATCGGCGACGATGAGTTGGTGCTGAGCCGCGTCAAGCAGGTGCACATTCAGGGCTGGCAGCGCCCAAGTAAAAAGAGATAGAGACAGCCCTTCATCTTTCGAGCTGCAGCGTTGTTGTCTTTATGACGGAACCCCAGTCACTTACTTGAGTAAGTGACTGGGGATTCTGACATTTGCCGCCTGGCTGCAACTCGAAATCTATTGGGCGGTAACATGTAGTAGAAATAATATGTTTTGTATTGCGCTCCAATGTAGAGCCCAATACAAAACATAATAATCCCCACCATCTACAGGCTCGGGGCTGCACGGTAAAACCGGCAAAATCAGGTCAAGACATCGAAAAGCGCCAGCACGGCGTTTCATTAGGAATACAACTGATGTGTGGAATTGTAGGCGCAGTAGCGCAACGTGATATTGCAGAGATTCTGTTGGAAGGCTTACGCCGTCTTGAGTACCGCGGTTACGACTCGGCCGGTTTGGCGGTGGTTGACGCGCAAGGCAACGTTAGCCGTTTACGCCGCGTCGGCAAGGTGCAGAAACTGGCTGAAGCCGCAGAACAGCATGCTTTGCACGGCGGTACCGGCATCGCGCATACCCGTTGGGCAACCCACGGCGAACCGACCGAAGCCAATGCTCACCCGCATGTGTCCGATTATATTACCGTGGTGCATAACGGCATCATTGAAAACCACGAACCGCTGCGTGAACTGCTGATTGAACGCGGTTACCGCTTTGCGTCCGAAACCGACACCGAAGTGATCGCGCACCTGGTGCATTGGGAACAGCTGCAGGGTGGCACGCTGCTGGAAGTGGTCAAACGCGTCATTCCACAGCTGCGCGGCGCTTACGGCACCGTGGTGATGGACAGCCGCGATCCGAGCGTGCTGGTGGCCGCGCGTTCTGGCAGCCCGCTGGTGATTGGCCGCGGCGTCGGCGAAAACTTTATCGCTTCCGATCAGTTGGCGCTGCTGCCAGTGACCCGTCGTTTCATCTTCCTGGAAGAAGGCGATGTGGTGGAAGTCACCCGTCGTACCGTTAACGTATTCGACAAGCAAGGCAATGCGGTCGAGCGCCCGGAAATCGAGTCTCAGGTGCAATATGACGCGGGTGACAAAGGCGCTTACCGTCATTACATGCAGAAAGAAATTTTTGAACAGCCGCTGGCGTTGAAAAACACCCTGGAAGGGCGTTTCAGCCATGGCCAGATCAACCTGAGCGAGCTTGGCGAAGGCGCCGATCAACTGCTGGCGAAGGTGCAACACGTGCAGATCATCGCCTGTGGTACTTCTTACCATTCCGGCATGGTGGCGCGTTACTGGTTCGAATCGCTGGCCGGCGTGCCGTGCGATGTCGAAATCGCCTCCGAATTCCGTTACCGCAAGTCTGCGGTGCGTCCGGGCAGCCTGATCATTACTCTGTCGCAGTCAGGTGAAACCGCCGATACGCTGGCGGCGTTGCGCCTGTCGAAAGAGCTGGGATACCTGGGATCGCTGGCGGTGTGCAACGTGGCAGGGTCTTCTCTGGTGCGTGAATCCGATCTGGCGCTGATGACCAAGGCCGGCACGGAAATCGGCGTAGCGTCGACCAAGGCCTTCACTACCCAGCTTGCCGTTCTGCTGATGCTGGTGGCGCGCCTGGGGCGTTTGAAGGGCATGGCGGAAAGCGTCGAACATGACATTGTGCACGCCCTGCAGGCGTTGCCGGCGCGCATTGAGCAGATGCTGTCGCTGGACAAGAGCATCGAAGCGCTGGCGGAAGGCTTCTCCGACAAGCATCATGCGTTATTCCTCGGCCGTGGCGATCAGTATCCGATTGCCATGGAAGGTGCGCTGAAGCTGAAAGAGATCTCTTATATTCACGCCGAAGCCTACGCGGCGGGCGAACTGAAGCACGGCCCATTGGCGCTGATTGACGCCGATATGCCGGTGATCGTGGTGGCGCCAAACAACGAACTGCTGGAAAAACTGAAGTCCAATATTGAAGAAGTCCGTGCACGCGGCGGCCAACTGTATGTGTTCGCCGATCAGGATGCCGGTTTTGTCAGCAGCGAAGGAATGACCATCGTTCCCCTGCCGCACGTCGAGGAAATCGTCGCGCCTATCTTCTACACCGTGCCGTTGCAACTGCTGTCCTATCACGTTGCGCTGATTAAAGGCACTGACGTCGATCAGCCGCGTAACCTGGCGAAGTCCGTCACCGTAGAGTGATGCCTCGCGCTGCGCGCCATTGCCGGCGCAAGGCGCGAAAACGCAAACAGCCAATCCGGTATGCCGTTTACCCGCATACCGGATTTTTTTATGTCGGATGCAGCATGGCGGCATTTGACGGGCTGAACGCTGGACTACGGCTGCATCTCGATCACCACTTTTCCTTTCGCCCGCCCCTGGGCAAGATAAGCCAGCGCCTCCTTGGCCTGTTCGAACGGGAACACCGTATCGATAACCGGCTTGATACGCTCGCTTGCAAGCAGTTTGCCGATCTCGGCGAGCTGGGCGCCGTCGGCGCGCACAAACAGGAATGAATAGTTCACGCCGCGCCGTTTCGCCAGACGTACGATCTTGCGGCTCATCAATGTGAACACCAATTGCAAAAAGACGTTGAGCTTTCTGGTGCGGGCGAAGGCAGCGTCCAATGGCCCGGTCAGCGAGATGATGCTGCCTCCCGGCTTGAGAATAGCGACGGATTTTTCAATCGTCTCCCCCTTGAGGGTGCCAAGCACCGCATCGTAGCCGCTGAGTACGCTCGCAAAATCCTGCTGGTGGTAATCAATCACCTGGTCTGCGCCCAGGCTACGTACCAGTGCGACATTATGGCTACTGGTGGTGGTAGCTACCGTTGCGCCCAAATGTTTTGCCAGTTGGATGGCAAAAGTGCCGATACCGCCGGATCCGGCGGGGATAAACACCTTTTGCCCGGCGTGCAGCCCGGCACGCTCCTGCAGTGCTTGCCAGGCGGTCAGCGCCACCATCGGCGTGGCGGCAGCCTGCACGAAGCTCAGATTGGCTGGTTTGAGCGCGGCGGCGCTTTCCGGCACCGTCGCGAATTCGGCAAAGGATCCCGACCCCAGATCGAACAGGCTGGCAAAAACGGCGTCGCCGGGCGTGAAGCGGGTTACGCCGCTGCCCACCTCGGTGACGACGCCCGCCAGATCGCTGCCCAGCGTTGCCGGGAGCTGCAAATGCAGTACCGCTTTGAACATGCCGGTCGGGATGATGTTATCGATCGGGTTCAGGCCGGCAGCATAAACCTTTACCCTGATTTCATTGGCCTGTAGCGCAGGCAGCGAAATCTGCTCGAACCCTACCTCGGGCGATTTGCCATAGCGCCTGAGGGTGAGCGCGTTGATCGTCTGATTGTTCATTGCATGTTCATCTCGCTGTGTTTAAGGATAAGCACGGTACTGCATGGCAGGCTGCACCGATTTATTGGCCGTTTTTGTATCTTGCCGCGGCTTCGTCCTGTTTGATCTCTGCCAGCATGGCCAGCCTTGCGCCATCCAATGCATCCCAGCTCTCGGCGTTGTGCAGAGGGGGAATGGTCACCAGTTCACGGCGATCGAAACCGACCAGCGCCGCATCGACCAGTTCGCCCACTTCCATCATCGGTGGCAGGGTGCTGCTGTCGATGCCTGCACGCTGCCAGATTTCGGTATAGGTGCCGGCTGGCAATACCGCCTGAACATAAATGCCCTTGGGTGACAGTTCCAGATGCAGACCCTGCGATAGGTACAGCACGAAGGCCTTGGTCGCGCCATACACCGTCGCGCCAAACTCGGGCATCAGGCTGAGGATAGAACTGATATTAACGATCGAGCCGCTACCCGCCTGCACCAGGCGTGGCGCAATGGCGTTGGCCAGCCGTGTCAATGCGGTGATGTTGAGTGCGACAAGCTGTTCAATCGACGCCGAGTTCTGCTCGACGAAGCCGCCTGACTGGCCAATGCCGGCGTTATTGATCAGGGTGGTGATGCGCGAGTCTTCACGCAGACGCGATTCGACGCGTGCCAGATGGTCGGATTGGGTAAGATCGGCTGGCAGGACATCCACGGCCACGCCGGTTTCTTGCCGCAGGCGTGTGGCCAGCGCGTCAAGTCGTGCCTGGTCACGTGCGACCAGCACCAGGTCGTGGCCACGGTGGGCAAAGCGTTCGGCGTAAACAGCACCGATACCGGTGGACGCGCCGGTAATCAGGACGGCAGAAGTAGTCATAGATTCACTCTCTTGGTTGAACAATATCGGCATGCAACCTTAGGCCGCGGGCTCGGTGTTGGATCACGGTTTTTACCAGCCGGTTTTCCATCATCGGGTCAGGGTTGGCTGGCGCGATTAATAATGATGATCATAATCTAACTTGTCAATCGGTTTGATTACGATCATCATCAATGTATACTGGCGCCATGATTTTCGACGAGAAGGGCCGATAAAGATGAAAGTGAGCAAAGCGCAGGCGCAGGAAAACCGGATGCGCATCGTAGAAACGGCCTCGGTGCTGTTTCGCGAGCGCGGCTATGATGGCGTTGGCGTTGCCGAGCTGATGTCGGCCGCCGGTTTCACCCATGGCGGGTTTTACAAACACTTTGCTTCCAAGGCCGACCTGATGTTGGAAGCAGTGGCCTGCGGGTTTGCCCAGTCGCAGGCAAAAACCGAAGGCAAGGATATCGCACAGATTGTCGAACAGTACCTGTCCCGCGAGCATCGTAACGGTATCGGTGACGGCTGTGTGATGGCGGCGCTGTCCACCGATGCGGCGCGCCAGCCTGAGTCGGTCAAGGAATTATTTGCCGTAGGCATTGAACGCCAGTTGGCCATGCTGACGCAGGGCGGCGATGGCGCAGGTGAAACCCGAGCCGCAGCTATCGACACGCTTGCCCATCTGGTGGGGGCGGTGGTGCTGTCGCGTGCCTGCCCGCAAGGTTCGGCGCTGGCAGATGAGATCCTGCAGGTTTGCCGCACGCGTATCCTTGACGCTGAGGGTTCGCAGGCGAAAAGCGCTGCGCAGTAACCCACGGCCAGAATGTCATCAAACGTTAATCTGGCGCATGAGATGGCGGTGGGATTGCCGGCGAGCTAGCGTCGCGGGGTGAGCGATCGTCACAGCCGCGTTATCGATCTACGGTCGAAACCGCCATTTTAAAGAGAATAATTCGATCAATAATCGGCTGATTAATAAGCAGAAAAAGAGTCATTTTCAGAAAGTCCGCAGATTAAAAAACACGCCAATCAGGCGGGTTTTTTCATAACGCATTGATTATAGTTAAATTAATTTTAAAACCCGCGTCTTGTCATATAACTGTCATATTTAATACATTTTTCTGTCACCAAACTGTCCTATTTTCCCTCCTGCAGCAATACTTACTCTGATGAAAACGACTCGAAGTCGATTTTTGAATATCCCATTAGGAGGGATTATGAAACTGATGCGTACCACCGTCGCCAGTATTGTGGCAGCGACTTTCTCTCTGGCCTCTGTGTCTACTTTCGCTGCTGCCAACCTGACCGGTGCAGGTGCGACATTCCCCGCGCCGGTGTATGCCAAGTGGGCAGATTCTTATCAAAAAGAAACCGGCAACAAAGTTAACTATCAGGGGATTGGTTCCTCTGGCGGTGTGAAGCAAATCATCGCCAATACCGTTGACTTTGGTGCCTCTGATGCGCCGTTATCGGATGAAAAACTGGCTGCTGACGGCCTGTTCCAGTTCCCGACCGTGATTGGCGGCGTGGTACTGGCGGTCAATATTCCGGGTATCAAATCCGGTGATTTGACCCTCGACGGTAAAACGTTGGGCGATATCTACCTGGGCAATATCAAAAAATGGAATGACCCGGCCATCACCAAACTCAACCCGGGCGTAAAACTGCCAGATCAGAACATTGCCGTAGTGCGCCGCGCTGACGGTTCCGGTACCTCATACGTCTTCACCAGCTACCTGGCCAAAGTCAACGCACAGTGGAAAGAGAAAATCGGCGCCGGCTCAACGGTTAACTGGCCGACCGGTCTGGGCGGTAAAGGCAACGACGGTATCGCGGCATTCGTACAACGCCTGCCGGGCGCTATTGGCTACGTAGAGTACGCCTACGCCAAACAAAACAACCTGGCCTACACCAAGCTGGTGTCCGCCGATGGCAAAGCGGTCAGCCCGACGGAAGATGCGTTCAGCAACGCGGCCAAAGGCGTGGACTGGAGCAAAACCTTCGCCCAGGACCTGACCAACCAGAAAGGCGAGGACGCGTGGCCGATTACCTCCACCACCTTCATCCTGGTTCACAAGGAACAGAAGAAAGCTGAACAAGGCGCAGAAGTGTTGAAATTCTTCGACTGGGCTTACAAGTCCGGTGGCGACGAAGCCAAAGCGCTGGATTACGCCACCCTGCCGGACGAAGTGGTTGAACAGGTACGCGCAGCCTGGAAAACCAACGTGAAAGACAGCTCAGGCAAAGCATTGTATTAAGCGGCCAGCGTTTGGTTAGCCGTTATATCTGGGCCCGGCATGCCGGGCCCTCCCAGCTTTAAACAGAAGAGTAATCTATGGCTGAGTACAAGCCGACCATTAAGGCTCCAAGCAAAAATGGTGACATCCTGTTCAGCGCGCTAGTGAAACTGGCGGCGCTGATTACCCTATTGCTGCTGGGTGGCATCATTGTTTCACTCGTCTTCGCTTCATGGCCGAGCATCCAGAAGTTTGGCTTCTCCTTCCTGTGGACCAAAGAGTGGGATGCACCGGCGGAGCAGTTTGGCGCACTGGTACCGATATACGGCACCATCGTTACCTCGCTTATCGCCTTGATCATTGCGGTCCCGGTGAGCTTTGGCATCGCGCTGTTCCTGACCGAACTGGCACCGAACTGGCTGAAGCGCCCGTTGGGCGTGGCGATTGAACTGCTGGCGGCCATCCCGAGCATCGTTTACGGCATGTGGGGGCTGTTCGTGTTTGCCCCGCTGTTTGCCGAATATTTCCAGACACCGGTTGGCGACGTCCTGTCCGGCATTCCTATCGTCGGCGAGCTGTTCTCCGGCCCGGCCTTCGGCATCGGCATTCTGGCCGCCGGGGTGATTCTGGCGATCATGATTATCCCTTACATCGCCGCGGTAATGCGCGACGTGTTTGAACAGACCCCGGTGATGATGAAAGAGTCGGCCTACGGTATCGGCTGCACCACCTGGGAAGTGATCTGGCGCATCGTCTTGCCGTTCACCAAAAACGGTGTGATTGGCGGCGTAATGCTGGGCCTTGGCCGAGCGCTGGGCGAAACCATGGCGGTGACCTTTATCATCGGTAACACCTACCAACTCGACAGCGCCTCGCTGTATATGCCCGGCAACAGCATTACCTCGGCGCTGGCCAACGAATTCGCCGAAGCGGAATCCGGGCTGCACACCGCAGCACTGATGGAGCTGGGGCTGATTCTGTTTGTTATCACCTTTATCGTGCTGGCGTTGTCGAAACTGATGGTCATGCGCCTGGCCAAGAATGAGGGACGCTAACGTGGCGACGATGGATATGCAACATAACCTGGCACTGGCGGAAAGCCGCCGCAAAATGCAGGCCTGGCGCCGCCAGAAGAACCGTATCGCGCTGTTCCTGTCGATGGCCACCATGGTATTCGGCCTGTTCTGGCTGGTATGGATCCTGTTTTCTACCGTCACCAAAGGCATCGACGGCATGTCGCTGGCGCTGTTTACCGAAATGACGCCGCCGCCCAACACCGCTGGCGGCGGGCTGGCCAACGCCATCGCCGGTAGCGGGCTGTTGATCCTGTGGGCGACCATCTTCGGTACCCCGCTCGGCATTCTGGCGGGGATTTATCTGGCGGAGTACGGCCGCAAATCCTGGTTGGCAGAAGTGATTCGTTTTATTAACGACATTTTACTGTCGGCACCGTCAATCGTGGTCGGCCTGTTCGTGTACACCATTGTGGTGGCGAAAATGGAGCATTTCTCCGGCTGGGCGGGCATTATCGCGCTGGCGTTGCTGCAGGTGCCGATCGTGATCCGCACCACCGAAAACATGCTCAAGCTGGTACCGGACACGCTGCGAGAAGCTGCCTATGCGCTCGGCACGCCGAAATGGCGGATGATTTCCGCCATCACGCTGAAGGCGTCGGTGTCCGGCATCATTACCGGCGTGCTGTTGGCGATTGCGCGCATCGCCGGCGAAACGGCGCCGCTGCTGTTTACCTCGTTGTCGAACCAGTTCTGGACCACCGATCTGATGCAGCCGATCGCCAACCTGCCGGTCACCATTTTCAAATTCGCCATGAGCCCGTTTGCCGAATGGCAGCAACTGGCCTGGGCCGGGGTGTTGTTGATCACCCTGTGCGTACTGTTACTGAATATTCTGGCGCGTGTGATTTTCGCCAAGAAAAAGCATTCATAAAAATTTAAGCGCCGCCGCGGCGGCGCTGTGAAAAGAGAGAAGTCTAGATGAGTAATATTGACCTCGCTTCCGCCAGCAAGATTCAGGTACGCGATCTGAACTTTTATTACGGCAAATTCCATGCGTTGAAAAATATCACGCTGGACATCGCCAAGAACAAAGTGACCGCGTTTATCGGCCCGTCCGGCTGTGGCAAATCCACGCTGCTGCGTACCTTCAACAAAATGTACCAGCTGTATCCGGAACAGCGCGCCGAAGGCGATATTCTGCTGGATGGCCAGAACATTCTGACCGATAACCAGGATATCGCGCTGTTGCGTGCCAAAGTGGGCATGGTGTTCCAAAAGCCGACGCCGTTCCCGATGTCTATTTACGACAACATCGCCTTCGGTGTTCGCCTGTTTGAAAAACTGTCGCGTGCCGACATGGATGAGCGCGTACAGTGGGCTTTGAGCAAAGCGGCGCTGTGGAATGAAACCAAAGACAAGCTGCACCAGAGTGGTTACAGCCTGTCCGGTGGCCAGCAGCAGCGTCTGTGCATCGCCCGTGGCATCGCCATTCGTCCCGACGTGCTGTTGCTGGATGAACCCTGCTCGGCACTGGATCCGATCTCTACCGGCAAGATTGAAGAACTGATCAGCGAGCTGAAGTCGGACTACACCGTGGTGATTGTGACCCATAACATGCAGCAGGCCGCGCGTTGTTCTGATTCGACAGCATTTATGTATCTGGGCGAATTGATTGAGTTCAGTGATACTGACACCCTGTTCACCGCGCCGCAGAAAAAACAGACTGAAGATTACATCACTGGCCGTTATGGTTGATGAGGATGCATCATGGATAACCTGAATTTAAACAAACACATTTCCGGCCAGTTTAACGCTGAACTCGAACACATCCGTACCCAGGTGCTGACCATGGGTGGGCTGGTGGAACAGCAATTGACCGACGCTATCACCGCGATGCACAACCAGGACGGCGAGCTGGCCAAGCGGGTGATCGAAGGCGACGACAAGGTCAACATGATGGAAGTGGCGATCGACGAAGCCTGCGTGCGCATTATTGCCAAGCGTCAGCCGACCGCCAGTGACCTGCGTCTGGTGATGGCGATCATCAAAACCATTTCGGAGCTGGAACGTATCGGCGACGTGGCAGATAAGATCTGCCGCACCGCGTTGGAAAAGTTTTCGCATCAGCATCAACCGCTGCTGGTTAGCCTGGAGTCCCTTGGCCGTCACACCGTGCAAATGCTGCACGACGTGCTGGATGCTTTTGCCCGCATGGATCTCGACGAAGCCGTGCGTATCTACCGCGAAGACAAGAAGGTCGATCAGGAATATGAAGGCATCGTGCGTCAACTGATGACCTACATGATGGAAGATTCACGCACCATTCCCAGCGTGCTGACCGCGCTGTTCTGCGCGCGGTCGATCGAGCGTATCGGTGACCGTTGTCAGAATATCTGCGAATTCATTTTCTACTTCGTTAAGGGGCAGGATTTCCGCCATATCGGCGGTGACGCGCTGGATAAGCTGTTGGCCGATGGCAAAACGCCACCGGACGTCACCGACGAGTAAGCGTTCCGTTCTCCCGGCAAAGGCGCAGCGTACTGCGCCTTTTTCATGGCCAATAGCCGTAAAGTTAAAATGGTTATAAATATAGCTTTTTATATTATTTCCTGACCTAAGTGGCAGTTGCTAGCTTATCTCTCAGCAGGACATCAACCACTTGGGAGCTTTTCATGAAACAGCGCGCTTTGGCTTTAACCTTGTTGGCCGGCTTGGCCGGTCTCGCTAGCGCTGCCGCGCAGGCGGACAAACTCGACGACATCAAACAGGCCGGCGTGGTGCGCATCGCGGTATTCGACAGCAATCCACCGTTTGGCTATATCGATCCGCAGAGTAAAAAGCTGGTGGGTTACGACGTCGACATCGCTGATGCGATAGGCAAGGCTCTCGGGGTTAAGGTCGAGCTGCGCGCCACCAACCCGGCTAACCGTATTCCGCTGCTGGCAGCCAAAAAAGTGGATCTGATCGCCGCCAACTTTACCATTACCGAGCAACGTGCCAAGGAAGTGAATTTCAGCGTGCCGTATTTCGCCACCGGGCAGAAATTCATCGCACGTAAAGGGGTACTGAAGACCCCGGAGGACATCAAAACGCTGCGTATCGGCGCGGATAAAGGCACGGTACAGGAAATAACCCTGCGCGAACATTACCCGACCGCCAAAGTGATTTCCTATGACGACACCCCGCTGGCGTTTGTGGCACTGCGTAACGGCAACGTCCAGGCCATCACCCAGGATGACGCCAAGCTGGTCGGTCTGCTCGGCAATCTGACGCCGGCGCAAAAAGCCGATTTTGAAATCTCGCCGTTCAGTATCACCAAAGAATATCAAGGCATTGGCATTCCCAAAGGCGAAGAACGCCTGACGGCCACCATCAACGACACCTTGCTTAAACTGGAACAGGACGGCGAAGCGTTGACGATTTACCAGCGCTGGTTCGGTCCGGACACCAAAACCGCTCAACCGCGCGGTGAGTTTAAAATTGCACCGTTGGCTCAGCAACCTAAAGCCTGATGCGGACGTTATGATGGCTTGAACGCAAGGGCGCAGCGAACTGCGCCCTTGCTGCATGGATGCCGAGAGGGCAACGATGGGCATGCAATTTCTTGCGGAGTGGCTACTGGAGCCGCAATATCTTGGCTGGCTATGGCACGGTTTTCTGCTGACGCTGTGGCTTTCCGCCTGTGCCGGACTGGCGGCAACGTTGCTGGGGCTGGCGATCGCCGCGCTGCGCGACAGTCCTTTGCCGCTGCTACGCGGGCTGGCGGTCGCTTACAGCGCGCTGTTTCGTAATACCCCGCTGCTGGTACAGCTGTTTTTCTGGTACTTCGCCGCCGGGCAAATACTGCCGTCTACCGCCATGCAATGGCTGAATACCCCGCATCAATTTGGCTGGCTGGCCTGGCCGTCGTTCGAGTTTCTGGCCGGCTGCTGCGGGCTGACGCTGTATTCCGCCGCGTTTATCGCCGAGGAAGTCCGTTCCGGCATACGCGGCGTGGCTGTCGGGCAAAAACAGGCCGCCAACGCGCTGGGACTGACCGGCTGGCAAGCGATGCGTCATGTGGTGCTGCCGCAGGCGTTGACCATCGCCCTGCCACCGCTGTTGGGTCAATACATGAATCTTATCAAGAACTCGTCGCTGACGATGGCGATCGGCGTTGCCGAGCTGTCGTATGCCTCGCGTCAGGTAGAAACCGAAACGTTACGCACCTTCCAGGCGTTTGGCGTTGCCACGTTGTTGTACATCGCCATTATTGCGCTGTTGGAAGGCTGGGGTATGTGGCATCAACAGCGCAAACCCCAGCGGGGGAAGCAGAATGGATTTTAGCGTTATTCAGGACAACCTGCGTTATCTGCTGTTGGGCACCTGGCCGGATGGCCCGCTGGGCGGTGCAGCGCTGACCCTGGTCATCAGCCTGATGGCCGGCGTGGCGTCGGCGCTACTGGGAACGGTACTGGGGATACTGCTGGCGATGTCACGCGGTGCGCTTGCCGCGCTGCTGGCTGCGGTATTAGGCTTTTTCCGCGCCATACCGGTGATCATGCTGATTTTCTGGACCTATTTCCTGCTGCCGATCGTGTTTGGCGTAGAGATCCCGGAAATCACCACCGTAGTGTGCGCGCTGGCGCTGATCGCCGCTGCCTATCTGGCTCATGCGGTGAAGGCCGGCATCGTCGCCATTGGCCCCGGGCAGTGGCAGGCCGGACTGTCGCTGGGGTTGACGCGTTGGCAAACGCTGGCGCTGATCGTGCTGCCGCAGGCGTTGCGCATGATGGTACCCTCGTTCATCAACCAATGGATTTCTCTGATCAAGGACACCTCGCTGGCCTACATTGTCGGCGTCGGCGAACTGACCTTTTTGGCCACCCAGGTGAATAACCGCAGCATGGCGTATCCGATGGAAGTGTTCCTGTTTGTGGCGCTGGTGTACTTTGTGTTCTGTCTGGCGCTCGACCTGCTGGCCAGTGGCTTGAATAAACGCTTCAGTCCGCAGACCAAAGCGTTGGCGCGTGCGGGGCGCAAACCGCCGTTACCGGCCAGTTAACTGCCAGCCGCGCTGCTGCCACAGCGACGGCAACTGGGCGAGATCGTCGAAGGGGGTGACCAGCGGGTGATCGATCGGCTTATTGTGCGGATCGGCGCAGAAGTAAAACACCGGAATGCCGGCGGCGATCCCGGCTTGTGCGCCGGCGGCGGAATCATCCACCAGAATGCAGCGTTCGACCGGTACCTGCATCTGCGCCGCGGCGTGGTAGACGATCGCCGGGTCCGGCTTCCAACGCTGAATATCGTAGCCGCTATACAGCCGGTCATCAAAATAGGACAACATGCCGGTCAGGCCGAGTGAATGCTGCATTTTGCTTACCGGCCCGTTGGACACGGTGCAAAACGGCACGCTGACCTGCGCCAACAGCTCGCGTGCGCCGGCAATAGGTTGCAGTTGGCTGTCGAACAGGCGCGCAACTTCCTGGCGGTATTGCGGTTCCAGCAGTTCTTTGGCCAGGCTGGTGCCCTGCTCAGCATTCACCTGATCAATAATCTCGTACAGTTTTATGCCCTTGTATTTTTTGAATACCTCTTCCAGCGACAGCGTGATGCCATGCTGGGCAAACATATGTACATAAGCCATGCTGCACAGCACTTCGCTGTCCACCAGCGTGCCGTCGCAATCAAACAGAATACAGTCTATCTGGGTCATCGAAACCTTGCCCTCGCGGTTGCTACAGTGCTTCCACTTTAACCGGCTGCGTCAGGAAAGCGATAGCAAGATGGCCCGTTTCGGCCAATTCGCAATAAATCCATCGGATTACCGAGCAAAACCGCCGAAAAGGCGAAAAAAACCTGTGATCGACGTCAAAAGCCGGAAATTTTGTTATAGGATAGCCGGCGGACTGTCCATTCCCTTCTTCGGAATTCTGATAATGACCAAACAAGTCACTGGCCTTGACGCTGAGCAAGGCTTGCTTGGGCGCGTGTTTAAACTCAAGCAGCATGGCACGACGGTACGTACGGAAACGATTGCCGGCTTTACCACCTTTTTGACCATGGTGTACATCGTATTTGTTAACCCGCAGATTCTCGGCGCTGCGGGTATGGATACCCAGGCGGTGTTCGTTACCACCTGCCTGATTGCCGCCTTTGGCAGCATTCTGATGGGGTTGCTGGCCAACCTGCCGGTGGCGCTGGCTCCGGCGATGGGCCTTAACGCCTTCTTCGCCTTTGTGGTGGTTGGCGCGATGGGGATTTCATGGCAGGTCGGCATGGGAGCGATTTTCTGGGGGGCGGTAGGTTTGCTGTTGCTGACCATTTTCCGCATCCGTTACTGGATGATCGCCAACATTCCGCTGAGCCTGCGTATCGGCATCACCAGCGGTATCGGCCTGTTTATCGCCATGATGGGGCTGAAAAATGCCGGTATCGTGGTGGCGAACCCGGACACGCTGGTCACGGTCGGTAACCTGACCTCGCACAGCGTGCTGCTGGGGGCGCTGGGCTTCTTTATCATTGCCATTCTGGCTTCGCGCAACATCCACGCGGCGGTGCTGGTGTCGATCGTGGTCACCACGCTGATTGGCTGGGCTCTGGGCGACGTGAAGTACGGTGGGGTATTTTCGATGCCGCCAAGCGTCACGTCGGTGGTCGGTCAGGTGGATCTGGCTGGCGCGCTGAACGTCGGGCTGGCGGGGATTATCTTCTCGTTCATGCTGGTTAACCTGTTCGACTCCTCCGGTACGCTGATTGGCGTCACCGACAAGGCCGGACTGACCGATGAAAAAGGCAAATTCCCGCGCATGAAGCAGGCGCTGTACGTCGACAGCATCAGCTCGGTGGGCGGAGCATTTATCGGCACTTCGTCGGTGACCGCCTATATTGAAAGTTCGTCCGGCGTATCGGTGGGTGGCCGTACCGGTCTGACCGCGGTGGTTACCGGCCTGCTGTTCCTGCTGGTGATCTTCCTGTCGCCGCTGGCTGGCATGGTACCGGCCTATGCTGCCGCCGGTGCGCTGATTTACGTAGGCGTGCTGATGACCTCAAGCCTGGCGCGGGTTAAATGGGACGACCTTACCGAGGCGGTACCGGCGTTCGTCACAGCGGTGATGATGCCGTTCAGTTTCTCGATTACCGAAGGCATTGCGCTGGGGTTTATCGCCTATTGCGTGATGAAGCTGGGCACTGGCCGCTGGCGTGAGATTAGCCCTTGCGTAGTGGTGGTGGCGCTGCTGTTTATTCTGAAGATCGTGTTTGTCGACGGGCATTGATTCCGTTGGCAGAAAGCCGGGTCCAGCTTGCTGGACCCGTTTTTTATCCGCCCGGATGTGCGTCCGGTGCCTTTCCCAGCATCCATTCCATTGGCCGCGCAAAACGCCCCTGCCAACCGACGTTGGCGCTTTCCGCCTGATTAAAACGCTGTAGCTGCACCTGATTGCCGGTATTGAACAGTTCGGCGAAACGCAGCGCCAGCGCCCGTTCGCTAAAATTCTGACGATCGTAGTAAGCCAGTACGATACGCTTGTTTTCAGCCAGCGTCTGTCTGGCCGGGGTGATTTCGCCGTGCGGCGCGATCAGCAGCGCGCCGGCATAAAACTGCGGATATTTCGCCAGCAGGTTGGCGGCGTGCAACGCACCCTGGCCGCGACCTGACAAATATACCTGTTGCGGGTTGAGATTCAGTTGGCGGATCAGCGGTGCCAGCGCGCGCTGAATAGCGCTTTGGGTGCTTTCATCGCTGTAATTGGACCAGCGGAAACTGTTTTCCGACAGCATTTGCGTACCGTTCAGCTCAATGTAGGCGGCGCCAAGGGAGCTGAACAGCAGGCGATCTTCGGCGCTGATGCTGGCGGATTTGCCGTAATCATGCAGAAACACCACCGTTGGCCAGCCACCGGCGGGCGTAGGGCCGCTTGGCAGGGCGTAGCTGGCTTTCCCTTCAAATTGCCTGGCGCGTTGCAGATAGCGGGCTTTGGCCTGTGCGAGGATGGATTGATAGGTATGGCGATGCTGAATACTGCTGAACGAATCGTCTTCCAACAGATTGTAGTAATACCACAACCCGCGTTCGGCGCTCAGCTGCAGATAACGTTCCGCCAGCTCGGTTTGCCCTTTTTCCGCAGAAGAGGCCGCCAGCTGATAGGGAGCCCAGACGTTGTGTTCATCTTCACGCATCAGGGTCAAATACAGCGATATCGCCTCAATTTTTTTTTCTTCCTGATTGTGCGCCGCCCGTGGCAATTTGGCGTTCAAGAGGTGATGTGCGGGCAATTCCACCGGTTCTTCTCCGGCCGGGTAACGCATCTGTTCGGCAAACAAGGGTCTGGTGATAACAGCCAGCAATAAGGCTAAAACAAAAAAATACATGGCGTTATGTCTTTATTTTAAAATAGCGGTAGGCGTGGCGGTTGCAGCATCGGCGCCTTCCGGCGTAAGGGAAGGCGCCGCTAACCAGGCTTTATCTCACCCGACGGATATAGTCGCTGAAGGTAGACAGCTGGCCGGTCAGGAAGTCTAGCGTACCCGGCTCAACCAGCTCGCCGACTTGCTCGTCAACCTTGTTCTGAATCACGCCGCCCATGAACTCCGGTTTGTTCATCACCATGGCGTCGAGGAATACCAGGATCTGGCGCAGATGGTACTGACAGCGTGCGCCGCCGATAGGCCCCATTGAACTGGTCTGAATGGCCACCGGCTTGCCAGCCAGCGGCTGGTTTGGCAGACGAGAAAGCCAGTCGATGGCGTTCTTCAAGCCGCCCGGCACTGAATAGTTATATTCCGGCGTCACGATGATCACCCCATCCGCCTGGCGAATCTGTTCGGCGATGGCCTCAACCGTAGCGGGGAAGCCCTCCTCCTGCTGCAGGTCGGCGTCGTAAATCGGGATATCGCGGATTGAAGGCAGTGCCTCGATGGTCACACCGGGCGGTGCCAGCTTCGGTAACGTACGCGCTACCATGGCGTTGTAGGAGTTTTTACGCAGGCTGCCGAGCAGGGTTACGATTTTTAATGCTTGGTCTGACATGATGACTCTCCCTTTCTAATGAACAGATTCAGCGTGGAACACCGATAAATACTAGGGCAAATAAATCGCAGGGAACAGCGGTATACGGTTTATTTATATCCATCGCCGCCGGTGGCCTGCATTAGCGTAAGTCCGGCAGACCGGACAGCTTGATAAAGCGCAGCGAGTCGGTCGGCGAGCGCGCCGAGATCTCGCCTTTTCTTTCCAGTCCCGACCGTGGTTCATAGTGCCAGCACATCAGGCGTTCCAGCTGCGGTTCGCGCGCACAGGACCAGCTTTGATATTCATCGGCGTCGCTCATTACCTGCACTTTGGGCGTTACGCTGGAGCGCAATTGGCCGGAAAACGGCCGCAGGCTGAGCGTCGCCTGGCCGCTATTGCCCAAGCCGGAGATTTTCAGCACGCTTTGGCGGATGCTCCACAGCTGGGTTTCCGCCTCTAGCCGATCGTCCTGCATGCCGATCCAGGCGGTTTCGCTGGCGCTTTGGAACTGATACTGCATCTTTTGCTGATTGGCGACGCGCGCGCGCATGACTTCAATATCCAGACCCACTTTGCCTTCGTTGCTTAACAATACGCCAACGGTGTTACCGGCGTAAGCCAGGCTGAAATCGGGCAGGTGATGATCGGCAAAGCACGGGCGCCCGGTGGGCGTGGTGGCGATCGGCGGCAATTTCGCCAGGCCATACAGATAAAACATCATCTCGGCGAGCAGAATGCGCCCCTGCAGAAAGCGCTGACGGCGCTTGGTGGAGAAGGTCGCGCTGCTGGCGATCAGCTCTGTGCTCAACCGTTGGGTATTCAACTGAGTGGGTGTCGTGCTCCATCGGGCAAAATGGCATGCCATTATTCACTCCATGTCAGTAAGATCCTCGTCGCTGGAGAGGTAGATTATGCGTAACCTTAAGATTTTTCATTAAAAACGCATATGCGGTTTATCCTATTTATTGCGTGGGCATTGCTGCGGCGCAGAGTGCGCGCCGCAGGGGGGAGGTTATGGCCGGTACTGCACCGTAGGCAGCGCCGTCGGGTCGATAGCCGCGCGCATCCGTTGCATCGACTCAGTCCAGGGACAGAGTACGCCCAGTGACAACTGCCGGCAGCCAGGACGGCTGAACTCGGTTTTTAACGGTGGCGACAGCGTGCTCAGCGGTGACAACTGGCGGATTTGATCCAGCGATTGCGCCTGGAAGTACAGACGCAGGAAGCGCTGGCCCGTTTGCCGATCGCGCCAGCGTTCGAATACCAGACTGCCAGCCGGGGGAATATTGCCGCGTGGGTAAAGCCCCTGTTGCCAGCTAAAGCCAAGCAGGGTGCGCAGATAAGCGATATTGGTGTCATGCGCGACAAACAGCAACCAGCGCGCCGCCGGTGGCGCCCCGGCAGAGGTTCGATCGGCGGCCAGCGCCAGCGCGATTTGGTTTAACAGCACCGAGCCACCGCGTTGCGCGATATAGGGCACGTCATTGGTAAAGTCATAGCGGGCGGTGAGCAGGGGCAGCAACGGCGCGACGGCCGATGCGTTGACACCGTGGCCAAAGGCGACCTGCGCCGTCGGCTGGTTTTCGCTGTAGGCCAGGCGAATGCTTTCCGCCATGTTGGACAACGTCCCCAGACCGTTGATGCTGAAGCGGCCGTCGTGCTCCTGAGTGATTTCCCACGGTTGTTCAAAGGCCGGGCAAGCCTGTTGCGGCAGGCAGACCGCCGCTTGCAGACGCCGAATGTCAGCGCTAAAGCGCGTTTTCACCTGCTCGGCGCTGCCGCCCATCGCCTGCCTTATTGCCGTGCGAGCCCGTTCGGCATCGAGCGGCACCAGGCCCATTTTATCTGCCTGAAACAGGGGATCCTGTTCGGTGGCGGCCGCATGAATGGCGACCCCGCAGCCGGGAAATGCGCCGTCCATCAACGCCTGTGCGGTGGCTCGCGTGCGCTGTAGCGGACTGGCCCAGACATACACCGCCCCCGCGCTCGGACAGCCGTTGGCCAATAGGCCCTGACGGCGATAATAGTCGGCTTCATAGCGTCCTTTCAGCGTGGCGGCGGCATAACCGTGGCCGGTGAGTTCGCCGTCGCGCGTCAGCCATTGTGGCCACTCTCGGCCGGTTCCCGCCTGCATCGCCTGCCGGTTGCCTGAGGTCGGCGGGCGTACGCCGTGGCGGCTGACCTCAACCACCTTTTCCAATACGTAGCGCGGCTCAGCCTGGGCTACGCTGGAAATCATACCCAGCGTGACGGCAAATAACAGACGCGACCAGTCCTTTTGCAATAGCAACATAATATATTCCTCGTTAATGTATATTCAGATTAAATAAATTTATGGCGATTAACAAACAGGATATTGCTATTGATAGTCAGGATGTGCTTGCCACGCGTTTTATAGCATGACGGTGTGCGACAATCGTGGCGGTAATAAACGTCAGTGCCGCCGATAATAACCCGCAGGCAATCCAGAATAGCGATAATGTATCGAAGTTATACAGCGTTTTTCCGGCTTCTATTACCGAGGTCCGATCGATAATCACACCGGTAAGGAACTCTCCCAGCCCGGCTCCGGCATAACTGGCGATGCCGATAGTGCCCAGTGCCGCGCCGGCCGCTTTCTTCGACGAAATATCCACCGCGATCAACCCGCCGAGGAAGCAGGTCAGCGCGCCGATGGTGGCGCCGAAAATCACCATTGAGGCGATGTCGCTGTAGTAATTGCGCGGTAGCCATACCATCAGAGCGAACCCGGCGGTATTGAGCAGGCCGATAATCCCGGCCATGACGCTGCGATTACGTGGGAATAAGCGATCGGACAACATACCGGCAATAATGGTCCCGGCGATGCCGGCAATGGCGTTAACGCCGATAATGCTGGAGGCTTCCAGCGTGGAGTAGTGCTTGGCCTGCTGCAAAAAGAAAATGCCCCACGAATTCACCGCGTAGCGATCGATATACATAAAGGCCGACGCCAGCGCCAGCGTCCATAGCGCCGGGTTGCGCAGCGACCACAGCTGATTTTTCAGCACCGATCCCCGGTCTTCGCTCAGCGTTTCCGTCTCATGGCGAATAACGCCGATCGGCGGGTAGCCGGCGCTCTGCGGTGAGTCACACATAAACAGCAGGATCAACACGATACCCACGCCTCCCAGCATGGCGGTAGTGAAGTAGCCGGCATGCCAGCCAAACGCGGCGATGACCGCCGCAATCACCATATAGGTAATGGCTTCACCGATGTTATGCGCGGTGGACCAGATGGCGTAAAAGGTACCGCGCTCTTTATTGCCATACCAGCGTGCCAGTGACACCGCGCAGGGGCCGACGCCCATTGACTGCGCCCAGCCGTTGATGCCCCAGAATAGCGTCAACAGCAATGCGTTGCTGGTGGTGCCCATCATAAAGTTCATCCCTGCGCTGAGCAGCAGCCCCAGGCTCATAAAGCGTACCACGTTGGCGTGATCGGCCAGGAAACCGTTGACCAGCTTGCCGATGGCGTAGCAGAAGAACAGCGCGGAACCGATCATGCCCAACTCGGTCGGGCTGATGCCAATGTCCACCAGGGCACTTTTCGCCACGGTGAACGACAGTCGGCAAACGTAAAACATCACGTAGGCTACCGTCATCGCCAGAAAGGTTCGCCAGCGCAGGGTAAGGAATTTCTTTTCATTCAGCGGGCCATGAGAAGGCGTGGCCGGCGCCGCTTTAAAAAAAGCGAATATACCAGACATAATTTCACTCCGTAGGGCGGATTGGCAAAATACACGCTGATTAAGCGCTCTCTGGTTATTCCATTGGCAGAGAAGTTCGTCCTTATTAATTTAATTTGTAGGGCACATAATCCGAATGAATTGCTTTTCCATGAGTTAAGTGAGCAACGCCGTTATTTTATTTTTTGCTGAATCAATTCGCTCAGCTGAGAATAAATTTCCGCGTTGGCCATTAAAAGCACATTGCCACGTTGCAAACCGTGGTCAGCCAGGAAATCATTGCTGACGCCGCCGGCTTCTCTCACCAGCACGATGCCGGGCAGGCTGTCCCAGGCGTTCATGTGCGGCTCGTAATAACCGATCAGGCGCCCGGCGGCGACCTGGGCGGTCATTAACGCGCCGGAACCGCTGCGGATAAACATACCACCGGCATGCAATAACCGACTGATAAACGGCACGAAATCCTCAGGCGTGACGCGGTGGGAAGTCCCGACGCCCATCACGCCGTCGCGTAACGAGCTACCTGCATGCACGCGGATAGGATCGTGGTTGAGAAACGCTCCCTGACCCTTGCAGGCGTGAAACATTTCCCGATGGTTGGGATCGTAGACCACGCCGATAACCGGATCGCCGTCAACGATCACGCCGATCGACACGCACCAGGTGTGTAAGCCATTGAGAAAACACGCGGTACCGTCGATCGGATCGACGACCCAGGTGCAGGCGGCGCTACCGCCGCTGCCGCCGCTTTCTTCGCCCAGAAAGTCGTCCAGTGGAAAGCGTTGGGCGATCAGCCGGCGCGTCAACGCTTCGACTTCACGATCGGCCTGACTGACCACGTCTTGTAAATCATCGCCCTTGTGTTCCACCGCCAGCTGTTGGCGCCGTTGATAAAAATCGTAAGCCAGCTCGGCGGCCTGGCGCGCCACGTCGCATGCAAAGTGATAGCGTGCGCTGATATCCTGTGCTGATGTTGCCGTCATTTCCCCTCCGCCACTAATTGCACTCGTGTGCAAAATAAGATGATATCGTTGTTTTGTTGCAATGGTGCTACAGGATAATGGCTAAAGTGAAAAACTTATTCCGTGATCGGCTACGCATAAAACAGATCTTTCGTTTTAGGCGGATTGGCGCACGATAAGTTCAACTGGCACGCTCTTGCGTACTGCCGGCTGGTCGAAATGGCGTATGCGGCTGACCAGAAGCGCTACTGCGGTACTGGCCAATGCATCGGTGTCTTGCCGCAGAGTGGTGAGCTGATAGGGGGCGAAAGCGGACTGTGGGATGTCATCGAAGCCGACCAGTGGCAATTGCTGCCCAGGGCGCTGCTGACGCATAAAGTCCATGGCGCCCATCGCCAGCATATCGGTGGCGCAAAACAGGCCATCGAGGTGCGGTTGTTGCGCCAGTAGGGCGGCGGCGGCGTCCCAGCCGGCCTGATAACCGCCATGGGGGCAAATCACGCGGGCCATCGGCTGGCGTTGAGCGTCGAACTGGCTTTCGAACGCCTGTTGGCGCTGCAGACTGCTGAAGGACGCGCTTTCGCCAATAAAGCCCGGGCAGGTCACGCGGTGTTGCATCAGCTGGCGTGCGGCCAACCGCGCGCCCTGGTGATTGTCACTGCAAACCTGATCGGCGCCGCTGAGTTCAACCTGGCGGTTGATCAGCGTTACCGGGATTTTGCGCGCCAGATACTCTTCCGCCAGCGACAGCGGCGGCGCGCCAGAGGTCAGGATCACGCCGGCAACGTGATAACTTAATAACTCACGCAGCCGTGGCGCCAGCTGTTTCGGGTCGTCGGCGTTCAGCAGCAGTGGCATAAAGCCTTGCAATGCCAGGTGATGCACCAGCGGCGCCAGCAATTTACTGCGGAACGGGTTATCAAAGCCGGCGGTCACCAGGCCGATAAAATTGCTGCTACCGGTAATCATCGAACGCGCGATGATATTCACCTGATAACCCAATTCTGCCGCTGCGGCCTCCACCCGTTGGCGCGTTTTTTCCGACACCGAGGCACCGGGCGTGAAGGTGCGCGACACTGCGGAACGAGAAACGCCGGCCAGACGCGCAACGTCGCTGGCCGTTACCCAATGGTTCTTTGCATCACTCATGGTTGCCGTTCTCCCGCTTGACGTGCCCGGTGGCGCCGCGCCAGGTTATTTGCCGATACAGAAGCTGGAGAAAATTCGCCCCAGCAGGTCGTCAGAGGTGAATTCGCCGGTAATTTCACTCAGCGCCTGCTGTGCCAGGCGTAATTCTTCCGCCAATAGCTCCCCCGCGTAAGCGCTTACTAACTGTTCTTTGCCATGAACCAGATGCTGGGCCGCCTGTTCCAGTGCCTGCAGGTGGCGACGACGTGCCAGGAACCCACCTTCCATATTGCTGGTAAAGCCCATGCTCTGCTTCAAGTGATCGCGCAGCACCTCAATGCCTTGGCCGGTACGGGCCGACAGGCGAATAAGTGAGTGACCATTCACTTCTTTTAGACCCAGCGGTTCGCCGGTGATATCCGCTTTATTACGTACCACGGTTATCGGCAACGTGGCTGGCAGGCGCGCCATAAACTCCGGCCAGATTTCGCCGGGCTCGGTCGCCTCGGTGGTGGTACCATCCACCATAAACAACACGCGATCCGCCTGTTCAATCTCGTTCCACGCACGTTCGATGCCAATACGCTCCACTTCGTCGCCGGCTTCCCGCAGCCCGGCGGTGTCGATAATGTGCAGGGGCATGCCGTCGATATGAATGTGCTCACGCAATACGTCACGGGTGGTGCCGGCGATGTCGGTGACAATTGCCGCTTCACGACCGGCTAATGCATTGAGAAGACTGGACTTTCCGGCATTTGGACGCCCGGCGATCACCACCTTCATGCCTTCGCGTAGCAGACTGCCCTGGCGTGCCTCGACGCGCACGCTGTCCAGATCGTTCATCACACCGTTCAGCTGCGCTTCGATTTTGCCGTCAGACAGGAAGTCGATTTCCTCATCCGGGAAGTCGATGGCCGCTTCCACGTAGATTCGCAGGTGAGTAAGTGCTTCCACAAGCTGATGAATACGGCTGGAAAACGCCCCTTGCAGCGAGTTCATTGCCGAACGTGCCGCCTGTTCGGAACTGGCATCGATCAGATCGGCAATCGCCTCGGCCTGCGCCAGATCGAGCTTGTCGTTCAGAAAGGCGCGCTCGGAGAACTCCCCCGGCCGGGCAATGCGCACGCCTGGCAGCGCCAGTACGCGCTTGAGCAGCAGATCGAGGATCACCGGCCCGCCGTGGCCCTGCAGTTCCAGCACGTCTTCGCCGGTAAAGGAATTCGGGCCGGGGAACCACAGTGCAATGCCCTGATCGAGGGTTGCGCCGTCGGCATCGCGGAACGGCAGATAATCGGCATGGCGCGGTTTTGGCAGCTTGCCGAGCAGCGTTTGCGCCACCTGTTGGGCTGCGCGGCCGGAAATACGCAAAATGCCGACGCCACCGCGTCCCGGTGGGGTGGCTTGGGCGACGATGGTATCGCTAGTGCTCATATAGCCTAATCCTTCACATTGCAGCGCCGTTGGCTGCCGTTCTGACAATATGCAAAAAGGCGGTCTAATGACCGCCTCTTGGTGTTATTGCAAAGGGCCAGCGTGCCGAGCCCCTACAATACGCTTACGATTTTTTCTTTTCGCGGCTGTGCAGACCGCGTTTTTCCAGCCCGCGATAAATCAGCTGTTGCTGGAGGATGGTCACCAGGTTACTGACGATATAGTACAGCACCAGACCTGACGGGAACCACAGGAAGAACACTGTGAAGATCACCGGCATAAAGGTCATGATTTTCTGCTGCATCGGATCGGTAACGGTGGTTGGCGACATCTTCTGGATGAAGAACATCGTCACGCCCATCAGGATTGGCAGGATGTAGTACGGATCCTGCGCCGACAAGTCGTGGATCCACAGGGCGAACGGCGCGTGGCGCAGCTCGACCGAGCCCATCAGCATGTAATACAGCGCCAGGAAGATTGGCATCTGGATGATCAACGGCAGACAGCCACCCAGCGGGTTCACTTTCTCCGCTTTGTACAACGCCATCATTTCCTGGCTCATACGCTGCTTGTCGTCACCGATACGTTCACGCATCGCCTGCAGTTTTGGCTGCAGCATGCGCATTTTCGCCATCGAGGTGTACTGCGCCTTGGTCAGCGGGTACATGATGCCGCGCACGATGAAGGTGATGATGATGATCGAGAAGCCCCAGTTGCCGATAAAGCCGTGAATGAACTTCAGCAGCTTAAACAGCGGTTGGGAAATGAACCACAGCCAACCGTAATCGACGGTCAGGTCCAGGTGCGGCGCCAGCTGCGCCATCTGATCCTGCAATTCCGGGCCGACCCACAGCGTGGCGTTCAGCTGCTGCTGCGCGCCCGGCTGTACCACAACTGGCGTGGCCTTGAAGCCGATGGTCGACAGGTTGTCGCCCGGTTTGGCGGTGTAGAAGGTGTTGGTGCCCTGCGTTGCCGGTACCCACGCGGTGGCGAAGTACTGTTGCAGCATCGCAACCCAGCCGCCCTGGGTGGAAACATTCAGGTTTTCGTCCTTGTCGAACGCGTATTTCTCGTACTTGGTCTCGCTGGTGGAGTACGCCGCGCCGCGGAAGGTGTGCAACGCAAAGTTGTTGCTGCCGGTGTCGCGATGCTTAGGCAGCTCGGTGGTCTGCTTCAGTTGGCCGAACAGCGACAGTTCCAGCGGGGTGGTGCCTTTGTTGTTGACGCTATAGTCAACGCCAACCGCGTAATGGTTGCGCTTGAGCACGAAGGTCTTGGTGTATTCAACGCCGTCGCGGGTATAGGTCAGCGGGATGCGCAGTTCATCCTGGCCATCAGCCAGCGTAAAGGTATCCTGCGCTGCCTGGAACAGAGGGCGTTCGCCGTTGGCCGGGTTGTCCGGACCATTTTTGCCGGTCAGGCCGCTTTGCGCCTGATAGACGAACGACGGGGTAGTTTCCAGTAGCTGGAAAGGCGTCGATGAACCCAGAGTATCCGGGTAGGCCAACAGTTTAGCCTGCTCGATGTCACCGCCGCGGGTGTTGATGGTCAGCGACAGCACGTCAGTGTTAACGGTAATCAGTTTACCCTGGCCACTGGCTGGCACGGCCTGGCTGGCAGCATCACCGGTTGCGGCGTTCGTGGTCTGTTGCGTGGTCTGCGCGGCTGGTTGCGGAGCGTGGTCCGTTTGCCAAGCCTGCCAGATCATGAAAGACACGAACAGCAGAGCGATGAGAAGAAGATTGCGTTGCGAATCCATCGTTAGTGTTCTCTGTTATCGTCGGTTTTCGGCGGCACGGGATCATCGCCACCTGGGTTCAAAGGGTGGCATTTTAATACGCGTTTCACTGTCAACCAACTGCCTTTTATCATGCCAAACCTGCTTAATGCCTCAATTGCGTAATGAGAGCATGTCGGCTGGAAGCGACAACGTGGCCCAAGCAGCGGACTGATAACGAGCTGATAGGCTCGCACCAGCCCGATCAGGATGCGGGAGCCTGGCGACAGTGGCGACGCCATAATTTTTCCAAAGCTTCCGTCAACGCGCGGTTATCCAGATCCGCTATCCCCTTTTTGGCTACCACCACAAAATCCATCGCCGGTAATTGGTGCTGGTGCAAGCGGAAACTTTCGCGGGTAAGGCGTTTGATCCGGTTGCGCTCATGCGCGCGTTTGACGTGTTTTTTGGCGACGGTAAGACCGATGCGGGGATGCCCCAGCTGGTTCAGGCGGCCGAGGATGGTAATTTGCGGCGTGCCGGCCCGTTGTGGCTGCTGGAAGACGAAAGTGAAATGAGTGGGAGTTAACAAACGTAACTCCCTGGGAAAAGCGAGCTTAACCACTCAGCGGGTTAGCTTTTATTACTTAGAAACAGACAGACGAGTACGGCCTTTCGCACGACGGCGGGCCAGAACTTGACGACCATTTTTGGTGGCCATACGAGCACGGAAACCGTGGCTACGGTTGCGCTTCAATACGGACGGTTGGAAAGTGCGTTTCATGGCGATTTCTACCTAAACTTAAATTGATTACTGATCAGTAAACGCGTTTGGCTACTCGGCGTGAAGACGACCGACGCCTCAATCGCAATACATAAAGAGGCGGGATTGTAATAATTGTACAGTCCTGAGTCAATTCACATCACGCCATCCCGTCATCTTTCCTGCTTCAGCGGACGTTGCCTGCAGCGTGAAATCCGTTGGGTATAGCCTACCTGGTTGCTTGCCAATGGCGAGTCAAACCCGCGATTGGCCCGTGGTCACCGCAGAATCCCGTCTGGCTAATAACGCACCATATAAGGAACCAGGTATCACACGTAGGGCGAAGATTATACGGACTCGGGGTTAAATCGCAAGGATCCCCGCGCGATCCTGGCATATAAATGAAAGATCTTCCGTGGATAACCAGGTATAACCTGTTTGCGAGGGCGCGCCGGTGCGGCAACGTGCGAGATCGCACGGTGATTGCCGCCTGACGGGCGAAAAGATCGCCGTCTGCCGGGGGCTGTGGATAAAATGGATCTAATCTGTGATGAAGGGGAGGATCTCTTGCTCCGTTTGCGCTATGATCCGTCATTCCGATCGCGATCTCCTGCCGGGGATCGTGCAGGACATAAACCGTGAAAGGCGGTTCGCATGCCCCCAGGCGGTCAGCCGATGCCGGGCGTGTGTCAAAAATCATGAGTTATAAAAAAGTAGCCTGATTCTTTTCTTTTATTGATCTTGTTCGAGTGGAGTCCGCCGTGTCACTTTCGCTTTGGCAGCAGTGTCTTGCCCGATTGCAGGATGAGTTACCTGCCACAGAATTTAGTATGTGGATACGCCCATTGCAGGCGGAACTGAGTGACAACACCCTGGCGCTGTATGCGCCCAATCGCTTTGTGCTGGACTGGGTCCGCGATAAATACTTAAACAACATCAATGGACTGCTGAACGATTTCTGCGGTACCGACGCCCCGTTGCTGCGTTTTGAAGTGGGCAGCAAACCGATGGTTCAAGCCGTCAGCCAGGCGGTGGCCGAAAGCCGCAGCGCACCGGCGGCGCCGGTGGCGCGTACTGCCGCGCCTTCGCGGCCGAGCTGGGATAATGCGGCACCGCAGCCGGAGCTGTCTTATCGCTCCAACGTCAACCCCAAACACACGTTCGACAACTTCGTCGAGGGTAAGTCAAACCAGCTGGCGCGCGCGGCGGCACGCCAGGTGGCGGACAATCCCGGCGGCGCTTACAACCCGCTGTTCCTGTATGGCGGCACCGGCCTGGGTAAAACCCACCTGTTGCACGCGGTTGGCAACGGCATCATGGCGCGCAAGGCCAACGCCAAAGTGGTCTATATGCATTCGGAACGCTTTGTGCAGGACATGGTCAAAGCCTTGCAGAACAACGCCATCGAAGAATTTAAGCGTTATTACCGTTCGGTCGACGCGCTGTTAATCGATGACATCCAGTTTTTTGCCAATAAAGAGCGTTCGCAGGAAGAGTTTTTCCATACCTTCAACGCACTATTGGAAGGCAATCAACAGATCATCCTGACCTCGGATCGCTATCCAAAAGAGATCAACGGGGTAGAAGATCGCCTCAAGTCGCGTTTCGGCTGGGGGCTTACGGTGGCCATCGAGCCGCCGGAACTGGAAACCCGTGTGGCGATTCTGATGAAGAAGGCCGACGAGAACAACATTCGTCTGCCGGGCGAGGTGGCGTTCTTTATTGCCAAGCGTCTGCGCTCCAACGTGCGTGAGCTGGAGGGGGCGCTGAACCGCGTGATCGCCAATGCAAACTTTACCGGCCGTGCCATTACCATTGATTTCGTGCGCGAAGCGCTGCGCGATCTGCTGGCATTGCAGGAAAAGCTGGTCACCATCGACAATATCCAGAAGACGGTGGCGGAATACTATAAAATCAAAGTCGCGGATCTGCTGTCCAAGCGGCGTTCGCGTTCCGTCGCCCGTCCGCGCCAAATGGCGATGGCGTTGGCGAAGGAGCTCACCAACCACAGCCTGCCAGAAATCGGCGATGCGTTTGGTGGCCGCGACCATACCACGGTGTTGCACGCCTGCCGGAAGATTGAGCAGCTGCGTGAGGAAAGTCACGACATCAAAGAAGATTTCTCCAACTTAATCAGAACATTATCTTCATAGCGCTATGAAATTTATCGTCGAACGTGAGCATCTGCTAAAACCGCTGCAACAGGTGAGCAGCCCACTGGGCGGTCGCCCAACGCTGCCGATTCTGGGTAACCTGCTGTTGCAGGTGACGGAAGGCTCCCTGCTGTTGACCGGTACCGATCTGGAGATGGAGATGGTGGCGCGCGTTGCCCTGTCTCAACCCCATGAAGCGGGCGCGACTACCGTCCCCGCGCGTAAATTCTTTGATATCTGCCGTGGCCTGCCGGAAGGCGCCGAAATCACCGTGCAGCTCGACGGCGAGCGGATGCTGGTGCGCTCCGGCCGCAGCCGTTTCTCGCTGTCTACGCTGCCGGCGGCGGATTTCCCCAACCTGGACGACTGGCAGAGCGAGGTGGAGTTCACCTTGCCGCAGGCTACGCTGAAACGCCTGATTGAAGCGACCCAGTTTTCGATGGCCCATCAGGACGTGCGTTATTACCTGAACGGCATGCTGTTCGAAACCGAAGGGGAAGAGCTGCGTACCGTCGCTACCGACGGCCACCGTCTGGCGGTGTGTGCGATGCCGATAGGCCAACAACTGCCGTCGCATTCGGTGATCGTACCGCGCAAGGGCGTGATGGAGCTGGTGCGTCTGCTGGACGGCGGAGACACGCCGTTGCAACTGCAGATCGGCAGTAACAACATCCGCGCTCACGTTGGCGACTTCATCTTTACTTCGAAGCTGGTTGACGGTCGTTTTCCTGACTATCGCCGCGTATTGCCGAAGAACCCGGACAAAACGCTGGAGGCCGGCTGCGATCTGCTGAAGCAGGCGTTTGCCCGCGCGGCGATCCTGTCGAACGAGAAATTCCGCGGCGTGCGGTTGTACGTCAGCCATAACCAGCTGAAGATCACTGCCAACAACCCGGAACAGGAAGAGGCAGAAGAAATTCTCGACGTGATCTACGAAGGCACCGAAATGGAAATCGGCTTCAACGTCAGTTACGTGCTCGACGTATTGAACGCGCTGAAGTGCGAAGACGTGCGTCTGCTGTTGACCGACTCGGTGTCCAGTGTGCAGATCGAAGACGGCGCCAGCAAGTCTGCCGCCTATGTCGTGATGCCAATGCGTCTCTGATCGATACCCGGGCTATCGATAACGCCCTCACATAGAGCGTAATTTCCCGGTGATGGAATTGGCATGGCATTAACGCGTTTACTGATTAAAGACTTCCGCAATATCGAATCGGCGGATTTGGCGCCGGCGCCGGGGTTTAACTTCCTGGTGGGTGCCAACGGCAGCGGCAAGACCAGCGTGCTTGAAGCGGTTTATACCCTCGGACACGGCCGCGCCTTTCGCAGTTTGCAGGCTGGGCGGGTGATTCGCCATGACCAGCCGGAATACGTACTGCATGGCCGGGTAGACAGCGGCAGCGAACGCGAACTGTCGGTCGGCCTGAGTAAAAGCCGCCAGGGGGACAGCAAGGTGCGCATCGATGGCAGCGACGGCCACAAAGTGGCGGAGCTCGCTCAGCTATTGCCGATGCAGCTGATCACCCCCGAAGGTTTTACCCTGCTAAACGGCGGGCCGAAGTTTCGGCGCGCGTTCCTGGACTGGGGATGTTTTCACAACGAACCCGGTTTTTTCACCGCCTGGAGCAACCTGAAACGGTTACTGAAGCAGCGCAATGCCGCGCTGCGCCAGGTGAGCCGCTATGCGCAGATTCGCGCCTGGGATCAGGAACTGATCCCGTTGGCCGAGCGCATCAGCGACTGGCGGGCAGCCTACAGCGACGCAATCGCCGCGGATATCACTGCGACCTGCGCGCAGTTTCTGCCCGAATTTGCCCTGAGCTTCTCCTTCCAGCGCGGCTGGGATAAGGAAAGCGACTATGGCGAGCTGTTGGAGCGCCAGTTTGAACGCGACAGGGCACTGACCTATACCGCGGTAGGGCCGCACAAGGCGGATTTCCGCATTCGTGCCGACGGCACGCCGGTAGAGGATTTATTGTCGCGCGGTCAGCTCAAGCTGCTGATGTGCGCGTTGCGCTTGGCGCAGGGTGAGTTTCTCACCCGGCAGAGCGGGCGGCGTTGCCTGTATCTGATTGATGATTTTGCCTCCGAGCTGGACACCGGCCGACGCCGGCTGTTGGCCGATCGCCTGAAAGCCACCCAGGCTCAAGTCTTTGTCAGCGCAGTCAGCGCTGAACAAGTGACCGACATGGTGGGTGAAAAGGGCAAGATGTTCCGCGTGGAACAGGGTAAAATAGAGGTTCAACCACAGGACTAAAATGAGCGAGAAACGTTGATGTCGAATTCTTATGACTCCTCAAGTATCAAGGTATTAAAAGGGCTGGATGCGGTGCGCAAGCGCCCGGGCATGTATATCGGCGATACCGATGATGGCACCGGTCTGCACCACATGGTATTCGAGGTTGTGGACAACGCTATCGACGAAGCACTCGCTGGCCACTGTAGTGACATTCAGGTCACCATCCACGCCGACAATTCGGTTTCGGTGCAGGATGATGGCCGTGGTATCCCGACCGGGATCCACGAAGAGGAAGGCGTTTCTGCCGCACAGGTCATCATGACCGTGCTGCACGCCGGCGGCAAGTTCGACGATAACTCCTACAAGGTGTCCGGCGGCCTGCACGGCGTGGGCGTCTCGGTGGTTAACGCCCTGTCCGAGAAGCTGGAGCTGGTGATCCGCCGCGAAGGCAAGGTTCACGAGCAAACCTACAGCCACGGCGAGCCGCAAACGCCGCTGAAAGTGGTCGGCGAAACCGAGCAGACCGGCACCACGGTGCGTTTCTGGCCGAGCTACCAGACCTTTACCAACCAGACCGAATTCCAGTACGACATTCTGGCGAAACGCCTGCGTGAACTGTCGTTCCTCAACTCCGGCGTATCTATCCGCCTGAAAGACAAGCGCGATGACAAAGAAGACCACTTCCACTACGAAGGCGGTATCAAGGCGTTTGTCGAGTATCTGAACAAAAACAAAACGCCAATTCACCCGACGGTGTTTTACTTCTCCACCGTGAAGGACGATATCGGCGTGGAAGTGGCGTTGCAGTGGAACGACGGCTTCCAGGAAAATATCTACTGTTTCACCAACAACATTCCGCAGCGCGACGGTGGTACGCACCTGGCCGGTTTCCGTGCCGCGATGACCCGTACCCTGAACAACTACATGGACAAGGAAGGCTACAGCAAGAAGTCCAAGATCAGCGCCACCGGTGACGATGCGCGTGAAGGTCTGATTGCCGTGGTGTCGGTCAAGGTACCGGATCCCAAGTTCTCGTCCCAGACCAAGGACAAACTGGTGTCTTCGGAAGTGAAGACCGCGGTTGAGTCGCTGATGAACGAGAAGCTGGTGGATTACCTGATGGAAAACCCGAACGATGCGAAAATCGTCGTCGGCAAAATCATCGATGCGGCCCGCGCGCGTGAAGCGGCGCGCAAGGCGCGTGAAATGACCCGTCGTAAAGGCGCGCTGGATCTGGCCGGCCTGCCGGGCAAGCTGGCGGATTGCCAGGAACGCGACCCGGCGATGTCCGAACTGTATCTGGTGGAAGGGGACTCTGCGGGCGGCTCTGCCAAGCAGGGGCGTAACCGCAAGAACCAGGCGATCCTGCCGTTGAAAGGTAAAATCCTCAACGTCGAGAAAGCGCGCTTTGACAAAATGCTGTCTTCGCAGGAAGTGGCGACGCTGATCACCGCGCTGGGCTGCGGCATTGGCCGTGACGAATACAACCCGGACAAGCTGCGCTATCACAGCATCATCATCATGACCGATGCCGACGTCGATGGTTCGCACATCCGTACGCTGCTGCTGACCTTCTTCTACCGTCAGATGCCGGAAATCATTGAGCGCGGTCACGTGTTCATTGCTCAGCCGCCGCTGTACAAAGTGAAGAAAGGCAAGCAGGAACAGTACATTAAAGATGATGACGCGATGGATCAGTATCAGATCGCCATCGCACTGGACGGTGCAACGCTGCACGCCAATGCCCACGCGCCAGCGCTGGCAGGTGAACCGCTGGAAAAACTGGTGGCGGAGCATTACAGCGTGCAGAAACTGATTGGCCGCATGGAGCGTCGTTATCCACGCGCACTGCTGAACAATCTGATCTATCAGCCAACGCTGGCGGAAGATGATCTCGGCGATCAGGCCAAGGTACAAGCCTGGATCGAGTCACTGGTGAACCTGCTGAACGAAAAAGAACAGCATGGCAGCAGCTACGGCTACGTGATGGTTGAAAACCGTGAGCGCCAGATGTTCGAACCGACGCTGCGCATTCGTACGCACGGTGTCGATACCGATTATCCGCTGGACTTCGATTTCATTCACGGCGGCGAATACCGCAAGATTTGTCAACTGGGCGAGAAACTGCGTGGTCTGATCGAAGACGACGCGTTCATCGAACGTGGCGAACGTCGCCAACCGGTCGACAGCTTCGAACAGGCGCTGGAGTGGCTGGTGAAAGAGTCTCGTCGTGGTCTGGCGGTACAGCGCTATAAAGGTCTGGGCGAAATGAACCCGGAGCAGCTGTGGGAAACCACCATGGATCCGGAAAGTCGCCGCATGCTGCGCGTGACGGTGAAGGATGCCATTGCCGCCGACCAGCTGTTCACCACCTTGATGGGCGATTCGGTTGAACCGCGTCGTGCATTTATCGAAGAAAACGCCCTGAAAGCGGCGAACATCGATATCTAAGCGGCTGTCGGTCGCTGTCAAAATCCGCGCCGGGCAACCCGCGCGGATTTTTTTTGCTTTCTTAGCCGCTGACACCGCAGGCTGAAACGCGTTAGCATGGGCTGATACTGGATCAATTCGGAGAAGTACGCATGGCGATTGAACTGATTGCAATAGATATGGACGGCACGCTGCTCAACCCGCAGCATCAGATTACTCCGGCAGTGAAGCAGGCCATTACCGCAGCACGCCGCAAAGGGGTGCATGTGGTGCTGGCGACCGGGCGGCCTTACGTTGGCGTGCAAGACTATTTGCGTCAGTTGGATATCCAGGGCGGCAATGATTTCTGTATAACCTATAATGGCGCCTTGGTGCTGCAAGCGGTGGACGGGGCCTGTATTCTGCAGGAAACGTTGGGCTTCGACGACTATCTGCATTTTGAACAACTGGCACGTCAGTTGGGAGTGCATTTCCAGGCGTTTGATTTTGATACCCTTTACACGCCAAACAAAGATATCGGCAAATACACCGTGCACGAAGCGGAGATGACCGGCATCCCGTTGAAATATCGCAGCGTGGATGAAATGGATCGCAACATGCGCTTCCCAAAAGTGATGATGATCGACGAACCGGAGTTACTCGACAGCGCCATTGCGCGCATTCCGCCGGAAACGCTGGCGCAGTACACCCTACTGAAAAGTGCGCCTTACTATCTGGAAATTCTGCATAAAAAGGTCGACAAGGGCGCTGGCGTGAAAATGCTGGCCGATCATCTGGGTATTGCTCAGCAAAACGTGATGGCATTGGGCGATCAGGCCAACGACACCGCGATGATTGAGTTTGCCGGCGTTGGCGTGGCGATGGGCAATGCGATCCCGGCACTGAAGCAGGTGGCGCAGTTCGTTACCAGCAGCAACACCGAAGACGGCGTGGCGCGCGCCATCGAAAAATTTGTGCTCAACGCCTGACGAGTCGGGGCGCTTTGGCGCCCGTTACAGCCGTGGCGATCTCGCCATATTCCGTACACTGATCCTGCGCATCGACCAGTAGAATATCCGCCCTGCTGGTCAGCGCGCTCGCCAGCTCCTGTTTACCCGTTCAAGCCTTGCTTCAGCAACGTCGTGACGGTATCTGCATCGAATGCGGCCAGTATTTGCTGCGGTCAAGAATGCGCATCGTCGATGGCTGCCAGGTATTTTTCCAATACGATATTTTTGCCACACAGCACCACGGCGACCTTTTTGCCCTGCAACTCCGGCGCCAGTTTGATGGCGGCAGCCAATGCGACACCGGCGGCCCCTTCAATAATCCAGCGGTCGCTGGCTGCGATGGCGCGCATGGCCTGTCTGATTTCCGCTTCGCTGACCAGCACCTGGCGGTCGATCAGTTGCTGACACAGCGGGAAGGTGACGGCCTGCGGATCGACGCCGCCGGCGGTGCCGTCGGACAGCGTATCCTGCTCATCGACCGGGTGAATGTGACCAGCCTGCAGAGCGCTGTACATGGCGGTTGAATTTTCCGGCCAGCAGGCTATCAGCTGGGTTTTCGGCGACAAACGCCGCAATACGCTGCCAATTCCCGAAATATAACCGCCGCCACCGACCGCTACCACCACCGCGTCGAGATCCGGCTGCTGTTCCACCAGTTCCATGCCGCAGGTGCCTTGGCCAGCGACTACCTGTAAATCGTTATACGGCGAGATATACACTTTTTTCTGCTCATTAGCTGCCTGTTCGCCAGCTATTTCGGCATTTAGCGCATCGCCAGGGATCAGTATCACTTCTGCGCCCAGCGCGCGAATGGCGTTAACCTTCACCGAAGCGGCGTTTTCCGGTACGTAGACCGTCACGCCGATGCCCATCAGCTTACCGGCTTGCGCTACCGCCAGGCCATGATTGCCGCTGGAAGAGGCGATCACCCCATCGCGCTGCTGCTGCGAGGACAGCAACCGCAGCTTGTTACTGGCGCCGCGAAACTTGAATGAGCCGGTATGCTGCAAGTGGTCGCATTTCAGCCACAGTTCGCAGCCCAACTGCTGCGACAGCAGGATGCTGCGCTCCAGCGGCGTCACGCGAACCTGTGGACGCAGCTGTTGATGCGCGGTGACAATCTGGTCAAATAACTGGCTCATAATGATTCCTTTGTATTTTTCAGATAGTTGTAGACGGTGGCACGGCCCATGCCAAGAATCTTCGCCACGTAGCCAGCGGCGTTTTTACCCTTGAAAGCCCCCTCGTGATACAGCGCCTCCACCAACGCGCGTCGGCCGGCGCTGTTCAGCGTAGCCAGCGTTTGCTGCCGTTGTTGCAGCCAGTTATGCACAAAGGTGTTGATGCGTTCTTGCCAGTCATCCTGAAACAGCACCTCTGGCTGCGGCTGCAAGGCGTTACCGGCAAGGAATGTCTCCAGCGCGGCTTTGGCACCTTCCAACACGCTGATATCCATATTGATACACAGCAGGCCAATCGGTTGGTCGCGATCGTCGCGCAATACCGCGCTGATCGAACGCAGCTGACTGCCGTCCCAATTGCGTTTCAGATAGGGGCCCAGCACCTGCAAATGACGATCCTGCTGTAACTCGCTCATATTGGAGGCTTCGCCGATTTTACGCTGCGAGCGGTTATTGGCGATGTAGACCAGCGTTTGGCTGGCGAGATCGTGGATCGCCACTTCGGCATAAGGGGCAAACAGCAGGGCGATAGCATCGGCGATGGCGTGATAACGGCTTAACATGACCAGACTCATTTAGACTTAAAAATCCATACTGTACTTTTTAATCCAATCTGTAAATCGCCATAATGACAAAATCAGCCATTGTCTATTTTGTGATCCAGATTGTAGTACAACATATAATCTTGGTACTACAATCGTCCGAGTGTTAGCGATGAGATGATAAAGATTGTGCTGCAATCGCAGGAACCAATAGCGCCAGCGGAGTAAAGTGAAGCCATTTCCCGCAGGCGAAAATACGGAGCAACCATGAAGCAGCAGATCAGTAAAACCGACCGCATCATCATCGACATTGGCCAGCAGATCGTCGGCGGCAAGTACGTACCGGGGACGGCGCTGCCGTCCGAAGCGGAGTTGTGCGAAGAGTTTGAAACGTCGCGCAATATCATTCGGGAAGTGCTGCGCGCGCTGATGGCCAAGCGGCTGGTGGAGGTCAAACGCTACCGCGGCGCCTTTGTCACCTTGCGCAGCCAGTGGAACTATCTGGATACCGAGGTGCTGAACTGGGTACTGGCGCAGGATTATGACCCACGGCTGATAGCGGCAATGAGCGAAGTGCGCAACCTGGTGGAACCGACCATCGCACGTTGGGCGGCGGAGCGCGCCACCTCCAGCGAACTGGCGGTGATAGAAGCGGCGCTGAACGACATGATTGCCCATCATCAGGAGCGCGAACTGTTTAACGAGGCCGATATTCGCTACCACGAAGCGGTGTTGGCGGCGGTGCACAACCCGGTGTTGCAGCAGCTCAGCGTAGCGATCAGTTCATTGCAGCGTGCGGTGTTTGATCGCACCTATATGCCGGACGAAGACAACATGCCGCGTACTCTGCGCGAGCATCAGGATTTGTATGACGCCATTCGCCATCAGGATGCGGATGCCGCCGAACGGGCGGCGCTCACCATGATCGCCAGCTCGACCAAAAGGTTAAAGGACATGCTATGAGCAACGGCTTTATCGCGATTGACTGGGGTTCCACCAACCTGCGCGCCTGGCGTTATGAAAATGGCGCATGCGTGGACAGCGTGCGCTCCGAGGCCGGCGTTACCCGGCTCGGCGGCCGCACGCCGCAGCAGGTATTCGGCGAACTGATGGCGCGCTGGCAACGGCCGCTGCCGGTGGTGATGGCGGGGATGATCGGCAGCAATGCCGGCTGGTTGCAGGCACCTTATCTGCCGTGCCCCTCGCCGCTGACCGGTCTCGCTCGCCAGGCGATCGCGGTAGAGCAGGCGTTGCCGTATCGCGCCTGGATCATTCCGGGCATCTGCGTCAACGGCGAGGATAACTGTAACGTGATGCGCGGTGAAGAGACCCAACTGTTGGGCGCTCATACCGAACTGCCGTCACCGCTGTACGTGATGCCGGGCACCCACAGCAAATGGGTGCAGATGGACGGCGATACGCTGGTGGACTTTCGCACCGTAATGACCGGCGAGCTGCACCACCTGCTGCTAAGCCAGTCGCTGATTGGCGTTGGACTCGGCGAACAACGGCCCGATGCGCAGGTGTTTGAGCGCGGGTTGGCGGCAGGGCTTGGCGAGCGCCATCTGGTGAGGCGGCTATTTGAAACCCGCGCCGCTCATCTGCTGGGAAAACTGGAAAAAAGCGCGGTCAGCGATTGGCTGTCCGGTTTGCTGATTGGCAACGAAGTGGCGCAAATGCAGCAGCAATATCCGCTGGCGGCGCATACCGCGTTAACGGTGATCGGTAATCCGACGCTGGCGCAACGCTACGGCCGGGCGTTCGACATGGCGGGCATACGCTATCGCTCGCTGGATGGCGACCGCGCTTTTCAAACTGGGATCAGGAGCATTGCCAATGAGCTGGAAGACTGAACTGCCGTTGATTGCCATTCTGCGTGGCATTACGCCGCCGGAAGCCGGCGCTCACATACAGACGTTGCTGGACGCCGGTTTCGACGCGATCGAAATTCCGCTGAACTCGCCAGAATGGGCGGTCAGCATTGGCGAAGCGGTAAGGAACTTCGGCGAGGGTGCACTGATCGGCGCAGGCACCGTATTGCAGGTGCCGCAGGTGGAACAGCTGGCCGCGCTGGGAAGCAAACTGGTGGTGACGCCGAATACCCAACCGGCGGTGATCCGCCGGGCGGTAGCGCTTGGCATGACGGTCTGCGCCGGTTGCGCCACCGCCACTGAAGCGTTCAACGCGCTGGATGCCGGCGCGCAGGCGTTGAAAATCTTCCCGTCGCTGTCGTTTGGCCCGGATTACATCAAAGCGTTGAAAGCCGTGCTGCCGCCACAGGTGCCGGTTTTCGCCGTCGGCGGCATTACGCCGGAAAATCTGCATCAGTATTTGGCCGCCGGTTGCGTTGGTGCTGGGTTGGGCAGCGATCTGTACCGCGCCGGCCAGCCGTTGGAACGCACTGCGCAGCAGGCCGCCGCTTTCGTTCGAGCCTATAAGGAAGCCACACGATGAAAATAACCAAACTGACCACCTATCGGCTGCCGCCGCGCTGGATGTTCCTGAAAGTTGAAACCGACGAGGGCATTGTCGGCTGGGGCGAGCCGGTGATTGAAGGGCGGGCACGCAGCGTCGAAGCGGCGGTGCACGAGCTTGCCGAATATGTGGTCGGGCAGGATCCGGCGCGTATCAATGATATTTGGCAAACGCTGTATCGCGGCGGATTTTATCGCGGCGGGCCGATACTGATGAGCGCGATTGCCGGTATCGATCAGGCGCTGTGGGATATCAAGGGCAAGGCGCTGGGGGTGCCGGTGTATCAGCTGCTGGGTGGCCTGGTACGCGATAAAATCAAGGCCTACAGCTGGGTTGGCGGCGATCGCCCTGCCGAGGTGATTGCCGGCATTGAGAAACTGACGCAGATTGGCTTCGATACCTTCAAGCTCAACGGCTGTGAAGAGATGGGCATCATCGACAATTCACGCAAAATCGACGCGGCGGTGGCGGTGGTGGCGCAGATCCGCGAAGCGTTTGGCAACAAGATCGAATTTGGCCTGGATTTCCACGGTCGGGTCGATGCGCCGATGGCCAGGGTATTAATCAAAGAGCTGGAGCCGTACCGCCCGCTGTTTATCGAGGAGCCGGTATTGGCCGAGCAGGCGGAATACTATCCGCGGCTGGCGGCGCAAACGCATATTCCCATTGCTGCCGGTGAGCGGATGTATTCGCGCTTTGATTTTAAACGGGTGCTGGCCGACGGTGGCTTGGCCATTATTCAGCCGGACCTGTCTCACGCCGGCGGCATTACCGAATGCTTCAAGATTGCCGCGATGGCGGAATCGTACGACGTGGCATTGGCGCCGCACTGCCCGCTGGGGCCGATTGCGCTTGCCGCCTGTCTGCACGTGGATTTCGTCTCCCGCAACGCGGTGTTCCAGGAGCAAAGCATGGGTATTCACTACAACCAGGGCGCCGAGCTGCTGGATTACGTACTCAACCAGGATGATTTCGCCATGGCTGATGGCCACTTCTATCCGCCAAGCAAGCCGGGATTGGGGGTGGAAATCAACGAAGAGCTGGTGATTGAGCGCAGCAAGCAGGCTGCCGACTGGCGCAACCCGGTGTGGCGCTATCCCGACGGCGCGGTGGCCGAGTGGTAAACCCGGCTTAACCGATAATAATTAAATTTACTCAATAGCTTTACCTCGACAGCGCCCGGCTGAGGTTTCGCCGTGGCTGGGCGCCCACCTGCAAATAATTAGCGTGAGGGTAAGTGATGAATAACGATCTGTACTCCTCAACCATAAAAAAAATGAACCTCAGAATCATTCCTTTTATTATGATTCTTTATCTAATTGCCTATATCGATCGCTCAAATATATCGGTGGCGGCATTACAGATGAATGCCGATCTGGCGATGACGGCAGAAATGTACGGTATCGCCGCCGGAATATTTTATATTTCCTATATTATTTTTGAAGTGCCCAGTAATGTGATATTAACCCGCGTCGGCGCAAAACTGTGGATCGCGCGGATTATGGTCAGTTGGGGCATCATTGCCGCCGGCATGAGCCTGGTGCAAACGCCGACGCAGCTTTACGTGATGCGCTTTCTGCTCGGCGTGGCGGAAGCCGGCTTTACGCCCGGCATTATCTATTACCTCTCCTGCTGGTACCCGCGCAGCGACCGGGCACGCGCCATGTCGTTGTTTTATATCGGCGCGGCGCTGGCGTCGGTGATTGGTCTGCCCATTTCCGGTTCGATTCTCAATCTGCACGGTTTCTTTGGCGTCGACGGCTGGCGTTGGCTGTTCCTGCTGGAAGGCATCCCGGCGGTGGCGCTGGGCATCGTGGTGTACTTCTATCTGGATGATGCGCCGGAACAGGCGCGCTGGCTGAGTGCAGAACAACGCCGCTGGCTGGCCAACCGCCTGGCTGACGAAAGCGCGCAGTCCGCCATCGGTCACCAACACGGCTGGCGTACCGCCTTGAAAAGCCGGCGGGTATGGGCGTTGAGCCTGTTATGGCTATTGCAGGCGTTCGGCACCATCGGCATTACGCTGTTCCTGCCGCTGATCGTCAAGGGAGTGGTGGCCGAACAAAGCAATTTCATGGTCGGCGTGCTGTCTGCGGTGCCGTTCCTGTTTGCCTGCATTTTTATGTATCTGAACGGCCGCCATTCCGATCTGCGCAAAGAGCGCGCCTGGCATCTCGGCTTGCCATTGATAGCCGCCGGCGGCTTGCTGCTGCTGGCAATCTACAGCCAGAACCTGCTGTTGGCGTATGGCCTGCTGGTGCTGACCGTCGGCCTTAACTGGGCGATTACGCCGATCTTCTGGGCGGTGACTACCGAAACCGTCGCTGGCGTAGCCGGTGCCGCCTCGATTGCCCTGATCAATGCGGTGGCCAATATTGCCGGATTGGTATTTCCACCGGTGATGGGGCGAATAAAAGACGTGACCCACAGTTATGACAGCGCGCTGATTATTGTCGCACTGGCGTTAATTATTGGCGGCGTTATTGGCCTGAAAATAGGTCGGCAAACGCCACAGTCTGTCAGACAACCACCAATAAAAGTGCTACCAGACCGATAACCCCTACCCGGCGAAATACGACCCTACAGAGATATTTCGCCGTTATTAAAATCCGAAAAATAACGGAATAACAATAATGGAAATGACATTGACCGCAACACCTAAAACAAAACGGCGTTACCTGACGTTATTAATGATATTTGTCACCGTGGTGATTTGTTATGTCGACCGCGCCAACCTGGCGGTGGCATCGGCGCATATTCAGGAAGAGTTTGGCATCAGCAAGGCGCAAATGGGCTATATCTTTTCCGCTTTTGCCTGGACCTATACGCTGTGCCAAATCCCCGGCGGCTGGTTCCTCGATCGCGTCGGTTCCCGGCTGACCTACTTTATCGCCATCATGGGCTGGTCCATCGCCACGCTGTTGCAGGGTTTCGCCAATGGCTTGAGCGCGCTGATTGGCCTGCGCGCCATCACCGGGTTGTTCGAGGCACCGGCCTTCCCGACCAATAACCGCATCGTGACCAGCTGGTTCCCGGAGCAGGAACGTGCCTCGGCGGTGGGCTTTTATACCTCCGGTCAATTTGTCGGCCTGGCATTCCTGACCCCGTTGCTGATTTGGGTGCAGGAAGTGCTGAGCTGGCACTGGGTATTTATCATCACTGGCGGGGTGGGCATCGTCTGGGCGTTGGTGTGGCACCTGGTTTATCAGCCGCCCCGTAACAGCAAAGGCGTGAACCGCGCCGAACTGGAATACATCCAGGCCGGCGGTGGCATGGTGGACGGCGACGTCGCCAGCGAGAAGAAAGCCCGGGTAACCCTGACCGCCGCCGACTGGAAGCTGGTGTTCCACCGCAAGCTGCTTGGCGTGTATCTGGGCCAGTTCGCCATTACCTCGACGCTGTGGTTCTTCCTGACCTGGTTCCCGAACTATCTGACGCAGGAAAAGCACATTGCGGCGCTGACCGCCGGCTTTATGACCACCGTGCCGTTCCTGGCGGCGTTCTTCGGCGTGCTGCTGTCCGGTTTTGTCGCCGATCGCCTGTTGCGCAGCGGCAAGTCGATCGGCTTTGCGCGTAAAACGCCGATCATCTGCGGTCTGTTGCTGTCGACCTGCATCATGGGCGCCAATTATACCAACGATCCGCTGTGGATTATGGTGTTGATGGCGCTGGCATTCTTTGGCAACGGTTTCGCGTCGATCACCTGGTCGCTGGTCTCGTCGCTGGCGCCGGTGCGCCTGATTGGCCTGACCGGCGGGGTGTTTAACTTTGTCGGTGGGCTGGGCGGCATTACCGTACCGCTGGTGGTGGGCTATCTGGCGCAGGATTACGGTTTCGCACCGTCGCTGATTTATATTTCGGTGGTGGCGTTGATCGGTGCGCTTTCCTATTTGCTGCTGGTGGGCGATGTGAAACGGGTCGGTTGATCCGGTAAGATGGCGGCTCAATGCCAGCATCTGCGGGGAGCCGCCATGAGCCATCGGGAAACACAGCTGACTTTCGAGCAGCGGAGCCATCAGCTAACCAATATCAACGTCTGGACGCCGTGCAGTCAATGGCTGGCGTATGACGTTCGTCCAAGTGGCGCCTCGTTCACCGGTTTGACGATTGAGCGAGTGAACGTGACCAGCGGCGAGACGCAGGTGATTTACCGCGCCCAGCACGGCGCACACGTCGGCGTTGTTACCGTCAGCCCCGATGCGCCGGCGCGTTATGCGTTCATTCATGGCCCGGAATACCCGGACAGCCATTGGCATTATGATTTTCACCATCGCCGCGGGGTGATCGTCAGCGAACCGGATCGCCAACTGGCGATCACGCTCGACGCGTTGGACATCACTGCGCCTTACACCCCCGGCGCGCTGCGCGGCGGCAGCCACGTGCACGTTTTCAGCCCCGATGGCAGTCGCCTCAGTTTCACCTATAACGACCATGTCATGCACCAGCTCGACCCGGCGCTCGATCTGCGCAACGTGGGGGTAGCGCTGCCGTTGCACGGCGTGAATCCGCCCAAACAGCATCCGCGTGAGTATGACGGCAGCCACTATTGCGTGCTGGTCAGCCAGACCACGCCGCAGCCGCGCGTGGGCAGCGACGACATCAACCGCGCTTATGAAGAGGGCTGGGTGGGGCAAAACGGCTACCTGAAGGAGGATGGCCGCCAACAGCGCTGGGCGCTGGCGTTCATCGGCGATACGCTGGCCGCCGACGGCACAAAACTGCCGGAAGTGTTTATTGTCGATCTGCCGGAAAACGACGCCGATTACGCCAGGGCCGGTGCGCAACCGCTGCAAGGTAGCGAAACCACGCTGCCGGCACCGCCGCAGGGGGTTCGGCAACGACGGCTGACGCAGACCGGCGATCGGCGTTATCCCGGGCTGGCAACGGTGCCGCGCCATTGGCTGCGCAGCTCGCCCGACGGCAGCCAGATTGCCTTTTTGATGAAAGACGACGCTGGCGTCGTGCAGTTATGGTGCGTTTCACCCAACGGCGGCGCACCGCGGCAGATCAGCGTTGGCAAGCATGATATTCAATCGGCATTCAGTTGGCACCCACAGGGCCGGCAGATTGCGTTGGTGTGCGATAACAGCGTGATGCTATGTGACGTCGCCGACGGCGGCATGCATCGCCTGACGCAGCGTAGCCAACGGCCGCCCAGCGGCGACGCGGTGGTGTTTTCCCCCGATGGCACACGGGTGGCGTTTATGCGTGAGGTGGCCGGCTTCAACCAGATATTCGTGGTCGACACCGCACGTCACCCTGGTTGAAGCCATGCTGACGGTTTACGACAGTGGGGCGGGCGAAAGCTGAAGCGGTGACAATGGGGGGAAGCGGGCGGGCCGGATGGCCCGCGGGAATCAATGGGTAACGCTGCCGGATTGGCCTGGGGTACCGCTGGCCGCCAGCCTTTGCTGTTCTTCGTGCAGAATGCGCTCCCTTGGCGAGTCGGCAGTTTTATCGCTGTCGGCACGCAGGTAGTCATAAGGCAGCAACACGGTATCGACCACCGCCGAGAACGGTAAATCCAGCGCCACCAGCGGTTTCATCACCCAACCGGTTTCGTCGTCCTTCAGCATGTTCACGCTGCTGCGTGTGCCGGGGTAGTAGCCCTGATCGGGGCCGGTGTGGCTCATAATGCTGGAGCAACCGCTGGTTGCCAACAGCAGACAACTGGCTGCCATTACTTTCATCATCTTCATCATCCCATCCTGAAGGGTGCTGTTCCCCTGAATTTGCTGATTTATCACATCTGACCGATGCGTCAAACGAGCAAAGCGCCGCTCTGTGGCGGTTTTCTCACTGTTCATTGTATGTGATAAAAAAACTTTCGCCGCCTTCAATGGCCATTTTTTTGATCTTGGTCGGTTGAAAATAAAATTGCAAACCCCATTTTATCTACAAGACCAAATTAACAGTTCGCCGTCAGGGAATTGTGGTCTCGCTGCCTGTCCATGATGGAGGGCCTATTTTCAACCTCGCTGAAGTGCCTTAGGAGGCTGTTACATGCGTAATTTCGATCTTTCTCCGTTATACCGTTCCGCTATTGGTTTTGACCGTTTATTTAACGCGTTGGAAGCCGGTCAAAATCAGACTAATGGCTATCCTCCGTATAATGTCGAACTGGTAGAGGAAAACCATTATCGCATCGCCATTGCGGTTGCCGGGTTCGCCGAACAGGAACTGGAAATAACCTCACACGATAACATGCTGATAGTGCGCGGTGCGCATCAGGGTGAGACTGCAGAGAAAACCTTTCTGTATCAGGGTATTGCAGAACGTAACTTTGAACGTAAATTCCAGCTGGCCGAGCACATTCAAATCAAGGGCGCCAAACTGGAAAACGGCCTGCTGTATATCGATATGCAGCGCGTAATACCCGAAACGTTAAAGCCACGGCGTATCGAAATTAAGTAAACATTATTTTTTTGGTGCAATAGGCGCCAGTAACCGCTCGTTGCCCGCCGACAGGGGGCAATATATCACCTCTCGCTTCTTGGAAGGAGTTACTATTATGCGTAATTACGATTTATCTCCATTGCTTCGTCAATGGATTGGTTTTGATAAATTAGCTAGCTCGATGGGTGGCCAGGAGCCGCAAGGTTTTCCGCCATACAATATCGAGAAAAGTGACGATAACCATTATCGAATTTCTCTGGCGCTGGCCGGGTTCAAACAAAGCGAACTGGATATCGAAGTCGAAGGCCCGCGCCTGACGGTGCGTGGTAAGCCGACCCCGCCGGAAAAACCGGTGGAATATCTACATCAGGGGCTGGTGTGCAAAGAGTTCACCCTCAGTTTCACCCTGGCGGAACACCTGAACGTTGCCGAAGCGCAATTTACCAACGGCCTGCTGCACATCGATCTGGTGCGCGACGTACCAGAAGCGCTTCAGCCGCAGCGCATCGCCATCGGCAGTACACCGGGGATTGAAGCCAAATAACCGGCGCTCACACGGCATGCCAATCAACGGGGGAAGTCCAGACGGGCTTCCCCCGTTGTGTTTTGTGCTGCACCCCACAGTCCCCCCGTGGATGTCGGTGTTAAAATCCACACAAGTTCTAATGACTTAATTCGCCCGTCTGGGCCAGCGAATCATAAACTTGTCAAGGAAGTGACCTATGAACGATATCGCCCTAACCGTCAGCATGCTGGCGCTGGTGGCCGTTCTCGGGCTGTGGATAGGCAACTGGAAGGTGTACGGCGTGGGGCTGGGCATTGGTGGGGTGCTGTTCGGCGGAATTATCGTCGGCCATTTCGCGCAACGCTGGCAGTGGGATCTGAATGGCGACATGCTGCATTTCATTCAGGAGTTTGGCCTGATCCTGTTTGTTTACACCATCGGTATTCAGGTCGGGCCGGGGTTCTTTTCGTCGCTGCGCGTCTCGGGATTGCGGCTCAACGGCTTCGCCATTCTGCTGGTGGCGGTCGGCGGTCTGGTGGCGGCGCTGGTGCATAAACTGTTCGCCGTGCCGCTACCGATTATCCTTGGGGTGTTTTCCGGGGCGGTGACCAATACTCCGGCGTTGGGCGCCGGGCAGCAGATCCTGACCGATCTCGGTTCCGATCCGGCGCTGGTGGCGCGCATGGGGATGGGTTACGCGATGGCCTATCCGTTCGGCATCTGCGGCATTCTGCTGGTGATGTGGCTGATACGGCTGTTCTTCCGCATCAATATCGAACGCGAAGCGCAGGCGTTCGACGCCAGTCTGGGTCAGGGGCGCGATCTGCTGCAAACCATGAACGTGGCAGTGCGTAACCCCAACTTGCAGGGGATGGCGATTGGGCAGGTACCGTTGCTGAACGGCGACGATATCATCTGCTCGCGGCTGAAGCGCGGCAATGTATTAATGGTGCCGGCAGCGCAAGAAAAGCTGGAACTGGGCGATTTCCTGCATCTGGTCGGCAAACCCGAGCATCTGGAAAATGCCCGGCTGATCATTGGCGAGCAGGTAGACGTATCGCTGTCCACGCGCGGCACCTCGCTGCAGGTGGTGCGCGCGGTGGTGACCAACGAACAGGTGCTGGGCAAGAAGATTCGCGATTTGAACCTCAAGCAGACCTACGATGTGGTGATTTCGCGGCTTAACCGTTCCGGTGTCGAGCTGGTGGCCGGCAGCAATGTGTCGCTGCAATTCGGCGATATCCTTAACCTGGTTGGCCGACCCGAATCGATTGAGGCGGTGGCGGCGATCGTCGGCAATGCCAGGCAGAAGCTGCAACAGGTGCAAATGCTGCCGGTGTTTATCGGTATCGGGCTGGGGGTGCTGCTTGGATCCATTCCGCTGTTCGTGCCCGGTTTCCCGGCGGCATTGCGCCTGGGGCTGGCCGGCGGTCCGCTGGTGGCGGCGCTGATCCTCGGACGTATCGGCAGCATCGGCAAACTGTATTGGTTTATGCCGCCGAGCGCCAATCTGGCGCTGCGCGAACTGGGCATCGTGCTGTTTTTGGCGGTGGTTGGCCTGAAGTCGGGCGGCAATTTTGTCGATACCCTGTTACATGGCGAAGGCATGGCGTGGATTGGCTACGGGGCGCTGATTACCGCCATCCCGCTGCTGGTGGTCGGCGTGCTGGCCCGCACGCTGGGCAAGATGAACTACCTGACGCTGTCCGGCATGCTGGCCGGTTCAATGACCGATCCGCCGGCGCTGGCGTTCGCCAATAACCTGCACCCAACCTGTGGCGCCGCTGCGCTGTCCTATGCCACGGTCTACCCGCTGGCGATGTTCCTGCGTATTATGTCGCCGCAGCTGCTGGCGGTGCTGTTCTGGGCGCTGTAGCGCGAACGGGCGCGTTACCGCGCCCGTGATAGGGCTAGTTTGTTTCGTTATGCGCGCGCTCGATCTCTTCCGCCAGAATGGCTACGCCGCGCTCAATCTTGTCGGGATCCGGCACGTAGTTCATGCGCATGCATTGGTGGGTATGCGGCCAGTCATGCTCCAGCCCCGGGAAGAAATAGTGCCCCGGTACCATCAGCACGCCGCGTTGTTTCAGACGCTGGTACAGCAGTTCGGTGGTGATCGGCAAATCCTTGAACCACAGCCAGAGGAATATCGCCCCCTCCGGTTTGTGGATCAGGCAGCGCTCTTCCGGCAGATAACGGCGGATAATGCCGATGGTCTGCTCCACCCGCTGCTGATAGAACGGGCGAATCACCTCGTTCGACAGGCGCAGCAGATCGCCACGTTCAATCATCTCGGTGGCAATCGCCGGGCCGATGCTGCCTGGCGACAGGCTGATGATGCCGTTCATATTGGTCAGCGCGCTGATGATCTTCTCGTCGGCAATCACGATACCGCAGCGCGAACCCGGTAGACCGAGCTTGGACAGGCTCATGCACAGGATGATGTTCGGGTTCCACAGCGGCGTGGCGTCACTGAAGATAATCCCCGGGAAGGGGACGCCGTAGGCGTTGTCGATCACCAGCGGGATGTCATGCTGCTGCGCCAGAACGTCGAGTTTCATCAGCTCGTCATCGGTAATGACGTTGCCGGTCGGGTTGGTCGGGCGCGAAACGCAGATCATGCCGATATCGTCGCTGATTTTCAGATGCTCGAAATCCACGTGGTACTTGAACTGGCCTTCCGGCAGCAGTTCGATGTTCGGTTTTGCCGACACGAACAGCCCTCCATCCAGCCCGGCGTCGGCGTAGCCGATATATTCCGGCGCCAACGGGAACAGCACCCGGCGGCGGCTGCCGTCGGCGTAGCGGCCGGCAAACAGGTTGAACAAGTAGAAAAACGCGCTCTGGCTGCCATTTGTCAGTGCAATATTCTGTGGTTCGATCTGCCAGCCAAGCTCCTCGCTCAGCATGCCGGACAGTGCTTTGAGCAGCGCATCCTTGCCCTGGGGGCCATCGTAGTTACACAGCGCTTCGGTCAGCTTGCCCTGCTCGAGCAGCGTCTGACACAGCTGTTTGAAGTAGCTCTCCATCTCGGGGATTTGCGCCGGATTACCGCCGCCGAGCATGATGGCACCGGGGGTGCGCAGGCCTTCGTTCAGGTCGTCCATTAAACGGGTAATGCCCGCGTAACGGGTAAATTTGTCGCCGAAAAGTGAAAAATTCATAAATGCAGCAGTAGTGTTTTTAGCAGGTAATCCCCCACCATACCGCCAGACAATTGCCGGCGCAATGCGGCTGATAAAACAGCCACCGGGGTTAAACGTTGCCCGATGGCTGTTTTTAAGCATATTCCACTGAATTACTCTGAGAGGTTGCCGGCCCACACCACCATCACCCGATCGTCCTGATGGCGGCGGCTAAAGCTGTAATAAGCGGCCGTTTGCCGTGATTGCTGCTGGCCAGCGCCGATAGCCGGATGGCGGGCGCGGAATTCGCCCAGTCGTTGCCAGTGCGCCAATAGCGGTGCGCTGGTGGTTGATAATGCCGGCCAGTTCATGTCGGAGCGCGTGCCCTGCAACGGATCGGAACCGGTGGCGCCAAATTGGCGCCCGCTTTCATCGCCATAATAAATTTGCACCGCCCCCGGCGCCAGCAACAGCAGATCGGCGGCGCGCTGTTGCTGTTTCAGGTCACCTTTGGCGTCGCTGTGGAAGAACAGGCGCGTGTCATGGGACGATAGATAGCTCAGCACGTTGAAGCCTTGCAGCTTGTCGGCCATCTGCTGATAGGTGTCATCAATTTTGGCAAAGCAGTCCAGGGCCTGCGCCGCCCGATCCTGAAAGTCAAAATTGATCATCGCGTCAAACCCGTGCTGGTAATAGTCGCTGCGGGTGACGCCGTGACCCCAGGATTCGCCGGTCATCCAGAAGGGGGCATTATCCAGCGCCTGTTGCGGATTGGCGGCTTTCCACTGTGCCAGCGCGTCGCTGGCGCGCTGTTTCAGCAGATCAAAGGTGGCTTTTTCCACGTGTTTGGCGGTATCGACCCGGAAGCCGTCGATGCCGTAGTCCCGTACCCATTGGCTGAGCCAGTGGCTGAGATAGTCACGTGGCCCGGCGCCGGCAAGGTATTTGGCCGCGGTATCCGGCTTGTGGCGGTAAAACAGCGGCAAACCGCTGTCGCCCTGTGCTTCGGTTTTGATGTCCGGAAGGAATGCCAGCGACATGGTCAGGTCACTGTAGCCCGGGGCATCGTAATCACCGATATCGGTGCGGATCCAGTGCTTGCCCCACCAGTTGGCCCAGCCGTTTTTGTCGCTGAAGTTAATGTAATCATTGAAGCTGTGCCAATTCTGTCCGGCAGCCGGTTGCCAGTCGCCCCAGCGTTTGCCGAGGGTTTTTTCGATCTGCTCGCCCTGCAGGTAGAGCGAGCCGAAGTGGAATTGCTGCATATCGGCCAGCGTGGCGTAGCCGGCGTGGTTGACCACCACGTCGAACAGCACGCGAATGCCGCGTCGGTGTGCCTGTTCCACCAGGTGGCGCAGATCTTGCTCGCTGCCCATATTGGCGTCCAGTCGGGTCCAGTCCAGCGTGTAGTAGCCGTGATAGGCGTAATGGGGGAAATCCCCTTTGCTGCCGCCGCCGACCCAACCGTGGATTTGCTCCAGCGGTGAACTGATCCACAGCGCATTGACCCCTAGCCGTTGCAGATAATCCAGTTTTTGCGTCAGCCCGGCCAGGTCGCCGCCGTGGAAGGTGCCGATCTCCTGCATGCCGTCGCTGCGCCGGCCGTAGCTATGATCGTTGCCGGGGTCGCCATTGGCGAAGCGATCGGTCAGCACGAAGTACAGCGTGGCATTGTGCCAGCTAAACGGCGCGGCGCGGTCGGTGGTCGCCGCTTCCAGCAGCATGATGCCACCGCCGTTGGCGGCGGGTTGCAACCTGACTTTACCGTGGGTGACGGTGGCGGTTTGGCCGGAATAAAAGTCACGCACCGTTTCACCTTCGGCGAAGGTGCCGTCGACCTCGACGGTCAGCGGCTGGCCGTCCCAGCGCTGGCAGCTGCGACTGACTGCCGCTGCGGGGGGTGTCGGCGCTTCGATACCCAGTTGCAGGGTCGGCGTACCGCTGCGGGTATCAATGCGCACCTGGTAGTTGCCGTCGCGAAAGCGCCGCCAGTTTACCGGCGGTTGTGCGGCGCACGGCTGCAGCGACAGGGTCTGGTTGAGTTTAACGCTGTCGGTCGGCTGCCAGCATTGGCTGTCCTGAAACAGTTGCAGCGGCTGTTGGCCCTTCTGCAAGGTCGCCTGGCTGGTGAAGACGCCGCTGGTGGCTTCGCTGAAGGACGGGAAGTTTTGCAGCGTCCAGGCGGCGAAGGCCGCAGGTGACAGCAGCAAAAGGGGGAGGATCAGGCGTTTCATGGCTCTCCTTACGCACGGTAGGAAGCGTGGTCAGACTCGGGTCGTCTTCAGTGTGCCGCGGGTGGGGAAAAACGCCTCATCCCGCCGTGGGAATTTAAGGGAGGAGGGCGCAGGGGGATAGCCGAAGGTGGGCGTAGGTAGGGCAGGACGGGCAGCCTGCCGTAGCAGGCCGCCGGGCGACGTTTATTTTTGCAATACCTGCGGGTTTACGCAGTTTTCTTTCACCGTGCCGGTCAGTGCGGCGATCAGGTTGTCGACGGCGCATTCGGCCATGCCGTAGCGGGTTTCGTGCGTCGCGGAGCCGATGTGCGGTACCGCCACCACGTTGGACAGTGTCAACAGCGGCGAGGACACCGGTAACGGTTCCTGTTCAAACACGTCCAGACCGGCGGCGTGGATAGTGCCGTTTTGCAGCGCTTCAATCAGCGCGGCTTCATCCACTACCGGGCCACGGCCGGCATTGATCAGGATGCCGCTTTTCTTCATTTTTGCCAGTTGGTCACGGCCGATCAGATGGAACGTCTGTTCGGTCAGCGGCAGCGTAATGCAGACGAAATCCGCCTCCGCCAGCAGGGTGTCCAGATCGCAGTGGCGCGCACCAAAGCGTTTTTCCGCTTCATCATGCGGGCGGCGGGCGTTGTAGAGGATCGGCATGCCGAAGCCAAAGTGGGCGCGCTGCGCCAGTGCCAGGCCGATGCGCCCCATGCCGATCACGCCGAGGGTTTTGTGGTGAACGTCGACGCCGAACCAGTCCGGGCCGATACTGCCTTGCCATTTGCCGGCCTTGACCCGTTCGGCCAGTTCGACCACCCGACGGGCGGTGGCCAGCACCAGCGTCATGATGGTGTCGGCTACCGTTTCGGTCAGTACGGTGGGCGTATGCATCAACACCACGTTACGGGCGTTGAGCGCATCGACATCGAAATTGTCGTAACCGACGGAAATCGTTGACGCCGCTCGCAGTTTTGGCGCCTGTTGCAAGAATGCATCATCAATGGTTTCACTGGCCCCGATGATCCCTTCGGCCTGTTGCAGCGCCTGCTTCAGCGCGTCGCCATGCTCCGGCCCCAGGCCGTCAAAGGCATGCACGGTGAAATGCTGCTCCAGACGCTCGCGCAGCGCGGCGGGGATGCTCTTGTACAACACGATAGAAGGCTTCATTACTGACTCCAGGCTGTTTTTAAAACGCTAAGTATACACACCCGGCTTCAGGCCAGCTGCGGATGGGTTTCGTTACGTGCCGGCTTGACCACCAGCGTCAGTACTACCGCGGCCACCAGCGCAATCGCCATGAACATGTACGATGCCGCCGGGGTGCCGGTAGCGCCGTTCAGATAGCCAACGAACCAGGAACCAAAGAACGATCCCAGTGCCCCCATGCTGTTGATCAACGCCATGGCGCCGCCGGCGACGTTCTTCGGCAGCATCTCAGGAATAATGGCAAAGAACGGGCCGTAAGGTGCGTACATTGCCGCACCGGCAACCACCAGCAGCGCGTAGGAAACCCAGAAGTGATCGGCGCCCACCGCATAAGAACCAAAGAAGGCCAGTGCGCCGATCAGCAGCAGCGGCCAGACGAACAGTTTGCGGTTTTGCATTTTATCCGAGGCCCACGACACCACGATCATCGCAATGGTCGCCGCCAGATAAGGCACCGCAGACAGCCAGCCGGCTTCGACCATGCCCATTTGCATGCCGCTGCGCAGAATCGACGGCAGCCACAGTACGAAGCCGTACACGCCGATGCTCCAGGCGAAGTACTGCATGCACAGCAGGATCACGTTGCGCGAGCGGAAGGCTTCGCCGTAGTTGCGTACCGCCTTGATGCCCTTTTGCTCTTCCGCCAGCTGGTCTTGCAGCGCCTGTTTCTCTTCGGCGTTCAACCAGCCGACCTGCGACGGCTTATCTTTTACCAGCACCCACCAGCAGAACGCCCACAGCACCGCCGGTATGCCTTCGATGATGAACATTTCCCGCCAGCCGAAGGCGTGGATCAGATAGCCGGACACCACCGACATCCACAGTACCGTCACCGGGTTGCCGAGGATCAGGAAGGTGTTGGCGCGTGAGCGTTCGGATTTGGTAAACCAGTTACTGATGTAGATCAGCATCGCCGGCATTACCGCCGCTTCCACCACGCCCAGAATGAAGCGGATCGCCGCCAGCATCGGGATATTGCTGACCACGCCGGTCAGTGAGGCGCAGCCGCCCCACAGGATCAGGCACCAGAAAATCAGTTTCTTGACGCTGCGGCGTTCGGCATAAATGGCGCCAGGGATCTGGAAGAAAAAGTACCCCAGGAAAAACAGCGCGCCCAGCAGCGATGACATGCCTTTGGTGATGCCGAGGTCGTCATTGATGCCGGCGGCCGAGGCAAAGCTGAAGTTGGCGCGGTCAAGATAGGCCAGGCTGTAGGTGATAAACACGATGGGCATGATGTACCACCAGCGTTTAGCCGCAACGGTTGCTTTGTTCATGTTCATAATCCTCAGTGGTGTCGAGTGCTCTTCCGCTGCCGTCTGGTTGTAGGGCCAGAGATGGTTGCAGTCAGGGAGGGCGTAAAACCTGTCGAGCTGAAAGATCAGCCGATTGTTATTCCGCCAGCGCTGCGCGGGTTGGCAGCCCTTCGCTGTCGCCGATGGCCTGGATCGCCAGCGAGCCGATTTTATTGCCGCGCTGCACCGCCTGTTTCAGCGTTTTGCCTTCCAGCAGGGCGCTGAGTGTCCCGACGGCGAAGCCGTCTCCCGCACCAACGGTATCCACCACGTTGCTGACTTTAATTGCCGGCACCGTCGCCTGGTCACCGGCGGCGGTTTTAAACCAGGCGCCGTCCGGGCCGGTTTTAATGATTACCGCCTGCACGCCGCGTTCCAGATAGAAATCGGCGATGCCTTCCGGCGTCGACTGGCCGGTCAGGATTTGCCCTTCTTTCAGACCCGGCAGCACCCAGTCGGCAGCGAACGCCAGTTTGTTAAGCTGTTCGATCATCACCTGCTGGCTGGACCACAGCACCGGGCGCAGGTTGGGATCGAACGAAATGGTCTTGCCCATGGCGCGCATTTCACGCGCGGCAAAATGGCTCAGTTCCAGCGACTGGCCGGACAATGCGGCCGCGACGCCGCTGAGGTGCAAATGACGCGCCGCGCCGAAGTAATCACGATCGAAATCGACGGTGGAAAGGTGGCTGGCCGCCGAGCCTTTGCGGAAGTATTCCACGATGGGATCGGTTCCATCGTTGGTTTTGGATTTGATTTGAAAGCCGGTCGGGTAGTGGCCATCAACCGTCACCTGCTGATAGTTGATGCCTTCCTTTTGCAACTGTTGCAGCGTGAAGCGGCCGAACGCGTCGTTGCCGACGCGACTGACCCAGCCAACGTTCAGCCCGAGACGCGCCAGGCCGATCGCCACGTTCAGCTCCGCACCGGCGATGCGTTTGGTGAAGTGTTCGACCGCGGCCAGATCGCCGGTTTCTGCTGCGACGAACATCGCCATCGCCTCGCCCAATGTCACCACGTCCAGCGTGGCGTTGCGTTCTGCTGTTACTGTCGTCATGCCCTTTACTCCGCGCGTAAAAGATTAACGTAATGCCGGGTTACCGCCTCCAGCGAATCGCCCTGCAACGGGAATTCGATACCGCGCGGCACGTCCTGCGGCAGAGCCGCCAGCAGCGTACGCCAGCTGCCGTCGGTATCGTCCAGGGCGACCGCCCGCCAGCCGCGTGGACCCTGGGTTGCCGCCTTGACGTGTACATAGCCAACGTGACGCGCCAACCGCTCTGCGGCGGCCAGTGGATCCTGGCCAACCCAGTGCCAGTTGGCCATATCGAAGGTCATGCTGACCGGCAAATGGTTGTCTTCAGCGGCGTGGAAGAAGGCGTTCAGCAGCGACAGGATGCCGCAATCGGCGGTCTGGTCGTTTTCCACCACCAGCTTCACCGGATGCTGTTCCAGCGCCACCTTCAGTTCGGTAAAGTCAAAGCCTGGCTGGTAATGGCCGAGGGACAGCTTGAGCTGACGGGCCTTGAGCGCCTGTGCTTCCGCCAGCAGCGCCGGCAGATTGGGGTTTAACTGATGTTGCGGGGTGAACAGCGCCTCAGGGGCGGAGTAAACGGCAAACAGCTGCTGCTGTTCGATGGCCTGCGCCAGTTGCGGCAGCGCGTCCAGTTCTTCGGGGGTAAACAATTCGCGGCGGATCTCCACGCCGTCGGCACCCGCTTCGGCAATCAGTGCCAGCAAGGCAGCCTGACCGCCACGTTGGCGGACGGTATCCGTGCCGTAGGCACCGGTCACAATCACGATCTCTTTTTTCATTTTTTTGCTCCTGAGGTGGTGAAATCTCCACCGCTGCTGTTACAAACACGTTAAATGGAACCGGTTCCATGTTAAAGCGATAGAATGTAAAAATATGATCGCAATCACGTCAATGAGCAAAAAATAGCCGCGTTCAGCGCGCGGCGCGGCGTGCCGCCAACCGGCAGCGGGGGAAAACGTCCGTAAGATGCTTTTGTCGAGGGGATTAGCGGGTGGTAGAACCGCGCACGATTAACTCGCCGGGAAACGCCTGTTCGTTGATGGGCGCATCCATGCCTTGAATGCGTTGTACCAGCTGTTCCAGCGCCGCATGCCCCATCTGATAGGTAGGTTGTTTCAGGGTGGTAATGCCAACGCCAGCCAGTTCGGCCCAGTCCAGCTCGTCGAAGCCGAGCAGGCCGATGTCGCTGCCCCAGTGAATGCCGAGCCGACGCATGGCGCGCGCGACCTGTAGCGTCAACGCGCCGTTGGCCGACAGTACCGCCTTGCGCATGCCGTGGTGACGTTTATTGAAATCGTCCAGCACCTGCTCGAGGCGTTGTGCGTCGTTGAGCGGCGTTTCCGCCTGTTCGGCCACCAGATCGGCATGCGCCGACATCACCTGACGAAACGCATACAGCCGTTCCAGACGAGTATTGACTGAACCGATGGGTTCACTGAGAAAGATTATCGCTTCAAAGCCCTGCTGCAACAGATGTTCGGTGGCAACGGTGGCGGCCTCGTGGTTATCCAGTCCCACCACGTCACAGGCGAAATCGGGGATTTTGCGGTCGATCAGCACCATCGGCAGCTGGGACTGTTGCAGCGTCGACAGGGCTTCTTCCCGCATGCCGACGGCGTTGACCACGATCCCTTCGACCCGATAACTGCTAAGCAGTTGCAGGTAGTGTTGTTCCTGATTGACTTCGTTATTGGTGTTACACACCAGCAGGGTAAAACCGTGCTGACGGCAGGCGGCTTCGATGCCGCGCATTACGTCGACGGAATAGGGATTGGTGATATCGGCGATGATCAGGCCGATCAGCCGGGTCTGGCCGCCCTTCAGGCTGCGCGCCATCTGACTTGGGCGATAGTCCAGCTGTTGAATGGCCTGCTCGATACGCTGTTTGAGATGGTCGGAAAGCAGATGCTGTTCACCATTCAAATAGCGTGACACGCTGGTCTTGCCGGTGTTTGCGGTCTTGGCAACGTCACTGATGGTGGCGCGCCCGGAAGCACGCGAGGCTTTCACACTGCTCACAGCCAATCTCCCTTGATGTTAACTGTCAAGGAGACTACCACACCGGAGGCGTGGCGTGGCAAGGCAAGTTTGCGCCGCGTGGGCATTTACCGGGGAACGGGCGTTCCCCGGTAACAGAGCTTACTGTAGTGGGCTGAGCGTAATTTCTACGCGGCGGTTTTGCGCCTTGCCTTCGGTGGTGCTGTTGGAGGCAATCGGGTTGTCCGGGCCGGCACCCTGGGTACGGATGCGGTTGGCCGCCACGCCCTGGGTAATCAAGGCGCTGGCGACGCCGTCGGCACGTTGCTGCGACAGCGTCATGTTGTGCGCGCGCGCGCCGGTACTGTCGGTATAGCCGACCACGTTAACCGCGGTTTTCGGGTATTCCTTCAGTACCATCGCCACGCCGGTCAGGGTGTTGGCACCGGCCGGTTTCAGCGTGCTGCTGTCGGTATCGAAGGTTACGTTGTTCGGCATATTCAGCACAATGTTGTCACCCTGACGGGTAACGCTGACGCCGGTGCCGCGCATTTTGTCGCGCAGTTTCGCTTCCTGCACGTCCATGTAATACCCTGCACCGCCGCCCAGCGCCGCGCCGGCTGCTGCGCCAATCAACGCGCCTTTGCCGCGGTCTTTTTTGGAGGAGGACAGTACGCCGATGCCGGCGCCGAGCGCAGCGCCCAGGCCAGCGCCAATGCCGGATTTGCCGGCTTCAGATTCCCCGGTGTAAGGGTTGGTGGTACAGGCCGACAAGGCCATGGTCATTGCCACGGCACCGGCAATAATCGCAATGCGTTTTTTCATGTTTTTTCCTTTTATGCATCAAATCTGTGCGCGACATTCCAATCAGGGAAGCGCTAAAAACCGTCTTCTGGCCAGTAACCACGCTGAAAACAGCCGTTTCGAGCGCTAATATGACGCGTTTTACGCTCGGCAGTTCCGAAAAAAAGGTGACAAATTATATTGCTCCCGCTTTTCGGCTGCGCCAGTTATCCGGCAAAAGGCGGCAGATGGCTATGCAGCGGATTCCGAAAACCGAGGCGGCAGCCTGCCAACGTCGGTTTAGCGCGTCATTTATTCGTTAAACGGCGATGGGGGGCTGGCGAGAATGCCGGCATTGAGAGCGAGCAGATGCCAGGCTGGCGTCGAAAGGCGTGATTGGCCGAGTGATAGCCAAATCGATAAGTACCTTAACTCATGTCTCACAGAACAATAACATTGGCCGTCGGATTATAAGGCTGAAAGTGGAAACTGAGAGGAAATATCGATGCTGGCATGTTTTTTATATTAATTGCTATAAAAGAAGGTAATAATAGTATATTCATTTCGATAGTAAAAGTCGCACCGTTGATTTGCTCACGGGCGGACCAGATATAATATAAACGCATCTTAAACAAAATAGATGTTTATTCTTATATAAGGATTTTAATCAACAAGGAGTTGCTGTCATGTCTCATGGGTTTTATATGGATAATGGTTGCAAAAAAATAAGAAACCTCTTCCTGTTAATCGTCAGCCTAAGTCTCTATAATTCCTCCCAGGCTGCGGGTACTGGGTGGTGTCAGGGCGTAACTGGTGCAAATGCCTTTTCTTTTTCACTTAATAAAACCATTACCAGCCCTGACGATAATAAAAGCGGGACCGTCTTACCCAACGCGTATCAGTGGTCCACCGGTTTGTCGTTTAAAGGGCAATGTGATTGTGACAGTACATTCAGCGGCGTCACCTACGTTAAAACCGAGGTACCGCTCCCTCCTTCGCGTACTTTAGGCGGACTGAACTATTTTAAGTTAAATGATAATATTGAGCTCGCTAGCGAAATTTATGTTTTCCGTAACGGCGCAGGCACAGGGTTTTACCCTACACCGAACTCTACCGATAACAATACTGTAACGAGTTGTGCCGTCGCTCCATTTGCTACCGGGAATGCTGGAAAGTTATCTTTGTATTTCAATCGTCCTTTTGTTGGTCAACTGGTTATTCCGGAAACCAAGATATTAAATATATATATGTCAAAAACGAAAGGCTCTTTCTCTGCCGTGCCGATTTCTTATGTAACCTTCCACGGTATGATTACGGTGCCTCAAAGTTGCAGCATCAATGCCGGGCAGGTGATCAATATTGATTTGGGCGACATGCGCAGCGACACCATCGCCACCAAAGGTGCAATGCCTTCCGGAAAAGTAAAGGATGTTAATGTCACGCTGGACTGCAGCAATATTGCGGCAGGCACCAAGGTTTTGTTATCTGTTAACGGCCAAGCCGCAGCGGGTGATAATACGGCGCTGGCAACCAATAATAAGGACATTGGCATAAGGTTAACCGATGGGCAAGGTGCTACGATTTCCCCCAACAGTGGCCGCTTGCCGGTAACCATGGACTATTCAGGTACCCATCAGCTTGGTTCCAGCCTGATGAAGGTAGCTCCGATTAATGTGACCGGCAGCATGCCAATCCCCGGGCCGTTTAAAGCCGTCGCTATCATTAATGCAGAATTACAATAAAACGGTGAGCCATGGCCAAGGGTGTCGAATAGGGTCGTGGCGTCATTTATCCGGCTTTGGGTAGCAAAAGCAGCCGGTGAGATGATCGTTCACCAGGCCGCTGGCCTGCATAAAGGCATAGCAGATGGTGGAGCCGATAAATTTAAACCCACGTTTCTTCAATGCCTTGGACATGGCGTCGGAGGTTGCGGTCTTTGCCGGCACCTGGCTTAGCTGTTGCCACTGGTTCAACTGCGGCTGGCCGTCGACAAAACGCCAGATAAACTCGACGAAGTCTTCGCCCGCCGCCTGCATCGCCAGCAGGGCGCGGGCGTTGGCGATGATGGCTTCGATTTTACCGCGATGGCGGATGATGCCGGCATCTTGCAGCAGCGTTTCCACCTGTTGTTCGGTCATGGCGGCGACGCGCTGCGGATCGAAGTCATGAAAGGCGCGGCGATAGTTTTCGCGCTTTTTCAGCACGGTGATCCAGGACAGTCCCGCCTGTTGCCCTTCCAGACACAGCATTTCGAACAGTTCTCGCGTATCGGTGGTCGGTGTACCCCATTCGTGATCGTGATACTCCAGATATAACGGATCGGCTGTCACCCAACCGCAACGGAGGTTCGTCATACTGTCGGCCCTTATGCTGTGTATATTTACAGTTATCATTGCCGTAAAAGCGACGTTTGGCAAGCCACTGATTATTTTATCTTCTGCTGACTTGACGTGTGCACAAAGCAGACAATATTTATTACAGTGCCGTTTAAAAAATGGTCAATGACAACCAGGCGGCTTTCTTCAGTTTGCAGGCTCTCAGGAGTCGATTCATGCCTCTAAAAATAATACGCGCTGCTCAACCGGCGGCGCTGGCGGTGGCTTTAGCCTTTTGTCTGGCTTTGCCGGCAATGGCATACGATCGGGTTTACGTGTTTGGCGACAGTCTGAGCGACAGCGGCAACAACGGGCGTTTTACCTACGACGGCAGTCAGCATCTGCTGTATGACGAAGCGCTGGCGCAGCGTATCGGCCAGGCGCTGGTGGCGTCGGACAACGGCGGCGACAACTATGCGGCCGGTGGCGGCGTGGCGGTGCCGGCGCTCAATCCGGCGGACAATACCCAGGATCAGCTGCAGCGCTATTTTTCCCGCGTCAACGGCCAGGCCGACGGCGACGGGCTCTATATTCACTGGATCGGCGGCAACGACCTGGCGGCTGCGGCGCTGAACCCGGCGACTGCCACCAGCGTCAGCTACCACAGCGCGGCGGCGGCGGCGATGCAGGTGCGATCGCTGCTGGATGCCGGTGCGGGCACGGTAGTTGTACCGACGGTGCCGAATATCGGCTCTACGCCGCAGTTGATGGAACTGATCGTGCAACAGGCGCTGGCGCCGGTACAGGCAACGGCGTTGCAGGCGGCGTATGCCACCCTCAATGCGCTGGCTACCCCAGACGATGCCGCGCGTCAGCAGGCGATTCATCAGGCGTTGAGCGCGGCGGCGGCGCAAGGTAGCAACAACCCGCAGGTGCAGCAGGTGATTGCCGCGCAGCTGATCGCCGCCTATGACAGTCTGCGCGAGCAGGCCGGTCAATTGACCGATTTCTACAACAGCAGCGAAGACCGCTTACTGGCGCAGGGTGGCGGCAATATCGTGCGCGTTGATGTCAATAAGCTGTTTGGCGAAGCCATCGCCAATCCGCAGCAGTTCGGCTTCACCAACACCGCCGGCATGGCCTGTCCTGCCGGCGTGTCGTCAGCGGTGTGTACTGGCGCGACGCCAGGATTTGATAACCGCCAGTCGTTCCTGTTTGCCGATCATTTCCACCCGAGCCCGCAGGCGCATCTGCTGATCGCCGATTACATTCAAGCGGTGCTGGACGGTCCGGCGCAGGTGGTGGCGCTCAACCAGGCGACGGCGGCGATGGCGCGTGACAGCCGTGCAACCCTCGACAGCCGCTTGCAGCAGTTGCGCAGCGGTGATAACCCGACAGGGGCGCTGGGGGTGTTTGGCGGCTATGCCGGTCAGCATTATGACTATGCCGACAACGCGACGGCCGGCGACGGCAACGCCACCACGCATAACCTGACGGTTGGCGTCGATTACCAATTGACCGACGGCTGGCTGATTGGCGCGCTGATTGCCGGTTCGAACGACGATCAACAGCCGTCGAGCCGCTATGAATACCAGGCGCGTGGGCTGCTGTTTTCCGCCTTTACCGCCTTGGAGCTGTTCGAACATGGCTGGATAAACGCCGATCTGCACTACGCGACGCTGGACTACGATGACATTCGCCGCAGTATGCGGCTAGGGGGGCTGACGCGCAGCGAAACCGGCTCCACGTCGGGCAAACAATGGGGTGCTCGGCTGACTACCGGCTACGACCTGCCGCTGACGTCCTATCTGACCACCGGGCCGATGGCGCAGTTCGCCTGGGATTACAGCAACGTGTCCGGTTACAGCGAAGACGGTAATGACAGCACCGCCATGCGCTTTGACGATCAAACCTACCATTCGCAAATTGGCGCGCTCGGCTGGCGGCTGGACAGCAATTTTGGCGCCTTCAACCCGTACGCCGAAATCAGTTATCAGCATCAGTTTGGCGATAACGTCTACCGGGCCGGCGGCGGGCTGAAATCAACCCAGACATCGTTTACCCGCGATGCCGCCGGACAGGATAAAAACTGGGTCGATGTCACCGTCGGTGCCAACCTGCCGTTGGGCGATCGGGTGGCGGCGTTCGCTACCGTTTCGCAAACCGGTGGTCTGAGCAGCGGCGAGCAGTTTATGTATAACGTCGGCGTCAGCGCGCGGTTTTGATCGGTGATCGTCAACGGAGGCTTTCGCCTCCGTATCTGCTTGCCACCGCGACGTTAGGCCAGGTAACGAGTCGCGTCTGGGGTCGGCTCGGCACTGACGATCTTTTTCTCCGGTTGCAGCAGGGTCATGCACAGCATGCTGCAAAAGGAGACGATAGCGGTGGCGAAGAACATGGCACCGTAACCGTGATGTTGCGCCAGCCAGCCGCTGAGCATCGGCGCGCCGATCGACGCCAGATTGGCAACGGCCAGCGTCATGCCACTGTAGGCGCCCACCGACGCTTTCGGCGTCACGTCAATCACCACTGACCAATAGACATTGTTCACCAGCGCGTTCAGCGCGTTGCCCAGCGTCATCAGTAGAATGATGGCGGCCGGGCTGTGCATGAACGGGATCAGCAAAAAGCAGCAGGCGGTTAACAGCAGCGTCACTGCCGCAAACAGGTTGCGCGCCAGCCGTAAATTGCCAAAGCGCCGCAGCAGGCTATCGGCAATGCGACCGCCGAGCAGTACGGTGAAGCAGGCGCCACTCCATGGAATCATCGCCACATACCACAACGAATGCAGATCGTAGTTAAAGGTGTCTTGCAGGTATTTGGGGCCCCAGGTCACCAACACGAAGGTGACGTACAAGAAGGAAAAATACCCCAGCGCATTGAACACCAAGGTACGGTTGGTGAAAAATGCCCACCAGGGTAAACGTATATCTTGCCCGTCATCTGCTTGCTGATCGGCACCGATGATCGCCAGTTCGTCGGCGTTAACCTGCGGGTGCTGCTGCGGCGTATCGGTAAACACGCGGGCAAACAGCACAATGGCGATCAGCGAGAACAGCCCGAGCAGGATAAACATGCTGCGCCAGTCATCGGTCAGCAGCAGCAACCCCACCGCCAGCGGTGCGGTTAGCAGCGATCCCACCTGGGTACTCAACAGGCCGATACCCAGCGCGAAGCCGCGCTCTTTACGCGGCGCCCAGTGCGCGATGGTCTTGTTCATCAGCGCGTAGGCCGGGCCTTCGGCAAAGCCGAACATGATGCGCAATGCGGCGAAGCCCATGATCGCCGAGCCGCCGAACAGCGCCACCCCCAGTTCACCGGCCCAGGCGGTGGCGATTTCCAGTAATGACCACAGCGCGCCCGCCAGCAGCCACACTTTTCTGGTGCCGACGCGATCGGCCAGAAAGCCGCCGCACAACGAGCCAAACAGATACCCAAAGCCGAAGTAGCCCAGTACTGCGCCCAACTGTGCCTTGTTGAAGTTAAACTCGCGAGAAATGTCGTTGGCGGCGAACGATAATGCGCCACGATCAACGTAGTTAATCAACGCGATAAAGAACACCATGGCAAAAATTCGGTAACGATAACGGCTGTCTGCCTGCATGAGCCAATCTCCTGACCATCTTTGAGATCGGAGTGGAGCAAGATCGGTGCCAGTTTCTCGGCGCGGGCGGGCGCAGGGATTTGAGGCGTATCCAACGCCAGGCTGCCCCAGCATGGTGCGAAATGCGGGCTTTTTGCACGATGATTACAACGGATACCGGATTCTGGCTGTATATCTTACGGTCAACGGGTATACTGGCGCATTCCAATTAAATCCACTTGTATCGCGTGCGAATCCAACATGCAAAAGTTTGATACCAAGACCTTTCAGGGCCTGATCCTGACACTGCAAGATTATTGGGCGCGCCAGGGCTGCACCATTGTCCAACCGCTGGACATGGAAGTCGGCGCGGGGACCTCTCACCCGATGACCTGCCTGCGCGCGCTTGGCCCAGAGCCAATGGCCACCGCCTATGTGCAGCCGTCCCGCCGCCCGACCGACGGCCGCTACGGTGAAAACCCGAACCGTCTGCAACACTATTATCAATTCCAGGTGGTGATTAAGCCCTCGCCGGAAAACATTCAGGAACTGTACCTGGGCTCGCTGAAAGAGCTGGGGCTGGATCCGACCATTCACGATATCCGTTTCGTTGAAGACAACTGGGAAAACCCGACGCTCGGCGCCTGGGGTCTCGGCTGGGAAGTGTGGCTGAACGGCATGGAAGTGACGCAGTTCACCTACTTCCAGCAGGTTGGCGGCCTGGAATGCAAGCCGGTGACCGGCGAAATCACCTACGGTCTGGAGCGCCTGGCGATGTACATCCAGGGCGTGGACAGCGTTTACGATCTGGTGTGGAGCAACGGTCCGCTTGGCATCACCACTTACGGTGACGTGTTCCATCAGAACGAAGTCGAGCAGTCGACCTATAACTTCGAATACGCCGACGTTGATTTCCTGTTCACCTGCTTCGAGCATTACGAAAAAGAAGCACAACAGCTGCTGGCGTTGGAAAAACCGCTGCCGCTGCCGGCTTACGAACGCATTCTGAAAGCTGCCCACACCTTCAACCTGCTGGATGCCCGCAAGGCGATTTCGGTGACCGAACGTCAGCGCTATATTTTGCGTATCCGCACGTTGACCAAAGCAGTTGCCGAAGCTTACTACGCTTCGCGCGAAGCGCTGGGCTTCCCGATGTGTAAAAAGAACGAGAATTAAGAGGCAGCCATGACTCAACAGACTTTCCTGGTGGAAATCGGCACGGAAGAGCTGCCGCCGAAGGCTCTTCGTTCACTGGCGGAATCTTTTGCCGCCAACTTCAGCGCTGAGCTGGACAACGCCAACCTGGCGCATGGCGAGGTCAACTGGTTTGCTGCCCCGCGCCGTCTGGCGCTGAAAGTAGCGAACCTGAGCGCAGCACAGGCCGATCGCGAAGTCGAAAAACGCGGCCCGGCGATTGCGCAGGCGTTTGACGCCGAAGGCAAGCCAAGCAAAGCCGCCGAAGGCTGGGCGCGCGGCTGCGGTATCACCGTCGATCAAGCCGAACGTCTGAAGACGGACAAAGGCGAGTGGTTGCTGTACCGCGCGCAGGTTAAAGGCCAATCCGCGCAGCAACTGCTGGCAGGCATGGTCAGCACTGCGCTGAGCAAATTGCCCATCCCGAAACTGATGCGCTGGGGCGATAAAACAACTCAGTTCGTGCGTCCGGTGCATACCGTGACCATGCTGCTGGGCGACGCGCTGATCCCGGGCACCGTACTGGGTATCGACTCTGCGCGGACCGTACGCGGCCACCGTTTTATGGGCGAAGCGCAGTTCACGCTGGAAAATGCCGATCAGTATCCGCAAATCCTGCTGGAGCGCGGCAAAGTGGTGGCGGATTACGCAGCGCGTAAAGCCATCATCAAACGTGACGCTGAGCTGGCGGCCGAGAAGATCGGCGGCAAGGCCGATCTGAGCGAAAGCCTGCTGGAAGAAGTGGCTTCACTGGTGGAATGGCCGGTCGTGCTGACCGCCAGATTCGAAGAAAAATTCCTGGCGGTGCCAGCGGAAGCGCTGGTCTACACCATGAAGGGCGACCAGAAGTACTTCCCGGTGTACGACGCTGCCGGCAAGCTGCTGCCGAACTTCATTTTCGTGGCCAATATCGAATCGAAAGATCCACAGCAAATTATCTCCGGCAATGAGAAAGTGGTGCGTCCACGTCTGGCCGATGCCGAGTTCTTCTTCAATACCGACCGCAAAAAGCGCCTGGAAGATAATCTGCCGCGTCTGGAAACCGTGCTGTTCCAACAGCAATTGGGCACGCTGCGCGACAAGACCGACCGTATTCAGGCGCTGTCAGGCTGGATCGCTGGCCAGATTGGCGCAGACGTCAATCATGCAACCCGTGCGGGCCTGCTGTCGAAGTGCGACCTGATGACCAATATGGTGTTCGAGTTCACCGACACCCAGGGCGTGATGGGCATGCATTACGCGCGCCACGACGGCGAAGCGGAAGACGTTGCCGTTGCGCTGAACGAACAGTACCAGCCGCGCTTTGCCGGCGATGCGCTGCCGCAATCGCTGGTGGCCTGTGCATTGGCCATCGCTGACAAGATGGACACCCTGGCCGGTATTTTCGGCATCGGGCAACATCCGAAAGGCGATAAAGACCCGTTCGCACTGCGTCGCGCGGCACTGGGCGTGCTGCGTATTATCGTTGAGAAGAACCTGCCGCTGGATCTGCAAACCCTGACCGAAGAGGCAGCGCGCCTGTACGGCAGCAAGCTGACCAACGCCAACGTGGTCGACGACGTGGTGGAATTCATGCTGGGCCGTTTCCGCGCCTGGTATCAGGAAGAAGGCCACGCGGTAGACACCATCCAGGCCGTGCTGGCGCGCCGCCCGACCAAGCCGGCGGACTTCGACGCACGCGTCAAGGCGGTAACCCACTTCCGTACGCTGGAAGAGGCTGCGGCGTTGGCGGCAGCCAACAAACGGGTGTCCAACATTTTGGCCAAGTCGACCGATACGCTGAACGATCACGTTCACGCCTCGGTGCTGAAGGAACCGGCCGAACTGAAACTGGCAACGCACCTGGTGGTGCTGCGCGACAAACTGGAGCCGTTTTTCGCCGAAGGCCGCTATCAGGACGCGCTGGTGGAGCTGGCCGCGCTGCGTGCGACGGTGGATGAGTTCTTCGAAAGCGTAATGGTGATGGCCGAAGACGACGCGGTACGCGTCAACCGTCTGACCCTGCTGAGCAAATTGCGTGAGCTGTTCTTGCAGGTTGCAGATATCTCCGTGCTGCAATAACACCATACTATGATCGTCAGAGGCGCCTAGCGGCGCCTTTTTTTATTTCTGGCGTGGCTGGCGGTGTGACTTGGGGGTAAGGATCAGCTCATGCGCTCTTTCCAGACGTTTTGCCGCCGCCAGCCAAGGGAATGCGTGGCGCAAGTGGAATCGCGTATCGGATCGCCGCCAGTTGATCTATTCTTATAGGCGCAGGGAGTGCGGAAAAAGGCAGGGAGCTGATGAAAAAGCAGGTTTATAACAGGAGTTATGTCACATGGCGGTAGGGATCCAGAGCAGAGGTATTACGCGTTGGTTGGCACCGGTATTGGCATTGTTGGTGGTCATGCAGTTGACCGCCTGTGGCGATAAAGAGCCGGAACAGCGCAAGGCATTCATCGAATATTTACAGAATACGGTTATGCGCAGCGGAGTGAAGATCCCGACGCTGAGCGAAGATCAGAAACAGAAGTTCGGCAACTATGCCGGCGATTACGCGATTTTGGTCGGTTTTTCGCAGCAGTTGACCAAATCTGTGGACGCCAGCCTGACGCCGGCGCTCGACCAGATTAATCAGATCCGCAGCGCACAGGATTATATCAGCAAGCGTGACGGGCTCCAGCAAGCGGTGGGCGCGCTTAATCTGCTGGGACAGCAGATTCAGAGTGCCAAATCGCAGGCCGATACCGCCCATGCGGCGTTGAAACAGCCGGACTCGTTGAAAGCGATATATAACCAGGCGTACGACAAGATTGTCACCGCACCGGCCAATGCGCTGATGCCGGCAATCCCGACCACCGCCAGCTTTGTACAGGATCTGGTGCAGGTTGGGGATTTCCTGCAGGCACAGGGCAATCAGGTCAGCTTCAACAACGGCGGCGTGCAGTTCCGCAGCCAACAGCAGGCGACGCAGTACAACACCATGATGTCGAACCTGGTGGCTAAACAACAAAGCCTGCTGAGCGCGCAAAAAGCGGTGCTCGAAGTAATGCAGTAACCTCTCTTCCAGAGGCGGGTCTGCCGCCTCTGTCTTCACCCGCTCGTCGGTGTACTACACTTCAAAACAACGCCGTTGCGCTATGGCGTAACTTTCTTTCAGCCATGCCTTCGCGTTGCGTGACCATGGCATGAAACCACGCCGTTGCCTGGCGTTGACGTCTGGCGTGAAAATATCTTGTGATTAACATCACATTTCCAAAACAAACCTGTCACTTAACAATGTGATTATGATCACAAAAATAACGGTAAAAGCAGCGACTTGCGCCCAATGTGCTTTTTTTACACCGAAAAATTGTGATCTTCATCACCATAAATAGCCACTTTTGGGGGTGTATATAGTGATGTTTGTCACAAAATTCCCGTGAGGTACGCGTGTTAAAAAGAGCGTGCTAGAGTCCATTTCGCATACAGCACCAACGCTGCCGGTTTACGGCAAATCGGTTCGCTACAAAAAGAAACGCGCGCTCCTACTTGTCAGCGCGTAATGCTATTACCGCTTCACTACAGGGGTGTGTTTTATGTTTTCACCAGATATCAAGGTCAAAGTACAGAACTTTGGCCGTTTCCTGAGCAACATGGTGATGCCTAATATTGGCGCATTTATCGCCTGGGGTATCATTACCGCCTTGTTCATTCCCACCGGTTGGCTGCCGAGCGAAACATTAGGCAAACTGGTTGGCCCGATGATCACCTATCTGCTGCCGCTGCTGATCGGCTATACCGGCGGTAAGCTGATTGGCGGCGAGCGCGGCGGGGTAGTGGGGGCGATCACCACCATGGGGGTGATCGTCGGCGCCGATATGCCAATGTTCCTGGGGTCGATGATTGCCGGTCCACTGGGCGGCTGGGCGATCAAGCATTTTGACCGCTGGGTCGACGGCAAGATCAAAAGTGGCTTTGAAATGCTGGTGAACAACTTCTCCGCCGGCATTATCGGTATGCTGCTGGCGGTGCTGTCGTTCCTGGCTATCGGGCCGTTGGTCGAAGCACTGTCGAAGCTGCTGGCCGCTGGCGTACACGTGATGGTGGTGAACAACTTGCTGCCATTGACGTCGATCTTCGTCGAGCCGGCAAAAATTCTGTTCCTCAACAATGCCATCAACCACGGCATCTTCTCGCCGCTGGGTATTCAGCAGGCAACCGAAGCCGGCAAATCAATCTTCTTCCTGATTGAAGCCAACCCGGGTCCGGGTCTGGGCGTGCTGATGGCCTATATGTTCTTTGGACGTGGCAATGCCAAGCAGTCTGCCGGCGGTGCGGCCATCATTCACTTCTTTGGCGGGATTCACGAAATTTATTTCCCCTATGTACTGATGAACCCGCGTCTGCTGCTGGCGGTGATTCTCGGCGGTATGACCGGGGTGTTCACCCTGACACTGTTGAACGGCGGCCTGGTTTCCCCGGCGTCACCGGGGTCGATTCTGGCTATCCTGGCGATGACGCCAAAAGGCGCCTACTTCGCCAACCTGGCGGCGATCTGCGCGGCTTTCGTGGTGTCATTTGTGGTGGCGGCATTCCTGCTGAAAACCTCGAAAGTGAAAGAGGACGAAGACTCGCTGGAAGAGGCCACCCGCCGCATGCAGGACATGAAGTCCTCGTCCAAGGGCGGTAAGCCGGCGGCGAATGCTGCGGTAGACGGCGACCTGAGCACGGTGCGCAAAATCATCGTGGCCTGCGACGCCGGTATGGGCTCCAGCGCCATGGGCGCCGGCGTGTTGCGCAAGAAAGTGGCCGACGCCGGGCTGAAAAACATTTCCGTCACCAACTGCGCCATTAACAGCTTGCCGGACGACGTTGACCTGGTGATCACCCACCGCGATCTGACCGAGCGGGCGATGCGCCATGCGCCGCAGGCGCAGCACATCTCGTTGAGCAACTTCCTCGACAGCAATTTGTACAGCGATTTGACGGCGCGCCTGCTGGCGGCCAATAAATCCAGCGACAATCAGCAGAAGGTGGTGGGCGCGCTGGACGACAGCTTTGAAGATAGCGAACAGAACCTGTTCAAACTGGGTGAGGACAACGTGTTCCTTGGCCTGCAAGCCGACGACAAAGAGCAGGCAATCCGCTTCGCCGGCGAGCAATTGGTGAAGGGGGGCTACGTTGAGCCGGAATACGTGCAGGCGATGCTGGAGCGTGAAAAACTGACCTCGACCTACCTTGGCGAATCGATTGCCGTGCCGCATGGCACCATCGAGGCCAAAGACCGCGTATTGCGCACCGGCGTGGTGTTCTGCCAGTACCCGCAGGGCGTGCGTTTTGGTGACGAGGAAGATGAGGTTGCGCGTTTGGTGATCGGTATTGCCGCTCGCAATAACGAACACATCCACGTCATTACCAGTTTAACCAATGCGCTGGATGATGAAACGGTGATCGAGCGACTGGCGCAAACCAGCAATCCGCAGGAAGTGCTGGCACTGTTAAGCGGTAAGAAAGCCTAATCCCCTGGGGCGCAGCATGCTGCGCCCTGGTTATTTTCAGGAAGGTATCATTATGAAAGCATTACATTTCGGAGCCGGGAATATCGGTCGTGGTTTTATCGGTAAACTGTTGGCCGATGCGCACGCCGAACTGACTTTTGCTGACGTCAACCAAACGGTGCTGGATGAAATCAACCAGCGACACGGCTACCAGGTACAGGTGGTGGGCGAACAGGCGCGCGTTGAACCGGTAAACAACGTCAACGCGGTGAACAGCGGCAGTGAGGAGGCGTTGGCGCTGATTGCCGAGGTCGACCTCATCACCACCGCCGTTGGCCCGCAGGTGCTGGAAAGAATCGCCGGTACGCTGGCCAGAGGGCTGATCAGACGCCAGCAGCAGGGTAATCAGGCCGCGCTGAACATCATTGCCTGTGAAAACATGGTGCGCGGCACCAGCCAACTGAAGCAGCACGTGTTCGCCGCGCTGACGGCAGAACAGCAGGCGTGGGTAGAGCAACACATCGGCTTCGTCGATTCTGCGGTGGATCGCATCGTGCCGCCGGCCAGGGCCGACAGCCAGGATCCACTGGAAGTGACGGTGGAAACCTTCAGCGAGTGGATTGTCGATCAAACCCAGTTCAAGGGAACGCCGCCGGCGATCGCCGGTATGGAACTGACCGACAACCTGATGGCGTTCGTCGAGCGCAAACTGTTCACCCTGAATACCGGTCATGCCATCACCGCCTATCTTGGCCAACAGGCCGGTCTGGACACCATTCGCGATGCGATTCTCGATCGGCAGATTCGGCGGGTAGTGAAAGGTGCGATGGAGGAGAGCGGTGCGGTGTTGATCAAACGCTACGATTTTGACCCGGCGAAGCACGCCGCCTACATCGAGAAAATCCTTGGCCGTTTTGAAAACCCGTATCTGCATGACGAGGTAGAGCGCGTCGGGCGCCAACCGTTGCGCAAACTGAGCGCCGGCGATCGGCTGATCAAACCGCTGCTGGGCACGCTGGAGTACGGCTTGCCGCACGATAACCTGATCCAGGGCATCGCCGCTGCCATGCACTACCGCAGCGAGCAGGATCCGCAGGCGCAACAGCTGGTGGAACTGCTGAATACCCACGGACCAAAAGCCACGCTGGTTCAGCTTTCCGGGCTGCCGGCGGACAGCGAGGTTGTAGAAAACGCCGTGGCTGTGTATAACGCCATGCAACGCCGCTAGGTTTGAGAGTGGGCAGTACTCGAACTCCGCACGCACTTGGTGTACGCTCCGGGGGCGGCGTGCTGTCCACTTCCGGGCCAACCTCTATTGGCAATGAACCAAAGGGTGATGCAGCCAATCAATCACCCTATTACGCCATGCGAAAAGCGACGATGATCGAGACTCAGGCATTTGAAAATCAGGTTCTGGAAAAGCTCAACGCCGGCAAGACGGTGCGCGGGTTTCTGATCGCAGCGGTTGAACTGCTGGCAGACGCGCTCAACGTGTTGGTGATGCAGGTTTTCCGCAAGGACGACTACGCGGTAAAGTATGCCGTCGAACCGCTATTGTCCGGCGCCGGACCGCTGGGTGAGCTGTCGGTACGGCTGAAACTGCTGTACGGACTGGGGGTGATCTCCCGCCACGAATACGAAGATGCCGAACTGTTGATGGCGATGCGGGAAGAGCTTAACCACGACGGCGCCGAATACCGTTTTGTCGATGACGAAATACTCGGCCCGTTTGGGGAGCTGCACTGCGTGACGGCGCTGCCGCCGGTACCGACCTTCCTGCAGCCCGGCGAGGCGGATGAATCGCTGATTGCCATGCAACGCCAGCGTTACCAGCAGATGGTGCGTTCCACCATGGTATTGTCGGTGACCGAGCTGATTGCCGGCATCGGCGCCAAGCAGCCTTCGCGCCTTTCTCCTCTCGGACCGCCTTAAGCGAACGCCGCACGCCATTCGTCAAACAGTAACCAGGCCGCAGTGAGCGCCATCAGGCCGGCCATCACGCCATTGAATAACCGCAATTTCCACGCCACGCGCAGCGCATCCCGCAGCCGATCGCCCAATATCGCCCACACCATCACGCAAGGGAAGTTCAGCAGCGTGAAGCCGGCTATTACCCACAGGGTATGGCTCAGACTGGCGCCGGTGCGCGGCGTAAACAGGATCGCGACGTTAATTGCCATCAGCCAGGCCTTTGGGTTGACCGCCTGAAACAGTGCGCCGCTGACAAAGCGCATCGGCTGCGCCTGCTGTTTCGACGCCGGCGAAGCGGCATTGAACAGTTTCCATGACAGCCACAGCAGATAGGCGCAGCCGATCACCGCCAGCGGAAAACGCAATACCGTGGCCCAATTGAGAATGGCAGCCAGCAGGCTGGTGGTCAGCACCAACTGTAGCGCACAGCCGGCGCTGATGCCGAACAGCATCGGCAGGGTACGACGCAGACCGAAGTTAACGCCGGACGAGGCCAGCAGCAGATTGTTCGGACCGGGGGTGATCGACATGACGGTCACGTAGCTGACAAAGGCTGTATCGAGCATGGGAGGTTCCTTAAACGGTAGTGGGCAACAACCTCCAGCATAAGGCGTGACCTGATGTGGTGACAGAAGCAGAAAACAGCTATTGTAATGGGTACAATCATGTTTATTGCCAACTGTACCCCTGGTTCGGAGAGAAACTGTGACCCTGCTCGATGAAAGCCCGGAAGTTCGCTACCTGCAGCTGGCGGATACGCTGGCGGAAGCCATCCGCCGCGGCGTGCTGATGCCCGGCAGCCGACTGCCTTCGGTACGGCGCTGCGCGCAGTCACACCGCGTCAGCATCAATACGGTGGTGGCGGCCTATCGCACGCTGGAAGATCGTGGGCTGGTCGAGGCGCGGCCGCAGTCCGGGTTTTACGTGCGCAGCATACTGCCGGCGCCAAAAACGCCTTCGGCTCCCGGTACGCGTATTGAGGCACCGGCCGATAACGTGCTGGCGCTGATCGATACGGTATTTGCCGCACAGCAGAACCCGGCATTTACCAACATTTCGCTCGCCTGCCCACAGACCGCGGATTTTTATCCTGGCGGCAAGCTGAGCCGCATGTTGGCGTCGCAATTACGCCGTCAGCCGGATCTGATCGGCAAATACGCCTTGCCGCCCGGCAGCCCACGGCTGCGCCAGCAAATCGCCCGGCGAGCGCTAACGCTCGGCATGTTGCTCGATCCGGCCGATATCACGCTGACGCATGGCTGCATGGAGGCCTTGCAGCTGGCGCTGCGGGTGACCACGCAACCGGGAGATTGCGTTGGACTGGAATCGCCCACCTATTTCTACCTGCTGCCGTTGCTGGCCAGTCTGGGGCTGAAGGCGATTGAAATTCCCACCGATCCGCAACATGGCCTATCGCTGGACGCGTTGGAACTGCTGCTGAACGAACGGCGGTTGAATGCGGTGATCGCCATGCCGACGGTGCAGAATCCGTTGGGATGCACGCTGCCGCTGGCGGCCAAAAAACGCTTGGCGCGCCTGATGAACGATCATCAGGTGCCGTTGATTGAAGACGGGTTATACGCCGAGCTGCAATTCGGCGCCACCCAGTCACCGTCGGTTAAATCGTTCGACCGCGACGGCTGGGTGCTGTTCTGCTCCAGCTTCACCAAAACGCTGGCGCCGGATTTTCGCGTCGGTTGGGTAGCCGGTGGGCGGTTTACCGACGCGTTGCGCAAGCTGAAGGCGGTGTCGTCGATGGCCGAATCGCAATTGCTGTGCGAAACGCTGGCGACGTTCCTGGAAAATGGCGGCTACGATCATCATCTGCGCAATTTGCGCAAACGCTACGCCGCGCAGCTGGATGAGGCGCGCGCGCTGATTGCCCGCCACTTTCCGCGCGGCACGCTGGCAACCCAGCCAGCCGGCGGATTTGTCTTCTGGGTGGAATTCCCGCCGGGGGTGGACAGCGAACGGCTGTTTCACCAGTTGCTGAAAGAGCAAATCTGCCTGACGCCGGGCACGCTGTATTCACCGAGCGGGCGTTACCGTAACGGACTGCGGCTTTCTTGCTGTTATCCGTTCAATGCGCGCTACAGCCATGCGCTGGCGCGGGTTGGCGCCAAGGCCTGCGAGATGAGCGGTCTGCCGCCGGGGATCGCAGCAGGCGAGTAACTGTGCGCGCATTTTGCTACAATGCAGCAAATTCCTTTTTAACGTGCCGATTGCGGCACCCCAGGCAGAGACCATGAAAGAGAAAGAAAAGGCAGAGATCAAGCGCCTTAGCGACCTGCTGGACGCACTGAACCATAAAGACGCTAATGTGATCCAACAGGGCAATCCGGATCTGATTGCGCAACATCAAAAAGAAAAAGACAAACTGGCGGCGGAAATCGAGCGTCTGAAGAACGTGCGCGTCGAGAAGCTGAGCAACGAAGCGCAGAAGCTGCAGCAGTTGCCGTTCAGCCGTGAAATCACCAAGAAAGAGCAGGCCGATATGGGCGCGCTGAAGAAAAGCGCACGCGGTCTGGTGGTGGTGCACCCGATGACCGCGCTGGGCCGTGAAATGGGTTTGAAAGTGGTCACCGGCTACGCGAAAAAAGCCTTCTGATACCCTATGCAGCGGGGAGAGTTGCTCCCCCCGCTGCCGAATGCCGTCACCGCCGTTAACCGAGCTTGTGAGTAACAAACGCCTTGGTTTGATACGGTACGGTGATCTCCTCCTGCCCGTGCAATTCCTCTTGCTGCGCCACCAGTTGGCGAACCTGTTCGATCACCTGCTCTTGCTGTGCCTGCGGCAACGCGGCGATAAAGCTGGTTGAGCGAACGCGATTATACAGCACGTCCTCGACCGCACCGTGGTGGCCAAACATAAAGGCTTGTTCATGCAGCGGCGCGAACCCTTTGCCGGGGAACAGCCGGCGCCATTCACCGGTATAAAAGCGCGGTGCATCGCCCTGGTAGCGGTCGACGATCTGATTCAATTTGCGCACCCAACTGACGCGCGCATCGCGCGAATTCCACACCAGGCCGAGCTTGCCGCCGGGTTTGAGGATGCGCTGGATTTCAGCCAGCGCCTGTGGCGTCGCGAACCAGTGGAACGACTGGGCGCAGACCACCGCATCGACGGATTCATCCGCTAGCGGCAGGGCATCGGCGGTGGCCGCCAGCGTTTTTACCTGCGGCAGCGCCGCGGCGAGCCTGTCGAGCATCGGTGCGATCGGCTCGACGGCAATCACCTCTGCCCCGCTATCCAGCAGGCGTGGCGTGAATTTACCGGTACCGGCACCCAGATCGATTACCGTTTTACCGGCCTGCAGGCCGATGTCGTTACGCAGCCAGTCGGCGATCTCCGCCGGGTAGCCCGGCCGCCCCTTGACGTAGCGGTCAGCGTTACTCTGGTAACCGGTGGCTGCGGCGTGGTGAATGGATTGTGTCATATCTTCTCCTGCCATGATGATTCAGCGGCCCAGCAGGCGGCGGTCAAAGTCTTCGATCTTGCCTTCGCTGATACGCAGCAGCAGGGTTTTGCTCCAGCTGGCGGACAGCCCGGCGACCGACAGTAAACGGCGATACTGTTCTTCGTCAAACGGCATGTGCCAGGCGATGCCAATGGCCTCGGCCACCGACACCTCGCTGTTGCGCGTCACCAGCTCCAGCGGACGATCGCTGCTGACCAGCCCGGGGGAAATAACCCGGTATAGCCAGCCGCAGCGGCCACTGTGCTGCATCAGCACCGACAGATCGTCAATAGCGAAATGATAGTTGAGTTTGAAGCACGGCGAGCGCGGCTGGGTCACCTGAATCAATGCCTCGCCCCAGCGGAAGATATCGCCCATAAACACCTGGTGTTCGGTCAGGCCTGCGGTGGACAGGTTTTCGCCGAACGCCGGCGCGCTGAACAGATCGGCCTGCGCCGGGAACTGTTCGCGCCAGTGGGCGTAATGTTCGCGCGGGTAGTGGCACAGCGCGCGATCCGGGCCGCCGTGAAAGCTTTTTTCTGCCTGTTGATCGCCTTCCAGGCCGAGCGGCGTCAGCTTGACGGCGCCGTCCACCTGGCGTTTGGCGATCGCGCTGGGGCGTCCGCCGTCATAGGGTTGGATCTGGCCGATATAAACTTCAGGGTGATGCATAGCGCCTCCGTTTCGCTTACCCGGCGTCCGGCGCTGGGGCTGAAATGCGCTGGCGGTGGGGTAAAGTTGTCAGGAAAACAGCATAGCCTGACTGGCGGTTTTTATGCGCGCCTTTTACGCTCGCCGCGCAAATTTAATCGCCCTGAGCTGGGCAGCATGCGGGGGGTATTCTGGCGAACGCCAGGCAAAAAAAATGCCCGCGTTAAGCGGGCATCGACAGGGCGTGGCGCGAATTACTTCTTCGCCGCGAAGCGTGCTGCTGCTTCGTCCCAGTTAACCACGTTCCAGAATGCCTTGATGTAATCAGGACGTTTGTTCTGATACTTCAGGTAGTAAGCGTGTTCCCACACGTCCAGACCGACGATAGGGAAACCGGATGCGCCGGCAACCGCTTCGCCCATCAGCGGGCTGTCCTGGTTAGCGGTGGAAACAACCGCCAGTTTGTCGCCTTTCAGCACCAGCCAGGCCCAACCGGAACCGAAACGGGTTGCAGCGGCTTTTTCGAACTCTTCCTGGAATTTCTCAACGCTGCCGAAGTCGCGCTCGATGGCCGCCTTCAGATCGCCAGACAGGGTGGTGCCGGTTTTCAGGCCTTTCCAGAACAGGCTATGGTTAGCGTGGCCGCCTGCGTTGTTACGCATGAAAGTGCGCTTGTCGGCTGGCACTTTGTCCAGATCCTGGATCAGCTCTTCAACGCTCAGCGAAGCCAGCTCAGGGTATGCTTCCAGCACGGTGTTGGCGTTGTTGACGTAGGTCTGATGGTGTTTGGTGTGATGGATTTCCATCGTCTGCTTGTCAAAGTGCGGTTCCAGTGCGTCGTAAGCGTACGGCAGTGATGGCAGTGAATAACTCATGATCATCGTCTCCAGTGTTGTTGGGCGGCGCAAGGTTGTAAGCACCGCGTAAGCAGTCGGATCATTATAGTTAATTAAATGATATTGAAAATGATTATCAATGCCTGATGATTTGTGTGGTTTTGTTTTAATCAACGATACGCTGCGGATGGCTAAACACCGTGGCGCGGCCGGTGCGGCTGAATCCGACCAGCGTTAGATTGCTGCGTTCGGCGATCTCTACCGCCAAAGAAGTGGCAGCAGAAACAACGAATAAGATTTCCACGCCGCACATGGCGGTTTTTTGTACCATTTCGTAACTGGCGCGGCTGGAGGCCAGTACCGCGCCGTGCTGCCAGCCCTGCCCGGCACGCACGCCGAGCAGTTTGTCGAGCGCTACGTGGCGGCCAATGTCTTCACAGCCGCCCAGCATCTCGCCCTGCGGCGTGATCCAACTGGCGGCGTGGGTACAGCCGGTCAGTTGACCGACCTGTTGCACCTGGCGTAACTGTGCCAGCGCGCGGTCAAGATTGGCCAGCGAGAAGCGCTGACTGAACGGCAGCGGCGGGATGGGGCGATAGATGTCCGCCAACTGTTCGATACCGCACACGCCGCAGCCGGTGCGGCCGGCCAACGCACGACGGCGCTGCTTGAGCTCGGCGAAACGGCGACTGGAAAGCGCGATATCCACTTCCAGTCCGTTACACACCTGATTAATCTCTATACTGTAAATGTCGCGCGGTGACGCGATGATGCCTTCCGACAGCGAGAATCCCAGGGCGAACGCCTCGAGATCCTTGGGAGAACACATCATCACTACGTGCGAAATACCGTTATAGACCAGAGCCACCGGCACTTCTTCTGCCAGCCAGTCCTGTTGGGCAGTAGCCAACTGACCGCGTTGAAATACCGCAGTGCGGCTCACACCTGTGAGCGCGATCGCATTTGTTTGCTGCTCTGGGTCTATATTGTTCACTTTACTGGCACCTGTTTGTAACAACCACAGTTACCGTATGGTAATATGTGGCGGTTGTATCGTTATAAATATAACAACGGTTATTTTAGCGCTTCACGCTTCGGCGGGGAAAGCGCATTCGAAACAATGTGACAATCGCGATAGAGAAAGGAGATCCCCATGCAGGTCAGCAGAAGGCAGTTCTTTAAGATCTGCGCTGGCGGTATGGCAGGAACGACGGTAGCCGCTTTGGGGTTTACCCCGGAACTGGCGCTGGCGGAAACGCGGCAGTACAAACTGTTGCGCGCCCGTGAAACCCGTAATACCTGTACGTATTGTTCCGTCGGCTGCGGGCTGTTGATGTACAGCCTTGGCGATGGCGCCAAAAACGCCAAACAAAGCATTTTCCATATCGAAGGGGATCCGGATCATCCGGTCAACCGCGGCGCGCTTTGCCCGAAAGGCGCAGGTCTGGTGGATTTCATCCACAGCGAAAGCCGACTTGAATACCCCGAATACCGTGCGCCAGGTTCCGACAAATGGCAGCGCATCAGTTGGGATGACGCGTTCACCCGCATCGCCAAACTGATGAAGGAAGACCGTGACGCCAACTTCATCGCCAAAAACGAGCAGGGCGTGACCGTCAACCGCTGGTTGAGCACCGGTATGCTGTGCGCATCGGCATCGAGCAACGAAACCGGTTATTTAACGCAAAAATTTAGTCGCGCTCTCGGCATGCTTGCCGTAGACAACCAGGCGCGTGTCTGACACGGACCAACGGTAGCAAGTCTTGCTCCAACATTTGGTCGCGGTGCGATGACCAACCACTGGGTTGATATCAAGAACGCGAATCTGGTTATCGTCATGGGCGGTAACGCGGCCGAAGCGCATCCGGTGGGTTTCCGCTGGGCGATGGAAGCCAAAATTCATAATAAAGCCAAGCTGATCGTCATCGATCCGCGCTTTACCCGTACGGCATCAGTGGCGGATTTCTATACGCCAATCCGTTCCGGCACCGACATTGCCTTCCTGTCGGGCGTACTGCTGTACCTGATGACCAACGAAAAAATCAACCGCCAATACGTTGAGGCCTACACCAACGCCAGCCTGCTGGTGCGTGACGACTTCAGCTTCGAAGACGGCCTGTTCAGCGGTTACGACGCGGAAAACCGCCGGTACGACAAAACCAGCTGGAACTATCAGCTCGACGAAAACGGCTATGCCAAGCGTGACGTCACGCTGCAGGATCCGCGCTGCGTGTGGAATCTGCTGAAACAGCACGTCAGCCGCTATACGCCAGAGGTGGTGGAAAACATCTGTGGCACGCCGAAGGCGGATTTCCTCCAGGTGTGCGAATACATCGCCGAAACCAGCGTGAATGACAAAACCGCCTCGTTCCTGTACGCCCTTGGCTGGACACAGCACTCGGTCGGCGCACAGAACATCCGTACCATGGCGATGATCCAGCTGTTGCTCGGCAACATGGGTATGGCGGGCGGCGGGGTCAATGCCCTGCGCGGCCACTCCAACATTCAGGGACTGACCGATCTCGGTCTGCTGTCGCAGAGCCTGACCGGCTACATGTCGCTGCCGTCCGACAAACAGACCGATCTGGACAGCTACCTGGCCGCCAACACGCCGAAGGCGCTGCTGCCTGGGCAGGTGAACTACTGGAGCAACTACCCGAAATTCTTTGTCAGCCTGATGAAGAGCTTCTACGGCGACAAGGCGCAGAAGGACAACGCCTGGGGCTTTGACTGGTTGCCGAAGTGGGACAAGGGCTACGACGTACTGCAATACTTCGAAATGATGTCGCAGGGCCAGGTAAACGGCTACTTCTGCCAGGGCTTTAACCCGGTGGCGTCGTTCCCGAACAAAAACAAGGTGATCGCCTCGCTCTCCAAGCTGAAGTTCCTGGTGACCATCGATCCGTTGAATACCGAAACCTCCAACTTCTGGCAGAACCACGGCGAATTCAACGACGTCGATCCGGCGAAGATTCAGACCGAAGTGTTCCGCCTGCCGTCTACCTGTTTTGCGGAGGAAAACGGCTCGATCGTCAACTCCGGCCGCTGGCTGCAATGGCACTGGAAAGGCGCCGATGCCCCGGGCGAAGCGATGAACGACGGGGAAATCCTGGCGGGCATCTTCACCCGTCTGCGCGAGATGTATGCGCGCGACGGCGGCGCGGTGCCGGAACCGGTGCTGAACATGAGCTGGGATTATCTGACCCCGGACAACCCGGCCTCGGAAGAGGTGGCGATGGAAAGCAACGGCAAGGCGCTGGCCGATCTGCTGGACGCCGACGGCAAAGTGCTGGTGAAAAAAGGCGAACAGCTCAGTTCGTTTGCGCAATTGCGCGACGACGGCACCACCGCCAGCGGCTGCTGGATCTTCGCCGGCAGCTGGACGCCGGCCGGTAACCAGATGGCACGTCGCGACAACGCCGATCCATCCGGCCTGGGCAACACGCTGGGCTGGGCCTGGGCATGGCCGCTCAACCGCCGCATCCTGTATAACCGTGCGTCGGCGGATCCGTCCGGCAAGCCATGGGACGCCAAGCGCCAGCTGCTGGAATGGGACGGCGCCAAGTGGACCGGCGCGGATATTCCAGACTACAGCACCGCCGCGCCGGACAGCGACGTCGGGCCGTTCATCATGCAGCCGGAAGGCATGGGGCGCCTGTTTGCCACCGACAAGATGGCGGAAGGGCCGTTCCCTGAACACTACGAGCCGTTTGAAACGCCGCTCGGCACCAACCCGTTGCACCCGAACGTGGTGTCCAACCCGGCGGCGCGCGTGTTCAAGGACGATCTGGCGGCGATGGGCACCTTCGACAAGTTCCCGTACGTCGGCACCACCTATCGTCTGACCGAGCATTTCCACTACTGGACCAAGCACGCGCAGCTCAACGCCATCGCGCAGCCGGAACAGTTTGTTGAAATCGGTGAGAAACTGGCGGAGAAAAAAGGCATCAAGCACGGCGACACGGTAAAAGTCAGTTCCAACCGTGGCTTTATCAAGGCCAAGGCGGTGGTGACCAAGCGCATTCGTACGCTGCAGGTCAACGGTCAGGAGGTGGACACCATCGGTATCCCGATCCACTGGGGTTACGAAGGTCTGACGAAAAAAGGCTTTATCGCCAATACCCTGACGCCGTTCGTCGGCGACGCCAACACGCAAACGCCGGAGTTCAAGGCGTTCCTGGTCAATGTGGAAAAGGTGTAACGGAGACGAGTTATGGCCATGCAATCTCAAGACATTATTCGTAAATCCGCTACCAACGGCTTCACACCGGCACCGCGCGCGCGCGACCACCAGGAAGAAGTGGCGAAGCTGATCGACGTCACCACCTGTATCGGCTGCAAGGCCTGTCAGGTGGCCTGTTCCGAATGGAACGACATCCGCGATGAAATCGGCCACAACGTCGGGGTGTACGACAACCCCGCCGATCTGACCGCCAAGTCGTGGACGGTGATGCGTTTCTCCGAAGTGGAGGAGAATGGCAAGCTGGAGTGGCTGATCCGCAAGGACGGCTGCATGCACTGCGCCGATCCGGGCTGCCTGAAGGCCTGTCCGTCGGAAGGGGCGATCATCCAGTACGCCAACGGCATCGTCGACTTCCAGTCGGAGCACTGCATCGGCTGCGGTTACTGCATCGCCGGCTGTCCGTTCGATGTACCGCGCATGAACGAGCAAGACAATCGGGTGTACAAGTGCACCCTGTGCGTCGACCGCGTTGATGTCGGCCAGGAACCGGCCTGCGTGAAGACCTGCCCGACCGGGGCGATTCACTTCGGCACCAAGGACGCGATGAAGGAAGTCGCCGCAGGGCGCGTGAGCGAACTGCAAACTCGTGGTTACCAAAACGCCGGTCTGTACGATCCGGCGGGCGTGGGCGGCACCCACGTGATGTACGTGCTGCATCACGCCGACAAACCGCAGCTGTACCACGGTTTGCCGGACAATCCGACCATCAGCCCGGCGGTGACGTTCTGGAAAGGGGTATGGAAGCCGCTGGCGGCCATCGGTTTCGCGGCCACCTTCGCAGCCAGTATCTTCCACTACGTCGGCGTGGGGCCAAACCGCGTCGAAGAGGAAGACAACGACGAGCTGCATGATGAGGAGACGCGCAAATGAGGAAGGAAAAGCCAATTCAGCGTTACAGTGCGCCGGAGCGGATTAACCACTGGATCGTGGCGTTCTGCTTTATTCTGGCTGCCATCAGCGGGCTGGGGTTCTTTTTCCCGTCCTTCAACTGGCTGATGAACATCTTCGGTACGCCGCAGCTGGCGCGCATCCTGCACCCGTTTGCCGGCGTGGTGATGTTCGCGGCGTTTCTGCTGATGTTCCTGCGCTACTGGAAGCATAATCTGATCAACCGGGAAGACATCGTCTGGGCCAAAAACATCCACAAAATCGCCCTGAATGAGGAAGTGGGTGACACCGGACGTTATAATTTCGGTCAGAAATGCGTATTCTGGGCGGCGATCGTCAGTCTGGTGCTGTTACTGGCCAGCGGTATCGTTATCTGGCGGCCGTACTTCGCCCCGGCGTTCCCCATCCCGCTGATCCGCATTGCGCTGCTGGTGCATTCGCTGGCGGCGGTGGGGCTGATCATCGTGATTATGGTGCACATTTATGCCGCATTGTGGGTAAAAGGCACCATTACCGCGATGGTTGAAGGCTGGGTGCCGGCCGCCTGGGCCAAGAAACATCATCCACGCTGGTACCGAGAGGTCCGCGAAAAACAACAGGAAGATAAACCCTGATGAGTATCCGCATCGTTCCTAAAGAGCAGTTAGGGGCACAGCGTGAGAAGACGACGGCGGCGGAAGCAATTCCGCCGTTGCTTTTCGCCAATCTGAAGAGCCTGTACAGCCGTCGCGCTGAGCGCCTGCGCCAGTTGGCGGTCGATCACCCGCTGGGCGATTACCTCAACTTTGCTGCAACCATTGCCGAGGCACAGCAGCATGCGCTGTATGACAACCCGCTGACGCTGGATCTGTCCGATGCCCTGAGCCAAAGTGCCGCCAGTGGTAAACCGCCGCTCGACGTCGGCGTTTATCCACGCAGTGAACACTGGCAGAAACTGCTGACGGCGCTGATGGCCGAACTGCGCCCGCAGGCGCCCGATCACGTCGCGGTGGTGTTGGACAAGCTGGAAAAAGCCTCGTCCCACGAACTGGAGCTGATGGCCGGCGCGTTGCTCAACCGTGAGTTTGCACAGGTCGGCAGTGAGAACGCGCCGTTTATCTGGGCCGCGCTGTCGCTGTACTGGGCGCAAATGGCCAGCCTGATCCCCGGCAAGGCGCGCGCCGAATATGGCGAACACCGGCAGTTTTGCCCGGTGTGCGGCAGCATTCCGGTATCCAGCATGGTGCACATCGGTACCGTCAACGGCCTGCGCTATCTGCACTGCAACCTGTGCGAAAGCGAATGGCATGTGGTGCGCGTGAAGTGCAGCAACTGCGAGCAGAGCCGCGATCTCAATTACTGGTCGCTGGACAGCGAGCAGGCGGCGGTGAAGGCGGAAAGCTGTGGCGACTGCGGCACCTATCTGAAGCTGCTGTATCAGGAAAAGGATCCGAAGGTGGAAGCGGTAGCCGACGATCTGGCCACGTTGATCCTGGACGCAAAAATGGAAGACGAAGGTTTTGCGCGCAGCAGCATCAACCCGTTCCTGTTCCCGGGCGAATAGGGGGTTGAAGGCGTGGTGTGCCGCGCCTTCAACCGACCAGCAGGCCAATTTCAGCGTGCGTGTCTGGCATTCGGCGAAGTGACTTGCTACGTTTACGCAATGACGCGCAACGCGAAAGGAAAGGGACGATGCTGAAGACGATAGCGAAATTTGCCACGGTGGCCGCACTGGTTGCCGGCCTGGGGGGGTGTGACAACCCTGACACCAAACAGCCGACGGTGCCAAAACCCGACCCCAAACCCACCGCTGCGCAAACGGCGCCGCCAGCAGCCAAGCCAGAACAGCCGAAACCCGCGCTGCCAAAGGGCCTGAGCGTGTCGATGCAAAAAGGCAACATCACCTTTGAACTGCCGCCGGGCTTTAGCGATCAAACCAAATACAGCGGCATTATCAACGACAGCAAATCCCATATTCAGCTGTTCCTGGACAGCAAATCGCGTCAGCGTACGGTATCGTCCGAAGTGATCCCACCGGACGGTATGAAGCTGAATAACAGCGATAAAATGCTCAACGAGCTGATGCAGAGCATGATGACCGAGCTGTCCGATCGCTATCAGAACATCAAGCGAACCAAAGAAGAAAACCTGGTGATCGGCAAACAGAAGTTTCACCGTCTGGATACCGAACAGAGCGTTAACGGGCAAAAAGTGGTTTCCACCATCATGCTGACGGTGTTCAATAAACGCGTGGTTACCTTGCAAATGCTATCCCCGGCTAAAACGCCGGAGGTGCATCAGGCGCTGGTGCAGCGGATTATCGACACGCTGGCGGTGAAATAACAACCCAGTGGTTTGCCAACCGAGGGGGAAGACTGATGAAGCTTATTGGCAGTTACACCAGCCCTTTTGTACGCAAAATCTCCGTCATGCTGCTGGAAAAGGGCATGGTGTTCGAATTCGTCAACGACCCACCGTACGAGGCCGGCAACCGGGTGGCGGAGTTTAATCCGCTCGGCAAGGTGCCGGTGCTGGTGACTGATGACGGCGAGGCATTCTACGACTCGCGGGTGATTGCCGAATATCTGGAACTGTTGCCCGACGCCCCGGCTTTTTTGCCGGCCGATCGCGCTGGCGCGCTGCGTATTCGCCAGATTGAAGCCTTGGCGGACGGTGTGACGGAGGCGGCAGCAACGCTGTTTCGTGAAAGCCGACGCGCGCCGGAAAAACAGGATGAAAGCTGGATGTTGCGACAGCGCGAAAAACTCCAGCAGGGCCTGGACGCGCTCGAGGCGCTGGCGCAGCAAAAAACGCTGCTGAATGGCGAACGGCTGACGCTGGCCGATATTGCTACCGGTTGTGCGCTGGGCTACCTGAACTTCCGCCGTATCCTGCCAAACTGGTGCGTAGGGCGCCCGACGCTGATCAAGCTCGCCGAACGGCTGTTTGCCCGTGAGAGCTTCGCGCGGACGCTGCCACCCTGACTCCCCATGGCACAGGGGCGTGATTGTTGCGCCCATCCTGCTGATATAGATAAAAAATAGAGCAATCATGAGCACAGCAGCCCATTCACTTTACAGCCAATTACCCGCCATCGATCGCCTATTGCGCGAACCGGCGATTGAACCGTTGGTCGCCGCCCATGGCCAGACGCTGATCGGCGATCTGCTACGCCAGCTGCAGGCGCAGGCCCGGGTGGAGATTCAACGGCACGCGCAGCTGCCGGCATGGTGTAACGACTGGCCACAGGCCTTGCAGGCGCGCCTGCTTCAGCAGCGGCAACCGGCGATGAAAACGGTATTCAACCTCAGCGGCACCGTACTGCACACCAATCTGGGGCGCGCGCAGCTGGCGCAACCGGCCATCGAGGCCATCGAGCGGGTGATGGGGGCGGCGGTCACGCTGGAATACGATCTGGACGGCGCCGGGCGCGGTCATCGCGATCGCGCGGTGGCGGATCTGCTGTGCCGACTGACCGGCGCGGAAGATGCCTGCATCGTCAACAATAACGCGGCGGCGGTACTGCTGATGCTGGCGGCGGTCACGCCCGGCAGGCAGGTGGTGGTGTCGCGCGGCGAACTGGTGGAGATCGGCGGGGCGTTCCGCATTCCGGACGTGATGCGCCAGGCCGGTTGCGAACTGGTGGAGGTCGGTACCACTAACCGTACCCATCTGAAGGACTACCGCAATGCCATCAACGAACGCACCGGTCTGCTGATGAAAGTACACACCAGCAACTACTGCATTCAGGGCTTTACCGCTGCGGTGGACGAAGCCGAACTGGCAGCATTGGGGCAGCAGCACGGCATTGCCACCGCCACCGATCTGGGCAGCGGTTCGCTGATCGACATGACGCAGTACGGCCTGCCGGCGGAACCGATGCCGCAGCGTCTGTTGGCCGCTGGCGTCGATCTGGTGACCTTTTCCGGCGACAAGCTGCTTGGCGGCCCACAGGCCGGGATCATCGTCGGCAAAAAAGCCATGATCGCCCAACTGCAACAACATCCGCTAAAGCGCGCGCTGCGCGTCGGCAAAATGACGCTGGCGGCGCTGGAAGCCACGCTGCGCCTCTATCTGCAACCCGAACTGCTGGCGCAACAGCTGCCGACGCTGCGTTTGCTGACCCGACCGCAACAGCAGATGCAACAGGCCGCCGAACGCCTGCTGAGGGTACTGACGCCGCGTTTCAGCGAACAGTTCCTGCTGCGTGCCGAGCCATGCTGGTCACAAATCGGCAGTGGCTCGTTGCCGGTCGATCGCCTGCCAAGCTATGCCCTGACTTTCGCGCCGCTGGATGGCCGCGGCGCCACGTTAGAACGGCTGGCTGAGCGTTGGCGCGGGCTGCCGCAGCCAATTATTGGCCGTATCAATGACGGCAAGCTGTGGCTCGATTTGCGCTGTCTGACGCAGGAACAGGCGCTGGTTGAGGCGCTAAACCGATGATTATCGCCACCGCCGGCCATGTCGATCATGGCAAAACCACGTTATTGCAGGCGATTACCGGCATCAACGCCGACCGGCTGCCGGAAGAAAAACGGCGTGGTATGACCATCGATCTGGGTTATGCCTACTGGCCACAGCCCGATGGGCGGGTACTGGGATTTATCGACGTGCCAGGGCATGAAAAATTCCTCGGCAATATGCTGGCGGGCGTTGGCGGTATCGATCATGCGCTGCTGGTGGTGGCCTGCGACGATGGCATCATGGCGCAAACGCGCGAGCATTTGGCGATCCTGCGTCTCAGCGGTCGGCCCCGGTTGACCGTGGCGTTGACCAAGGCGGACCGGGTCGACCCGGCGCGAGTGGAGGAGGTGGCGCAACAGGTCAGTGCCGAACTGGCGCAGCAAGGCTGGACGCAGGCGCCGCTGTTTGTCACCGCTGCCACGCAGGGTAGCGGCATCGAGGCGCTGCGTCAGCATTTACTGACCCTGACGCCGGCGCAGCATGCGTTAACGCGCCGTTTCCGGCTGGCGGTGGATCGCGCGTTCAGCGTCAAGGGCGCGGGTCTGGTGGTCACCGGCACCGCGCTGGGCGGCACGGTGGCGGTTGGCGATACGCTGTGGCTGACTGGCGCAGCGGTTGCGGTGCGGGTGCGCGGTTTGCATGCGCAGAACCAGGCGGCAGATCGGGCTCAGGCCGGGCAGCGCATCGCGCTGAACATCAGCGGTGACGTCAGCAGAGACGCGGTGGCACGCGGCGACTGGCTGGTGGCACAACGCCCGCTACAGGCGGCGCAGCGGCTGCTGGTGATACTGGAGCAGGATCGGCCGCTACAGCATTGGCAACCGGTGCATGTGCACCATGCCGCCAGTCACACCACCGGCCGCGTAGCGTTGTTACAGGCTCCTCTGGCCGAACTGATCCTGGATCGACCGCTGTGGCTGGCGGAGGACGACCGGCTGGTGCTACGCGATATCGCTGCCCGTGAAACCCTTGGCGCGGCGCGCGCGTTAACGCTGGCGGCACCGGCGCGCGGCAAGCGGCGGCCGGAGTATCTGGCGTGGCTGGCGCAGCTGGCACAGGCGCAGGACGACGCACAGCGCCTGGCGCTGCAATTGCCGCAGGGGCCGCTGGATCTGGCGGCCTTTGCCTGGGCGCGGCAGCTGACGGACGACGGGCTGGCGCAACTGCTGGCGCAGCAACCGCTGCTGAGCGTCGATGGTATGGCGCTGGCGACGGACAACGTCCAACGGGCGCAGCAGCAGCTGTTGCAGGTATTGGCCGATTATCATCAGCAGCATGGCGACCAGTTGGGGCTGGGGCGGGCCCGCTTGCGGCGCATGGCGTTGCCAACGCTGCCGGAACCGCTGGTGTTTTTGATGATTGAACGGCTGTTGGCGGACGGTTTGCTGCGCAATACTCGCGGCTGGCTGCATTTGCCGGAGCACGGTCTGGCGTTCAGCGCATCGCAACAGGCGCTGTGGCAGCGCATTGAACCGCTGTTTGCCGAACAGCCCTGGTGGGTGCGGGATCTGGCTGACGAACTGGGCGAGGATCAACAACAGGTGCGCGCCACGCTGCGCAAAGCGGCGCAGTTGGGCCATGTGACGGCGGTGGTGGTCGATCGCTATTACCGCAGCCAGCGTATTGAACAATTCGCCGCCTTGATCCGCGAGCTGCACGCCAGCCAAGGCAGTGCCAGCGCGGCAGATTTCCGCGATCGGCTCGGCGTGGGCCGCAAACTGGCGATTCAGGTATTGGAGTTTTTCGACCGCAGCGGCTTCACCCGCCGCAAAGGCAATCAGCACCTGCTGCGCGATAGCGGGCTGTTTGGCGGCTAACCGCCGGCCGTCATCCTCTGGCGGCCACCTCCCTGCCAGCGCAGTCCATCCGAGACGGGCGCTGGCTCTGTTTCCCTGCCGCCGAAATCCCCCTGCTCTAGGATTATGCTGATTTTTTCGTCACCGACATTGCACGGTGGCGTTGTTTTATAAGTATTATTTTAACAATACTATAACCATGCTGTGACAATCACGGTTGTTCTTGGCCAACGCTTGCGGCTACAGTGACGCTGCACGCGCGCCGTGCGCGCTGCCCGTCGCGTACGGTTGATTCAATAGATGCACTACCACACTTATTAAGCACATTCATTAACCCGCGGTCCAAGGGCGCATGACATGAAGATTATTAAGCCGTTGCGTCTGAGCGTATTACATCGGCCTTTCCGTTTTCAGGGTAAAAACCATCTTGGCGTCTCGGTAATTGCGCTGCTGGATATGGGGCCGACGCCACAGCTACGCCCCGAAGTGGAGCTGTGGCAACTGGCGGCGGCGGAGTTGCAGGCCAGCGGCGGCGTCATCGATCTGGCGATGCCCAAGGCACGCGCCGAATTCCTCGCCACCGGCCACGCTTACACCCACCATCAGACGGACAAAACCGCCTGCGCGGTGCGTATTGACGTCGACAGGCTGAGTAAGCGCCTGACGGTGTATGGCGATCGCGTCTGGTCTGGCTCGCAACCGACGCCGCCACGCAAGTTTGACGCGATGCGCCTCGACTGGAGTCGCGCGTTTGGCGGCGCGGGCCATGAGGAAAACCCGCATGGCATCGGGGCCAGCGAAGAGCAGCACGACGGTGCGACCTATCGCCGCCTGCCGAATATCGAGTCAGCGCAGGCCCGCATGACGTCACCGCGCCAACAACCGGAGCCGGTGAGCTTTGGCCCGCTGGACATCAACTGGCCGCGCCGTAGCAAACGCCTGGGCAGGGCTTATGACGCCCACTGGTTGCAACACGACTTCCCCGGACTGGCGCGCGACGCCGACTGGCGGGTATTCAATGCCGCCAGCCCGGACCAGTGGTGGCCGGAACAGGATGCGCTGCCGCCCGAGGCCGCATGGCGCATCTGGAACATGCACCCGAGCAAGCCGCTGCAGAGTGGAACCTTGCCGCCATGGCAGGCGCGTTGCTTTATCCATCGCCAGCGCGGTGAGGAGACGCTGTTTGAGGAAATGACGCTGCGTGCCACCACCCTGTGGTTCTTCCCGCACCTTGAACAGATGATGCTGATTTGGCAGGGCAGTCAACGGATTAACCAAGACGACGCCGCAGACGTGCTGCAACTGATGCCGGCACTGGAAAAAACCGGTGCCAGCCGTTCGCTCAACCACTATCGCAAAGTGCTGACTCAGCGTCTGGACAAGGAAAAGGGGGCGCTGTTCGCCTTCCGGGAACAGGATCTGCTGCCCGCAGAGACGATTGGCCCGTGGATTGACAGCGAGGTGCAGCAGCACAACAGCCCGATGCAGGACAATATGCAGCGGCGGGTCAGCCGGCTGCGCGAGCTGCATCGTGCCAGGCTTGAAGACAGCGGCAGCGATAGCGATATTGATGGGTTACTGGCGCAGTGCCCGGCGCCGCCAATGCCCACGCTGGATGAACTGCCAGAGTTTGTCGAGGCGCTGGAACGCCAGGCCGACGAACTGCAGGCGCAGGCCGCAGCGCGTAAAGCCGAGATGGAAACCCGGCGCGGCGTGAGGCCGGACGACGGACCGCGTGGCCCGGAGTCGATGTACCGTATGCAGGAACTGCTGTATCAGCATGCGGACAGCATGACGGAAAAAAAACTGACGCAAAGCCGCGAGTCGCTGCACCGCATGTACCTGATGGCGGTACAACACCAGCCACCGGCGTTGCGCATGGCCGGCGACATGGCGCAGATTATGCGTCAGCGCGCGCAAACGACCCAGGCGCAGGGGGGGGACTTCAGCGGGCTGGATTTCACCGGTGCCGATTTTTCCGGCATGGATTTTCGTGGTGCCAACTTCCGTCGGGCGTTGCTGGAAAATGCCAATCTCAGCGGTTGTCGCCTGGACGGCGCCGACTTCAGCGACGCCATGCTGGCACGGGCCGATCTGCGCCACAGCTCGCTGCGCGGCTGCAACCTGCAACAGGCCAGCCTGGCGCTGGCGCAATGTCAGCAGACCGATTTTAGCGGCGCCGACCTGAGCGAGGCCCAACTGGATAACGCCCTGTTTGAACAGTGTGACTTCAGCGATGCCATCTTTAAAACGCTGATGCTGCGTCAGGTCGGCTTCAGCCACTGCCGTTTCCAGCGTGCCACGCTGGAGGGCTGCGTGTTTATCGGCCTGACGTTGCCACAGCCCGACTTCAGCGCGGCAAAACTGCATAAAACGGTGTTCCAGCACTGCGACTTGCAGGCCGCGCTGTTCAATGACGCGCGCCTGGAGAGCTGCAACTGGGTGGCCAGCGCGCTGCCGCAGGCGCAGTTTAACGGCGCGACGCTGCTCACCTGCGCGGTAGTGATGGACAGCGACCTGAGTGGCGCGAACTTCGGCAATGCGACGCTGATCGAAAGCAACCTGCGGCAGGCGTCGCTGGCGGGGGCGGATTTTAGCCTGGCGAAGTTGGAAAACAGCGATCTCAGTGAAGCAAACTGCCAGCGGGCGCGATTTATCCGCGCCAATCTGGTTGGCAGCCTGTTTATCCGTACCGATTTCCGCCAGGCAAATTTCACCAATGCCAATCTGATGGGCGCACTGCTGCAGAAAACCCAACTGGGCGGTGCCGATTTTAGCGGCGCCAACCTGTTCCGCGCCGATTTGTCACAATCTTCCACTAGCATGACCACGCGGTTGGATAACGCCTATACCCAGCGGGTAAAAACGCTGCCGAAGCATGACGGGGAACGGATATGACGACGCTGAGCGCGGCGGAGCTACAGCAGAAAATTCGCAATGGCCAGATGATTGATGCCTGCAACCTGGATGGCCTGGATCTGCAAGGGTGCGATCTGTCCGGCGGCGTTTTTCAGCAGGTATCGCTGAACGGTGCCAACCTGCAGGCAGCGAATCTGCATGAGACGGTGTTCAACGAGTGCTCGCTGCGGGGGGCGACGCTGAGCGGCGCTAACCTGCGGCAAACGGTGTTTCATGACGGCGATCTGTCGCGGTTGCAGGTCGGCGATAGCCTGCTGGTGCAGTGCATCTTTAACCAGTGCGCGCTCGGCGGCAGTGATTTTTCCCGCAGCCGGTGCGACGCCACGCAGTTCATGCAGTGCCCGCTGCAACACAGCCGTTTCAGCCAGGCGCAGCTGGAGCGCACGACCTTTTTTGAATGCGAGCTGGATGAGGCGCAGCTGGAGCAATGCCACGGCCTGCTGGCCACCTTCTATGCCATCGATCTGCGTACCACCTGTCTGCGTCAGGGCCAGTTCGAACAGACGGTGTTCTTTAACTGCGATCATCGCGGTAAAAGCTATGCGCAGCAGCGCTTTAGCGGCTGTCAATTTACCGATAACCGGCTGGATGAGGTCGATTTCAGCGGCGCTCAACTGACGCAGTGCAATTTCAAGGGGGCGTCGCTGCGCAAGGCGCGGTTGTGCAAGGTGAATGCCAGCCAGGCGCTGTTTATGGGCGCGGATCTTACCGGTGCGCACTGTCAGGACAGCCTGTTCGATCAGGCGCTGCTGGTTGGCGCGCTGTTGCGGCAGGCCGATTTTGCCCGCAGCCGCCTGTTTCAGAGCGTATTGCAGCAGGCGAACGCCGAGGAGGCCTGCTTCGCCGGCTGTGATTTGACCTACAGCGACTTTACCGGCGCGCGGCTGCTGCGTGCCGATTTCCGCAACGCCCGTTTTTCCCGCAGCCGTTTTCACCGGGCGCAGCAGGAAGGGGCCCGTTTTACCGACCGTCGGGGCATCCTCGACTATGATGAAGAGTTATTGGCCGCTGAGGCCTGGAGCATTCAGCATCAGAGCCGCCGTTAAGGAGAGAGTCGATGAACAATATCAACCATAGGCTGGTGCAGGCGGTGACGCCGCCGCTACAGAGCGCGGGGGTAGTGACCCACTGTTTTGCCAACGGTAGTCTGAGTGTGGAAAGCGAAGGGCGTGGCTGGCACTGTCAGCGCGCGGCCAGCTGCGTGATTGCGCCGCAGGTCGGCGATCGGGTACTGGTCGCCGGGGTAGACGATCGGGTGTGGCTATTGGCGGTGCTGGAACGCGCCAATTCGACGGCGGCGGAACTGAGCGTGCCGGGCGATTTGCATATCCGCAGCGCCGGCGAGATCAGCCTCAGCAGCGAGACGCTGCGCGTCAGCGCCAGCCAGGGCGATTGCCATATCAGCGACATGCAGTACAGCGGCGACAAACTCTCCGCCTGGGTCAGCCTGTCGCGCACGGTAGGCAAACATGCCGAATCGGTCTGGCAGACCATCACCCAGGTCAGCCATAACCTGCTGCGCACCACGCGGCAGACCGAGCAGGTGCGCGCCGGTCAACTGGATATGCAGGCCGATGGCTATGCCCGCCTGCACGCGCAAAATACCGTGATCACCTCGACGGCCATCACCAAAGTGGATGCCGAACAGATCCATATGGGATAAGGAGCCTGCGATGTTTGCCAACTGCCAACTGATGGGAATGGATTTGGCGTTTCCCGATGTCTGTCTGACGCCGACCCCCACCCCGACGCCGATCCCCTACCCGGACATCGCGCTCGGGCCGACCGCTATTCCCAACGCGCTGAACATTCTGTTTATGGGCATGCCGGCGCATAACATGGCCACCGTGACGCCGCTGACCAACGGCGATAATCCGGGCGTCGCCACCGGCGTGGCATCCGGAACGGTGATGGGGCCATCGCGCCATCTTACCGGCTCCTTTACCGTGCTGCTGAAAGGCACGCCGGCCACGCGTCTGACCAGCGTCAGCCTGCAGAATTCGACCAATGCCGTCGGGATGCGTACCGTCCCCAGCCAGTTCAAGGTGCTGATGCTGGCGCCCTGAGCGCCGCAGTAAAACATTGCAATCCAGTCATAGGGATAAAAGCCCATGTTTGATCGTATCACCGTGACCACGCCGGCAGGCGACGGCGCACTGAAATTCTGGAAGCTCAGCGGAACGGAAGGCGTTTCGCGCTCGTTTGAACTGGACGTGACGCTGCTCAGTCGCGATGCCCGACTCGATCGCCGGGCGATGCTCGGCCAGCCGATTGCCTTGACCATTCCCAGCCCGCGGTTGTTGGCCGCGCCGCGCTACCTCAACGGCAAGATCACCTCGGTGAACGTGCACAGCGCGGATATCAACGGCGAGCGTTACGCGGTCTACACGCTGACGATGGAATCGGACCTGTGGCCGCTGAAGCGGGACCGCAACCAACGCATCTTTCAGAACCAGAGCGTGCCGGCGATCGTCAAAACGCTGCTCGACGAGTACGGCGTGCAGTTGGAAAGCCAGCTGTCCGGCAGTTATCGCAACTGGGAATACTGCGTGCAGTATCAGGAAAGCAGCTATGACTTCATCTCGCGTCTGATGGAGCTGGAAGGCATTTATTTCTTCTTTCGCCACCAGGCGGATAAACACACGCTGGTGCTGTATGACGCGCCCCAGCAGCACCGGCCGTTCAGCGGTTATGAAACCATTCCCTATCACGCCACGCCGTCCGGCGGCAGTACCGGCGAGGAGGGCATCGGCCAGTGGGCGATCTCCGAGCGGGTGACGCCGGGGATCTACAGCATCGACGACTACGATTTTCGCAAACCGCATGCGTGGCTGTTTCAGGCGCGGCAGAATCCCGCCTCGCCGGCGCCGGGCCAGATTGACTACTACGACTGGCCCGGTCACTTCGTCGAGCACAGCCACGGCGAATTCTACGCTCGGGTGCGCCAGGAGGAGTGGCAGGCGGAGCACCAGCGTATCGACGCCACCGCGACCGCACTGGGCATTGTGCCGGGCTGCACCTTTACCCTGACCAATCCGCCGTTTGTCAGCGACGGCGGCGAGTATCTGGTGCTGAGTGCGCGCTATCAGCTGGAGGAAAACAGCTATGCCAGCGGCGGTGAGGACGCGCTGCACCGCATTGACCTGGCGGTGATCCCGGCGGCCACGCCGTTCCGTTGCGCGCAGCGCACGCCATGGCCGCGCACCCACGGCCCACAGACGGCCAGGGTAGTCGGGCCGCAGGGCGAATCCATCTGGACCGACAGATATGGGCGCATCAAGGTGAAGTTCCACTGGGACCGTCTGGCGAAAGGGGATGACACCAGTTCGTGCTGGGTACGGGTATCCAGCGCCTGGGCCGGTCAGGGCTTCGGCGGCGTGCAGATCCCGCGGGTCGGCGACGAGGTGGTGATTGACTTTATCAACGGCGACCCGGATCGGCCGATCGTCACCGGTCGGGTGTATAACGAAGCAAGCATGCCACCGTGGGCGCTGCCCGCTGGCGCCACCATGATGGGCTTTATGACGCGCTCGAAAGATGGCCATATCGACAACTCCAGCCACCTGTTCTTCGAAGACAAGGCGGGGTCGGAGCTGGTGCAGCTGCACGCCGAAAAAGACATGAACATTTCGGTGGAAAACGATCAAACGGTCACCGTGGACGGCAATCGCACCACCACCATCCAGAAACAGCAGAAGGATGAGGTGGTTGGCAACGCCATTTTCGACTATCACGGCACCCGCACCACCACCGTCGATAAGTTGGAAAGCAAAACCTTCAAACAGGGCGAAAAGGTCACCATCACCAACGGGCGCAATGCCGAAGTGACCAGCGGCGGGGAAAACGTCAAGGTGACCGGCAAGCGCTTTGCGGAAACGGTGGGTGAAGAAGAGCATCACGTTTCGCAAAAGGTGACGCGCAAATACGGCGCAGGCATGGATTCATACCTGACCGGCGATCGCTATGACGAAATCACCGGCAAGCGCCATAACGTCGTCACCCAGGACGTCACGGACGAGCTGCGCGGTAATCTGAACCAGACGGTGACCAAAAATGCCGATACGCACATTCTTGGCAGCTGGACGCAGACGGTCGACGGTGGCGTGACCATTACCTCACCAAAGAAAATCACCATCGACAGTGCGGAAAAAGTCAGCATCAAGACGCCGGCGGCGTTTGAATACAAGGATCATAAGGAAACCGCCTCGATGTTCTCGTTTGATTTCACGGCGGCAAAAGTGGTGACCGAGGGCTATTCGATGAGCGTAACCGCCAGTGGCAAGCTGGGGCTGACCAATATCAAGTTCGACAAGACGGCCTTTGACCTGTCGACCAGCGAAGGGCGGGTGGAGTTCGTTAACGCAATGGCACACGTCGGGCAGATAATGTCGTCGTTTAACGGCCTGACCATGTTCAGTTGAGGAACGTTTTGATGAAGTTTGCGATTTTGATTTCGGTGATTATTTTTGCGGGTTTTTTTGGCTATCTGGCGCATCTTTTTTACCGCGATCACAAGATAGAAACGCAGGGGCGCACCCTGCTGGCGCGGGTAGAAGAGGTGCATTACCGCAGTTCCAACGATAACGGCACCGTCAATATCCGCTACCGGCTGTCATGGCAGGAACAGGGGGTTACCCGCGAGGTGGAAGGCAAGGACACCATTCCGGCTTTTTACTCCTCAAAAGTGCAGCAAGGCAGCGAGGTGACGATCAGATACCTGGATGACCAGCACGTTGCGTTTGTGTTTGATCAACGCCGTTAAGCCGAATCTGATATTGCGTTTTTGACTTGTCGCCCGCTTTGGCACTCTATACCCTGCGTGGTTAATTTGTTGACGTTAAACACCATACAAGGGCGGGGATGAGCAATAAAATAGGCTGGATCGATAACTTGCGTGCCATGGCATGCATGATGGTGGTGATGATCCATGCCACCACCTACTACGTGACCAACCCACTGACGGTGGCACCGTCGGTGTGGGACAGCGCCAACCTGTTGAATTCCCTCTCGCGCGTCGCGGTACCGCTGTTCTTCATGATCTCCGGCTTTCTGTTTTTTGGCGAGCGCAGCGCCAACCGTAAGCATTTTGTGCGCATCGGCTGCTGCATCCTGTTCTATAGCATCATTGCGCTGATTTACATCGCCTTTTTCACCAAGATCGGCTTTTGGCCGTCGCTGCGCAGCCTACTGCTGAAGCCGGTGTTTTATCACCTGTGGTTTTTTTATGCCATTGTGGTGATTTACCTGCTTTCGCCGCTGATCGGCGTCAAAGCGGTTTCTGGCGGTTATCTGGCGACGGCGATGGCGATCCTGGCGGTCGTCGCCAACCCGAACACCCCGACGCTGACTGCCGATAATGTGCGCCTGCTGCCGGTGAATCTCTATATCCATGGCGACACCTTTTACTACCTGCTGTACGCGCTGGCGGGTCGGGCGATTGGCATAATGAACACGCAATACCGTGGCATCAGCGCCCTGGCGGTGGTGGCGTTCGTTGCCTGCGTGGCGCTGATCGCGTTTGGCACCGGGCACCAGACGCAGATTAACGGTAACTTCGCCGACACCTATTACATCTACAGCGGTCCGCTGGTGTTTATCGCCGCGCTATCGATGCTGGTGTGGTGCAAAAACCACCTGTCGCAGCCGGTGGGCTGGTTAAGCGTTTTTTCCCGACATTCGCTGGCGATATACGGTTTTCACGCCATTATCGTCAACGTTATGCGTAATCAGGGCTGGGTCATCAGCCGCTATCCGCTACTGGATATTCTGTGGGTGTTTGGCGTCGCGCTCGGTCTGAGCCTGCTGTTGTCCATTGGTTTGCAGAGGCTGGACAAGCGCCGCCTGGTGTCATGATAGCGGGCGGGCAGCGGCAGCTGCGCCGATAGCCGCCCGCTAGCGCCGGTGTGGGTTACGCCTTGTCGAGGCTGCCGTACACCAGACGCCCCTGATGGAAGGTGGCGCTGCGTGGCGGCAAGCGCGCGACCGCTTCGGCGGAGCAGCTGGCGTGGACCAGCACAAAACCGGCGTCATCACCCACCTGCGGCCAGACGCGCTGGCCGGCATCGTTCAGCGGCAGCACGTTACCGGTGGCGATCGCCATGGCACGCGACAAATGATACTCATCCGAGCCGCGATACAGCTGGGCATACAGATTGGCCTTTTCCAACATATCGCCGCTGCCAAACGGTGACCAGTGGTCGATCACGCTGTCGGTTCCGGTCATCACAAATACCCCTTTTTCCGACAGCTGTGGCAGCGGCATCATCAGGCTGCCGATCGGCACCGTGGAGGCAATGGTGATCTGCTGGGCGGCCAGGCGAGTGGCGGTTTCCGCCAGTTTTCCCGGGCTGAGGGTGGTCAGCGCGAAGGCGTGGCTGATGGTGACCTTGCCGCGCAGCGCCGGGTTTTTTTCTACGCTGGCAATCATGTAATCGATCGCCGCCACGCCGGCCGGGCTGGTTTCGTGCAGGTGAATATCCACGCCCTTGCCGCTGTCGAGGGCGATCTGGAACATGGCATCCAGCGACTTTTCCATTGCGCCGTCGACGTTGGTCGGATCCAGACCGCCAACGTACTGCACGCCCATCTGCATGGCTTCGCGCATCAGACCGTCAACCTTGGAGTGCAGCAGCCCGTGCTGCGGGAAAGCGACAATTTCACAGCTGAAGTCGTCGCGGTGTTTTTCCAGCGCGCGTTGCAGGTGTTCCAGGCTTTTCAGCCCACTGACCGGATCGATGTTGCAGTGGCTGCGCGCGACGCTGCTGCCCTTTGATTGCAGCAGCGCGATCAGCCCTTCGGCCCGTTGCTGCGAGGTTGGCAATAACGTTGGGATCAGTTTCTGCTCCAGCGCAATCATATCCATGATGGTTTTGCCCTGACGTGGGCGCGGTGCCTGCCATGGGCCACCGTAAAAGGTTTTGTCGAGATGGATATGCATATCGCGCATGGCCGGCAGCAGTAACAGGCCGTTGGCCTGATAGCGTGGCAGCGTAGCGTCGAGTTGCGCATTGGCCGGGTGAATCGCGGCAATCTTGCCGTCGTTGATTTCCAGCGTGTACAGCGCGGTGCGGGTGCCAATCACCGTATCGCCGTCGTATTCAAAGCCGTCTTCCAGCCGGACATTGCTCAGTAGGTAATGGCGCGCGGTCAGTGGCGCCGCGGTGGACGGTGCCTCGCCGCGGGCGGCGGTCGGCTCGGCAGCGTGAGCGACGCCGCCGGTCAGGCCAATCACCGCGCAGGCGGTGGTGATCTTCCCGGTCTGCGCCAGGAAAGCTCTGCGGCTTTGTTGGGTGTTTTCCACGTTCAATTCCTTAATCCAGAGGTGAAGTGCTGCAAATACAGCCACCAATCTAAGAAAGGAATGCGCCGGTTGGCAGTGACATTTATCACTGGTGATTATTCGATTTGGCAATGATAGCTTCCGTGCTCATCGCCAGCCGGGCATCGGCAGAGGCAGGGCCGGGATGCGACCCTGACTCGGTTACATCAACGGCAACAGGCAGCGGTACAGTTGGCGGAAGGTGTCGCGCCGTGCGGCATAGTGCTGATGGCGTTCGGCATCCGGCGTGTGGAGCTGCTCCAGCGGTAGGGCGGGCAACAGTTCGGCCAGCGGACGCTGCGGATTGAGGGCGATCTGCGCCAGCCGCGCCGCGCCCAGCGCCGGGCCGACGTCGCCGCCGGTGCGGTATTCCAGCCGCTGGCCGCTGATGTCTGCCAGCATTTGCCGCCAGAACGGACTGCGCGCCCCGCCGCCAATCAGCGTGATGCTGCTGGGTTGCAGGCCGCTGGCGTGTAGCACATCGATGCCATCAGCCAGCGCGAAACCAACGCCCTCCAGTACCGCGCGTGCCAAATCATTTGGGCCATGCTGGTGGGTCAGCCCCCAGAAAATGCCCTTGGCGTTCGGATTGTTATGCGGGGTGCGCTCGCCGGACAGGTACGGCAGGAACCAGACTGGCGTTTCCGCCGGCGGCGCCTGTTCGACGTTGCGCAGCAGCGTGGCGACATCGTCAACCCGGGTCAGTTGGCATACCCAGTCGAGACATGAAGCGGCGCTGAGCATCACCGACATCAGGTGCCAGCGCTCGGGCAGCGCGTGGCAGAAGCTGTGCACCGCGCTGGCCGGGTTACTGAGGAAGCCGTCACTGACGGCGAAATAGACGCCAGAGGTACCGAGCGACAGCATCGCCTGTCCCGGTTGATACAGCCCTACGCCGATGGCGCCAGCGGCATTGTCGCCGCCGCCGGCCACCACCGGCACCGGCGGCAACTGCCAGCGTTGTGCCAGCTCGCCGTGCAGTTGCCCGGTCAGTTGGTTGCCCTCGACCAGCGTCGGCATCTGCTCGCGGCTCAGGCCGCAGGCGGCCAGCAAGTCGTCGCTCCAGTCGCGCCGCGCCACGTCCAGCCACAGGGTGCCGGCCGCATCGGACATGTCGCTGGCGAACTCACCGGTCATGCGCCAACGCAGGTAATCCTTTGGCAGCAGCACCTTATCAATTTGCTCAAAGATTTGCGGCTCGTGCTGCTGCACCCACAGCAATTTTGGCGCGGTGAAGCCGGGCATCATCAGGTTGCCGGTGATGGCGCGTGAGTGCGGCACCGCACGCTCCAGTGCCTGGCACTGCTCGGCGCTGCGGCCGTCATTCCATAAAATGGCCGGGCGCAGCACCCGCTGTTGCTTGTCCAGCAGGGTGGCGCCGTGCATCTGACCGGTCAGGCCGATAGCCCGTACCTGTTGCAGCGCGTGCTGGCTGCCGAGCGCCAGCATGGCGCGATCGGTGGCGTGCCACCAGGCCTGCGGATCCTGCTCAGACCACAGCGGCTGCGGGCGGGAAACCGTCAGCGCCTCGCTGTGGCTGGCCAGCAGCTGTCCCTGCTCATCGAGCAGAATGGCCTTCACGCCGGAGGTGCCGAGATCGATGCCAATGTACATAGGGGATCCTTTTGCTTAACGGCGGCCGCCTGGCCGCCGCGTGTCACCAATTAACCGAACAGGTAACGGTTTACCAGATTTTCATACAGCTCCTGATGCCCGCTGCGGTGTTCCGGTGCCAGATTATGCTGTTCGGCGTACTTCGCCAAGGCTTCCAGCGACAGTTTTCCTTGCAGGATCTGCTGGCCCAGCTCGCCGTTCCAGCCGGCATAGCGTTTGCCGACCTGCTGATGCAGTTGGCCGTCTTCGACCATTTTTGCCGCCACCTTCAACGCCAGCGCCATGGTGTCCATGGCACCGATATGGCCGTAGAACAGGTCATATTTATCGGTGCTCTGACGGCGAACCTTGGCGTCGAAATTGAGCCCGCCGGTCGTGAAGCCGCCAGCTTTGAGAATTTCGAACATCACCAGGGCGTTTTCTTCCACGCTATTCGGGAACTGATCGGTATCCCAGCCCAGCTGTGGATCGCCGCGGTTGGCGTCGACCGAGCCGAAGATACCGAGCGCGATGGCGCTGGCGATTTCATGATGGAACGAGTGGCCAGCCAGGGTAGCGTGGTTGGCTTCGATATTGACCTTGATTTCTTTTTCCAGGCCGAACTGTTTGAGGAAGCCGTACACCGTTGCCACATCGTAATCATACTGATGCTTGGTTGGCTCCTGCGGTTTGGGTTCGATCAGCAGCGTGCCCTGGAAACCGATTTTGTGTTTGTGCTCGACCACCATCTGCATGAAGCGGCCGATCTGTTCACGCTCCTGACGCAGATCGGTATTCAGCAGGGTTTCATAACCTTCGCGGCCGCCCCACAGCACGTAGTTTTCACCGCCGAGACGCTGTGTGGCGTTCATCGCGGTGAACACCTGCGTGGCGGCCCAACTGAACACTTCCGGATCCGGATTGGTGGCGGCGCCAGCGCCGTAGCGCGGGTGGGTAAAGCAGTTGGCGGTGCCCCACAGCAGCTTCACGCCGCTGCTGTGCTGTTTTTCCGCCAATACGTCGGTCATCAGCGCAAAATTGTTGATGTACTCTTTCAGCGACGCGCCCTCCGGCGACACGTCCACGTCATGGAAGCAGTAGAACGGCACGTTCAGCTTGTGGAAGAACTCGAAGGCGACGTCGGCCTTGCGCTTCGCCAGCGCCAGCGCGTCACCCGGCTGTTGCCATGGACGATCGAATGCGCCGACGCCAAACATGTCGGCGCCGTTCCAGCAGAAGGTGTGCCAGTAACAGGCGGCAAAGCGCAAGTGGTCGGCCATACGCTTGCCGAGGATGATTTCATCGGGGTTGTAATGGCGAAACGCCAGCGGATTGCTGCTGCCGGTGCCTTCGTAACGAACTTGTTCAAGTTGATCAAAATAGGGTTGCATTCTCGACTCCTTGGTAACGGGGCCCGGCGTACGGGATGCGTTAATCTTCGGAGTTCATGGCGCAGGTCACAATTACGTTATTTCACACTCAAATTCAGAGAATTATTAAATGTGCGGCGGATCTCATATTGACAATTATTTTGGCTTGGCGGGAATGTACCAGGCGTTTTCATTTGCGGTAGATGAATGTTACAGGGTTAAAACATGATCGCTATCATAAAACCAACATTAAACCAAAAAACGTAATTAGCAGGTAAAAATCAGTAATTGCCGAAGTACAAATAAGCGACAACAATCCGCTGGAGGTTAATCGATAAAAACGCCTTTCAATTATTGCCCTACAATTCAATAAAGAAGGTATATAAGATGAAATTTAAGCACTTATTCCTCTCTGCCTGCGCCATGCTGGTGCTGGCCAGCCAACCAGGATTCGCGAAAGAGATTAAAATCGGCATGGCGATCGACGACCTGCGTCTGGAACGCTGGCAGAAAGACCGCGACATCTTTGTGAAAAAAGCCGAATCGCTGGGCGCGGACGTGTTTGTCCAGTCCGCCAATGGCAACGAAGAAACCCAAATGGCGCAGGTTGAAAACATGATCAACCGCGGCGTCGACGTGCTGGTGATCATCCCCTACAACGGCCAGGTACTGAGCAACGTCATCAGCGAGGCCAAGCGCGAAGGGATTAAAGTGCTGGCCTACGATCGCATGATCAACAACGCCGATATCGATTTTTATATCTCGTTCGATAACGAAAAAGTGGGCGAATTGCAGGCTCAGAGCCTGGTGCAGCGGGTGCCACAGGGTAACTATTTCCTGATGGGGGGTTCGCCGGTGGACAACAACGCCAAACTGTTCCGTCAGGGGCAGATGAACGTGCTGAAGCCGCTGATCGACAGCGGCAAGATCAAGCTGGTCGGTGACCAGTGGGTTGACGCCTGGCTGCCGGAAAACGCCTTGAAAATCATGGAAAACGCCCTGACCGCCAACAACAACCATATTGATGCGGTGGTGGCCTCCAACGATGCGACCGCCGGCGGTGCGATTCAGGCGCTGTCTGCACAGGGGCTGGCGGGCAAGGTGGCGATATCCGGCCAGGATGCCGATCTGGCAGCGGTGAAACGCATTATCGCCGGCACCCAGACCATGACGGTGTATAAACCGATCAGCAAGCTGGCGGACGAAGCGGCCGGCATCGCGGTGCAACTGGGCAACGGTGAACAACCCAAGTCCAACGCCAAATTAAATAATGGCAGCAAAGACGTTCCAGCCTGGTTATTAACGCCAATTTCCGTCGATAAGACCAATATCGACAGCACCATTGTTGCCGATGGCTTCCATAAAAAGAGCGATCTCGATAAATAAACCGTATCGAGTCATTGCGCGGAGGTAATAATGCCCTGCCTATTGGAAATGAAAAATATCACCAAGCAATTCGGCGTAGTTAAAGCGGTCGACAATGTCAGCCTGCAACTGGATGCTGGCCAGGTATTATCATTATGTGGTGAAAATGGTTCGGGGAAATCAACCTTGATGAAAGTGCTGTGCGGAATATATCCGCACGGCAGTTACCAGGGCGAAATTTATTTTTCCGGCGATCTGATTACGGCGAAAAATATTCGCGATACCGAACAAAAGGGCATTGCCATCATTCACCAGGAACTGGCGCTGGTCAAACAGATGACGGTGCTGGAAAACATGTTTCTTGGCAGTGAATGGGGGCGTTTTGGCCTGATGGATTACGATGCCATGTACCTGCGCTGCCAGCGGATGCTGGCGCAGGTCAAGCTGGCGGTGGATCCCAATACCCGCGTCGGTGAGCTGGGACTGGGCCAGCAGCAGCTGGTGGAGATCGCCAAGGCGTTGAACAAGCAGGTGCGTTTGCTGGTGTTGGACGAACCGACCGCCTCGCTGACCGAGAGCGAAACCGCGACGCTGCTGGCGATCGTTCAGGATCTGCGGGATCACGGCATCGCCTGCATTTACATTTCGCACAAGTTGAACGAGGTCAAGGCGATTTCGGATCTGATCTGCGTGATCCGCGACGGCAAGCCGATCGGCACCCGTTCGGCGGCGACCATGAGCGAGGATGACATTATCGCCATGATGGTAGGTCGCGAGCTGACCGAACTGTATCCACAGGCGCCGCACGACATTGGCGAGGTGGTGCTGCAGGTTGATCAACTGACCGCCTGGCACCCGGTAAACCGGCATATCCGCCGGGTGGATGAGGTGTCTTTCACCTTGAGGCGCGGCGAGATCCTGGGGGTTGCCGGCCTGGTCGGCTCTGGCCGTACCGAAACCATGCAATGCCTGTTCGGCGCCTATCCCGGCCGCTGGCAGGGCAGCATTCGCATTGACGGCCAGGCGGTGACTCTCGGCAACTGCCGTCAGGCGATGCGTCATGGCATCGCCATGGTGCCGGAGGATCGCAAACGGGATGGCATCGTGCCGGTGATGGGCGTCGGCGCCAATATTACGCTGGCGGCGCTGGGGCAGTTTAGCGGCCCGCTGTCGATGCTGGACGACGCGCAGGAACAGGCCACCATCCAGCAGTCGCTGGCGCGGCTCAAGGTAAAAACCGCCTCGGCGGAACTGGCGATTGGTCGCCTGAGCGGCGGCAATCAGCAAAAGGCGATCCTCGCCAAGTGCCTGCTGTTAAAGCCGAAAATCCTGATTCTCGATGAGCCGACGCGCGGCATCGATATCGGCGCGAAATACGAAATCTACAAATTAATCAATCAGTTGGTTCAGCAGGGCATTGCGGTGATCGTGGTGTCTTCCGAACTGCCGGAAGTACTGGGGTTGAGCGATCGGGTGCTGGTGATGCACGAGGGCAAGATCAAGGCTTCGCTGGAAAACCGTAATTTGACCCAGGAACAGGTAATGGAAGCCGCGTTGAGGAGTGAAAAGCATGTCGAAAAATACCCAGTCTGAGGCGAGCCTGCCGCCAATGGTCGAGAAAAAATCGTTACTGCCGCTCAAGTCGCTTAATCTGCAAGTCTTTGTGATGCTGGCGGCGATCGTGGCGATCATGCTGTTCTTTACCTTTACCACCGAGGGCGCCTATCTCAGCGCGCGCAATATCTCCAACCTGCTGCGCCAGACGGCGATTACCGGCATCCTGGCGGTCGGCATGGTGTTCGTTATCGTGTCGGCGGAAATCGATCTGTCGGTTGGCTCCATGATGGGGTTGCTGGGCGGTGCCGCGGCGATCTTTGACGTCTGGCTCGGCTGGCCGCTGCCGTTGACCATCGTGGTTACCCTGCTCGCCGGTCTGCTGCTCGGCGCGTGGAACGGCTGGTGGGTGGCGTACCGCAAGGTGCCGTCGTTCATCGTCACGCTGGCCGGCATGCTGGCGTTTCGCGGCATTCTTATCGGCATCACCAACGGCACCACCGTAGCGCCGACCAGTAGCGCGATGTCGCAAATCGGCCAGAGTTATTTGCCGGATGGCCTGGGTTTCGGCTTTGGCGCGCTTGGTCTGATGCTGTTTGTCGCCTGGCAGTGGCGGCGGCGCAGCAAACGTGTGCAGTTGGGTCTGCCGGTCGCGGCGGCGGGAGGCGATGTGACCCGGCAAAGCATTACCGCAGTGATTGTGCTTGGTGCGGTGTATTTGCTGAATGACTATCGCGGCGTGCCTACGCCGGTACTGATCCTGACGGCGTTGATGCTGGCGGGGATGTTTATGGCGACTCGCACCGCATTTGGCCGGCGCATTTACGCCATCGGCGGCAATATCGACGCGGCGCGACTGTCGGGTGTGAACGTGGAGCGTACCAAACTGGCGGTGTTTGCCATCAACGGTCTGATGGTGGCGATAGCCGGTCTGATCCTCAGTTCACGCTTGGGTGCCGGTTCACCTTCGGCAGGCAACATTGCCGAACTGGACGCCATCGCCGCCTGCGTGATCGGCGGCACCAGTCTGGCGGGCGGTATCGGCAGCGTGGCCGGGGCGGTGATGGGGGCGTTTATCATGGCGTCGCTGGATAACGGCATGAGCATGCTGGATGTGCCGACGTTTTGGCAATACATCGTGAAAGGCGCAATCCTGCTGCTGGCGGTGTGGATGGACTCGGCGACCAAACGCCGGGCATAAGCGCGCTACCTCACAAATCTTGCCGCATTTTTACTGCTCTCTGAACGGCTGTGCTATTCAGGGAGCAGCTTGTTTTTCGGGGAAAGCACATGTTCGAAAAGCGTTACCGTATTACGTTGCTGTTCAACGCCAATAAAGTCTACGACCGGCAGGTGGTGGAGGGCGTCGGAGAGTATTTACAGGCATCGCAGTGTGATTGGGACATTTTCATCGAAGAGGATTTTCGCTGCCGCATCGATAATATCAAAGACTGGTTGGGCGACGGGGTGATCGCCGATTTCGACGATCGGGAAATCGAACAGTTATTGCATAACGTCGAGGTGCCGATCGTCGGCGTGGGCGGCTCCTATCACCGCGACGAAGACTACCCGCCGGTGCATTACATCGCTACCGACAACCATGCGCTGGTGGAAGCGGCGTTTATGCACCTGAAGGAAAAGGGCCTGAACCGTTTCGCGTTTTATGGCTTGCCGGCAGAAGGCGGCAAACGCTGGGCGCAGGAGCGTGAGCACGCCTTTCGCCAGTTGGTGGCGCAAGAGCAGTATCAGGGGGTGATCTACCAGGGGATGGCCACCGCGCCGGAAAACTGGCAATACGCCCAGAACCGGCTGGCGGATTGGGTACAGACTCTGCCGCAGCAAACCGGCATCATCGCCGTGACCGACGCGCGGGCGCGGCATTTACTGCAGGTCTGCGAACATCTGGATATCGCGGTGCCGGAAAAACTGTGCGTGATCGGTATCGATAACGAGGAGCTGACGCGCTACCTGTCGCGCGTGGCGCTGTCGTCGGTGGCGCAGGGAACGCGCCAGATGGGCTATCGCGCCGCCAAACTGCTGCACCAGTTGCTTAACCAGCGGCAAATGCCGTTGCAGCGTATTCTGGTGCCGCCGATCAAGGTGATTGAGCGCCGCTCTAGCGACTTCCGCTCACTGCGCGACCCGGCGGTGATCCAGGCGATGCATTACATCCGCCACCACGCCTGCAAGGGGATCAAGGTGGAACAGGTGCTGGATGCGGTCGGCATGTCGCGTTCCAATCTGGAAAAACGCTTCAAGGATGAAACCGGCCAGACCATCCACAACGTGATTCATGAAGAAAAACTCGACCGCGCGCGCAACCTGTTGACCGCCACGTCGTTGTCGATCAACGAAATATCGCAAATGTGCGGCTATCCGTCGCTGCAATACTTTTATTCGGTATTCAAGAAAGGCTACGACATGACGCCGAGGGAATACCGCGAGAAATACGGCGAGGTGGGGTACTGACACCGGCCCGCGAAAGAATGCAGGTGTTAACGAGGAGGCTCGCCGATGGCGCATGATGATTTTGCCAGATGCCAGCGCTTTGGGCGGGGAGTTCGTCTTCACACTGGCTGAACCGCCCGCAAAATATCACCACTAGCCGAGGCTCAAACCAGCTGGCAAAACGCTGCCAGCTGCTGTGCCAGCGCTTCGGTGGTGGGTGGCGCGCCGTCACGGTAATACAGCGCCAGTTCGAAGTCATTAACCGGTGGCAGGCCTTCGGCGGCGCCAAGGATGCGGTGGCTTGGCAGCCGGCAACCGGCAGGCAGCAGCGTGACGCCAAGCCCTGCGGCGCTGGCGGCGGTGAGCGCCGCCAGGCTGGCGCTGCTGTAGCTAATCCGCCAGCGTTTGCCGAGATTGTCCAATGCCTGGCACAGTTGCTCACGGTACAGGCCGTTCAGCGGAAACACCGCCAGCGGTACCGGCGTTTGCTCAATGGCGGGAAACGCCTGGCTGTCCAGCCACAGCAGCGGCTCCGGTCGTGCGGCACGCGGTGGTTGGCTGCGGCGCTGTTTGACCAGAATCAGATCCAGTTCCTCGCGCGCATACGCATGGTGCAGATCGGCGCTCAAACCGCTGGTGACGTCCAGCCGTAGGTGCGGATGCTGGCGGCTGAACTGCGCCAGCAGTTGGGTGGTCGGCACGGCAAAATCCTCAGGCATGCCGAGCCGCAGCACGCCGTCGCGCCAGATGCCGGTCAGCGCATCGTGCGCCTCTTCGTTCAGCGCAATGATGCGCCGGGCATAACTGAGTAGCTTCTCGCCTTCTTCGGTCAGCAATACCTGATGGGATGAACGCTCAAACAGCGGTTTGCCGAGCATCTCCTCCAGCCGACGTACCTGTTGGCTGACGGTGGATTGCGAAAGAAACACCCGCTGTGCAGCACGGGTAAAGCTGCAACTGTCGCAGACCGCCACAAAGCTGAGCAGTAGCTGCGGGTTGAACATCGGATAGCGATTCATTTTTCCACTGCTGACCATTTTATTATTTAATTTCCCAATACTAATTGTATTTTCTACAGTAGCGCAACCTCTGTGGCAGCGTGCGGATGGTTGCTGTGACGCGGCTCGCCCTATTAGCAAATCTCAGGATCTATCGTGTTAAATCGTTTTTGTAACCAAGGGGTTATGCCATGATCGCGCGGCGCTGGTTTAATCCTCTACTGTACGCATTAGTGCTGATTGGCCTGAATATGCGCCCCCTGCTGACGTCTATCGGCCCGCTGCTGCCGACGTTGCGCCAGGCCACCGGGCTGAGCTTTGGTGGCGCGGCGCTGCTGACCAGCTTGCCGGTGCTGATGATGGGCCTGATGGCGTTGGCCGGCGGCGCCATCAGCCGTTGTTGCAGTGAGCGAGCCGGTATCCTGCTGAGCCTGTTGGCAATTGGCCTGGGGGCGCTGTGGCGCGAACTGGCGCCGGGCAGCACGCAGCTGTTACTGAGCGCGGTGCTGGGTGGGCTGGGCATTGGCGTGATACAGGCGATGATGCCGGGCATCATCAAGCAGCACTTTCTCAAGCAGATGGCGCTGGTGGCCGGCCTATGGTCGGCGGCGCTGATGGGCGGCGGTGGGCTGGGGGCGGCGATTACTCCATGGCTGACCTCCAGCGGTGCGGACTGGCACCGCGCGCTGGCCTGGTGGGCGCTGCCGGCGCTGTTGGCAGCGATGGTCTGGCTGGTGGTCAGTCGTGGTCTTGGCCGTTTGCCGCAGCCAAAGTGGGTGCAGGCAACCCGCATGTTGCGTAATCCTCGCGCCTGGCTGCTGGGACTGTATTTCGGCTTGATTAATGGTGGCTATACCAGCCTGATAGCCTGGCTACCGCCGTATTATATGCAGCTGGGCTGGCAAGCGCAGGCCAGCGGCGCACTGCTGGCGTTGATGACCGCCGGACAGGTGGCAGGGGCATTGCTGCTGCCGGCGTTGGCGAGATCGACAGACCGGCGACCGCTGTTGTTGCTGGCGTTGGCGATGCAACTGGTCGGGTTGATCGGCCTGATTTATCAGCCACAAACGCTGCCGTGGCTGTGGGCGTTGCTGGCCGGCCTGGGGCTGGGCGGCGCGTTCCCGCTGTGTCTGGTGCTGGCGCTCGATCATATCGCGCACCCGGCGATGGCGGGGCGTCTGGTGGCCTTTATGCAGGGCATCGGCTTTTTACTGGCGGGCGTGACGCCCTACCTCTCCGGCCTGCTGCGCGATTACAGCGGCAGTTTTGTGCTCGACTGGCAGATCCATGCGCTGCTGGTGCTGGCGCTGATGGCGCTGACCCGGCGCTTCGACCCGCGTAGCTACCGGCGTGCCTTCGGCGAGTCATAATTTTGTCACTGCGGCTCCCTATAGTGACGTTGCTTTTTACCTTTGGGCATCATCATCATCAGGGAGCGTAGAACATGTATTTTAAAAAATCCCGTCTGGCGCTGTTGGCCGGCTGCCTGGCGTTCAGTACGCCGCTGCTGGCACAACAGGCGGTGACCGCCGAGCTGGCGGGGCACGCGGTATTGCCGGTGAAATCCACCGTTGCCACGCCAGAGGATGCGCCGTCGGATTTACGCGACAGCGGCAAATACACCAGTGGCCAGCGCGTTGGCGAGCTGGGCAGCGTGGCGGGCAAGTCCGCCGATCGCCTGACGGGCATCGGCTTACCGATCGCCGGCCAGCCGCTGCAAGGGCATTCGGGCATCAAGCACATGGCGGATGGCAGCTACTGGGTACTGACCGACAACGGCTTCGGCAGCAAGGCCAATTCACCGGACGCCATGCTGTATCTCAACCATTACCAGATTGATTTTAAAACCGGCGGCGTCAGTCGTTTGAAAACGGTGTTTTTACACGATCCGGATAAAAAAGTGCCGTTTCATATCGTTAACGAGAGCAGCGCAAAGCGTTATCTGACCGGCAGCGATTTTGACCCGGAAAGCTTCCAGTTTGCCGACAATGCGCTGTGGATAGGTGATGAGTTCGGTCCCTACCTGATCAAGGCCGATCTGGACGGCAAGATCCTGGCGGTATTTGCCACCGAGGTGGAGGGCAAAACGGTGAAATCGCCGGATAACCCGACCCTGACCCTGCCGGGAGCGCCGGATGGCAAGCAAAATTTCCAGGTGGCGCGTTCCAAGGGTTTTGAGGGCATGGCTGCCTCCAAAGACGGTACGATGCTCTACCCGCTGCTGGAAGGTGCGCTGTGGGACGGCGAGAAATTTGAGAATATCGGCGGCAAGCGCTACCTGCGGGTGCTGGAATTTGACGTAAAACAGCAGCAATGGACCGGCCGCAGCTGGCAGTATCTGCTGGAGGAAAACGGTCATGCCATTGGTGATTTTAATATGATCGACGCGACTCATGGATTGGTGATCGAACGTGACAACGGCGAGGGCACGGCAGATAAAGCCTGCGCCAGTGGGGCGCCGACCGGTAACTGCTTTAGTCAGCTGGCGAAGTTCAAACGGGTATACCGTATCGCGTTCTCGGCTGACAATGTCGGCAAGCCGGTAGAAAAACAGGCTTATATCGACCTGCTGAATATTCAGGATCCAAACAAACTGGCGCGCAAGCCGTTAAATAACGGCGTGCTGACCTTTCCGTTCTTCACCATTGAAAACGTCGATGTGGTAGATGACAGCCATATCGTGGTGGGCAATGACAATAATTTCCCGTTTTCTTCCAGCCGCCAGCCTAACGTGGCAGATGATAACGAATTTATTTTGTTAAATGTGCCGCAGTTATTAAAACCGTAATGCCACGGCGCCGACCACTCGGCGCCTATTACCCACTGACTGATGATTGCCAGCGGGTTGGCAGTTTCTGCATGGTCGGCGAGTTATTGTTAATCCCCCAACTGACAATCTCTATCGAAATGGAAAATAGCGGTGTCCTGGTGATTGAGTTCTCAGGTAGAACCTTGCCTTTGTTCTGGCGCTAGCCAGTTGGGGCGGGTTGCTGGCGTGGGGGGAACCGCTCGCCGGCGCGGCAGGCAGACGCGGAACCGACCCCCATGGTTTCAGAAATAGTCCACCAGCATGGTTGCGCCGCTGGTGAACTCGCCTTCGGTTAGCGTGCTGGCGGCATTTTTCACCGGCACGGCATCCAGCTTGGGCAGCTTGGCGTAATCAATACTGAATGCGCTATTGATATTCAACGCCTTGCCGTCCGCCAACAGCTTAATCCCCAAGCCATTGACGCTGGTATGCAGCACATTGGCGTCAAACGCGGCGCCGCTGCCGACGATTTTCATTTTCAACTGACGTGAGCCGTCGAGAAATTCGCATTCGACGGTATAGTCCAGCCGTTGCATATAACGATTGCCGTCAATTCTGTTTACCCCAACGTCTCCGAAATCAACATCAATCACTTTTCCTTTATTAATCACGCACGGCGGCGGTGCCACTATGGTGGCGGAAATATTTACCTGCGTGCCCTGGTCAGCGGCCAAAACACCACCGCAGGCTGCCGACAGGGCGACGAGTATGCCGCCTCTCAGCCCTTTGCTTATGCTGAACATAATCGTTAACCCTGCCTCACGGAGCACTGAAAATAAGCGTTGCCGATCCGGATAATGGCCCGGTGGCAATGCTGGTATAAGGTACATTATTTTTTACCGGCACAAAGGTGATGGTATCGCTACCGACGCCGTTGGTGATGCGTGTTCGAAAGGCGTCGTTGGGTTTAACCACTGCGTCTTTATACATCATCGCCACGCCGACATTGCTATTGGTGGTCTTGATGTAATCCGCTGAAAATCCGCTGGCATCGCTGACCAGACGAATCAGAATATCCTGCGTGGCGCTCAGATCGTCACATTGATATGTCAACGCCTTGTCCTGTTTGATCTGCGCATTATTGACCGTTGTCGTCAGATAATCCTGCCGAATCTGGTTAAAGTTGACGTCAATCTGCCGGCCGTTATTGATGGTGCAGGTGGTAGTGACAAAATATGCATCATTATCGGCAATCAGCCGCCAGCGATAAGGACCACACTGTGGGCAATTCGGCCGGTCGTTGGTTTGGGAGAAATTGATTTGGCCGATAACGTCACCTTTATTAATTTTAATATCAGGGGTCGGGAAGCGGTTTAGCACGATGTATACCCGAATGGCGATCGACTGCGAATTCAGGTTGGTCAGCGTTACGACGCTAATGCCGGAGGACACCGGCGAAGGATAATCGCGGCCGTTAATTGTCATGCCGCTGCCGATACCGCCAAAAATAGCGCTATTCATGCTTAACGCCGGGCTGTCGGTCTTTAAATAATCCGTCCAGCTGGAGACGTCATTTTTACAGGTGACCTGGCTGACGTTGACGATTTCATTCTTGCCGTAGGAGAGCTGCGGTCCGATACGTACCCGCACGTCGACCGGTGTGGTGGAGCCACCAGGCGGGATCAGGCCACCGTCCGAGGTTCTGCAGGTAAAAGCAGAGGCATTTCCCGCCAGTAAAAGGGCGGCTAACATCAGGCCACTGTTGACCAGGAAAACTAATTTTCTCACTGTAATATCCCAATAATGAGTGACTAACGGCAGCGCCTGAAGCAGTTAACAATCAGGCGCGCACTTCCTTATTTTGCCGGCGGAGAGGTTGAAAGAGGCATAATATTGGTATGGCTGGTCGCTGTGGTAGGCAACACCGGGTACCAGCGCAGTGAGTTTTTCACCGAGCCGCAGGTAACAATAACCTCGCCTTTTTCCACCATATCCAATAATAAATTTCTGGCACGATACACGCCGACATCGATATATTCCGCCAATTGTCTCGTTGATAGCCATTCATGCTGATTTGACGGAGGTTTACCGCATTCTGGAGGGGGTGAAAGCGTGAGTAACGCCTGCCGCAGGGCTCGCTGAAGTTGTTGTATTTCCTGCTTTTTAGGAGATAGTGCTTCCATAATACATCCTCTGTATTCCGTTGCTGCTTTCCCTGGGAGAAATTCATTTTCTCTATATGCTGCGTCTAGGATAAAACCGAGAGAAAGCAAATGACTAACTCTGTTGACTGCCTGAAATGTTTAGATTTTTTCCGCCTTACTTTATGGGCGTTTGCCGGGAGCCGAAGTCATAAGATTAGGCCTATTTTTGGATTATTATATTCACAAAACCCAAGTTTGCGATCTCATTGTTTGGCAAATAACAAAAAACAGGATTTTGTTCTAGTTTTGAATATTTTACGATCTATGAGGCTAAAAATAGAGGGAAATTACCCAGATAAAGGAAATATATTGCGAATATTTAAATGGCGTTAAAAAAGTCTTTGTTTAAAGCGGGGCTTTTGCCAGAATATTCATCGCCGGCCATGAGGGCTAGCTTGGGTAAATGGGGTTTTATTCACTAATTAAACGCTTGTTTATATTGTTAGGTTTATTAATGAATCAAATCATTTTCCCGCTATTAAAGGGAGGCTTTATCGTCGTCATCTCTCTGGCTCTGGCAAGTTTACTACTCTCAAAATGCTAAAGATTAACAGCAGCCTGTTTATGCGCGGTTACGCGTTAGGCTGCCACGATCTTTACGGGAATACGCATTACTTTCTTATAAGGAATATAGGTTTTATGAAACTTAATAAAGTCATGATGGCAGCAGTGATTGCATTTGGCGCTACTTCTTTCGCTCACGCTGCCGTTAAAGATCAGGGTCACGGTAAAGTAAATTTCATCGGTTCTATTATTGATGCACCTTGCTCTATTGCACCAGAATCGATCGATCAGACCGTCGATCTGGGTCAGGTGTCCAACGTGGCGCTGAAAGATGGCGGCACCTCCAACCCACGTCCCTTTGACATCAAACTGGAGCAGTGTGATACCACTACGCTGAAAAGCGTCAGCGTGACCTTCACCGGCACCGAGTCTACCGGCAACAAGGATCTGCTGGCGATCGCAGGTACTGCCAAAGGCGCTGGCATCGCCATTTCCTATGACGGCAAACCTATCACCCTGGGTGATGCAACACCGTCTCAGAACCTGAATAACAACAACAACACCCTGCACTTTGCCGCTTATCTGCAAGGCGAAGGCGCTTCATCTGCCGTGGTTCCAGGTGATTTCACCGCCGTAGCCGACTTCACGCTGGCCTATCAGTAAGTAACTCCGCAGGTATAAATACACCAGACATGCCGCGAGCCGCATGTCTGGTTAATCTCCTGTCAAAAGGAATGCCGCGATGTTTTTACAAGGGAATCATGGCGTGAAATCGTGGGTATGGATATTGGCGCTGGCTACTGCGGCGTGTGACGCCGCGCCTGTCATTCAGGGATGGGGACGCGTCAATATGCAGGGGGCGATTATTGATACCGCCTGTGCGATCGCCGCTGGCAGCCGCGACCAGACCATCGACATGGATACCATTCCACTTGGGCAAATCATTCGTGACGGTCGGGGACTGACCAAAAACTTCAGTATTGAATTGGTGAACTGTCAATTAGAACGACCAGGAAATAAACCGGACTGGCGATTTTTTCAGGTGACGTTTGACGGCTCTGCCGAGGACGGTCTTTTTGGCGTGCAGGGTGAAGCCCGTGGCGTGGCGCTAAAAATAAACGACGGTGTCGGTAATCAGGTGATACCAGGCAAACCTTTGGCGCTGGAAAATATAATACCGGGAAACAGCACACTTAATTATTCCATGACGCTGATGCCCAATCACCAACCGCTCAAGGCCGGGGCCTATTTTTCCACGTTGCGTTTTAAACTGGATTATTTTTAATTTTTTCTCGTTTTGGCGGTTAATGGGTTTTTAAAAGGGATTTTTATTATGCTTTCACCGGCAGGGAAATTATTTCGTCTTCAAGTCTTGGGACTGTGCATTGCCTTGTCGTTAAGCCATCCGATTATGCGGGCTTACGCCGCGGACGAAATCCAGTTCAACACCGATGTGTTAGATATCAACGATCGAAAAAATATCGATCTAAGCCAATTTACGCGCAGTGGCTATATTATGCCGGGCGCTTATACCCTGGTGGTACACGTTAACAAAACTGACCTGCCAGAACAGCCAATCCGTTTTGTTGCGCCGGAAAACGATGCCAAAGGCAGCGAAGTGTGTTTATCACCGACGCTGGTCGGCCAATTGGGGCTGAAAGAAAAGCTGGCCACGGCGCTGCGCTGGTCGCACGACGGCCAATGTCTGGATCTGACCAGCCTGAAAGGCATGGAAGCACACGGCGATCTGAGTACCTCATCGCTGTACCTCAATATTCCCCAGGCGTATCTGGAGTACAGCTCGGAGAGCTGGGATCCGCCTTCTCGCTGGGACAACGGCATTCCGGGCCTGTTATTTGACTATAACGTCAACGGCCAAAGTCAGAAGAACCTGAAGGGAGGTGGCAGCGGTTATAGCCTGAGCGGTAACGGCACCACCGGCGGCAACCTCGGTGCCTGGCGGCTGCGCGCCGACTGGCAGGCGAATCTTAATCACCAGACCGGCTCGGGCCAGCAGACCAACACCCAGTTCGACTGGAGCCGTTATTACGCCTATCGGGCGATCCCGGCGCTGCGTTCCCGCCTGACCATGGGCGAGGATTATTTGAATTCCGACCTGTTCGACAGCCTGCGCTTCACCGGCGCCAGCCTGCGTTCGGACGACAATATGCTGCCGCCGAATCTGCGTGGCTATGCGCCAGAAGTGAGCGGGGTGGCCAAGACCAACGCCAAGGTGGTGATCAGCCAGCAAGGACGTGTGTTGTATGAAACCCAGGTCGCTGCCGGGCCATTCCGTATCCAGGACATCAACGATGCGGTGTCCGGCGAGCTGGACGTGCGGGTAGAGGAACAGGACGGCAGCGTGCAGGCGTTCAAGATGAACACGGCCAGTATCCCGTACCTGACGCGGCCGGGTAGCGTGCGTTACAAGCTGGCGGCGGGTAAACCGTCGGAATGGGGCCATCATCTGCGCGGGCCGCTGTTCGGTACCGGGGAATTTTCCTGGGGGATCAGCAATGGCTGGTCGCTGTATGGCGGTGCGATCGCCGGTGGTGATTACAACGCCCTGTCGCTGGGTATCGGTCGCGATTTGATGGTGCTGGGAGCGCTGTCGTTCGACGCCACGCAATCGCGTGCCAGCTTACCGCAGGACGGCGTCAAGAGCGGCAGTTCCTATCGCCTGAGTTATTCAAAGAACTTTGATGAGTACGACAGTCAGGTGACGTTCGCCGGTTACCGCTTCTCCCAGGAAGACTTTATGAGCATGGGGGAATACCTGGACGAACGTTACGAAGGCAGCCGCAGCGGCAAGAGCAAGGAGATGTACACCATCACCTTCAACAAACAGTTCCGTGAACTGGGGCTGAGCGCCTATCTCAACTATAGCCACCAAACCTACTGGGATCGGGCTGCCAACGACCGCTATAACCTGATGTTGTCGCGTTACTTCGATTTCGGCGATTTCAAAAACGCCAGCGTGTCGCTGTCGGCCTATCGCAACCGTTACAACGAGCGCAACGATGACGGTATGTATCTGTCGCTGTCGGTGCCCTGGGGCAACGCCGCCACGCTCAGCTACAACATGACGGTTGATCGCGACGACAGCTCGCATCGCGTGGGCTATTACGACCGAATCGATGAACACAATAACTATCAGTTGAACGCCGGTACCGCCCGCAGCGGGGCAACCATGAGCGGCTATTACAGCCATGAGGGCGATCTGGCGCAGATCAACGCCAATGCCAGCTATCAGGCCGGCCGCTACAGTGCGGTTGGGCTGGCGGCGCAGGGCGGTATGACGCTGACGGCAGAAGGTGCGGTAATGCACCGCATCACCACGCCGGGTGGCACCCGATTGCTGCTCGATACCGATGGCGTGGCGGATGTGCCGGTGCGTGGCTATGGCAGCACGGTCATGACCAACCGCTTTGGCAAGGCGGTGGTCACCGACGTCAACAGCTATTACCGCAACAAGGCCAGCATCGATCTCAACCGCCTGGATGACAACGTGGAAGCCACGCGTTCGGTGGTGCAGGCCACCCTGACCGAAGGGGCGATCGGCTATCGCAAGTTCGACGTGATCGCCGGCGAGAAGGCGATGGCGATCGTCAAATTGGCCGATGGCAGCGAACCGCCGTTCGGCGCGACGGTAATCAACTCGCGCAAGCAGCAGACCGGTATCGTCAACGACGGTGGCAGCGTTTACCTGTCCGGCATCAATGCCGGTGAGGTGATGAGCGTGCACTGGAATGGCGGGCCGCAGTGTGAAATCCGTCTGCCGACGCCGCTACCGCCCGACATGCTGATGAATACCCTGTTATTGCCATGTCACCCCGTGACGGTGAATACGCCCGCACCGGCCGCCCAGCATGCGGTGGCCGATCGTTCGTGAATGATTGTTAACCGTGAAGAAGATAAACCCGATGATGAACACAGCAAGATTTTCCCTGTTGAGCACTTTTGCCGCCATGGCGGCGCTGTCGGCGGGCATGGTCGCCACGTCGTCCCAGGCGGCCATCGCGCTGGATCGCACACGTGTGATCTTCAGCGGTGACCAAAAGACCATGAGTCTTAACGTCAGCAACCAGAACCAGCAACTGCCGTATCTGGCGCAGGGATGGATTGAAGATGCCCAGGGTAACAAGATCCAAAGTCCGTTTACCGTTCTGCCGCCGGTGCAGCGCATTGAGCCGGGCAAACCGAGCCAGGTGAAGATCCAGGCGCTGCCGGTGGCCAGGCAGTTGCCGCAGGATCGCGAGACGCTTTATTACTTCAACCTGCGCGAGATCCCGCCACGCAGCGATAAGCCCAATACGCTGCAAATTGCGCTGCAAACGCGGATAAAAATGTTTTATCGCCCGGCGGCGATCGCGCCACAGAAAAATGCGGCGCCGAGCCAGGAAGCGCTGACGCTGACCAAACGGGGCGATCGCTATCAGGTGAACAACCCGACGCCGTATTACGTGACGCTGGTGGACGCCAGTACGCGCAAAGAGGGCAAGGGAGTGGCCGGTTTTGAACCGCTGATGATTGCGCCGAAGGGCAGCGCGCCGTTGAGCGTGTCGGCGGCTGCATTGGGTGCCAGCCCGGTACTGACCTATATCAACGATTACGGCGGCCGCCCACAGCTGGTGTTCAGCTGCAACGGCGGTAACTGCCATGTGGTGCCGGACAGGAAGTAGCCGGTAACGGCAGTCAACAGACAGCGGAGAGAAGAACCATGCACAACAGCCCCGGAACCCCCCTTGATCGCTATCAGCGACGGCAGATTGGCCTGACGGCGGCGGCCGCGCTGATGGTGCCGCTGACGGCCGGCATGATTTTGATGCTGATGCCACAGGCGCGAGCGGTAGACAACTGGGACGTAGAGGGCGCCACCGGCATGTTGCATGTCCACGGCGAACTGACCGAAAGCGCCTGTAGCCTGGAGATGGTCTCGGCGCGGCAAGAGGTCTGGCTGGGCAACACCGGCAGCGCGCATTTTCAGCAGCCGGGCGATCGCGGTACGCCAGTGGCGTTCGAACTGACGTTGAAGGATTGCCTGCGTGCGCCGGCCAGCAGTCGCGACGCCTGGAGCGGTGCGCTGGCATGGAGCGGCAGCCAGCCGGCGGTCTCGGTGGCTTTTATGGCGCCAACCGATGCCGACGCGCCGATGCTGGTCAAGGTGACGGGGGTCAGCGGACTGGGATTGCAGCTGGCGGACAGCGGCGGGCAGCCGGTGCGCCTCGGCGTACGCAATAAACCACGGCTGCTGTCGCCGGGGCAAAATACCCTGAGCTATACGGTGACGCCGGTGCGCACGCCGGCAACGCTGGGCGTCGGCGCCTACCGCGCGGTGATTGATTTTCGGCTGTATTACGACTGATCGCCGAACGGCGGCAAGGAGCGGTGAGCGCAATGCCAATAAAGGAGAGTGTCATGATGCGCGCAAAACAAACCAGCCGACGCGGCAGCGCGCTGTTGGGCGTCGGGATCGTGCTGGCGGGGCTGATGACTCAGCCGGCGGCGGCGGATGAAAATATGCGTTTCCATGGGGCATTGGTGGCGGAACCCTGCGTGATCCTGCCGGGAGAAGAGAGGATCCAGCTTGATTTCGGCACCATTGTCGACAAATACCTGTACCTGAATACGCGCACCCATAGCCAGATTTTTACGCTGCATCTGGCGGAATGCGATCTGAGTCTGGGCAATACGGTGTCGGTCACCTTCAGCGGTAGTGAAAACGCCAACCTGCCCGGATTACTGGCGCTGGATGGTGGCAGTAGCGCGTCGGGCATTGCTATCGGTCTGGAAAACCGCGATGGCACCGCCTTGCCGTTGAACAGCGCCAGTGACAAATACCGTCTGGCGGCGGGCAGTAACCAGATCGCCCTGCAGGCCTATGTGCAAGGTGAGCCGGAAGCGATTCGTAATAAAACCATCGGCCGCGGAGAGTTCAGTGCGACAGCCACGTTCAGCCTGGAATACGAGTAACGCGCTGGTTGTCTGCTTCGTCGCACTGTTGATGGCGTCGCTGCTTTACTTGCCCAATATGGGCGGCGTCGGCCTGGGATTACCGTTCAACACGCTGGTGTATACCCTGTTGGGCGCCCTGATGCTGCCGATCCTCTGGCGCCCGCTCCGCCGTCGCGGCTGGCTGGTCACGCCTGGTGCGGTGTGTTTCACACTGGGCGTGGCGCTGCTGGCGCTGCCGCTGGCGTTCGCCAGCGAGGCGGGCAGTGATGTCGCGGCCTGGCGCGTTGCCGGTCTGCTGGCCGGGTGGGGGATCTATTGTTGCTGGTTGCAACTGCGGTTGAACTTCCGCTGGCGCCATGCGTGGGTGGGCTGGCTGTTGTTGCTTATCAGCGGTCAGGCGGTGCTGGCGTTGCTACAGCTGTTCTGGCCAGCGTGGAGCTGGGTGCCGCAGCGCGGCCCTCGGGTGTACGGCATCTTCCAGCAGCCTAATGTTCTCGGCAGCCTGTTGGCCACCGGTCTGGCGCTGGTATTTATGCTGATGCTGTTGCCGGGCTACGCCCTGGCGTCGGTTGGCGGCGAGAGGGGGCGGCAAACGGCGTTGGCGGCATTGTTGGTGTTGCTCGCTGCGCTGTTGGTCTGGGTGCAGTCGCGCACCGGCTGGCTGGCCGGCGGGTTGCTGCTGATGGGTTATTGGCTACTGTTTGGGCGACGCCTGACGCGCCGGTTGATGATGACCAGCGGCCTGATGTTATTTGGCTGTGGGTTGGGCATCGCCGTACTGCTGGGCGCCAGCGGCGACGGGGCACCGTTATCGCATGCGCTGTCAAATCAGGCACGGCTGAGCATGCTGCAAGATACGCTGAAGATGATCGCCATTCATCCGCTGACCGGCTGGGGTTACGGCAGTTTTGAAGTGGCGTTTCAGCATTTCCGTATCGGCCAACAGCCCCCGACGCCGGTGCTGGAAATCACCCGTCATCCGCATAATGAAGTGCTGTTGTGGTGGGTGGAAGGCGGGGTAACCGCGCTGCTTGGCATGGTGGCTATCGCCTGCGGGGCCGGCTGGGTGCTGTGGCAGGCATGGCACCACGATCGCCGGGCCTTTGCCGCCGGACGCCGCAGTGCCGGTGAGGCGAGCGCACTGTGTCTGGCCATGCTGCCGATAGTGCTGCATTGCCAACTGGAATATCCGTTTTATGTCTCGGCGCTGCATTGGCTGGTATTTGCCCTGATGTTGGCCACGCTGGATCGCCTTTGCTGCCGTCAGGCCTGCGTCGTTGGGCGTAACCATCACGGCCTGACGGCGTTGCGCGCCGGCGTCGGGTTACTGTGCCTGTGCGGCATGGCAATGATGTTGGTGATGCTGCGCGGCGGGATGGCGTTAACCCACGTTGAACGCAGTGGGTTGCGGGATATGCGCCCGTTGCTGACCATGTCGCCGCTGGCCGCCTGGGGATTCGAGCAGCGCAGAAGCTTTGATTTACAGACGTTTCAGCTGCTGGCCTACAACCGAACGCACGACGAAACCCTGCTTGATGGCTATGCCGCGTGGGCTCGTGATTACCTGAGGTTACGCATTGATGCCAACGTTTACGCCAATCTGATCGCCATATTGCGTCACCGGCAGCAATGGGCCGAGGCGGAGCGTTATCGCAACAGCGCCGCATTGCTGTTTCCTGCAGATCGGCGTTTTTTTCCAGCATAAAAACTCTAAAGAAAAGGGAAGTCGAAGATGATCAAAAAGCCTATGCCATTATCCGTTCGGGCGAGCGTGATATGCCTGGTCCTGCTGGCAAGCGTGGCGTGCCAAAACGGCAAGACCAGCAAATCCGTACGGCCCAATGCAGAAAACCAGCAGCAACCGTCGGAAGACGCGTTGCGTAAACAGCGCGAAGCGGAGCGGTTACAGCTGTGTCAGCAGGAGCTGGGGGCGCTGCGCGCCATTAACCAGCAGCAGCATCAGCAATTGAAGCAGGGCTTCGATCACTTGATGAGCGGCGCTTCGCTGTACGCCGGGGTACGTACCAAGGTGAACGGCGATACCCAGGAAATGGTCGACGCGCTGTATCGCTACAAGGTCAATCGCCTGTGCGCAGAAGTGGATCAAGCGGTATTGGCAGGGCTGGCCGATCGCGCGGAGCAGGTTAAATGAAACGGCCGTTGCGTTTGGCGTTAGCGGGGCTGGTGGTCTTGCTGGCGGTGGACGGTGAGCTGCGGGCAGACGACGGCGTGCCGGCGCTGTTGCAATTTGCCGAGCAATACCAACAGCAGCGCGCCCCGGCGGCCAAGGTGGAACAGAGCCGTGCCGCCACGGAGAGAAAAACCACCGAAAATCGCCCTGCGGTTGGCAAATCGCCGACGCCGCCAGCGGCAACGTCAACGGCGTTTGTGCTGCGCCGTACGCTGCAGGAGCGCGATGAACAGCTGGCACGGCAGCGGGCGGCGCTGAATGCCTTACAGCAGGAACTGGCAGCGTTGCGTGCACAAGCGCTGGCAGCCGCGCCAAAACAGCCGGCATTGCCGGATCTGACGCTGTTGCAACAATGGCTGGGCGGTTTACGCCAAGCCTGGCAAGGATCGCCGGACGCGCAACGCAGCGAGACCCTGTTGCAGCAGGCCAGCGGACAGCTTGCCCAACTGCAGCGGCAACATGCCGAGGATCGGGCGCGCTACGCCCGCGATCGACAGGATTGGCAGCGGCAAATCGCGGCGTTGCAACAGTGGACGCTGACGCCGGAGCAGTTGAAGGACCAGACTAACCGTCTTTCCTACGCGGCCGGCAGCGCGCTGGGAGGTGATATTCAGCAACTGATGAGCGAACGCCAGAGCTGGGGGGTGCCGGTCGATCGCAACAGCTTGCTGGCGGGGGTACTGGATACGGTATCCGGCCGGCCGCTGTTACCGCCGGGAGAATTGTCGGTATTGATGGCCAAGGCGGACAGCATGGCCAATGCCGCACGGCAACAGGTAGTTAAAAAACGAACGCAGCAGGATCGGCAGTATGTGGCGCAGTTCAGCCAGCAAAAAGGCGTAAAACGTTCGCCGATGGGCTTTTGGTATCGGGTGGACTACGCCGGCGATCGGCCGCTGGCCAAGGATGCGGTGATTGAGGTTGTGGTGAAGGAGCAACTGACGGATGGCAGCGTCGTGCAGGATATGGAACTGAGCGGCAAAGTGCTTGCGCAACCGTTATCAGCCTATCCGCCGCTATTTAGAGAAGCAATAAGCCAACTGAATAATCACGGTTCGTTGACGATGGTGGTTCCGCCGGAGCTGGCCTATGGCGAAACCGGTTATCCGCCAAAAGTGCCGCCGAATGCCACCATGGTTTATCAGTTGCGCATCGATAACAGTCAGGAACCGTAATACGGCAGCAGAGGGAGAGCCAAGATGAATTCAGTGATGACCTTAGCCGTGCTTGACCAGAATATCTATTTTGCCAAAGGGCTAACCAAGGCGTTGAGCGCGCATTTTTATGCCCGTGGCATCGAGACGCGCCGGGTCGACCGGCAGCATATGCATCAGGCCGATCTGGTTTTTCAGTCTGTTCCCTCTGGCAGCCGCAGCTGTTTTTGCCATTGCGCGGCGCTCGCCGAACCGCGTTACCCGCTGTACTTTGCGCTACGCCGACCGGAAAATCGCCGCAAGCGTGAGCTGCACGCCAGCTGTCTGTTGGAAAGCGGCATTATTTATCATGATATGTCGGTGGCCGCGGTGTTGCGCAAGGTGTCGCTGGCGTTGGAGCAACGGCGCAGTCAGCCGGCGCAACCCTGTGGCAGCGACCAGAAGTGCGTTTGTTCGCAGTATTTGCTCACCCAGCGTGAACGGGAAATCATGGTGTGCCTCCGGCAGGAAATGCGCATCAGCGACATCGCACGCCGATTGGCCATCAGCGTAAAAACCGCCAGCAACCATAAAATGAACGTGATGCGCAAAATGGGATTTCAGCGTAATAGCGAGCTGTATTACTGGTTGCGGCAAAGCACGATGGCATAGTCGACCTCGCGAGCGGCGGCGCTAGCACCTGGCATGGCATGGATGCTACGGCGCTATGCGCCATGCGTTTGACGCGGTGTGCCGGTGGGCGGGCGACAATGCCACCGCAACCGGGCAGGTGAATGGGAAGCCATTTCTTGCTTAGCGCACAGCGTAATCCGCGCTATAATCAGCGCCTTGCTTCCTCGTGCCAAGGGAAGATCCTCGTCCCCGGTGGGGCGGCCGGACTTCAAATCCGGTTGGGGCCGCCAGCGGTCCTGGGCAGGTTCGACTCCTGTGATCTTCCGCCATCCGAGTTCTTCTGAAGTCTCCTAAAATCAACAAACCCTTGCTAACACTAGATAAATAGACCGTTATCATCTACGAGTGTCAACCGACGTCAACTGGAATCAATACGATTATGGGGGGCATGGAATGGATGCTAGTCTGGAGATGCCCCCAATGAAGCTAACAGCACGACAAGTAGACAACCGTAGCGTATCCGGGTTTCTGCTATCTCACGAATGCGTACGTTATTGCCCTGTCATCACGCCGACTCTGCCAGTGGTACACGGTTCGGCTCTGCATCAGCAGTTCGCATCCACGACGAACGCTGATACGGTAAGCCTCCCGGAGAAAATGCACCGCCTGGCGCTTCTGAGTCGGCCTCAGAACTTTTGCTTTAGTACCTCCTGCAGCATCTCCTTATCCAGACTCAGATCGGCGACCAGTTTTTTGAGCCGCTGATTTTCATCCTCGAGCTGGCGCAGGCGACGCAGTTCCGTCACACCCAGACCGGCAAATTTCTTCTTCCAGTTATAAAAAGTGGCTTCAGAAATCCCCATCTTTCTGCACTCTTCCCCGACACGGGTGCCGGTTTCGGCCTGTTTCAGGGCAAACGCTATCTGTTCTTCGGTATAACGGGTCTTTTTCATGGCAGGATGGCCTCTTTGTTCGATAAAAGAAGGACCGGATACTCCAGTTTAGCCTGGTACTGTTTTCAGGGGGGAGATCATGCTCCCCACAAGCAAAATCATTTGGGGGCATAATAGGGGGCATGGGTCAAAATAGAACTAGGTAAAACCAAGTAAATTCAATTGGAATGGCTATCAAATGCGACTCCTGTGATCGGTCATCCACAGGTGTCAGAGGTTGGTTCTAAATAAACGGGTATGGGAAAGCGCATTGCTAAAAATGCAGCGAAGCTGGCGTAGGTAATCATAAAATTACCTGAACTGCGACAAGGAATGAATAATGAAAATCAGGATAGCTACCTCGGGCGATGTGGCTGATATGTTTCGGATCCGTATTGGCGTCCATGAAAACAAGATGACCATGGCGGAATTGGCCGAATACGGCATTACGCCAGAGTCTCTCCCCGCGATGCTCTCTGGGGACGGCCAAGGTTGGGTGGCAGAACAAGACGGTAAAGTTGTCGCATTCGCGATGGCTGATGCCGGTGACGCAACAATTTTTGCCCTGTTTGTCGACCCACCGTTTGAAGGACAGGGTATAGGTCGCGGTTTAATGGCGGCAGCCGAGCAATGGTTAAGGGGCCGGGGCTGTACCCAGGCCTGGCTGGAAACAGACAGCGATAGCAACGTGCGCGCAAACGGCTTTTACCGCCACCTTGGCTGGCTAGCATCCAACAAGCAGGAAGATGGCCAGACAAAATTTATCAAGCATTTATAAAACCAGGTTAGGCAGAGGAACCAAGGGTGTGCAAAAACGGTCTTCAATCCACGCCCTGCGTGCCGCGAAACGCCCGCCGCCATTCGCTGGGGCTGATATCAAACCTGGCTTTGAAGCTCTGGCGAAACGACACCGGGGAGTGAAAACCGGCCAGCTCCGCCACCGCCTCGATGCTGTGATCGGTGGTTTCCAGCAGTTCCTGGCTGCGTTGTAGCCGCTCTGCATTCAGCCACTCGCCGACCGAAACGCCGGTTGCCTTGATGAAATGCCGAGTGAAGGTACGGCGGCTCATGCTGACGAAGCTGGCCAGTGCGTCCAGCGAGTGGTTTTTGTCGAGATTGCGCCGCAGATAGTCCAGCAGATGGTTAATTCGGCCGTCGCGGGTGGTTGCCGGCACCGGGCGTTCAATATACTGCGCCTGGCCGCCTTCGCGATAAGGCGGCATCACCATCCGTCTGGCGACGCGATTGGCCAGCGCGCTGCCGTAATGTTTGCGCAAGATGTACAGACAGCAGTCGATACCGGCGGCGGTGCCGGCCGAGGTAATAAGTCGATCGTCGTTGATATACAGGGCATTGGTATCCAGCTGTACCGTAGGGAAACGCAGGATAAAATCGCGCTCGAATTCCCAATGCGTTGCCGCACGGCGGTTATCGAGCAGGCCGGCATAGGCCAGAACATAGGTGCCCAAACAGAGTCCCACCACTTCTGCGCCGCGCCGATAGGCGGCGTTCAGCGCATCCAGCAGCGCCTGCGAGGGCCTGACCTCCGGGTGATTCCAGAATGGCACGATAATCACATCTGCTGCCTCGAGCGTCTCCAGCCCTTTTTCCACCGTGATTGACATACCAATATCTGAATGCACCACGCCGGGGTGCTCGGCGCAAATGTGCAGCTCAACCAGGTTGGGGGCCGGCATCCCGTGGCCGAAGATAATGCAGGGCACTGAAAAGTGAAACGGACTGAAGCCCGGCGTAGCGATAACGGCAACGGAGAGAGTAGGCATGTCTTAATGTCCTGTTTGCAATCGGCAGACCCTGGTTTGTCGGCAAGGCGCGTTGACCGCCGGATGCGCCACGCGGGTTATATCACGCTGCGTCTGCACCCGGCGATGCGCGCCGTTCGCCTGTTTTAGAATATACAGCTTTCGCCGTCGGCCGGGATCAATACGCTGTTCTGTATCCCGTGTTGTTCAACGTATTCGCGCAGTTCCTGACGGCTCAGGATGCAGTGATTCACTGCTTCCATATGTGAGGCCACAATCGTCGCTTGCGGCAGCAGTTGATGAGTCCGCAGAACGTCTTCCTTGCCCATGATAATCGCGCCGAAGCCGTCAATCTGCGCAAAGCCGGTGTTCAGCACCACGATCTCCGGCTGCCAGCGCGTCAGGCTGTCGACGTAAGGCGGCACCCAGATGGTATCGCCGGCAATATACAGCGTTTTTTCATCACGATGTTGAAACACCAGGCCACAGGCATCGCCCAGCAGGGCGGCAAGCTGAGGATTGGCATAGGCGTCGTCACTGCCGTGCTGGCCGTCGGTTTTTACGATGGTGATAGCGGCAAATTCGCTGCTGTCGTCCAGCACGCGAACCTGGTTAAAGCCCTGGGCGCGGATCAGCGCGGCATCGTCGGCATGCTGGGTAAAAATCAGCGTATCTTTGCCGATGGCCTGCTGTGCGGCTTCATCCCAGTGATCCTGGTGGGTATGGGTGACAATGACGGCATCGACATCCAGCAGCGCATCAACCGCCATCGGCAATGCTACCAGCGGATTACGCAAGTGCGAACGTGCGGTATTCGGGAAGCCGGGCCAGGCTGCTTTGTCAGCCAGCATCGGATCGATAAGGAATTTTTTGCCGCCGTATTCCAGCAGCAGCGTGGCGTTACGGATTTGGGTCAGTTTCATCTATATTGCTCCAGTAAAGGGTTTTACTATGCCGCCGCGGTGCCAGACGGTAGGCGGCGCATTACCATGGAGTTGAGTATAGGAACGGTGGCCGTGGGGCGTCAGTGGCCCGAAGGTCAAATAACGATGGGTTTGGGTCAATCGACGGCGTGCCGTCGTCAGATATGGAAGCCGGCGGCGTTCAGTTCTGCGGCAACCCAGGTAAAAAAGATCCTTACCTTTTCTTTCTGTTCGTTGGCATGTGGCAACACAAAGTGGTGGGCGGCTACCGGCATGCTGACATCCTCGGCAAACACCGGGCGCAGATGATGTTGGCGCAGGCTTTCTCCCGCCAGCAGGTTGCTTTCCAGGATCACGCCCATGCCCATTTTGGCCGCCTCAATGCTCATATACGAGCGGTCGAAGGTAAAAATAAAGTTTTTATTCCACCCGCGTACCTTGTGCCACGACAGCCAGTTGTTCCAGTTTATTAACGTGCTGTCAGAATGAATCAGATCGCAGGACAGCAGATCGTTAACCGCGTTGAGCGGGTGTTTTTCCAGATAAGCGGCTGACGAGTAAGGCAGCATTCTCTCGTTCTTGATGGTTTTCACCATCAGCGTAGGCCATTGTGAAAGCCCGTGACGAATATCGATATCAATATTATCCCGGGAAAATTGAATACTTTCATATGAGCAGCTCAAACTGATTTTCAGCTCTGGCCAACGTTGGCGAAACCGATCCAATCTTGGCATTAACCATAATAGGCCAAAGCTGGGTGCAGAATGAATGCGTAAATAATCTTGGTGAATATCATGTATCACCTGATTAGTGGCCTGGCCAATAATATTTAATGCGCCGGAAACTTCTTTAAGATAACGCGCACCGATGGCGGTGAGTTGCACCCCTTTACTGCTGCGGGAAAATAACTTTTTCCCGAGATAATTCTCCAGGCTGGCGATCTGGTGACTGACCGCCGAGGCGGTGACGTTGAGGTTTTCTGCCGCCAGATTGATGCTGCCGCTATCTGCGACTTCAATAAAAGCCTGAACGTTGCGCAACGAGGGAACCGGCAGCGTTTTGTTTGGTATTGACTGAGGCATAATGCGCTTCCTGATAACCAACGAAAGTCCAAAAGGAGAGGGACCTTAAGCTGATAAAAAACATCGGGTTCAGAACGGATTGCTTGCCAGATTAACATAATAGCTCCCCCTTTCTTATGATAATTCGTGATGCACATCTCATTTTTTTGCTAAACAAATCCACCGAGCTGGCGGCGAATAGTTTGAATTAAGTCACGACGCAAATTTTTCTCAATCAGTATTGAGGTAATTTACATAGGCTTTCTTTTCTTGGTTGTTATATTGCCATTCGTGGTCTGAGGATAAAGCATGTTGCGGCAACATGCGCTGAAAAGATAAAACTATAAAGAGGAAAGCCTATGTCACGTATAGATGCCGTTATCTGTAGCGACACCAGGAAAACAAAGTATCGTTTTGTCGTTTTGATGATGATTTTCCTGGTTTATGCCATCAACTATGCCGACCGGACAAATATCGGCGCGGTATTGCCGTTTATCATCGAAGAGTTTCATATCAACAACTTTGAAGCCGGTGCGATCGCCAGCATGTTTTTTCTGGGTTATGCCGTCAGCCAGATACCGGCGGGGTTCTTTATCGCTAAGCGCGGTACCCGGGGCTTGGTGTCGCTCTCTATTGTTGGCTTTTCTGCCTTTACCTGGCTTATGGGCACCGTGAGCTCGGTATTCGGCTTGAAAATGGCCCGTCTGGGGCTGGGGCTGAGTGAAGGACCATGTCCGGTGGGGCTGGCTTCGACCATCAACAACTGGTTTCCTGCCAAAGAAAAAGCCACCGCCACCGGCGTGTATATCGCCGCGACCATGTTTGCCCCGATTGTGGTGCCGCCGCTGGCGGTGTGGATCGCGGTGACATGGGGGTGGCGCTGGGTCTTTTTCTCCTTCGCCATTCCCGGCATCCTGGCGGCGATTGCCTGGTATCTGCTGGTCAAATCAACGCCTGCCGAGAGCCGCTTTGTCTCACCGAGTGAACTGGCGGAAATCAATGCCGGCCAGGATGAGCCAAAAGCGCTGCGTGAAAATATTCTGTTGGACGATAAATTCGCCACGCTGGATAAAATTATCCGTGTGAAAAAAATGCCGCCGATTAATACGGCAAAGGGATTATTTACCTCAAGAAATATTCTTGGCGATTGTCTGGCCTATTTTATGATGGTGAGCGTGCTGTACGGCCTGTTGACCTGGATCCCGCTGTATCTGGTTAAAGAGAAAGGTTTTGATTTTATCAGTATGGGGCTGGTTGCCAGTATGCCCTGCATCGGTGGCTTTGTCGGTGCGATTGGCGGTGGCTATATTTCAGATAAGCTGCTTGGGCGCCGCCGCAAGCCGACGATGATATTTACGGCCGTCTCCACCGTGGTCATGATGTTAATTATGTTGAATATTCCCGCCAGCACCTTCGCGGTGTGCGTCGGCTTATTCTTTGTCGGCCTGTGTCTGAATATTGGCTGGCCTGCCTTTACCGCTTACGGCATGGCGGTTTCAGATGCGAAAATCTACCCCATTGCCTCATCAATTATTAACAGCGGCGGTAACCTGGGTGGGTTTGTATCGCCAATGGTGGCCGGGTTTCTGTTAGATACCACCGGCAGCTTTAATTCGGTATTCACCTATTTCGGTATTTGTGCCGCCATAGGTCTGGTGGTGATTCTTTTTCTTGATGAGCCACAATAACGCTAAATAATCCTGTTAATTAATCTGCTCTAATCTTGTGGAGTAATATTATGTTATTAAAAAATAAGATCGCCGTTATTACCGGCGGGGCTTCCGTACGCGGTTTAGGTTTTGCAACGGCCAAATTGTTTGCTGAACATGGCGCAAAAGTTGTCATTCTCGACCTTGATGGCGAAGCCAGCAAATCTGCGGCTCAATCATTGGGTGAGGGGCATCTTGGCCTGGCGGCGAACGTGAGCGATGAGTTGCAGGTGCAGGCGGCCATCGAACAGGTTATGGCGAAATATGGCCGGATAGATGTGCTGGTCAATAACGCCGGCATTACCCAACCGTTAAAGCTGATGGACATTAAACGCGAAAACTATGACGCGGTGCTGGATGTCAGCCTGCGCGGCACGCTGCTGATGTCGCAGGCGGTGATCCCGCAGATGCGAGCGCAACAATCCGGCAGTATCGTTTGCATTTCCTCGGTTTCCGCCCAGCGCGGCGGCGGTATTTTCGGCGGTCCACACTACAGCGCGGCGAAGGCCGGCGTGCTGGGGCTGGCGCGCGCCATGGCGCGTGAACTGGGGCCAGACAACGTGCGCGTCAACTGCATCGCGCCGGGACTGATTCAGACCGATATTACCGCCGGTAAGCTGACGGATGAGATGACGACCACCATTCTGGCGGGGATCCCGATGAACCGCCTGGGAGACGCGGTGGATATCGCGCGCGCGGCGCTGTTCCTCGGTAGCGATCTGTCTTGTTACTCCACCGGTATCACGCTGGACGTTAACGGCGGCATGTTAATCCATTAAGCGAGGAGGATCGGATGAAGATGACAGCATTGCAACAGGTCGCGGCGGCGGCATGGCGTATTCGCCGTTATGCCCTGCGCATGGGAGAAGTTCAGGGGCAGGGGTATATCGGTCAGGCACTGGGCTATGCCGATGTGCTGGCGACCGCCTTCAGCCATGCCATGACCTATCGGCCAGCCGATCCCGACTGGGAGGGGCGCGATCGTTTTCTGCTTTCTCATGGCCACTACGCGATCGCCTACTACGCGGCGTTGCTGGAGGCAGGGATCATTCCCGAAGAGGAGCTGGAAACCTACGGTTCCGACGACAGCCGTCTGCCGATGTCGGGTATGGCCACCTATACGCCGGCGATGGAAATGTCTGGCGGATCGCTGGGGCAGGGGCTGTCGATCGCCGTCGGCATGGCGTTGGCGCTGCGGCAAAAGCACAGCCGGTCGTGGGTGTATAACTCGATGTCGGATGGTGAACTGGATGAAGGCTCGACCTGGGAAGCCGCGATGTCGGCGGCGCACTATGGCCTGAACAATCTGATCAATATTGTCGACGTTAACCAACAGCAGGCCGACGGGGATTCGCGCCAGATCCTCGGTTTTGAACCGTTGCAGGACAAATGGGCGGCTTTCGGCTGGTATGTACAGCGGGTTGACGGCAACGATTTGGCCGCGGTTATCCGCGCTTTTGACCAGGCGAAAGATCATCAGGGGGAACAGCCGCGGGTGATTCTTTGCGACACCTTGATGGGCAAAGGCGTTCCGTTCCTTGAAACCCGGGATAAAAACCACTTTATTCGCGTCGATGCCGACGAATGGCAACAGGCGATTGCGGTACTGGATGCCAATCAACCGGAAGGAGCGCTGCAATGAACCAGACTACGCAAAAACCCCGTTTAAAAACCTCAGCAATGATCGCGTCTATTGCCGATGAAAACCAGCCGACCGTCGCCGCACCTTTCGGCGTTGCGCTGGCGAAGCTGGCGGCTGAACGTGCGGAAATCGTCGGCATGTCGGCCGACCTGTCCAAGTATACCGATATGCATATTTTTGCTCAGGCGTTCCCGCAGCGCTTCTTCCAGATGGGGATGGCGGAGCAATTGCTGATGGGCGCGGCAGGTGGCATGGCGAAAGAGGGATTTATCCCGTTCGCCACCACCTACGCGGTATTTGCCACCCGTCGAGCCTATGATTTTATCCATCAGGTGATCGCCGAAGAGCATTTGAACGTGAAGATCTGCGCGGCCTTACCTGGCTTGACTACCGGTTACGGGCCTAGCCATCAGGCAACGGAAGATTTGGCGATCATGCGCGGCATCCCCGGCATGACCATCATCGATCCCTGCGATGCGCGGGAAATAGAGCAGGCGGTACCGGCGATTGCCGATCATCGTGGCCCGGTATATATGCGCTTGCTGCGTGGCAAAGTGCCTTTGGTGCTGGATAAATATGACTATCAGTTCGAGCTGGGCAAAGCCAAACTGCTGGAGGATGGCAATGATGTGCTGATCATCTCTTCCGGTCTGATGACCATGCGCGCCCTGGAAGCGGCGGAGAAACTGCGTGCCGACAACGTCGCCGTCGCGGTGCTGCACGTACCGACCATCAAACCGCTGGATGAAAAAACCATTATTGAGCAGGCATCGAAGCCGGGTCGTCTGGTGATTACCGCAGAAAATCATACCTGTATCGGCGGTCTGGGCGAAGCGGTGGCGGCGCTACTGATGCGTCAAGGCGTGCGCTGCGAGCTGGATAGCGTCGGCCTGCCCGATGAGTTCCTACTGGCCGGTGCGCTGCCGACGCTGCACGATCGCTATGGCATTTCCACTCGCATGATGGTGGAAAAGATCAAACGCCGTCTTGGTTAAGCCCGGTGCCGCCGCGTTATGCGGCGGCCTTGACGCCCCAGCGATGCTTATCTGGCGCCGGCGGCAGGTTGACGTTTTTGCCTGACGCGCAGCGCCTCAACCACCAGTGAAAACGCCGGCGAAGGCTGCTTGCGGCTGGGATAGTACAGGTAATATCCCGGAAACGGCCGACACCACGGCTCTAGCACGCGGATCAGACGCCCGTCGGCGATATGCGTGCCAAACTCCTCCTCCGGCAGAAAGGCGATCCCGAGTCCGGCCAGTGCGGCATCGACAATATGCTCCGAGGTATTGAACGTCAGTTGCCCGCTGACGCGCACGTTGAGATCGCCGCCGTCCTGATCAAAATCCCAGACGTACAGCCCACCGGACCGGACCATGCGCTGGTTGATACACTGATGCCGTGTCAGTTCCTGCGGGGTCTGCGGTAGTGGATAGCGGGAAAAATAGTCCGGCGACGCCACGGCGGCCATGCGCAGCTTGGGGCCGATCGGGATGGCGATCATATCCTTGTCGATGGTATCGCCAAGACGCACACCGGCATCAAAACGGTCGGCGACAATATCGCGAAACCCGTGGTTGGCGTCGAATTCGACATGGATGTCCGGATATTGATGCAATAGCGGCGTCAACTTCGGCAATAGCGTGGTGCGCAGCACATCCGGCCCGCAGGTGATACGCACCGTTCCCGCCGGTTTGTCGCGCAGTTCGGTCAACATGTCCAGTTCGGTTTCAATTTCATCGATGCGATGACCAATGGCCTGCAACAGCCGTTCTCCGGCGGCGGTGGGCGACACGCTGCGGGTGGTGCGCGTCAGCAGGCGGATCTGCATACGTTCTTCAAGCCCCGAGATCGCCTGGCTGAGGGCGGGCTGGGTCACGCCCAATTGCGCGGCGGCACGGGTAAAACTGCCTTCACGGGCGACGGTGACAAAATACAGCAGATCGTTGAGGTTGCGTTTCATCGGCTATCTCCCGGGTTATTAATAACTATAGCTTATAAGCTCATTAAGTATTCATTAGCTAGTCAGCCTACTCCCCGCGTGTAAAAATTCCAATCAGCATGACGTGACGGCAAATAAACGCCCTGGCCCACGTCTTCCTTTTTACATTCATTGTTTGACGTTATTCCCGTGAATAGCGTCCGGCCCCGGCTTGTCTGAAAACGGCCGCAGGCTGATTCGGAGGTAGCGTTTTATGTCCACATTATCGAATGACGCGCCGCGCCATCACCGGCATGCCTGCTGGAGTGGGGTGTTTGCCATGACGCTGTGCGTATTTGCATTAGTGGCGTCGGAATTTATGCCCGTCAGTCTGCTGACGCCGATCGCCGGGGATTTATCCGTCAGCGAAGGGCTGGCAGGACAGGGGATTGCCATTTCCGGCGCGTTTGCGGTGTTGACCAGCCTGTCGATTTCAACGCTGGCCGGCACTGTTAACCGCAAACTGCTGCTGTTGGGCATGACCGCATTGATGGCGGTGTCCGGCACGGTGATCGCACTGGCGGCCAACTATGCGATTTACATGATGGGCCGCGCCTTGATCGGCGTCGCCATCGGCGGCTTTTGGTCGCTGTCGGCCGCTACGGCGATCCGCCTGGTGCCGCAGCATCAGGTGCCGCGCGCGCTGGCGGTGTTCAACGGCGGCAACGCGCTGGCTACGGTGATCGCGGCACCGCTCGGCAGCTATCTGGGTTCGGTTATCGGCTGGCGTGGCGCGTTCTTCTGCCTGGTGCCGGTGGCGGCGCTGGCCTTTATCTGGCAGTGGTTCAGCCTGCCGACGATGAGCGTGGATCACGACACCAAGCGCCGTGGCAGCGTTTTCCGCCTGTTTGCCAACCCGTTGGTGGCGGTGGGCCTGCTGGCCTGCGGCCTGTTCTTTATGGGGCAGTTTGCGTTATTCACCTACCTGCGGCCGTTCCTGGAAACGGTCACCCGGGTGGATATCGCCACCCTGTCGTTCATGTTACTGGCCATCGGCGTGATGGGCGTTATTGGCACGCTGTTGATCGGCCGTTTTCTGCATGCCGGTTTCTACCCGACGCTAATAGCCATTCCGCTGTTGATGGCGGCAATTGCCGCCACGCTGATCGCCTTTGGCCACAGCCTGGGGGTGGTCGCGCCGCTGCTTGGTCTGTGGGGGCTGATCGCCACCGCCGCCCCTACCGGGTGGTGGAGCTGGATCGCCAGGACCTTGCCGAACGACGCCGAAGCGGGCGGCGGTCTGATGGTGGCCATGGTACAGCTGTCGATTGCCGTGGGTTCCACCGTCGGTGGACTGGCATTTGACCATCTTGGTTATCAAAGCACTTTCACCGTCAGCGGCACGTTATTGCTGCTGGCAGCGATGCTGACGTTGTTGACGTCGCGTAAAGATACCCATCAAACCCACTGAGGATCTACTGATGAAAAGACTTTCCCTGCTGTTAGGGCTGTTGATCGGCTCGTTTGCGGCAACAGGCGCCGATATGTCTAACGGCGCAGACAATTTTTATAAAAGTACCAGGGTCAGCCAGCAAAAGGTGACCTTTAAGAACCAGTACCAGATGACGGTTACCGGCAATCTGTTCATGCCGAACGATCTGAATCGGCAAACCCGCCACCCGGCGATTATCGTCGGGCACCCGATGGGAGCGGTAAAGGAGCAGAGTTCGAATCTGTATGCGCAAAAGCTGGCGGAGCAGGGCTTTGTCACGCTGGCGATCGATCTGTCCTTCTGGGGCGAGAGCGCCGGCCAGCCGCGTAACGCGGTTTCACCGGACATCTATGCGGAAGACTTCAGCGCCGCGGTGGATTATCTCGGTACGCGTCCGTACGTCGATCGCGACCGTATTGGCGTGCTGGGTATCTGTGGCAGCGGCAGTTTTGCCATCAGCGCGGCGAAGATCGACCCACGTCTGAAGGCGATTGCCACCGTCAGCATGTACGATATGGGCTCGGCCAACCGCAACGGGCTGAACCATTCACTAACGCTGGAACAGCGCAAAAAAATCATCGCCGATGCGGCACAGCAGCGTTACGTGGAGTTCACCGGTGGCGAAACCCAATACACCAGCGGCTCGGTGCATAAAATCGACGACAACGCTTCCGCCATCGAGAAAGAGTTCTACGATTTCTATCGTACCGCGCGCGGTGAGTTTACCCCGCAGGGCAGCTCGGCACTGCTGACAACGCACCCGACGCTGACCAGCAACGTGAAGTTTATCAACTTCTATCCGTTTAACGATATCGAGAGCATTTCACCGCGGCCAATGCTGTTTATTACCGGCGATCGGGCGCATTCGAAGGCGTTCAGCGAAGATGCCTACCGGCGTGCCGGCCAGCCGAAAGAGCTGTACATCGTGCCGGGAGCCGGTCACGTTGACCTGTACGACCGCACCGATCTGATCCCGTTTGCCAAGCTGAGCACGTTCTTTAACCGCAATTTGCAGTAATCCGATCCGGCCGCGCCCTAGCGGGCGTGGCCGATTTCACTGAGGCGCGTAGTGATGAAATAGCGTCGTATGTTATCGCTCGCGCTGGCAACCGCCGTTGGCAGGCACAACGTGGCGGTAACCTTCTCCGCACGCTAAGGTTGCTGCTGATTCAGCACCGGCGGTTTTGCATTGGCGTCGGTTGCCAAACACCGCCGGTCATCACCCCCGCATTTTTATCCGCATGGTCTATAGTTACCTTCATCACGGAGGAGGGGCTATGCGCTTTATCGTCGTCAGGCATGCTGAATCGCAAGGAAACAGGGACGGGATCATCCAGGGGCAACTGGATAGCCCGGTCACAGCCGACGGCCATCGGCAGATCGCCGCGTTAATGGCCACCTTGAAAGATTGCGCCTTTTCCCACATCGTCAGTTCACCGGCCGGCCGTGCGATGACCACCGCGCAGGCGCTGGCTGCACATTGCCACTGTGTCGTCAGCAGCGACGAGCGCTTGTGTGAACAGCATTTCGGCTGTTACCAGGGGCGGCCTTATCATCAGGCTTTTTCCTGTGACCCCGATGGGGTCAAGCGTATTTTTACCGGCGTGCCGACAGCGGCTGCGCCGCAGGGCGAGTCGGCGCTGCAGGTGGTGCAGCGTTTATTGTCGTTCTTTGGCGAGTTTGCACTTGGCGGCAATGCCACCGTCGGCGTGGTAACCCACAGCCATGCGCTACAGTCGCTGATCTGGCATTTGCAGGGGGCCAACCCGCGCGAAGAAACCGGCAAATATGGCCATCCCAACTGTGGTTATTCGATTATTGATGCCACCGACGGCGAACTGGCGTTGCAACATTGGGGCATCGCCACCCATCTGCGCGCATTGCGCCAATCGCCGATCTGACCGCTGGCGCGTTTGCGCGTCATTGCCGCCCGCCGCCGCCCCCTTGGCGCTAATCTTGTATATAATCAGCGCGAATATCCGTAAACCCCGTATCAGGAGTACCCATGCCTTCCAAGGCGATCGCTAAATGGCTCAAACGACTGACGCTGGTGTTGGTGACGATCCTGATCACGCTGCTTGCCGTGCGAGTTTACGACACCGAGCGAGGTCCGGCGCTGGAACCGTGGCATACCTTTGTGCCACACGAAATGAGCGGCGACGAAGTGGACGGTGCCGACTGGCCGGCCTATCTGGCCGCTGAACAGCGGGTGTTTGCCGAGGTGAAAACCAACGTCAGCGATCGGCTGGAGGCTGGCGAACGTATTCCCCTGAACCGCTATTTTAGCGGTAGCCCGATTTATCCCGCGCATTTTGCCCGTGACTGGAATCGTTCTTATCAACTGTTACCGGCGGGGGAACCGCGTGGCGCGGTGGTGTTGTTGCATGGGCTGACCGACTCACCGTATAGCCTGCGGCATATTGCCGACAATTACCGGCAGCACGGCTTTGTCGCCGTTGGCATTCGCTTGCCGGCGCATGGCACGGTACCGGGCGCGTTGACTGCCATTGAATGGCAGGACTGGCTGGCGGCCACCCGACTGGCGGTGCGCGAAGCGCGTAAGCGTATCGGCGCGGACAAGCCGCTGCATATCGTCGGTTTTTCCAACGGCGGTGCCTTGGCGATGAAATATGCGCTGGATGCGCTGGAAGATCCCGAACTGGCACCGCCGCAGCGGCTGATTTTGATTTCGCCGATGATAGGCGTCACCCACTTCGCCCGCTTTGCGGGCATCGCCGGTTGGCCGGCGGTGTTCCCGGCGTTCGCCAAAGCGGCGTGGCTCGGCATACTGCCGGAATTCAATCCGTTTAAATACAACTCGTTCCCGGTCAACGGCGCGCGCCAGTCCTATTTGCTCAGCAATGCGCTGCAACAGCAGATCGCCCGGCTTGGCCGTGATGGCAAGCTGGCGGCATTGCCACCGGTGCTGACCTTCCAATCGGTGATGGACTCCACCGTCAGTACCCGGGCGGTGATCCGCGCGCTGTATAATGTCTTGCCGGCCAACGGCAGCGAACTGGTGCTGTTTGACGTCAATCGCACGGTGAATTTCGGCCCGCTGCTGCGGCCCAATGCCGCCGATGCGGTAAACCAGCTGTTGCCGCCGCCGCCGCGTCGTTACCGCACCACGGTAATCACCAACCGATCGCCGGAAAGCAGCGAGGCGGTAGCGCATATTACCGAGGCCGGAGCGGTGGCGGAACGCCAACAGCCGCTCGGCCTTGCCTACCCTGCGGATATCTATTCGTTGTCGCATGTGGCGTTGCCGTTTCCGATCGACGATTCGCTTTACGGCCGTTTCCCGGCGCAGCGTGCCGAATTTGGCATCAGCCTCGGCACCATTGCCGCGCGTGGGGAGCGTTCGGTATTGGTGGTCGATATGGATTCGCTGATGCGTCTTGCCTCCAACCCGTTCTTCCCGTACCTGTTGCAGCGTATCGACAGCAAGCTTTAGACAAAACCGAGCAGGGCAAAGGCATCATCCTGCGGCTGGTAATCGAGCAGTTGGCGGGTTTCTTCCAGCGACAGGCGCTGATAGCGGTTGTTGGAAACGCCGTGCACCACCGCGTAGGAGACGTCGGTAACGCGAATGCAGCGATCGAGCAGATCGGCGGCGTCGCGGTGGCTGAGAAAGGCGCTCATGTCGCGGGCGCTGAGCTGCTGACCGGCGCACAGGGTGGTGAAGTTGGCGATGCGTACCGACAGGGCGGACAGGCCTTCCTGGTGGGCAAAGTAGGCGGCGATGCCTTCGCCGAACGCCTTGCTGACGCCATACAGATTCTTTGGTCGTGGTGCATCGTCCGGCCGTACCTGATAATCCAGCGGATAGCCTTCTACCGCCTGGGCGCTGCTGGCAAATACCACGCGCCGACAGCCGGCATCCTTGGCGGCGCGGAAGATATTAAAGGTGCCGAGAATGTTGTTGTCTTTCAACGAGTCGCAAAAATTCGCGTCCGGTGACGGATCTGCCGCCAGATGCAGCACGGTATCGATGCCGGCGCAGGCGGCGCGGCAGGCTTGCAGATCGGTGATGTCAAAGGCCAGCACCTGGTCGTTGGCACCGATATCGTGCAATAGGCCGATGTCCCGCTCCGCCAGCCGCAGTGGATAACGGCCTGCCATTGCCGTCCGGTATGCTGTAGCAACGCGGCCACCCGCGCCGGTGATCAAAATCCTGCCCATCTCAGAACGCAATGCCATGGCGCTTCAATCCTAAACAAGTTACGCAGAGGCCCAGTATTAGCCCGCTGCATTATCCTTGTCCAGTTAATATTAATTTCTCTGATGTTTTAGCGCGAAATTGGGCAGCTCTGCGCTACGCTGTCGGACAACAGCGTCATCACCGCCCGAATGGCTGGCGCGCGTGCCAGATCGGGGTAGGTCACCAGCCACAGTTCGCGCGTTGGCGCGGGTATGGCGGTGGGCAGTTTTATCAATAGTGGGTCGTCATCGGCAACGAACGTCGGCAAAGCGGTAGCACCCAGCCCCGAACGTGCCGCTTCGATCAGGGAAAACAGATCGCTGGCCTGAAACACCACCGGCCGATCGTTCACTAACTGCTGCAACCACTGCTGATGCGGCTGTTGCCGGTAGCGGGCGTCATAGGTGAGAAAACGGTGCGCCGCCTCGGGTAAGCTGGCGTAGTCAGGGGCGGCGTAAAGCGCATAGCGCATGATGCCGATGCGTTGGGTCAGCAGATCCGGCTGCTGTGGCCGAACCATGCGCACGGCAATATCGGCCGCCCCGCGATCCAGCTCGGCAAGGTGGGCCTCACCGGATAGCGCCAGCGTAATATGCGGATAAACCTGCTGAAATTCGGCCATGCGTGGCGCGATCGCCCGGGCGGCCACCGACGGTGGCGCGCTGACGCGCACCGTCGCCTGCCGGGTTTCCGCCGTGGCACGCACGTAGCGTTCGATGGCCTGCGTCTGTTGTTCGACCTCCGCCGCCAGGCCGGCAATCACCCGACCATGCTGGGTCAGCGGCGTACTGCGCGGCAGGCGGGTAATCAGCGGCAGGGCGAGGGATTTTTCCAGCGCCGCCACCCGACGCCCGACGGTGGCATGATCGCAGCCCAGTTCACGCGCCGCGGCGCTCAATGAACCGCTACGGGCCAGTACCACAAAATGTTTTAAATCCTGCCAATCGATCATCAGTGAATTCCTGCACAATACCGTTGCGGTTTTGTGGAATATTCACACACAAAGGAGTGTGGTTCAATGCCATTGTTCAGTCATTAAAGTGAATTGTTCAATTAGGATATCTTATGAATTTACGCTTGCAGGGGTGCACCGTGTTAATCACCGGCGCCAGCGCTGGCATCGGTGCCGGCATGGTACGGGTGTTTGCCTCGCAGGGTGCAAAGGTGATCGCCACCGCACGGCGTACCGAGAGGCTATTGGCGCTGGCCGACCAGGTTGAAAGGCAGGGCGCTGAACGGCCGTCGGTGATAAGCGCCGATCTCACCGACGCTGCGCAGTTGTCCGCTCTGGCGGCGCAGGTTGGCCACTGCGATATTCTGATCAACGCGATGGGCGGGGCCAGACCGACCGCGCTTGACGCCAGCGATGCCGTCTGGGAAGAAGCCTTTGCCTTGAACTTCACCCCTGCCCGGCGATTGACCCAGGCGTTGTTGCCGGGGATGCAGGCGCAGGGCTGGGGGCGCATCATCAATCTCAGTGGCTCGATGGAACCCCGTAACCTGAATGCCGCCAGCGCGGCCAAGGGCGCAATCCACCTGTGGGCCAAAGGGTTGGCAAGCGACGTGGCGGCGCAGGGCATTACCGTCAATACCTTGCAGCCGGGGCGGATCAACAGTGAGCAGATCTGCGAAACGCTGTATCCGACCGAGGCAGCGCGGCAAGCCTATAGCAAGCAACACATTCCGATGGGCTACTTTGGTGAACCCGAAGACGTCGCCTGGTTAGCGGCGTTCCTGTGCTCGCCACAGGCCCATTACATTACCGGCACGGTGATCCCGGTGGACGGCGGCATGCACTATTTCGCCCATTAACCGGCGTTTTGCATAGCGGATCACATTTTTGCGCTTTGCCGCCACAAACGCTTGTCGCGGCAAAAACACGGTGTTAACGTCATTTTTCAGCCGCGTTAGGGTTGTTACTGCTTCGGCAGGCAAAACCTAAATCTCGTGCTTCTGTTGCCCTTTGAATGGGCGCAGAGGCGACGAGGTTTAGGTTTTTTTTTGCGCCGAATTCCGCCGCCGTGTTTGGCCAACAGCGTATTGGCGGCCGGGTGATATCAGAAATCAAGGAATAACCTTATGAAATATCAACAGTTAGCCAGTGAGATTTTGGCCGGTGTCGGTGGCCGCGACAATGTGAAAAGCCTGGAACACTGTGCGACACGGTTGCGCTTCAAACTGCACCAACGCGACAAGGCGGACGCGGCGACGCTGAAGAACAATAGCGGGGTGATCATGGTGGTGGAGAGCGGCGGCCAGTTTCAGGTGGTGATCGGCAATCACGTCAGCGAGGTTTACGCCGCACTGGAGCAGGCTGCGGGCCTCGATGGCGACGCCACAGCGGCATCGAAGGAGAAAAAGGACGGTCTGTTCAGCCGCTTTATCGACGTGGTGTCCGGCATTTTTACCCCGTTAATCGGCGTCATGGCGGCGTCTGGCATCCTCAAAGGCTTATTGGCACTGACGCTGACCGTCGGCTGGTTACAGGCCGACGGCGGCAGCTATCGCCTGCTGTTTGCCGCCAGCGACGCGCTGTTTTACTTCTTCCCGATCATGCTGGGGTATACCGCCGGTAAAAAATTTGGCGGTAATCCGTTCATCACCATGGCGATTGGTGGAGCCTTGACTCACCCGTTGATGCTCGCCGCGTTTGAGGGCAGCCAGTTGCCTGGTGCTGCCCGGGAATATTTCTTTGGCGTGCCGATTACCTTTATCAACTACAGCTCGTCGGTGATCCCGATCATTTTTGCCGCCTGGGTATCGTGCAAGCTGGAGCCGTGGTTCAACCGGCTGGTGTTCAGTTCGCTGCGCAATTTCACCACGCCGATGCTCTGTCTGGCGATCGTCGTGCCGCTGACGTTTCTGCTGATCGGGCCGGTAGCGACCGGGCTCAGCCACCTGCTGGCCAATGGTTATCAAAGCCTGTACGCGGTTAACCCGCTGGTGGCCGGTGCATTGATGGGGGCGCTGTGGCAGGTGTGCGTGATCTTTGGTCTGCATTGGGGATTGGTGCCGTTGATGATCAACAACCTGAGCGTGCTGGGCCGCGATACGCTGGCTCCGTTGCTGCTACCGGCGGTGATGGGGCAAACCGGCGCAGCGCTTGGCGTGATGCTGCGCACTCGTGACGCCAGGCTGCGGGTGCTGGCAGGATCGGCGGTCAGCGCCGGTATTTTCGGCATCACCGAACCGGCAGTGTATGGCGTTAACCTGCCGAACCGACGCCCGTTCATTTTTGGCTGCGTCGGCGGCGCGATCGGTGGTGCGGTGGTGGGTTATTTCCATACCGCGACCTATTCGTTCGGACTGGTGAGCGTTTTTACCTTTGCGCAAATCATCCCGAGCGGCGGCCTGGATGCGACGGTGTGGGGGGCAATCATCGGTTCGCTGCTGTCGTTCATGATTGCCGCTACCGCCAGTTACCTGTTTGGCGTGCCGACACCACCACCGGCCACCGCCGATGCACCGCTCCATCCCGCGCCGCTGCAGCGTAAGCAGACCGTTGCCAGCCCGCTGGCCGGTGATGTGCTGCCGTTCGAGCAGGTCAATGATGCCACTTTCGCCAGCGGCTTATTGGGTAAAGGTGTGGCTATCGTGCCGCATTGCGGGCGGGTGGTGGCTCCGGTTGACGGGCGGGTAGCCTCGCTGTTTCGCACCGGACACGCTATCGGTATCGCCTCGGACGACGGTATCGAGGTGCTGATCCACGTCGGTATCGATACGGTGAAACTCGATGGGCAGCATTTTAGCGTACGGGTGAAGCAGGGAGATCGCGTCAGGCAGGGCGAGTTGCTAATTGAATTTGACCAGGTGGCGATCCACGCCGCCGGCTATGACACCACCACGCCAATCATCATCAGCAACAGCGATGACTACGTTGACGTGCTGGCCACTGACGCCGCTGCGGTGCCGGAACAGGCACCGTTGCTGACGTTATTACGTTAACAGGAGAATGCAATGACCAGTAAATTCCCTCAGCACTTTCTGTGGGGCGGCGCGGTGGCCGCCAATCAGGTAGAAGGCGCCTATCAGGCGCAGGGCAAAGGGTTGTCGACCTCCGACGCCCAACCGCAGGGCATTTTTGGCGGGATTACGCCGCGCGTTGCCGGCGACAGCGGTATTAAAGACGTGGCGATCGATTTTTATCACCGCTACCCGGAAGACATCGCGCTGTTTGCCGAAATGGGCTTTACCTGCCTGCGTACCTCCATCGCCTGGACGCGCATTTTTCCGCAAGGGGATGAAGATACGCCGAACGAAGAAGGGCTGGCGTTTTACCAGCGGCTGTTTGACGAGATGGCGAAATATGGCATTCAGCCGCTGATTACGCTGTCGCATTACGAAATGCCGTATGGCCTGACGCAAAAATACGGCGGCTGGGGTAGCCGCCAGACCATAGGTTTCTTTGAACGCTATGCGCGCACGGTGTTTGAACGCTATAAACACCAGGTCAAGCACTGGCTGACGTTCAACGAAATCAACATGTCGTTGCACGCGCCGTTCACCGGCGTCGGGTTGCCGGAGGACAGCAGTAAAAGCGAGATTTACCAGGCAATCCACCATCAGCTGGTGGCCAGCGCCAAGGCGGTCAAGGCCTGCCATGACATCATACCTGACGGCAAAATCGGCAATATGCTGCTTGGCGGTATCGTCTATCCCCTGAGCTGCCGGCCAGAGGACGTGCTGGCAACCCAGCGTCAAAACCGGGATTGGCTGTTCTTTGGCGATGTGCAGGCACGCGGCTATTATCCGGCCTACATGCAGCGCTATTTCCGTGAAAACGGCGTCCAGCTGGAGATCACTGATGACGATCGCCAGGCGCTGCGTGAAACCGTCGATTTCATTTCTTTCAGCTATTACATGAGCGGTTGCAGCACCGCCGACCAGGCGCACAACCACAGCGCCCGCGCCAATATTCTCAAGATGGTGCCGAACCCGCATCTGGCCAGTTCGCAATGGGGTTGGCAGATCGATCCGCTTGGGCTGCGTTATTTGCTCAATGAGCTGTATGACCGCTATCAGAAACCGCTGTTTATCGTTGAAAACGGTCTGGGCGCCAAAGACCAGGTCGAAGCCGATGGCAGCATCAACGATGATTATCGCATCCGTTATCTCAACGATCATCTGGTGCAGGTCGGCGAAGCCATTGACGATGGCGTCGAGGTGATGGGCTATACCAGCTGGGGGCCGATCGATCTGGTCAGCGCGTCAACCGCCGAAATGTCCAAACGCTACGGTTTTATCTATGTCGATCGTGACGATAGCGGGGCAGGCAGTCTGGTGCGTCGCCGCAAAAAGAGTTTTTACTGGTATCGGGATGTCATCCGCAGCAACGGTGCCAGTCTGACGTCTGGCGGCTAAACGCTCAGCCCCTTTCGGCGTGTTCGCTGTCCAGATAACGCTGACGCGCATGTTCAAACCAGCTGTCGGGCACGTTGTGCGGTGGCAGTCGCAGCATCGCCAGCCCGTGTTCGACAATATGGCTGGCCTGCCGCCACAGCGTGGCATCGCCTTCGGTGAGGACGTCGAGCAGCCGCTGTTTTTCGATCAGGTAGGTGCGGGCGAAATGGCTGTCATAGGTCAGCAGCGAACGGGTATTGTCGATCAAATCCGCCAGTTTGATGGTTTTTGCCGGCGGCGACGCGTTGGCGCTGTGGCGGCGATCGCGATTCTTGCGCTCAAAGCGGTTACCACTGCCGGCTTCGCTGACGTTGGTCAGCATGCCAACCAGTTCCGCTACCGGTTGGCCAAAATGGCTTTCGATGTCCGCCAGCGTGGTGGGGGTGTCTTCTACCGTGTCGTGCAGCCAGGCTGCCGCCAGCATTTCGTCGGTGTGCGGCACGCTGCGAACGATTTCCACCACCGCCTGCGGGTGGACGATATACGGGGCGTTAGTGTATTTACGCCGTTGATCGATGGCCGCATGCGCCTTGGTGGCATAGCGGCGCGCGCGTTCTACCAGTGTGCTCGACATATCCTTTCCTCCTCTAGCGCCGTGCGCTGCGGTTCCATGATTAAAAAATAGCACAGTGGCAAAAAAATAGCTTGCGATTACATAGTGCACTATCTATAGTCGAACCATGAAAGATAATCACTACGACCCACTCAAGGCGAAAAACATGCTGCTGGATCAGCAGATGTGTTTTGCCCTGTACTCCGCCAATTTGGCGTTGCACAAGGTTTATCGCAAGCTGTTGAACCCGCTCGATCTCACCTATCCGCAATATCTGGTGATGCTGGTGCTGTGGGAGCGGGATGAAATCACGGTGTCGGATATCGGCGAACGCCTGTTTCTCGATTCCGCCACCCTGACGCCGCTGTTGAAGCGGTTGGAGGCCGCCGGCCTGTTGCTGCGCTATCGTGCGGTTAACGACGAACGGCAGGTGATCATCGCGCTGACTGACGCCGGGCGCGCGCTGCGCGAAAAGGCCCATGCGGTACCGGAAGCGGTGATGTGTGCCACCGACTGCAGTCTGGACGAAGTGAGCAGCATCAAGCAGCAGTTGGAAAAGCTGCGCAACAGGTTAATCAACCAGCTTTGAGCTAACCGCCGGTGTAGAACGCACGATGGTCAATCGTCGTCTACACTGAAATAGGCTCTGGATATATATAGCGCGCGATTTAATCGTGACAAATTTAATGACCGGCGCGGGCTTTTTCCCGTCGACGGTAACCACCCACTCGAAAGAAGGAATCAAGCATGTCTATTGAAAAAGTCGTTTACCGCGCTCATGCAAAAGCCACCGGTGGCCGTGACGGTCGTGCGACGTCATCTGACGGCGTGTTGGATGTCAAACTCGGCGTACCGAAGGAAATGGGCGGCGCCGGCGGCGAGGTCACCAACCCGGAACAGCTGTTTGCCGCAGGTTATTCTGCGTGCTTCCTGGGTGCGTTGAAGTTTGTTGCGTCCAAGGAACACGTTAAAATCCCGGCCGAGGCGTCTATCGAAGGCACCGTCGGCATTGGCGAAATCCCCAACGGCTTCGGTATTGAAGTGCAGTTGGATATCAGCCTGCCGGGCGTTGAGCGCAGCGTAGCGGAAGATCTGGTGAAGAAAGCGCACGTGGTGTGCCCGTACTCCAACGCCACCCGTGGCAATATCGACGTCACGCTGAACGTAAAATAAACCGCTCGCCCAAGCTCATCGGGAGGGGAAACCCTCCCTTTTTCTCTCGCCTGCTCGGCAATCGTCATCACAGAAAGCGGCAAAAAATGCCGATTTTTTGAGAAATCTCTTGATTCTTGCCCCAAAAATAGCGCTTATTGCCGATCGGCTGAACCTGCCGCCGCATCGAGTGTCTGACTGTTTCAGAACTGTTAAAAAGTCCCCGGAGCCACCGCGTTACATGAACAAAGTTAAATCGCTATCACAGCAGAATTTATCGTTATTGTTAGCGATCTATATCGGCATATTTTTGAACCTGTCCGTTTTCTATCGTCGTTTTGATTCATTTACGCACGGCATTCAGGGGATCAAGGTTATTTCGGCGGTAACGGAAGTTATCGCCATCGTTCTTTTCACCTTCTTTATCATGCGGCTGGTGTCGCTTGGCGGCCGGCTGTTTTACCGCATCGTCGCCTCGCTGCTGGTGCTGATATCGGTCGCCGCCAGTTACTACATGACTTTCTTCAACGTGGTGATTGGCTACGGCATTATCGTCTCGGTGATGACCACCGACATCGATTTGTCGAAAGAAGTGATCGGCATGCATTTCGTGCTGTGGATGATCGTGGTCAGCGCGTTGCCGCTGCTGCTGATCTGGAAAAACACGCTGCGCTATACGCTGATTGAACAGCTGAAAACCCCAGGCCATCGCCTGAAGCCGCTGCTGGTGCTGTTGGCGGTGGTGGCGCTGGTGTGGTTGCCGTTGCGCACGCTGGACAAAGAGCAGAGCGCACAGGAAAAGATCACCAATATCGACCTGCCGAGCTACGGCGGGGTGGTGGCACACTCCTACCTGCCGTCCAACTGGATTTCGGCGCTGGGGCTGTTTGCCTACACCCGCTATGATGAAAGCCAGGACGCCGCCAACATGTTCGATCCGGCCAAGCACTTCACCTATGTGGCGCCGCCGGGCATCGACGACACCTACGTGGTGTTTATCATTGGCGAAACCACCCGCTGGGATCATATGGGTATGCTGGGCTACGATCGTGATACCACGCCGAAGCTGTCCAAAGAGAAGAACCTGGTGGCGTTCCGCGGCGAATCCTGCGATACCTCGACCAAACTCTCCCTGCGTTGCATGTTCGTGCGTGAAGGCGGTGCCGCCGACAACCCGCAGCGCACCTTGAAAGAGCAGAACATTTTTGCGGTGTTGAAGGAGCTTGGCTTCACTTCCGAGCTGTTCGCCATGCAGAGCGAGGTGTGGTTCTACAACAACACCGACGTCAATAACTACTCTTTCCGTGAAATGATCGCCTCCGAGAAGCGTAACGACGGTAAGTCGGTTGATGACATGCTGTTGGTGAACGAGATGAAGGAGTCATTGAAGCGCTACCCGCAAGGCAAGCACCTGGTGATTCTGCATACCAAAGGCTCGCATTATCTGTATTCACAGCGCTATCCGCGCGAATACGCCCGCTACCAGCCTGAATGCATGGGGGTAGATGATTTCTGTTCGAAAGATCAGCTGATCAACGCTTACGACAACACCGTGCTGTATACCGACACCTTTATTGATAAGGTGATCGATCAGGTACGTGATAAGAAGGCGATTGTGTTCTACGCGGCCGACCACGGCGAGTCGATCGGTGAGAACTCGCACCTGCACGGCACCCCGCGAGAAATGGCGCCGCCGGAGCAGTTCCGCGTACCGATGATCGTGTGGGCCTCCGACAAGTATCTGGAGGATGCGAACCACCGCAGCGCGTTTGAACAGTTGCAGGCGCAGCAGCGGATTGGCAAGACCCATCGCCACGTAGAGCTGTTCGATACCATTCTCGGCTGTCTGGGCTACAGCTCGCCGGATGGCGGCATCGTTGCCAAGAACAACTGGTGTCATAACCCGAATGCGGCTGCGGAATCGGCCAAGGCGTCGCCAGTGCCGTCGGCACCGGCACCTGCGGCGGTAGCCAAGCCGTAATCTTCCCGGCCGGGCGCTGATGCGCCCGGTTTTGCCGTTGGCATTACGCTGACTGGCGGTGGCTTTTTCGCTAATACGGCGCTTTTATCACCACTTGGCGTAGGGGAATAAAAAAGTGATTGACGCTCTGGTACGCCAGCAGTAAGATGCGCCCCGCATCGGCGAGTAGCGCAGCTTGGTAGCGCAACTGGTTTGGGACCAGTGGGTCGGAGGTTCGAATCCTCTCTCGCCGACCATTTTCAAAGAAACCCGCTTTTAAGCGGGTTTTTTTACGCCCGGATTTTATAAGAGGATGAAGACAAAACTGTCGGGAACAGTTTTGAACAACGCCTCGGCGTTGGCCCGCAGGGCAAGCATCGCAGATGCGCGTAATCCTCTCTCGCCGACCACTTTCAAAGAAACCTGCTTTTAAGCGGGTTTTTTTACGCCCGTTATTCAGGCTGTTTTGCCTGCCACGACCCCTATCCACACCGCGGCGCAATAATCGGTAGTCAAACGTTGCCGAGAGATATCATTTTGCTCTCGGCTTTTTAATAGTTAAAAGTTTTTTTACGTAGCATAGATTGTTACAGGCACTGGCGCATTAAACGCACTTCGGACTCACTCTTTCGAGTAAGGGGTCAGCATTTCGTCCTGTCTTTAACCGCGATCACAAAAATAACCGTTCAGATATTCATCATTCAGCAACAAACTTTTTTAGTTTTTTATCGGAGTATAACTCCGGTCAATACTCACACGGCAGTGTATTGAACCAAACTCAACGGCATAGCATAAGTTTTCATGCTGCATCTGTTAAAAAAGGTTTTTTTTATGTTTGTTTGCTGTTTCTCACAGACTGCGTAAAACCCCACTGGTTATATTGACGCCACCCAAAACAGTTGGCAATTTGTTAACCTCATGGGTAGAGCGAGAGCTGTTTGAGTGACTTCCACGCGCTCAAACTCCCACACAAGGATGCGTTCCATCCGGTTCTTCGCGCTCAACTCTTCTGCCTTCGGGCAACTGCCGCACAGACCACGCAATAAAAAATACAGGGCTGGCGGGAATAACCCAATAGACGTCACGCTGCAGGAAGGCGGCAACCCAGCGACTCCCCGCGACTTACCTCGGTAAGCGACCGCGGCGGGCAAGGGTAGCCAACGCGCCAGCGCGGTGACAGCTAAAGGGTTTACACACACATCACACTAACGGAGCACTAATGATGACAAGTTCCTTGGGAAAATCGGGGATTCTGAAATTCGGCATTGGGCTGGTTGCGTTGACCGTTGCGGCCAGCGTGCAGGCAAAAACGCTGGTTTACTGTTCTGAAGGCTCGCCGGAAGGCTTTAACCCGCAGTTGTTCACCTCCGGCACCACTTATGACGCCAGTTCGGTACCTATCTATAACCGTCTGGTCGAATTCAAGATCGGCACCACCGAATTGCAGCCGGGCCTGGCGGAGAAATGGGACGTCAGCGAAGATGGCAAAGTCTATACCTTCCACCTGCGCAAGGGCGTGAAGTGGCAAAACACCAAAGACTTCAAACCTACCCGTGATTTCAACGCCGACGACGTGGTCTACTCCTTCGAACGACAGCTGGATCCGAAGCACCCCTACCACAAGGTGTCCGGCGGCAGCTATGAGTACTTCCAGGGCATGGGCATGCAGGATCTGATCGCCAAGATCGAAAAAGTGGACGACAACACCGTTCGCTTCACCCTGACCCGTCCAGAAGCGCCGTTCCTGGCCGACCTGGGTATGGACTTCGCCTCGATCCTGTCTGCGGAATATGCCGACAACATGATGAAGGCCGGCACGCCGGAAAAAGTGGACCTGAATCCGGTCGGTACCGGCCCGTTCCAGCTGTTGCAATACCAGAAAGACTCCAAAATTCTCTACAAGGCGTTTGACGGTTTCTGGGGCACCAAGCCGCAAATCGATCGTCTGGTGTTCTCCATCACCCCAGATGCCTCTGTGCGTTATGCCAAACTGCAAAAGAACGAGTGTCAGGTCATGCCGTACCCGAACCCGGCTGACATCGCGCGTATGAAGCAGGACAAAAACATCAATCTGATGGAACAACCGGGGCTGAACGTCGGCTATGTGTCGTTCAACGTCGAGAAAAAACCGCTGGATAACGTGAAGGTGCGTCAGGCGCTGACCATGGCGGTAAACAAGCAGGCGATCATTGAAGCGGTGTACCAGGGGGCGGGCCAGGCGGCCAAAAATCTGATCCCACCAACCATGTGGGGCTATAACGATGCGGTGCAAGACTACGCGTACGATCCAGCCAAAGCCAAGGAACTGCTGAAGGAAGCGGGCCTGCCGGACGGTTTCTCCATCGACCTGTGGGCGATGCCGGTACAGCGTCCGTACAACCCGAATGCCCGCCGCATGGCCGAGATGATTCAGTCGGACTGGGCGAAGATCGGCGTGAAAGCCAAAATTGTTTCCTATGAGTGGGGTGAATACCTCAAGCGCGCCAAAGACGGTGAGCACCAGACGGTGATGATGGGCTGGACCGGCGATAACGGGGATCCGGACAACTTCTTCGCTACGCTGTTCAGCTGTGCGGCGGCCAAAGACGGCTCCAACTACTCTCGCTGGTGCGACAAGTCGTTTGAAGCGCTGATCCAGCCGGCACGCGCCGAATCCGACCACAACAAACGTATCGAGCTGTACAAGCAGGCGCAGGTGGTGATGCACGATCAGGCGCCAGCGCTGATTGTCGCCCACTCGACCGTTTATGAGCCTGTGCGTAAAGAAGTTAAAGGTTACGTTGTGGATCCGCTGGGTAAACATCACTTTGAGAACGTTTCAGTCGATTGATCATCGACCCGCTAGCCGGGCCGACATCGACGCCGGGGTTTGTGCCCCGGCGGAAACATCAGAAGTATGTGAGCTTTAATAAGCCTGGCGGCCCACGAGCCGCCGGGCAACTATACAGAGAGTTCGGGATATGTTGCAGTTCATACTCCGGCGTTTGGGGTTAGTTATCCCAACGTTTATCGGCATTACCTTGCTGACTTTTGCATTCGTCCATATGATCCCCGGCGACCCGGTGACCATCATGGCCGGGGAACGCGGGATATCCGCAGAGCGCCATGCGCAGATCATGGCCGAGATGGGGCTGGACAAGCCGCTCTATCAACAATACTTCACTTACGTCACCAACGTGCTGCATGGCGATCTGGGGACGTCACTCAAGAGCCGTATTTCCGTTTGGGACGAGTTCGTACCGCGCTTCAAGGCGACGCTGGAGCTGGGCATCTGCGCGATGATTTTCGCGGTGATTGTCGGCATACCGGTCGGCGTGCTGGCGGCGGTGCGTCGGGGTTCTATCTTCGATCACACGGCGGTGGGCATCTCACTGACTGGCTATTCGATGCCGATTTTCTGGTGGGGCATGATGCTGATCATGCTGGTGTCGGTGCAGCTCAACCTGACGCCGGTGTCGGGGCGCATCAGCGACACGGTGTTTCTTGATGACACCTTGCCGCTGACCGGCTTTATGCTGATCGACACCCTGTTCTGGGGTGAACCGGGCGACTTCCTTGACGCGGTGATGCACATGATTCTGCCAGCTATCGTGCTGGGTACCATCCCGCTGGCGGTGATCGTGCGTATGACCCGTTCCTCGATGCTGGAAGTGCTGGGCGAGGATTACATCCGTACCGCGCGCGCCAAGGGCGTGAGCCGCATGCGGGTGATTGTGGTGCATGCGCTGCGTAATGCGCTGCTGCCGGTGGTGACGGTGATCGGCCTGCAGGTCGGTACCATGCTGGCGGGGGCGATCCTGACCGAAACCATCTTCTCCTGGCCGGGGCTGGGGCGTTGGCTGATGGATGCGCTGCAACGCCGCGACTATCCGGTAGTGCAAGGGGGCGTGCTGTTGGTCGCCTGTATGATCATTCTGGTTAACCTGCTGGTAGACGTGCTCTACGGCGTGGTCAACCCACGTATTCGTCACAAGAAATAAGGGGCGCCGCGATGACTCAAGTGACCGAGCCGGTGGTAACCGGCGCGCCGAAGCCAATGACTCCCTTGCAGGAGTTTTGGCACTATTTCAAGCGCAATAAAGGGGCCGTTGTCGGCCTGGTATACATCATTCTGATGTTCGTCATCGCCATCGGCGCGGGCTTCCTGGCGCCGCATGCCCCGGCGGAGCAGTTCCGCGACGCATTGCTCAAACCGCCGGTCTGGCAGGACGGCGGCAGTTGGCAATACATTCTCGGCACCGACGACGTGGGGCGCGACGTGCTGTCGCGTCTGATGTACGGCGCCCGGCTGTCGCTGCTGGTCGGCTGTCTGGTGGTGGTGCTGTCGCTGATCATGGGGGTGATTTTCGGCCTGCTGGCCGGCTACTTCGGCGGCGTGGTGGATGCGATTATCATGCGCGTCGTCGACATCATGCTGGCGTTGCCAAGCCTGCTGTTGGCGCTGGTGCTGGTGGCGGTATTTGGTCCGTCGATAGTCAATGCCTCACTGGCGCTGACCTTCGTTGCCCTGCCGCACTATGTGCGCCTGACGCGCGCGGCGGTGCTGGTGGAAGTCAACCGTGACTATGTTACCGCTTCCCGCGTGGCGGGGGCCGGCGCGCTGCGCCAGATGTTCGTCAATATTTTGCCGAACTGTCTGGCTCCGCTGATCGTGCAGGCTTCTCTGGGTTTTTCCAACGCAATTCTCGATATGGCCGCTCTCGGCTTCCTCGGCATGGGTGCTCAGCCGCCAACGCCAGAATGGGGCACTATGCTCTCCGACGTGCTGCAGTTCGCGCAAAGCGCCTGGTGGGTCGTGACCTTCCCCGGCGTGGCGATTCTGCTGACGGTACTGGCGTTTAACCTGATGGGGGATGGCCTGCGTGATGCCCTCGACCCCAAACTCAAGCAGTAACCGAGGACCCGAACATGGCGTTATTGAATGTAGACAAGCTTTCGGTGCACTTCGGTGACGAAGGCACGCCGTTTCGCGCGGTAGACCGAATCAGTTACAGCGTGGAACAGGGGCAGGTAGTCGGCATCGTCGGCGAATCCGGCTCCGGAAAATCGGTCAGTTCGCTGGCCATCATGGGCTTGATCGACTATCCCGGCAAAGTGATGGCCGACAAGCTGGAATTCAATGGGCAGGACCTGCGCAAGATCTCCGAAAAAGAGCGCCGCCAACTGGTGGGCTCCGAAGTGGCGATGATTTTCCAGGATCCGATGACCAGCCTGAACCCGTGCTACACCGTCGGCTTCCAAATTATGGAGGCGCTGAAGGTGCATCAGGGCGGCAACCGCCGTACCCGTCGCCAACGCGCCATCGACTTGCTGAATCAGGTAGGTATTCCCGATCCGGCTTCGCGGTTGGACGTGTATCCGCACCAGCTTTCCGGCGGTATGAGCCAGCGCGTGATGATCGCCATGGCGATCGCCTGTCGGCCAAAACTGCTGATCGCCGATGAGCCGACCACCGCGCTCGACGTGACCATTCAGGCGCAGATCATCGAGCTGCTGCTTGAGCTGCAACAGCGTGAAAATATGGCGCTGCTGCTGATCACCCACGATCTGGCACTGGTGGCCGAGGCGGCGCATCACATCATCGTGATGTACGCCGGGCAGGTGGTGGAATCCGGCAAGGCGGCTGAAATCTTCCGTGCGCCACGCCATCCGTACACTCAGGCGCTGTTGCGTGCGCTGCCGGAGTTCGCGGCCGACAAGGCACGTCTGGCGTCGTTGCCGGGCGTGGTGCCGGGAAAATATGACCGGCCAAGCGGCTGTTTGCTCAATCCGCGTTGCCCGTATGCCAGCGAACGTTGTCGCCAGGAGGAGCCGGAACTGCGCAGCATTCCCGGACGTCAGGTTAAATGTCACACACCGCTGGATGATGCGGGGAGGCCGACCGTATGAGCCAGAATCAACCCTTGTTGCAGGCCATTGACCTGAAAAAACACTACCCGGTCAAGAAGGGGCTGTTCGCGCCGGAACGGCTGGTAAAAGCGCTGGATGGCGTTTCGTTTACGCTCGAACGCGGCAAAACGCTGGCGGTGGTGGGGGAGTCCGGCTGCGGGAAATCAACCCTGGGCCGACTGCTGACCATGATCGAAGTGCCGACCGGCGGCGAACTGTATTACCAAGGCCAGGATTTGCTGAAACCGGACGTGACTGCAGAAAAACTGCGCCGCCAGAAGATCCAGATCGTGTTCCAGAATCCTTACGGATCGCTCAACCCACGCAAGAAGGTTGGACAGATCCTCGAGGAGCCGTTGTTGATCAACACCACCTTGAGCAGCGCGGAACGGCGCGAAAAAGCCCTGGCGATGATGGCCAAGGTCGGCCTGAAGACCGAGCATTACGATCGCTATCCGCACATGTTTTCCGGCGGTCAGCGGCAGCGTATCGCCATCGCGCGTGGGCTGATGCTCAACCCCGACGTGGTGATTGCTGACGAGCCGGTGTCGGCGCTGGACGTATCGGTGCGCGCGCAGGTGTTGAACCTGATGATGGATCTACAGCAGGAACTTGGCCTGTCATACGTGTTCATTTCGCACGATCTGTCGGTGGTGGAACACATTGCCGATGAAGTGATGGTGATGTACCTCGGCCGTTGCGTGGAGAAGGGCAGCAAAGATGCCATCTTCAACAACCCGCGTCATCCGTATACCCAGGCGCTGTTGTCCGCGACGCCGCGCCTGAACCCGGATATGCGGCGCGAGCGCATCAAGCTGACCGGCGAACTGCCAAGCCCGATGAACCCGCCGCCGGGCTGTGCGTTCAACGCCCGTTGCCGTCGTGCGTTCGGCACCTGTAGCCAGTTGCAGCCACAGCTGCGGCAGTACGGCGATCAAATGGTGGCCTGCTTTGCCGTCGATCAGGATGAACAGGAGCAGCAAAGCGCCTGACGTTTTGACTGATGGTGGTGGTAGCGTGATGCCGCTCGGTTAAGGCCGAGCGGCATTTTTTATCGGTATGATCCGGCGTCAGGCGATGGGAACCGCCCATGGTGAGGGTTGGCCGACCGGTGGACATCGTCGTGTCGCGGGGCCCCATCGGCAAGCAGTGCAAGAAAATGAAGATCAAAGATGCAATGCGATGCGTTTGCCGTCCGGTAACGTTACGTCGAGAGACAGCTCTCCGCCAAGCGCTTTGACATAACGTTTCAATGTCGACAGTTTCGGGTCGTTGTCCACTTTTTCCATCTTCGCGACGGCGGGCTGTTTAATCCCCATGGCGTCAGCCAGTTGTTTCTGCGATATATTCAATTCTTCGCGTATTTTCGCCAAGGCAATTTCTTGACGAATCTCATCGGCCCGGGCCGCGATTCTCTCACGACTTTCAGCGGAGCGTTGCGCTAACAGGTGTTCCAAGGTTGCCATTATTCATTCTCCAGAGTTTGCAGATGGGCGGCATACTCGGCATCGGCCGTTTTTATCAACTGCTGATAGAAGCGTCGCCCCATGCCTTTTTTGTCAGCGGCACATAAAACGATCGCCTGCCTGTGGGGATCAAAAGCAAAACATGCACGTATGGGATGGCCTGCCGTCTGTACCCGCAGTTCCTTCATATTCCCGTAGGCGGAGCCCTTCAGCGTATCAACCTGAGGACGTCCGAGATTGGGGCCATCCTGCTGTAGTAGGGTCAACACGGCTAACATTTCTTCCTGCACGCGATCCGTTTGTCGGTAAAACCATTGATCAAACCGCGGCCGGGTAACGATTGTCCACATCCTTGTCTCTTATCGTCCATGGGTAATCGGTTAATAATATAACCTGTAGGTTATGGCATCAACATCAGTATCTCGGCGTTGTTCATACCCGGCGCCGCTGTGCAGTAAGGCACGCTCAATAGGTGTTGCGCTTCTGCCGGCGGTCGGCGGGGCGCTAACTGGCTGGACTGGCTAAGGGGAATGGATTAATAGATTCCCCCTCATGATGGCAGGCCTGCTCCGGGGCAGGAACGGCTGATGGCAGCGTTACGCAGTGATTGGGACAAGTACGGGCGACGCTGTGGCCGCCCGTGGTGAGGGATTATTGCGGGTAAGGTACCCAGTCACCGCCGTTCAGCCTGATATACGACTTGCCTTGATACTGCATCACGATGGCGTTGTCGTTTTCCGAAATAACCGCGGTTTGCGGCAGGCTCTGGGTCAGCGTTTGCCAATCGACGCTCGAAGCGGTAAACGCTTTGCCGTCCACCAGGCGAGATACCAGCTCCGAAATGGCCAGGTAGCTGCTTGGCGTCTTGATCTGCAGTGGACTGCCCTGGTGCGGCGCCGTCATGCCCACCAGCTTGATGCCGACCGGAATGTGGGTGATGCTCGGACTTGGGATATCGCGCAGGCCGGACATCTGCATTTTGTCACCTACCAGCGCCGCGCCGTGTTCCGGCACGATCACCACCATCACTTTGCGTCCGGATTTCTCCAGTTCGTCGAGGAAGGTATTCAGCTGATCGAACAGTTTTTGCGCCCGTGGCGCGTATTCGGCAGTTTTCTTCGAGCCGACAAAGCGGTTGCCGTCATGCAGCGGGATGATGTTGAAGAAGGTGGCACTGCGGCTGTCGCCGGCCTTGGTCTGCTGATCCAGCCAGCGGTTGAGCAGTTCCAGATCGTTGAAAATCGGCTCGCCGTCAAACGATGCCAGTTCATTGCTGACGCCGGCTTGCGACATCAGCGGTGCCTGCATGCCACCCTGTTCGCGCAGTTCTTTCAGATAATTGCCGAACACCCCGGAGTGGTCCATCATCAGCTGTTGTTTAAACCCGAGTTTTGAAAGATTCTCAAACAGATAGCATTGCTGATTCACCGGTTGGTACAGATCGCGATGCGACGGTTGGCCGCAGCTGGCGCGCAGCAGGCGTATTGAGGCCGGGCCGCTGTAGGCGGTGGCCGAATTGAAGTTGTCGAACATGATGTCCATCTTCGCCCACAGCGGATGGTTTTCCAGCTTGGAGGCTTCGATATCCGACCAGGCCAGCGAACAGATGTTGATCACCAGCAGATCGAACGGCTGGGCGTCGGCCGGCAGCGTGGCTGGGAAAGCGGTGGTGCGGCCTTTTTCACCATCGTAAAACTGATTCAGATAGGCGGTCAGGTTGGCGCTGGTCGGCGGGCCGCTGGCGGCAGGCAGGTTGCTGCCGGCTTCGGCGGTCGGTGCCGGTGCGGTGGCCGGATCGGGCGTGGCGGCGGTGGTGGTGGTCGGCAACAGCGAAATCGCCGGGCCGCCGATGGCCAGCAGGTTCAACCACACCATGGCCGCGACGGTAAATACCGTGACCCGCAGCCACTGTGCCAGGAACAGATAGGCCACCAGCATCACGAAGGCGGCACCGACCATCTGCCAGTTGATAAAGCGGTTCACCAGTTCAAGCAGATAGTCGGCGCTAAAGCCGGTTAACTGCGACCCCTGGCTGAGTATGCTGCTGATCCCCGGCAGCCAGGTATCATGATAAAACAGCCCCAGACCGATGGGGATTGCCAGCCAGTGCCGCCAGCGATGCAGGCGCATGGCCGGAATCGGCATCAGCAAAAAGGCCATAAACACCAGATTGGCCAGCGGATGGAAATTCAGATAGCCGAACCACAGCAGGCCGAATTTGGCCAAAAAGTAATAGTTCCAGCCACCGAGGCCACGCCAGTAGCGCCACAGAGCATTGTCGTTTTGCGTGTTGTTTTTATCGTTCATGATTGTTTTTTGCGCTTAATCTGGAAAGAGGAGCCGTCGCGCACCCACAGGCCGGCCGATTTCAAATAACGCGGTGAGAACAGTCGATTTTGCCAGCGTTGCCGCCAGTGCGGGTAGCGGCGATGTAGCGCGTAGCCCAGCGGAATGAAAAATAGCGCGCACAGCATTACCAACTGCACGATATCGGTCAGATTCAGCATGTCGGATCCTCCTGGCTGCCGTCAATCAGGTTACATGCCACCGGCTGGCGGCGCATCGCCGGGCTTTCAACGGCGGCAGCGGCGGTCGGCTTGGCGACCAGCGGCGTTTCCTGCCGTGCGGCTACGGCGCTGCCGTGAGCCAGGCGTTTGATTTCCGCCACGATATCAACGTCCATATGCCAAACCAGCTGGTTGCTGAAGGCTTCGCTCACCGGCAGACGACAAATATGCATCATTGCGGTATCCAGATCGTTGATGCGGCAGGTGGAAAGGAACAGGAACAGCCGCCCTTGTGCCACGGTCATCACGTCGCCGAAGCGCCGCATATGGCACAGCGTCATGGCCTGTTCGGCGCGCAGGCCCGGCGCTGGCCGCAGTGCCACCATCACGCCCTTGCCGTCTTCCGGCAGCAGCGTGTTGCCCATCAATGACAATACCGCCTGGCTGAAATCATCGGGCGGCAGATAGCCCTTTAACTGCAACGGCCGCAGACCGGCCAGCAAGGCGTCGATATCCGCCGGCACGTGGCGCGAATAGCGCTGGCCCTGAATGCCTTCCAGCATGGTCAGAAAACGCGACAGCGGCGCCACGTGCGGCACGATCAGATTGGCGCCGCAGGCCAGCAGCAGGCGCTCATCGCTGTAACGCAGGCTGGCGTTCATTTCGCGCACCACGATTTTCAGTCCGTTACCGCGGCTGCGGCGCAGGTTGTGGATCTGATGCGCCAGCGCGTCGATCTGATCGCTCTGGTATAACGAAAATATCAGCGTCGCCGACAGGGTCAGCATGCCGTGTTGCGCCAGCAATGCGTTGCTTTCCAGCAATTGCCAGTGGGTAGACAACGGCGGCGCACCTTCCAGAATGCTGTGCTCCGCCAGATAGAGGTGATCGTCATTGTGCGCGACGCTCGGCGACGGCTTACGGTTTTCATCTTCACCTTGCCAACCGTGCTCTGCGGGGTACAGCGTGATCAACTGATTGGCGTTGATGCCATTGGCGGTGCTCCACCAGTTAACCAGGTATTGCGCGCTGTCCTGCTGCCATTGCAGGTTGGCCAAACCGTCCAGCAACCGATGCTGGTTGCCGAGCTGGCCGCGCAATTTATTCACGCCGCTGCCGTGGCTGAGGATAACCAGGGTACACCCCTGGCGGCGTAGCCAACGGCCAAGGCTGGCTATCCAGTTGTGGATCTCCTCGCGGGTGAAGGTCTGCCACAGGCTGGCATGCGCCAGCAGGATCAACAACCGATTGTGCGGTTTCAACGTGCGCATCAGGTCGTCACTGAAATGCAGTAGCGCCGCCTTTTGCTCCGGCAGCGTATACAGCGGCAGTTTGTTTAATTTGGCAGAGGTCAGAGAATTCAATACTTTATCCGGCTTTTCGCCGCTGCAAATCAGCGCCGCCCGAGCGGATTCCGGCTGTGCGGAAATTATTTGCCGACACAGGAGCTGAGCGTCTGTGTGGCGATCGATATTAACCCAATAAAATCCCGGGGATTGCATGACAGAAAGTTCTTCCCAAATCTGTCGAATTCCTAATGAGAAAGCATGCGCCATAGGTGTTTTCTACTTTCGTTGAGAAGGCCGCGGGTCAATATCTGGAAACTAGAATTAACGAATAAACGATTGTAACATTGCATCCAATAATAACAAACAACCGGCATTGTGTAATAATATCCGTTAAGATTCATCTTATTGGCTATTTTTTTACATACTATTGCTATAGTTATATAACACTAGCCTATTTTCGAGGCGGCAGGATGAATAATCAACCAACGCGCTTAAATGCGGTTTTGGCCTCGCAGGCGCTGGACGATCTGGAAACGTTGCGTCATGTTTTCGCACTACCGCAATTACATTATATTGATATTTCCCGCCAGGAACGTTTGGCGCAAATGATGGCGCGTTGGCCGTTACTGGAAGAATTATCCCAGAAATCAGGGAGTCACTAATATATGCCGGTGATTGCGCTGCAAGGGATTCGAGGCGGAATTGGCGCGACGTCGATAACGGCGGCGCTGGCCTGGGCATTACAGCAATTAGGTGAAGCAACGCTGGCCATTGATGCGTCGCCGGATAATTTATTACGTCTGCATTTCAATACGCCCTTTGCATTGGCGCGAGGCTGGGCACGGGCAGAGCTGGACGGCACCGACTGGCGTCAGGGGGCGATGCGTTACTGCGAAAAGCTCGACTTTTTGCCCTTTGGCCAGTTAGACGCCACGGAACGTCAACAACAGAGCCAAAACCTCGCCATACCCTGGGCGCAGCGGCTGGAACAATTGCAACACAGCGCACTGCATCGCTGGATCCTGCTGGACGTACCGGCGATTGACAATGCGCAGACGCGCCAGGCGCTGAGCGCCGCCGATCGGGTGTTTGTCCTGCTGACGCCCGACGCCAATTGCCACGCCCGTCTGCATCAGCAGGCGCTGCCGGCCAATGGCCATTTTCTGATTAACCATTACTCGTCTGTCAGCCAGCTGCAGCAGGATTTGCACCAGCTGTGGCTGCAAACGCTGAATGGCCTGCTGCCGATGGTCATTCACCGTGACGAGGCGCTGGCTGAAGCCATGGCGATGAAACAGCCGCTGGGTGAGTACCGCCCGGACAGCCTGGCCGCGGACGAAGTACTGACGCTGGCGAACTGGTGTCTGCTCCACCTGCAGGATGCCGGGCAATGAGTCGGGTCATGAGCCTGCTGCTGATGCCGCCGGCCCATGTGGCGGTGCAGCGCCGCTATCGCACTTATCGCCGCAACGGTTCCTCGGTGTTGACGGCGTTCTTTACCACGCTGCTGGTGGCCTGTGGCTGGGTATTTTTGCGCTTTGAGTCGCCGGCCTGGCAGCGTATCCGCGCTGGCCGCAGTTACTGGTTCCCGCATATTTCCCCGCTGCGCCCGCGGTTGGCGGACGGCCTGCGCTATCTGGTGCAGGCGCTGTGGCTGCTGATGTTTCGCACCGGCCGCGTGCCGCGTGGCCGTTACGCCTTTGCCGGCTGGCGCAAGCTGCAGCTGCGCTACGTTAATTGGTTGCAGCGGCTACCGCATCGGCTGCAAGACGCCGACGTCGAGCAGCGTACCGTCACGCGTTTGGGCGGTATGAACCGCACCCTGCGCCGCGTGCTGTTTATTGGCAGCGGCATTGTGGCGGCGATCCTGGCGCTGTTATGCATTTCGCAACCGTTTGATCTGCCAGCGCAGTTTGTGTTTGTGCTGCTGCTGTGGGGCATTGCGATGGTGGTGCGCCGGGTGCCGGGTCGCCTGCCGGCGCTGATGTTGATCGTACTGTCGCTCACCGTCTCCTGTCGCTATCTGTGGTGGCGTTACACCGCGACCCTCAACTGGGACGACCCGCTCAGCCTGGTGTGCGGTCTGCTGCTGCTGGTGGCGGAAACCTATGCCTGGGTGGTGCTGGTGCTGGGCTATTTCCAGACCGTGTGGCCACTCAACCGCCAACCGGTGCCGTTGCCAGAAAACAGCGACAGCTGGCCCACCATCGATCTGATGGTGCCGACCTATAATGAAGATCTGGGCGTGGTGAAGCCGACCATTTATGCCGCACTGGGCGTCGACTGGCCGCAGGACAAGATTAATATCTATATTCTAGACGACGGCAACCGCCCCGAGTTTCGCGCTTTTGCCGACGAGGTAGGGGTGAAGTACATTGCGCGGCCGACCCACGAGCATGCCAAGGCCGGCAACATCAATAACGCGCTGAAGCAGGCCAGCGGCGAGTTTGTGGCGATATTCGACTGCGATCACGTGCCGACGCGTTCATTCTTGCAGCTCACCATGGGGTGGTTTTTTAAAGATAACAAGCTGGCGATGCTGCAAACGCCGCACCACTTTTTCTCGCCGGATCCGTTTGAACGCAACCTGGGGCGCTTCCGCCAGACCCCCAACGAAGGCACGCTGTTCTACGGGCTGGTGCAGGACGGCAACGACATGTGGGATGCCACCTTTTTCTGCGGTTCCTGCGCCATTCTGCGGCGCAGTGCGCTGGACGAAATCGGCGGCATCGCGGTGGAAACCGTGACCGAAGATGCCCACACCTCGCTGCGGCTGCACCGCCTTGGCTATACCTCGGCGTATATTCGCATTCCACAGGCGGCCGGATTGGCTACCGAAAGCCTGTCGGCGCATATCGGCCAGCGTATCCGCTGGGCGCGCGGCATGGTGCAGATTTTCCGGCTGGATAACCCGCTGTTTGGTAAAGGGCTGAAACTGGCGCAGCGGCTGTGTTATGCCAACGCCATGCTGCACTTTTTATCGGGCATTCCGCGGCTGATCTTCCTGACCGCGCCGCTGGCGTTTCTGCTGCTGCACGCATACATCATTTTCGCCCCGGCGTTGGCTATCGCGCTGTACGTTCTGCCGCACATGATCCACTCCAGCCTGACCAACTCGCGTATCCAGGGCAAATACCGCCATTCGTTCTGGAGTGAAATCTACGAAACGGTGCTGGCCTGGTATATCGCCCGGCCGACCACCGTGGCGCTGTTCAACCCGCACAAGGGCAAGTTCAACGTCACCGCCAAAGGCGGGCTGGTGGAGGAAGAACACGTCGACTGGGTGATTACCCGGCCGTACATGGTGCTGGTGCTGCTCAATCTGGCGGGCCTGTGCTTTGGCGTCTGGCGCATCATGCATGGCCCGACCGATGAAATCATGACGGTGATCGTCAGCCTGGTGTGGGTGCTGTACAACATGACCATCCTGGGCGGCGCGGTGGCGGTGGCGGTGGAAGCCAAGCAGGTACGCCAGTCGCACCGGGTCGAAATCGCCTTGCCAGCGGCGCTGGCACGCGCCGATGGGCATCTGTTCCCCTGCACGCTGCGCGATTATTCCGACGGCGGGGTCGGGGTTGAAATGCGCGTGGCGGATCAATGGCAAGAAGGCGATCGGGTGGCGCTGTTACTGAAGCGTGGTCAGCAGGAATACAGCTTCCCGTGCCAGGTGACCCGCGCCTTCGGCGCCAAGGTCGGCTTGCGAATGGTCGATATGACGACGCGACAACACATTGATTTTATACAGTGCACCTTTGCTCGTGCCGATACCTGGGCGCTATGGCAGGACGGTTTCCCAGAAGATAAGCCGATCGAAAGCCTGCGTGACGTGCTGGCACTGGGCTTTCGCGGTTATCTTCGCATGGTGGATTACGCGCCGCCGCTGGTGCGCAGCATATTGGTCGGGTTTACCACATTGATTGCCTGGGTGCTGTCTTTCATTCCGCATAGCGTGGGGCGGAACCCGGCATTAAGCCCAAAAGAGACCGTGGTGTAGGCCGTGTTTCCACTGCCGCTCACCGTAGGGTGAACTGGCACTAACTTTGATGATGATACGATGACAAGAAAATTAACCTGGTTTACCGCGTTGGCCTTAGGCATCAGTACGTTGTCCCAGGCTGAATCCCCCCCGGCACCCACCACCGCCGTGCCGTCGGCGAGCGCCGATGCGCCATTGACCGTGCCGGTGAACCCTGCTGCACCGCAGGATCCAGATGCGCCGGTGCGCGATGTGCAGCTGTCGTTTGCGCAGATCGCGCCGCCGCCGGGCACCTTCACCCTGCGCGGCACGCGCCCGGACGGCCAGATTGAATTCGGCGTACGCAGTGACGAAGTGGTATCGCAGGCGACGCTCGATCTGTCTTTTACGCCGTCACCGTCATTGATCCCGGTAGAGTCACATCTCAAAGTGTATCTCAATGATGAACTGATGGGCGTCACCACTATCGCCAAAGAGCAGTTGGGCAAGCCCAATCATATCGAGATGGCGATCGATCCGCGCTATATCACCGATTTTAACCGCCTTAAGCTGGTGTTCGTCGGCCATTATCAAAACATTTGCGAAAACCCGGCCAGCAGCACGCTGTGGCTGGAGATCGGTAAATCCAGCGCGCTGAAGCTGCGTTATCAGACGCTGCCGCTGAAGAACGAACTGTCGCACTTCCCGGAACCGTTTTTCGACAACCGTGATAACCGTCCGCTGACGCTGCCGATGGTGTTTGCCGGCCAGCCGGACATCACCCAACAGCGTGCGGCGGGCATTCTGGCGTCGTGGTTCGGCAGCAAGGCCCAGTGGCGCGGCCAGTCATTCCCGGCAATGTTTGATACGTTGCCAGACCGGCACGCGGTGGTGTTCGCCACCAACCAACAGCGTCCGGCTTTCCTGCGCGACTACCCGGCGGTCAACGGCCCGACGGTGGAAATGATCGGCCACCCCGATAATCCCTACGTCAAACTGTTGCTGATTCAAGGGCGCGACGACAACGATCTGGTGACCGCGGTGAAAGGCATCGCGCAGGGCAATATCCTGTTCCGTGGCCAGAACGTCACGGTGGACAAGGTCGAGCAACTGGCACCGCGCCAGCCTTACGATGCGCCGAACTGGGTACGTACCGACCGGCCGATGACCTTCACCGAGCTGCAGCAGTACGCCGAACAGCTGCAAACCAGCGGTATCGAGCCCAGTCCGATTTCGCTGACCATGAACCTGCCGCCGGATCTGTTCCTGATCCGTAGCACCGGTATCGATATGCGGCTGAAATACCGTTATACGCCGCCGCGCATCCAGGATGGCTCGCGCCTTAACGTCAATTTGAACAATCAGTTCATTCAGGCCTATTCGCTGGTGCCGGAACATGAACAGGGCGCGCAGCTGTTGCGTCTGCCGTTGACCCAGGGGCTGATCGATTCCGACCGAAACGTCACCATTCCGGCGTTGCGCCTCGGTGCGGTCAATCAGCTGCGCTTTGACTTTGATTACACCACGCTGCTGGCCAGCGGGGCGGAAGGGCGCTGTGAAACCTATTCCTTCACGCAAAACCATGCGGTGATCGACGGCAGTTCAACCATCGATTTCTCTGGCTATCGTCACTTTATGGCGATGCCGGATCTGCGTGCGTTTGCCAATGCGGCCTTCCCGTTCAGCCGGCTGGCAGACCTGTCGCAAACGCTGGTGCTGGTCAACAAACAGCCGCAGCCGGCGCAGGTCAGCGCCTTGCTCGACGCGTTGGGCAATATTGGCGCGCAGACCGGCTATCCGGCGCTGGCGGTCAGCCTGAGCGATGACTGGGCGCAGGCCAAAGAGAAAGACGCCGACATTCTGATGATTGGCACCATTCCCCCTGAGCTGCGTGACGATAAAAAGGTCAGCCTGCTGGTCGACGCCACCGAAAGCTGGGTGAAACAGCCGCGACGCCAGCCGCCGCTGCCGAGCATGGAGGTGATGGCCGACGACAGCAAGCCGGACAGCAGAACCGCCATCGGTTCCGAGGGGGCGATGGCAGCGATCGTCGGGGTTCAGTCTCCGTTCAACGATCAGCGCAGCATAGTGGCGCTGCTGGCCGACAGCCCGCGCGGTTATCAATTGCTGGGCAACGCCCTGCTCGACAGCGGCAAGCGTGCCGCGATGTTTGGCTCGGTGTCGGTTATCCGTGAATCAGGGGTTAACAGCCTGCGCGTCGGTGATATTTATTACGTCGGCCACCTGCCGTGGTGGGAGCGGGTCTGGCATGCACTGTCGACGCATCCGGTGCTGCTGGCGGTGCTGGCGGTCATCGTGGTGGTGATTCTGGCGCTGATGCTGTGGCGTGGCCTGAAGGCCTTCAGCCGCCGTCGCCTGTCACCGGAAGATCGGGATTAACGCCATGCGCCTGAGGGTAAGATGGACCTTGGCCCTGCTGCTGCTGTGCGCGTTCAGCGCCACGGCGGCCTGCCCGTGGCCGGCATGGCAGCAGTACCGGCAGTTTTACATCAGCGAGGGGGGGCGGGTGATCGACCCCAGCAGCCCGAACCGTATTACCACCTCGGAGGGGCAAAGCTACGGGCTGTTTTTCGCGTTGGTTGCCAACGATCGGCCGACCTTCGATCGGCTGCTGAACTGGACCGAAAACAATCTGGCGAAGGGCGATCTCGGCGCCCACCTTCCCGCCTGGCTATGGGGGGAGGATGATAAGCAGCGCTGGCTGGTGCTGGATGACAATTCCGCCTCTGACGCCGATCTGTGGATCGCCTACAGTCTGCTGGAAGCGGGCCGGTTATGGCAAAGCCGGCGTTACCTCACGTTGGGCACCCTGCTATTGCAACGCATCGCGCGTGAAGAAGTGGCGGATATTCCCGGCCTGGGGCCAATGCTGTTGCCGGGTAAAATGGGCTTTGTCGACGACCCTCGCTGGCGGCTCAATCCGAGCTATCTGCCACCGCAACTGCTGGCGCGCTTTGCCTCGCTGAACGGACCATGGCAGGCGATGCAGCAGGTTAATCAGCGTATGTTGCTGGAAACTGCGCCGCACGGTTTTTCCCCCGACTGGGTGGTGTGGCAGCGTGACAAGGGTTGGCAAGCGGACGGCGCGAAACCGAACATCGGCAGCTACGACGCCATCCGCGTCTATCTGTGGGCCGGCATGCTGGCGAGCGGCGATCCGCTCCGTACCGCGTTGCGGGAGCGTTTTTTGCCGATGACGCAGCTGACCGCACGGCAGGGCGTGCCGCCGGAAAAAACCGATACCGCCGCCGGAACCACCCGTGGTGACGGTCCGGTGGGGTTTGCCGCCGCGCTATTGCCGCTGCTGGCCGATCAACCCGATGCGTTGGCGCGGCAACGCCAGCGTGTCAACGACAACCCGCCAGGCGACGACGCCTATTTCAGCGCTTCGCTGACGTTGTTCGGCCAGGGATGGGATCAGCAACGTTATCGTTTTACTCGTCAGGGTGAACTTCAACCCGCCTGGGGCAGCCAATGCACAACTTCAGAATAAACTGGCTGAGCCTGTTGTCGCTTGGCCTGTTGCTGGCGCCCGCGGCGCAGGGTGCAGAAACCGTGTCGCCGGAACAGTGGCTGCTGGAGCAGGTGCGCGTCGGCGAAGCCAGCCATAAAGAAGAGTTGGTGAACCAATCGTTATATCGTCTGGAACTGATGGACCCCAATAACCCGGAAGTGATTTCGGCGCGCATGCGCTTGGCATTACGTCAGGGGAATCAGGCGCTGGCGCAGCAGCAACTGGACAAGCTGAAGGGCATTGCGCCGCAATCCGCCGCCTATCGGCAGGCAGAAATGAGCCTGTTGCTGACGCAGCCGGAAACGCGGCAGCAATTGCAGCAGGCGCGGCTGATGGCGACCGCCGGGCGTTTGACCGAGGCCAAGACGGCCTATGATGCGCTGTTCCAGGGCGAACCGCCGACGCTCGATCTGGCGCTGGAGTATTGGCGGCTGGTGGCGCGTTTACCGGGCCAGGAACCTGCCGCCATCAAGAAATTACAGGCGCTGGATCAACGTTATCCCGGCAGCGCGTCGTTGCGCATGCTGCTGGCGCGTTTGCTGTTCAGCCAGAAACAGGACGCGCTGGCGTATGAGGAGCTGCAAAAGGCGGCGGCTGACCCGAGCGGGCGCAGCGATGCTGCCGATTTGTGGCTGGAAAAAATCAAGGACATGCCGGTCAGCGCAGCCAGCGTGGCGGCGCTCAATCGTTTTCTTGGCGTCTTTGTGACCGGCGATCAGGCAGTCGGCGCACGTGAAGAGCTGGCGCGCCAGCAAACGCTGTTGGCCGATCCGGTCTTCCAGGCGCGTGCTCGCGGGCTGGCGCAGGTGGATAGAGGCGGTAGCCGCGCGGCGATCCCCGAACTGCGCAAAGCGCTGGCGGCGGCGCCGGACGACCCGGAGGTGCTTGGCGCGCTGGGGCTGGCCTATGCCCGAGCCGGCAATCGGCCGCGGGCGCTGACGCTGTTCCGCCAGGCGCAGCAGGCGGATAAAAATGGCTACGGCGCCAGCAAATGGCAGAGTCTGATCAACACCAACCGCTATTGGCTGGCGATCGACGAGGGCGACAAGGCGCTGAAGGCCAATAATCTGTCGCTGGCGCAGCAGAAATATCAACAGGCGCGGCAAATCGATAATGCCGATGCCGACGCGCTGATTGGCCTGGGCGACGTTGCCGTAGCGCGGCACGACGACGCGGCGGCGGAGCGTTATTATCAACAGGCGCTGCGCCTCGATCGCGGCAGCGGTAGCGCAGTACGCGGCCTGACCAATATCTATCAGCGCCAGTCTCCGCAAAAGGCGCTGGCTTACCTCAACGGGCTGCCGCCAGCCCAGCGCAACAAGATGCGCGACACCCTCGACGGACTGCAACTCGACATGTTGAAACAGCAGGCGGAGGCGTTGGCGCAACGGCAGCAATGGCACCAGGCGGCGGAAATTTACCGACAGGCACGGTTGCGCGATCCCGACGACGTGTGGCTGACCTATCGTTATGCGCAGGTGCTGCGCCAGGCCGGTCAACCACAGCAGGCGGATGCGCTGTTCAACGCGCTGGTGCAAAAGCAGCGCCACGATCCGCAGCAGGTTTACGCCTATGCGTTGTACCTGTCTTCCAGCGATCGTGACTCGCAGGCGCTGGCGCATCTGGCTACCCTGCCGCGCGCGCAGTGGAATGACAACATGCGTGAACTGGCGCAGCGACTGCAACTGCAGGCCACGTTGGCGCAGGCCGAACGGCTGCGCGCTGGCGGTGACTCGGCGGCGGCGGTGACCTATCTGCAACGCCAGCCAGCGGATACGCGTATCGATCTGACGCTGGCGGACTGGGCGTTGGCCGACGGTGATTACGCCGGTGCGCTGGCGGACTATCAGCGGGTGCGGGGGCGTGAGCCAAATAATCCGGATGCACGCCTGGGCGAAATCGAAGCCTACGTGGCGCAGGGCAATATGTCGGCGGCGCGGCAGCGGTTGCAAACCGCAACGCCGCAGGATGCTGCTTCGATTAACAGTGAGCGACGGGTGGCCAATGCCTGGCAGGCGGTGGGCGAACCGGATAAGGCTGCCGATATTTTCCATCGCTTGAAAACGGCGGCGCAGCAGGAGCCGGCCGGGCAAGGCAAGGCGCTGGTCTATCGTGATGCGGCGCGTCTGGAACGCGATCGGTCACAGCCGGTACTGGCGCAGCAGGATTTTCAGCAGGCGATGGTCGCCAGTGGCATCACGCCAACGCTGCCAAAGGATAATGACCAATACACTCGCCTGACGCGCAATAACGCTGGCGACGATTGGTTAAAGCGCGGCATTCGCGCCGATGCGGCGGACCTGTACCGTCAGCAGGATGTTAACGTCACGCTGGACCATGACTATTGGGGATCCAGCGGGACCGGCGGCGTGTCGGACTACCAGGCGCACGACACCATGTTGCAGGTGGATATGCCGCTGTATGACGGGCGGGCGTTTTTCCGCACCGACACCGTGCGTCTGAATGCCGGTAAATTTTCCACCGACGGTGACGGCAAATATTACGAGACCTTTGGCAGCTGTAATACCCAGGGTTGTAGCGGCGACGAGCGGCAAAAAACCACCGGCACCAGCGTGGCGCTGGGCTGGAAGAACGATCGCTGGGAAACCGATATCGGCACCACCCCGATGGGGTTCGAGGTGGTTGACTGGGTCGGCGGCGTGGCCTACAGCGGCGATTGGCAACACATTGGCTGGACGCTTGGCGCATCGCGCCGGCCGATGTCCAGCTCGCTGCTGGCGTTTGGCGGTACCCGGGATCCGAACACCGGCATCACCTGGGGTGGGGTGCGCGCCACCGGCGTCAGCCTGAGTGCCAGCTACGATCGCGGTGAGGCGCATGGCGTGTGGGCCGATCTCAGTGCGCACCAGCTCAGCGGCAAGAACGTGGAAGACAACCAGCGCGAAAGACTGATGGCTGGCTATTACTACAAACTGATCAATGAAAATAATCGCCGCGCCACCGTCGGCCTGAACACCATGCTGTGGCACTATCAAAAGGATTTGAGCGGTTACTCGCTGGGCCAGGGGGGTTATTACAGCCCGCAGCAATACATGTCGCTGTCCATACCGGTCAACTACCGCCAGCGCACCGAGAACTGGTCGTTTGAGGTGGGCGGTTCGGTTTCGCTCTCGCATGCCAAAACCGACAGTCAGCGGCGTTATCCGCTGCAGGGGCTGGTCCCCGATAGCCTGCCGGACAAGTTGGCTATCGAAGACGGCGGGTCGTCTACCGGCGTCGGCTATACGCTGCGCGCCATCGTCGAACGCCGCCTGAGCGCCCACTGGACGCTGGGTGCCGGCATTGATATCCAGCAGGCGAAGGACTATACCCCGAGCCATGCTCTGATTTATGTCCGTTATTCGCTGGCGGGCTGGCAGGGCGATCTGGACTTGCCGCCGCAACCGCTGACGCCGTATGCCGATTTCAAATAGCGGGCCGGCCTGTTGCCAGGTGTTTTCAGAGTGTCGCCCGCAGGGTAGTTTTGCTACCCTAGGTTTATTCGGCTAGGAAAAGACTGAAACCCGCGCTTTTCTTACTTCTTCCATCGCTATGGCAAGGTAAAAACGCGAGGCAATCGCGTATACTCACACCGATTCGAACACGGGCGTGGCATTGTTTTCAGTACTGGTCATTTTTTCAGCCCGATTAACGGAGAGCAGGTTTGCGGGTCAGGCGTTCACTCACGATTAAGCAGATGGCGACGGTGTCCGGGGTGGCGCTGGTCACGATCTGCATTTTTATCGTCATTCAGTTATTCCACTTTGTGCAGCAGCGCAGGGATGACTACGCCCAGCAGTTGGAGAATATCGCCCATTCGGTACGCCAACCGTTGGCGGAAGCGGTGCTGCGCATGGATGTGCCGGAAACCAAACGGGTGCTGAATTCGCTGTTGCCGGTCGGCATTTTGACCCGTGCCGATATCGTGTTGCCGAACGAGTTTCAGGCGCTACACGCCAATTTCCCGCCGGAACGGCCGATACCGTCGCTGATTGCGCGCATTTTTGATTTGCCGGTGCAAATTTCCGTGCCGCTGTATTCGCTGGAACGGGTGCCCGCCAATCCGCAGCCGCTGGCCTATCTGGTATTACAGGCCGATTCGTTCCGCATGTATCAGTTCATTCTCAGTACGGTGTCGACCATGCTGTCCACCTATCTGCTGCTGGCGCTGATTTTGTCGATCGCCATCACCTGGTGCATGAACCGGCTGATGGTCTATCCGCTGCGCGCCATGGCCAGGGAGCTGGAAAACATCTCCGAGGAGGATGCGCCGTATCATCAATTGATGTTGCCGTCGCTGCACCAGGATGACGAGCTTGGCCTGCTGGCGCGCAACTATAACCGTAATCAGCAGCGGCTGGCCCGCGCCCATGCCGATATGAGCCGCCTCAGCACCCGCAACTCGATTACCGGGCTGCCCAATCAGGTGCTGTTGACGGCGTTGCTGGAGCAGCATATTGCCTCCAGCCTGCGACCGGAACGTTTCAATCTGCTGGTAATCGGCATTGAAACGCTGCATGAGGCCAGCGGCGTACTGACGCCGGCGCAACGTGAAACGCTGGTGCGCAAATTAACGGAAAAGCTGCACCAATGTCTCGACAAGGACAGCGTGCTGGCGCAGTTGACCAACGCCGAGTTTGCGGTGTTGGCCAAGGGCATTGAACGGCCGTTTCACGCCATGCAGCTGGCGCAGCGCATCATGGCGCAAATCAACGCGCCGCTGGATATCCAGAAGATGTCGCTGCGGCCGACCGCCAGCATTGGCATTGCGCATTATCTCGATCGCGGCGAAAGCGCCGAACAGTTGCTGCGCAGCGCGATGTCAGCCATGATGTCGGCGCACCGCGACGGCAAAAACCACATTCTCTTCTTCGAACCCAGCCTGACCGACCGGACGCAAAAGCGCCTGACGCAGGAAAGCGAAATTTTGCAAGGTATCGAACGGGACCAGTTTACCCTGTACCTGCAGCCGCAAATGGACATGCGCACCAACGCGGTGATTGGCGCCGAAGCGCTGCTGCGCTGGCGGCAGTACGACGGCAGTATTACCCTGCCGGCCGATGTGATCCCGTTGGCCGAAGAGCTGGGGGTGATCGTGCCGCTTGGCAACTGGGTGCTGGAAGCCTCGTGTCGCATTCTGGCCGACTGGCAGGCGCGGGGCATTGCGCTGCCGCTGGCGGTCAACGTGTCGGCGTTGCAAATGCAGGATGCCGACTTCGTGCCGCAGCTGAAGCTGATGCTGCAACGGTACGCGATCGATCCGCGCAAGCTGCTGTTGGAAATTACCGAAACGGTGCGTATTCACGATCTTGATCATGCGTTGGCGTTGCTGCGGGAACTGCATGAACTCGGCCTGTCGATTGCGCTGGATGATTTTGGCATGGGTTACTCCAGCCTCAACTATCTCAATCGCCTGAAAGGCCTGCCGATCGATCTGATCAAGATCGACAAAAGCTTTATCCACGGTCTGCCGGGCGACGAGGCGATGGTGCGCATCGTCAGCGCGATTTCCGAGGTGCTGAACCTGCCGGTGATGGCCGAAGGCGTGGAAACCGCCGCACAGCGCGACTGGCTGTTGCAGCACGGCATTTATCACGGCCAGGGGTTCCTGTTTTCCCATCCGCTGCCACGCGAGGCGTTTGAACTGCAGTTTGCCGGCAAAGGTTGAATTTGCGCCGCCCGGCGGCGCAAAACTGTTATCAACGTGTTATCGCTCGCATAAATAACATCTTTTTCTCAACAAATCGGTCATCAAACCTTATCCTGAGTCCCTTCCGGTACATTTTGTTACAAGAGCGCCAGGTCACGCGCTAGGGACAATAATCATGGCTGATACTCCTCTGACACCCTCTACGGCTTCGCCGGCAACGCGACGTGGGCTGCTGATCCTGGTAGCCGACATTATCCTTTTTGCGGTATTGCTGAAAACACTGCCGTTTAGCCCACAGGAAAACACCGGTCTGGCGCTGTTGGCATTCATCGGTATTCTCTGGCTGACCGAGGCTATCCACGTCACCGTTACCGCGCTGCTGGTGCCGATCATGGCGGTGGCGTGTGGCATGCTGAACGTGGACAAGGCGCTGGCGTCGTTTGCCAACCCGACCATTTTCCTGTTCTTCGGCGGCTTTGCGCTGGCGACGGCGCTGCACATTCAGAAGCTGGACCGGCTGATCGCCAACCGGCTGCTGCTGCTGGCCGGCGGCAAGATGCTGTTGGCGGCCCTGATGCTGTTTGGCGCCACCGCGGTGCTGTCGATGTGGATCAGCAATACCGCGACGGCGGCGATGATGTTGCCGCTGGCGATGGGTATTCTGAGCAATCTCGACCGCGAGCGCGATCATAATACTTACGTATTTCTGCTGCTCGGTATTGCCTACAGCGCCAGCATCGGTGGCCTGGGCACCATGGTCGGCAGCCCGCCAAACGCCATTGCCGCTGCGCAGCTGGGGCTGGATTTTGTCGGCTGGATGAAGTTCGGCATTCCGGTGATGGTGGTGCTGATGCCGCTGATGGTCGGCACCTTATACCTGCTGCTGCGGCCGAACATGAAGCACCGTTTCGATATCCAGCTGGAAAACTTCCCGTGGACCCAGTCGCGCTGGGTAACGCTTGGGATCTTCCTGCTGACGGTATTCTGCTGGATCTTCAGCAGCCAGCTCAGCGGTCTGCTGGGCGGTATCAAACAGTTTGATACTCTGGTCGCGGTGGGGGCGGCGGTGTTGATCGGCATCAGCGGCGTCGCCAGCTGGTCGCAGATTCAGCAAAATACCGAATGGGGCGTGCTGATGCTGTTCGGCGGTGGCCTGACGCTGAGCGTGATCCTGAAGGATTCCGGCGCCAGTGCGGTAATGGCGCAAGGCATGGCCTCACTGTTCGGCGCCAGCCACTGGTTCATCATCATCCTGGCGGTGGCGACCTTTATCATCTTCTTGACCGAGTTCACCAGTAATACCGCCAGCGCCGCGCTGTTAGTGCCGGTATTTGCCACCGTCGCGGAAGCGTTGGGCATGCCGTCGGCGCTGCTGACTATCGTGATCGGTATCGGTGCCTCCTGCGCCTTTATGCTGCCGGTGGCAACGCCGCCCAACGCCATCGTGTACGGTACCGGCGAAATTCGTCAGCGTGAAATGGTGCGGGTCGGCTTCTGGCTGAACATTATCTGCGTGCTGGTCGTAACGCTGTTTGCCTGGTTCGTCTGGCGCTAATTCCCTTACCGGCGGCCGCTGCGGTCGCCGGTAGCCTGCCGTTGGTCAATGTCCGAAAATCGCCACTCATTGCTACCTCTTTTAAGGTAGTGCAAAGAAAAGCTTACGTAATTTACATCCATACACTCCTGTTGAAGCGATTCAGCTCTTAAAAACACATCGTTAATCCCGAGGGGAGCAACAAATTATTTCCATGTTGTTATGCGGGTGTTATTTTCCGCGCAAGCAAAGAGCAGTGGGAAAATCGTTATCTGTCTCTGGCGCGTGGCTACCCCATAGGATGTACTTATGAAATCAACTATCTTTAAAAGCCTTTATTTTCAAGTATTGACCGCGATCACGCTGGGCATCTTGCTTGGGCATTTCTATCCTGACCTCGGCGCTCAGATGAAACCACTGGGCGATGGTTTTGTTAAACTGATCAAAATGATCATCGCACCGGTGATTTTCTGCACCGTGGTGACCGGCATCGCCGGTATGGAAAGCATGAAGGCGGTGGGCCGTACCGGCGCCATTGCGTTGCTGTATTTCGAAATTGTCAGCACCCTGGCGCTGATTATCGGTCTGGTGATCGTTAACGTGGTTCAACCGGGCGCCGGCATGAACGTCGATCCGGGAACGCTGGACGCCAAAGCGGTGGCGGTTTACGCCGAACAGGCGCAGCAGCAGGGCATCATTCCGTTCTTGCTCGACATCATTCCCGGCAGCGTGATCGGCGCCTTTGCCAGCGGCAATATTCTTCAGGTGCTGCTGTTCGCGGTGCTGTTCGGTTTTGCCCTGCACCGCCTGGGTGACAAGGGGCAGTTGATCTTCAATGTGATCGAAAGTTTCTCCAACGTGATTTTCGGCATTATCAACATGATCATGCGCCTGGCGCCGCTGGGTGCCTTCGGTGCCATGGCGTTTACCATCGGTAAATACGGCGTCGGCACGCTGGTACAGCTCGGCCAGTTGATTCTGTGCTTCTATATTACCTGTATCCTGTTTGTGGTGGTGGTGCTGGGCTCGATTGCCCGCGCCAACGGCTTTAGCATTTTCAAGTTCGTCAATTACATCAAGGAAGAGCTGCTGATCGTACTGGGCACCTCGTCTTCCGAGTCGGCGCTGCCACGCATGCTGGACAAGATGGAGCGGCTGGGCTGCAAGAAATCGGTGGTGGGGCTGGTGATCCCCACCGGCTATTCGTTCAACCTGGACGGCACCTCGATTTACCTGACGATGGCGGCGGTGTTTATCGCTCAGGCCACCAATACCCATATGGACGTAATGCATCAGGTGACGCTGCTGGTGGTGCTGCTGCTGTCGTCGAAAGGCGCGGCAGGGGTGACCGGCAGCGGCTTTATCGTCCTGGCGGCCACCATTTCGGCGGTGGGCCATCTGCCGCTGGCCGGACTGGCGCTGATCCTGGGTATTGACCGCTTTATGTCGGAAGCGCGTGCGCTGACCAATCTGGTGGGTAACGGCGTGGCGACGGTGGTGGTGGCGAAGTGGTGTAAACAGCTGGACGCCAAACAGCTGCACGCCACGCTGAACAGCAAGAAAGGCGCGCTGGCTGATGAGACACGCACCTCGTCCTGAAGCTGACAAAGCTTAAGTAATACCCGTATAAAACATCGGCTGCACGCGCAGCCGATGGCGTTTTCTTCCCCTCCTTGGGTATTTTCTCTACTAAACATCCTGCTCACGATTATTTTTCGCCTCAACCAGTGACATCCGGCCAGGCATGTGGTCAAACACAGTGGTACACTTTCTGCTTTCCGCCCCACTGTGAAACTCAGGGCGTATTTTTATGATTCCATTGAATGGAATACCGGTATTTGCATAAATAATTGGATAGTCATTAAGTAGGGGTTCACATGCAGGGCACCAGAATTCATCTTATGGTTGGTGGGCTATTGCTGGCCGCGGCCAGCAGCAGCGTGCAGGCTGAAGCGCTACAACCCGATCCTGCCTGGCAGCAGGGTACGCTTGCCAACGGGTTTTCCTGGCAGATTCTAGATACGCCGCAGCGGCCGAGCGATCGCGTCGAACTGCGGTTGATAGTCAACACCGGATCGCTGGTTGAATCTTCCCAGCAGATCGGTTTTGCCCATCTGTTGCCGCGCCTGGCAATGGCGCGCAGCGAAAGCTTTACCCCGGCGCAGCTATGTTCGCTATGGCAGCAGGGCGTGGACAACGACCGCCCGTTGCCGCCGGCGATCGGTTCCTATGATTTCACGATGTACAACCTCAGCCTGCCGAACAACCGGCCGGATCTGCTGAAGGAAGCGCTGGCCTGGCTGTCCGATACCACCGGCAAGCTGGCGATTGACGAACATACGGTACGCGCGGTGATGAATTCCAGCGCCGATCCGATCGGCATTTTTCCGCCCAACCCACAAGACCCCTGGTGGCGTTACCGGCTGAAAGGCTCGACGCTGCTGGCGCACGATCCTGGTCAGCCGGTAAAGCGCCCGGTGAATATCGAACAGCTAAAGAAATTCTACCAGCAATGGTATACCCCAGACGTGATGACGCTGTACGTGGTCGGCAAAGTGGACAGCCGCAGCCTGAGCGAGCAGATCAACAAGGCGTTTTCGCCGCTGGAAGGCAAGCGCGAGACTCCGGCCACCATGCCGACGCTGACGCCGCTGCCACCGCAGCCGGTCAGCCTGATGAGCGAAGCGGTCAAACAGGATACGCTGTCGATCATGTGGGATACGCCATGGCACCCGATCCGCGATTCACAAAATCTGAGCCGCTACTGGCGCAGCGATTTGGCGCGTGAGGCGCTGTTCTGGCACCTGCAGCAGGCGCTGGAAAAAAGCCCGCAGAAAGACGCCAAGCTGGGCTTTGATTGCCGGGTGCAGTATCAGCGTGCGCAATGCGCCATTCACCTGGAAACGCCAAACGCCAACCTGAACCCCGGGTTGGAATTTGTCGCCGGTGAAATGGCCAACGTGCGCAACAACGGCCTGACGCAGCAAGAATTTGACAGCCTGCTGGCGCAGAAAACCGCCCAGTTGAGCAAGCTGTTCGCCACTTATGCGCGTACCGATACCGACGTGTTGATGAGCCAGCGCCTGCGCTCGCAGCAAAGCGGCGTGGTTGATATCGCACCGGAGCAGTATCAGCAGTTGCGACAGGCGTTCCTGTCGACGTTGACGCTGGAATCGCTGAACCAGGAGCTGAAGCTGCAGCTTTCACAAGATGCCACGCTGGTGTTGCTGCAGCCAAAAGGCGAGCCGGAAGTGAACATGAAGCAACTGCAGGAAAATTATAATCGCATCATGATGCCGGCACCGGCGGTGGTCACTGAAGAGGTGAAACCGGTGGAAGGCGCTGCGCCGACGGAAGCCGGCGCGCAGTAGTCAATTGCGGTAGAGCACTTTGATAATATGATAGCCGAATTGGGTCTTGACCGGCCCATACGGCTTCAGCAGCGGTATGCTGAATACCGCTTTGTCAAACGCCGCCACCATGGTGCCCTTGTTGAATTCACCCAGCGAACCGCCGTTGCGTTTTGACGGGCAGGTGGAATATTTGCGTGCCAGCGTATCGAAGCTGACGCCACGTTTGAGTTTGGCCAGCAGCTCGTTGGCCAGCTTTTCATTATCTACCAGTATGTGCAGCGCGCTCGCGGTCTTTGCCATGGAATGAGTGCCTTCGTGATGTTTTGCAAGAATAGCGGCGATTATACCGCTTAACGCTTTCTGCTACACTTCCCTCCCACGTTTAGACAGTTGAGCCATAAAGCGCCATGCGATTGAACCCCAGCCAACAACAAGCCGTCGAATTTGTCACCGGACCGTGCCTGGTTTTGGCCGGCGCCGGGTCGGGTAAAACGCGCGTCATCACCAACAAGATCGCCCACCTGATCCACCATTGCGGCTATCAGGCGCGTCATATCGCGGCGGTGACTTTCACCAACAAGGCCGCGCGCGAAATGAAAGAACGCGTGGCACAAACGCTGGGTCGCAAGGAAGCGCGTGGACTGATGATATCGACCTTCCACACGCTGGGGCTGGACATCATCAAGCGCGAATACAAGGCGCTGGGAATGAAATCCAACTTTTCGCTGTTTGACGATCGCGATCAGCTGGCGTTGCTGAAGGAACTGACCAAGCAATGGCTGGAAGAAGACAAGACGCTGCTGGCGCAATTGATCACTACCATTTCCAACTGGAAAAACGACCTGATCGATCCGGCGCGGGCGATGGACCTGGCGCGTTCGCAGCGCGACAAGCATTTTGCCCACTGCTATGGCCTGTACCACGCCCACATGCGGGCGTGCAACGTGCTGGATTTTGATGATCTGATCCTGCTGCCCACGCTGTTGCTGCAACGTAATGAAGAGGTGCGCGAACGTTGGCAACAGCGTATCCGCTACCTGCTGGTGGATGAGTATCAAGACACCAACACCAGCCAGTACGAGCTGGTGAAGCTGCTGGTGGGCACCCGCGCACGCTTTACCGTGGTCGGCGATGATGACCAGTCGATCTACTCCTGGCGCGGCGCGCGGCCGCAAAACCTGGTGCTGCTGAAAGAAGATTTTCCGGCGTTGCAGGTGATCAAGCTGGAACAGAACTACCGCTCCAGCGAACGCATCCTGAAAGCGGCAAATATCCTGATCGCCAATAACCCGCACGTGTTCGAAAAGAAACTGTTTTCCGAGCTTGGTTACGGCGAGGAGCTGAAAGTGGTCACCGCCAATAACGAAGACCACGAAGCTGAACGGGTGGTCGGCGAGCTGATCGCCCACCACTTTGTCAAAAAAACCCATTACCGCGATTATGCGATTCTGTACCGCGGCAACCACCAGTCGCGGGTGTTTGAGAAAATGCTGATGCAGAACCGCATTCCGTACAAGATCTCTGGCGGTACCTCGTTTTTCTCGCGGCCGGAAATCAAGGATTTGCTGGCCTATCTGCGGGTGCTGACCAACCCGGATGACGACAGCGCCTTCTTGCGCATCGTGAATACTCCCAAACGTGAAATCGGGCCGACGACGCGGCAAAAGCTGGGTGAATGGGCCAACCTGCGCAGCAAGAGCCTGTTTGACGCCAGTTTCGATCTGGGTCTTGGCCAGCATCTGACCGGCCGTGGGCTGGAGTCTTTGCAGCGCTTCACCGGCTGGCTGAGAGGCATTGCCGAACTGGCGGAGCGTGAGCCGGTGGCGGCGGTGCGCGATCTGATCCGCGGTATAGATTACGAAAGCTGGCTGTTTGAAACTGCTACTAGCCCCAAGGCGGCAGAAATGCAGATGAAAAACGTCAATACGCTGTTCGGCTGGATGAGCGAAATGCTCGAAGGTAGCGAGCTGGACGAGCCGATGACGCTGTCCCAGGTGGTGACCCGCTTCACCCTGCGCGACATGATGGAACGTGGGGAAAGCGATGAAGAGCTGGATCAGGTTCAACTGATGACGCTGCACGCCTCGAAGGGGCTGGAGTTCCCGTATGTGTTCCTGGTGGGGATGGAAGAGGGGTTATTGCCGCATCAGAGCAGCATCGACGAAGATAATGTTGATGAAGAGCGGCGTCTGGCCTACGTGGGGATAACCCGCGCCCAGAAAGAGCTGATTTTCACCCTGTGCCGTGAACGACGCCAGTACGGTGAACTGGTGCGCCCGGAGCCGAGCCGATTTCTGCTGGAGCTGCCGCAGGACGATTTGGCATGGGAAACCGAGCGTAAGGTGATAAGTCCGCAGGAGCGCATGCAGAAAGGGCAAAGTAACGTGGCCAATATTCGCGCGATGCTGGCAAAAGCCAAAGGCGGCGACTAAGCAAGAGAGCGGATTCGGCAGGCCGAACCCGCTGATATCAAGACTGTTCTTCGAGCATCAGCGGCCAGTGGACGTAGCTCTGCCAGTGGCTTTCCTGATCCAGCGCTTCGGCGCGCAGCGGATGCTGTTCCAGCCAGCCGCGCGGCAGAATGACATGCAGCGCTTCGTCGTTGGCGTTGGCGCGCAACCTGACGGCCGGCAGCGTATCGTCACGACGGCGGCTGGCGAAGATGATCGCCAGACGCAGAATGCGGCACAAATGCTGCGCCATACGCGGCGGAACGGCATTTTGCTGGCTCAGCAGGGTTAAATCGAGGGGGTTGCTCTGATTTTGCAGCAGGGTGGCTAACAGTTTTTTCTGCGCCGGAGTAAAGCCGGGCAGGTCCAGATGGCGAATCAGGTAGGCGGCATGTTGCGGCGCCTGCTTGAAATCGACGCTCAGACCGATTTCATGAATCAGACAGGCGGCCTGCAGCAATTCGCGACATCGCGCGTCCAGTTGCCATTCATTGGCCACCTGCTGCGAAAAATTGCCGGCCAGCTGGCTGACCCGCGCCGCCTGCTCGGTATCCAGCAGATAACGGCGCTGCAGATTGCGGATGGTGCGGCTGCGGATATCCTGCTCAACCGGCAGATGCAGCATGCCGTACACCAGGCCTTCGCGCAGTGCGCCACCGGCCAGCGTCATACTTTCGATACCCAATTCCTGGAAAATTGCCAGCAGGATCGATAGCCCGCTCGGGAATACCAGCGCGCGCTCCAGCGTCAGTCCTTCGATTTCCAGCTCTTCCAGCTTGCCGCACTGAATCGCCCGTTGCTTCAGCTGGCGCAGCTTCGGCAGGGTGATGCGCTCATCCATACCCTGCGCCACCATGATTTCCTGCAACGCCTGCACGGTGCCGGATGCGCCAACGCAAATCTGCCAGCCATGCGCGCGCAGCTGCGGCGCCAGCGGGCGCACCATTTCACGCGCGGCCAGTTCGGCACGGTCGAAATTATCCCGACCGAGGTTGCGATCGCTGAAGAAGCGCTCCAGCCAGGTTACGCAGCCCATCGACAGGCTGTACAGCTGGGCGGCCTGGGCGCCGGTGCCGGTGACCAGTTCGGTACTGCCGCCGCCGATGTCGACCACCAGACGCTGGTCAGGGCCGCCGGTGGTATGCGCCACGCCGTGGTAGATCAGGCGGGCTTCTTCTTCGCCGCTGATCACCTGTACCGGACAGCCGAGGATCTGCTCGGCGGTGTGCAGGAATTGATCGGCGTTGGACGCCAAACGCAGTGTGGCGGTGGCCACCACGCGGATCTGATCGCGCGGGATGTCCTGCAAACGTTCGGAAAACAGCTTCAAACACTGCCAACCGCGCTGCATTGCCTCATGAGACAGGTGATTATCATGATCCAGCCCCGCCGCCAGGCGAACTTTACGCTTGATGCGCGCCAGGGTCTGGATGCTGCCAGCCACCTCGCGTACCACCAACATATGGAAACTGTTGGAACCAAGATCGATAGCGGCATATAGCGTGCTGGAACTGAGCATGAATATCAGCCTGAACGTTTACGGTTGTTGCGCGGTGCGCCGCCGCGGCGCGGCGATGAATTGCGACGCGGGCCATTGCCGCCGCGCGGGCGCGACAGACGTTTCGGTGCCGGCAGATCGCTCAGCAGCGCGTCGCTGTTGTACTTGCTCACCGGGATGCTGTGACCGGTATAGGTCTCGATCGCCGGCAGGTTGAGCGCATACTCTTCGCAGGCCAGGCTGATGGAATGACCGCTTTCGCCAGCACGACCGGTACGGCCGATGCGGTGAACGTAGTCTTCGCAGTCGTCAGGCAAATCGTAGTTGAAGACGTGGGTGACCAAAGGAATGTGCAAGCCGCGTGCGGCAACGTCGGTGGCGACCAGAATATCCAGATTGCCTTTGGTGAAGTCGTCCAGAATGCGCAGGCGTTTTTTCTGCGCCACGTCGCCGGTCAGCAGGCCCACGCGGTGACCGTCAGCGGCCAGGTGGCCCCAGATGTCTTCGCAGCGGTGCTTGGTATTGGCGAAGACAATGGCGCGATCCGGCCATTCTTCTTCGATCAACGTCTGCAACAGACGCATTTTTTCTTCGTTGGACGGGTAAAACAGCTCTTCTTTGATGCGGTGGCCGGTTTTTTGTTCCGGTTCAACTTCCACGTATTCGGCGTTGTTCATCTGCTCGAAGGCCAGTTCGCGTACGCGGTAGGACAAGGTGGCGGAGAACAGCATGTTCAGGCGCTGATCGACCGCAGGCATGCGGCGGAACAGCCAGCGAATATCTTTGATAAAGCCCAGATCGTACATCCGGTCGGCTTCATCCAGCACCACGACCTGGATTGCGCCCAGATCGATGTAGTTCTGCTTGGCGTAGTCGATCAGACGACCGGTGGTGCCGATCAGGATGTCAACGCCGCTCTCCAGCACTTTCAACTGCTTGTCGTAGCCGTCACCGCCGTAGGCCAGCCCCAGCTTGAGACCGGTGGTTTCGGACAGCGCCTGAGCATCGGAGTGGATCTGCACCGCCAGTTCACGCGTTGGTGCCATGATCAAGGCACGCGGCTGGTTGGTCTGACGATCCTGTTTTGCCGGATGAGAAAGGAGATAATGAAAAGTAGACGCCAAAAATGCCAGCGTCTTTCCGGTACCGGTTTGCGCCTGACCCGCAACGTCACGCCCAGCGAGCGTGAGTGGCAATGCTAACGCCTGAATGGGCGTGCAATTGTGAAACCCTTTTTTTTCAAGGGCTTCAAGAACTAACGGGTGCAGGGCGAAGTCGGAAAACTTCTGTTCGGTCAAGTGTGTTTTGCTCATAGTGTGGTAGAATATCAGCTAACTATTGCTTTACGAAAGCACATCCGTTGAAATAAACGCGGTGAAAGAGAATCACCTTGTGTTGGTTGATGCTACACCAACAAGGTAGACATAATCCTGTGGAGTAGAACATGAGCGATAAAATTATTCACCTGACAGACGACAGCTTCGCTACCGAGGTCTTGCAGGCCGACGGGCCAATCCTGGTCGATTTCTGGGCTGAATGGTGTGGTCCGTGCAAGATGATTGCTCCGATCCTGAATGAAATTGCCGATGAGTTCGACGGCAAGTTGACCATCAGCAAGCTGAACATCGACGAAAACCCGGCCACCGCACCGAAGTACGGTATCCGTGGTATTCCAACGCTGTTGCTGTTCAAGAACGGTGAAGTGGCGGCGACCAAGGTGGGCGCGCTGTCCAAGGGTCAGCTCAAAGATTTCCTGAACGCGAATCTGTAATCGGGCAGGATGCCCCCGGGGCACGGCGTGCTGGCGGAGAAGCCTATTCACCGCCAGAGCCCGTTAACCGGCGCTGTCATCGTACGGCGAGTGCGCTCCCCAGGCGTTCGGCATACCGGGGGAGTGTGCGTCGGTCAGCTGGATACGGCTTCGATGATCAAGGGTGTAGACGCCTGCCAAGAAGCGTGTTAAGTTTAACCATACTGCATATAGAACTTGCCCGAAGTTTTAAATCTAAAGAGTTTGAATCTAAAGCGTTACTCTGTGTCAAACCACTGGCGTTGCCATCAACCTGAGCCCAGCCCGTGTTTTTGACAATCAAGGTTTTGACAATCAAACGGTTTTGCAAAATCAATTTTAAGGCACCTTCGATCTTAAACCGCCAGCGCGCTTGTCCCAGGTAAACCATTTCTTACCTCGACGGCTCCGGCCCGGTGATCGAACGTCCAGTAAACAGGCACGAAGACCCCGATGACGGGTACCTCACGCTGCCATACCATTCACGTTATAAGTTCGAGACATACCCCGAGTTTAAGAACCCACCATTATGAATCTTACCGAATTAAAGAACACGCCGGTTTCTGAGCTGATTACTCTCGGCGAAAATATGGGGCTGGAAAACCTTGCCCGCCTGCGTAAGCAGGACATCATCTTCTCCATTCTCAAGCAGCATGCGAAAAGTGGAGAAGATATTTTCGGCGACGGTGTGCTGGAGATATTGCAGGATGGATTTGGTTTCCTCCGCTCCGCAGACAGCTCCTACCTCGCCGGTCCCGACGATATCTACGTTTCTCCTAGCCAAATTCGCCGTTTCAACCTTCGTACAGGTGATACCATCGCCGGGAAGATCCGTCCGCCAAAAGAAGGCGAGCGTTATTTTGCCCTGTTGAAAGTCAACGAAGTCAACTACGACAAGCCGGAAAACGCCCGTAGCAAAATTCTGTTTGAAAACCTGACGCCGCTGCACGCCAACTCGCGCCTGCGGATGGAACGCGGCAACGGCTCGACCGAAGACCTGACCGCACGCGTACTGGATCTGGCATCACCGATTGGCCGTGGCCAGCGTGGGCTGATCGTCGCGCCACCAAAAGCCGGTAAAACCATGCTGCTGCAGAATATCGCGCAGAACATCGCCTACAACCACCCAGACTGTGTGTTGATGGTGCTGTTGATCGACGAGCGTCCGGAAGAAGTGACCGAAATGCAGCGTCTGGTGAAGGGCGAAGTGGTCGCGTCAACCTTCGACGAACCGGCTTCCCGTCACGTACAGGTTGCGGAAATGGTTATCGAAAAGGCCAAGCGCCTGGTTGAGCACAAAAAAGACGTGATCATTCTGCTCGACTCGATCACCCGTCTGGCGCGCGCCTACAACACCGTGGTACCGGCCTCCGGCAAGGTACTGACCGGTGGTGTTGATGCCAACGCCCTGCACCGTCCAAAACGCTTCTTCGGCGCCGCGCGTAACGTGGAAGAGGGCGGTAGCCTGACCATTATCGCCACCGCACTGGTTGATACCGGTTCGAAGATGGACGAGGTCATCTACGAAGAATTCAAAGGTACCGGCAACATGGAACTGCACCTGGCGCGTAAAATCGCCGAGAAGCGTGTATTCCCGGCGATTGATTACAACCGTTCCGGTACCCGTAAAGAAGAACTGCTTACCACTTCTGAAGAACTGCAGAAAATGTGGATCCTGCGTAAGATTATTCACCCTATGGGCGAAATCGATGCGATGGAATTCCTCATCAACAAATTGGCAATGACCAAAACCAATGACGAGTTCTTCGATATGATGAAGCGCTCATAGTTTAAGTAAAATTTAAAAAACGCCACGCCTTTGCCGTGGCGTTTTTTGCTTTTGGCGGATACGATACATTGAAGTAATGGAAACGTAAGTTGTTCTAGCGACTTATTGAGAATCCATCTTATTGCGGCATTTATTGATTTGCGTTGATGCATTATCGGTAGGCGTGGCCAAATGAGAATGAATTCCTGTCGTCATAGGAAATGACTGAAAGGTAGTGGTATTTATGGTGCAAAATTTCGACCGTGATAAGCTACCTCATCCTCAAGAGAGACCTGTTAACTGTGAACTTACTCACTATGAGTACTGAAATTTTATTTGTCTTCCTGTTTTCTTTGGCTTTTCTGTTTGTTGCCCGCAAGGTAGCAAAACGTATTGGTTTGGTTGACAAGCCAAATTATCGCAAACGTCATCAGGGATTAATCCCTCTGGTCGGCGGTATTTCCGTCTACGCCGGTCTGTGTTTTGCCTTCCTTATCTCCGACCAAACGATTGCGCATGGTAAACTATATCTCGCATGTGCCGGGTGTTTGGTGTTCGTTGGTGCTCTGGACGACCGTTTTGACATCAGCGTTAAAATTCGCGCCACCATTCAGGCGCTGGTTGGCGTGGCGATGATGGTGTTTGCCGGTCTCTATCTGCGCAGCTTCGGCTACGTGTTCGGCAATTGGGAAATGCTGCTGGGGCCGTTTGGCTATCTGGTGACGCTGTTCGCAGTGTGGGCTGCGATTAATGCCTTCAATATGGTCGATGGCATCGACGGTCTGCTCGGCGGGCTGTCCTGTGTGTCGTTTGGCGCGTTGGGCGTCTTGCTGTATGGCAGTGGCCACACGGAACTGGCTTTCTGGTGTTTTGCCATGCTGGCCGCCATTGTTCCCTATATCCTGCTCAACCTCGGCATCCTTGGCCGGCGTTATAAAGTCTTTATGGGTGATGCCGGCAGTACCTTGATTGGCTTTACCGCCATCTGGCTGCTGCTGCAAAGTTCCCAGGGGCCAAGCCATCCGATCAAACCGGTGACGGCGCTGTGGATTATCGCCATACCGCTGATGGACATGATTGCCATTATGTACCGTCGTCTGCGCAAGGGCATGAGCCCGTTCTCGCCGGATCGTCAGCACATCCACCATTTGATCATGCGTGCCGGCTTCACGCCTCGGCAGGCGTTTGTGTTAATCACGCTGGCGGCAGCCATCCTGGCAGCGATCGGCGTGATGGGCGAATGGTTAACATTTATCCCTGAATGGGTAATGTTGGCACTGTTCTTGCTTGCTTTCTTCTTCTACGGTTATTGCATCAAACGCGCCTGGCGCGTTGCTCGCTACATCAAGCGCGTCAAACGCCGCATCCGGCGCTCGACGGGCGATAAGCAAGTATTATAAAAGAGGCTTTTGGGCAGAGATGATTCCAGAGACAACGACTGACAAGAACACCCCGACAATGGATAACGAGCTTGATATTCGAGGTCTGTGCCGCACCCTATGGCGCGGCAAGCCGTGGATTGTCGGCATTGCGGTGTTGTTCGCCGCGGTTGCGCTGATCGTTTCTTATCTGGTGAAACAGGAATGGAGCGCTACGGCCATCACCGACAGGCCAACGGTCAATGCGCTGGGTGGCTATTATTCTCAGCAGCAGTTTTTGCGTAACCTGGATGTACGGACCATGCCCGCGGTGGCGACCGATCAACCGAGCATTGCCGACGAAGCCTATAATGAGTTTATTATGCAACTGGCGGCGTATGATACCCGTCGGGATTTCTGGTTGCAGAGCGACTACTACAAGCAGCGTCAGGAAGGCGATGCGCGTGCCGACGCGGCGCTGCTCGACGAACTGATCGCCAATATCCAGTTTACACCACGTGATGACAAGAAAACGCCGAACGACGGGGTCAAACTGACGGCTGAAACCTCGACGGACGCCAACCGCCTGCTGCGTCAGTACGTGGCCTTTGCCAGCCACCGCGCCGCACTGCATTTGAATGAAGAAATTCAGGGCGCCTGGGCGGCACGCACCACCTCGATGAAGGCACAGGTCAAGCGGCAGGAAGCGGTAGCGGATGCGGTCTACAAGCGTCAGTTGAATACCGTGCAGCAGGCGCTGAAAATCGCTGAAAAGCAGGGTATTGGCCGTACGCAGACCGATACGCCGGCCGAGCAGTTGCCGGATTCCGATCTGTTCCTGTTGGGCAAGCCGATGTTGCAGGCGCGTCTGGAAGGGTTGCAGGCTTCGGGCCCAACCTACGATCTGGATTACGACCAAAACCGTGCCATGCTGGCCACCTTGAACGTCGGGCCGACGCTGGATGACAAGTTTCAGACTTACCGCTATTTGCGAACGCCGGAAGAACCGGTAAAACGTGATAGCCCAAGGCGTGTATTCTGGTTGATCCTGTGGGGCGCAATTGGTGGCCTGCTTGGCGCCGGCGTTGCCTTGACGCGTCGGCCGAAAAAGTAAAACCATTATAATAATTCTCTGATGGGCGCATAAGCGCCCTATTTGCAGGTACGCCTGCGATTAACCGACCAAAAGAGATTCGCTGTGAAAGTGTTGACTGTTTTCGGCACCAGGCCTGAAGCCATTAAAATGGCACCGCTGGTACATGCCTTGGCCAAGGACGAGGCCTTTGAATCAAGAGTCTGCGTAACGGCACAGCATCGTGAGATGTTGGATCAGGTATTACGGCTATTTGAAATCGTTCCCGATTACGATTTGGATATCATGAAACCCGGCCAAGGGCTGAGCGAAATCACCTGCCGGATCCTGGAAGGCCTGAAAGGGGTTCTGGAAGAGTTCAAACCGGACGTGGTATTGGTTCATGGTGACACCACCACCACGCTGGCGACCAGTCTGGCGGCGTTTTATCAACGTATTCCGGTTGGCCACGTCGAGGCCGGTTTGCGTACCGGCGATCTTTATTCTCCGTGGCCTGAAGAAGCCAACCGCAAGCTTACCGGTCATCTGGCGATGTACCATTTTGCGCCAACGGAAAATTCGCGGCAAAACCTGCTGCGTGAATCGCTGCCGGATCAACGTATTTTTGTCACCGGCAACACGGTGATCGATGCGCTGTTCTGGGTGCGCGACCGCATCATGAACGACGCAGCGCTGCGCGACAGTCTGTCGCAACGCTATCCGTTCCTCGACGTCAGTAAAAAACTGATCCTGGTGACCGGCCACCGGCGCGAAAGCTTCGGCGGCGGCTTTGAGCGCATTTGCAGCGCATTGGCAGAAATTGCCCGCCAGCATCCTGAGGTGCAGGTCGTCTACCCGGTACACCTCAACCCGAACGTCAGCGAACCGGTTAACCGCATTCTGAAAGGCATCGGCAACATCATGCTGATCGATCCGCAAGATTATCTGCCGTTTGTCTATCTGATGGCGCATTCCACCATTATTTTGACCGACTCCGGCGGTATTCAAGAAGAGGCCCCGTCGTTGGGCAAGCCGGTGCTGGTAATGCGAGACACCACCGAACGGCCGGAGGCGGTTGATGCCGGTACGGTGCGTCTGGTCGGTACTGATGTGGCGACGATCGTCGATTCGGTGAGCCGTCTGCTGACGGACGACGACGAATATCACGCCATGAGCCGCGCGCATAACCCATACGGTGACGGGCATGCCTGCCAGCGTATCCTCGAAGCTTTGAAGAATCATCAGGTGACACTATGAGTTTTGACACTATTTCAGTTATCGGCCTGGGCTACATCGGCCTGCCAACGGCAGCGGCGTTTGCTTCGCGCAAGAAAAAAGTGGTAGGCGTAGATGTTAACCAGCACGCGGTCGACACCATCAATCGCGGCGCCATTCATATCGTTGAGCCCGATCTGGACCAAGTGGTGAAAACGGCCGTTGACGGCGGCTACCTGCAGGCGGTGACCAGCCCGCTGCCGGCCGACGCGTTCCTGATCGCGGTGCCGACGCCGTTCAAAGGCGATCATCAGCCGGATCTGGCCTATGTCGAAGCGGCGGCCAGATCGTTGGCGCCGGTGCTGAAGAAAGGCGATCTGGTGATTCTGGAGTCGACCTCGCCGGTGGGCGCGACCGAACAGATGGCGCAGTGGCTGGCCGAAGCGCGCAGCGATCTGAGCTTCCCGCAGGACGCCGGCGAAGCCGCCGACGTGAATATCGCCTATTGCCCCGAGCGCGTTCTGCCTGGGCAGGTGATGGTCGAACTGATTCAAAACGATCGGGTGATTGGCGGCATGACGCCAAAATGCTCCGAGCGCGCCAGCGCGCTGTACAAGATTTTCCTTGAAGGTGACTGTGTGATCACCAACTCACGCACCGCCGAGATGTGCAAGCTGACCGAAAACAGCTTCCGCGACGTCAATATCGCCTTTGCCAACGAACTGTCGCTGATCTGCGCCGATCAAGGGATCAACGTCTGGGAGCTGATTCGCCTGGCGAACCGCCATCCTCGCGTCAATATCCTGCAGCCTGGTCCGGGCGTTGGCGGGCACTGCATCGCGGTCGACCCGTGGTTTATCGTATCGCAGAATCCGCAACAGGCGCGCCTGATCCACACCGCCCGTCTGGTGAACGACGGCAAACCGCTGTGGGTGGTCGATCGCGTCAAGGCCGCGGTAGCGGATTGCCTGGCGGCGACCGATAAGCGCGCATCCGAAGTGAAAATCGCCTGCTTCGGCCTGGCATTCAAACCCAATATTGACGATCTGCGTGAAAGCCCGGCGGTGGAAGTGGCGCATCTGATTGCCGAATGGCATCAGGGGGAAACGCTGGTGGTGGAGCCGAACGTCGAGCAACTGCCGAAGACGCTGGCTGGCCATGTCACGCTGAAAGACATCGCCGGTGCGCTGCAGCAGGCAGACGTGCTGGTGATGCTGGTCGATCACAACGAATTCAAGGCGATTGCGCCTGAAGACATCAAGCAAAGCTGGATTGTCGATACCAAAGGAGTGTGGCGTTGAGTCGTATTCTGGTTACCGGCGGCGCAGGTTTTATCGGCTCCGCCGTGGTAAGGCATATCATTGACGCCACCGCGGACAGCTTGGTGGTGGTGGATAAACTGACCTATGCCGGCAACCTTGAGTCGCTGGCACCGGCGGTCGCCAGCGAGCGCTATGCGTTCGAGCAGGTGGACATCTGCGATCGCGCCGCGCTGGATCGGGTGTTTGCCCAGTACCAGCCGGATGCGGTGATGCACCTGGCGGCGGAAAGCCACGTCGATCGCTCAATCGACGGCCCGGCGGCGTTTATCGAAACCAACGTGGTGGGCACCTACACCCTGCTGGAAGCGGCGCGTCATTACTGGCAGCAGCTGGCCACGCCGCGGCAGCAGGATTTCCGTTTCCACCATATTTCCACCGACGAAGTGTACGGCGATCTGCACGGCACCGACGATCTGTTCACCGAAACCACGCCGTATGCGCCGAGCAGCCCGTATTCCGCCTCCAAGGCTTCCAGTGACCATCTGGTGCGCGCCTGGTTGCGTACCTACGGTTTGCCGACGCTGATCACCAACTGTTCCAATAACTACGGGCCGTATCACTTCCCGGAAAAACTGATCCCGCTGGTAATTCTGAACGCGATTTCCGGCAAGCCGCTGCCGGTGTATGGCGACGGTGCACAGGTACGTGACTGGCTGTACGTTGAAGATCACGCTCGGGCGCTGTATCTGGTGGCGACCACCGGCAAAGTGGGCGAAACCTACAACATTGGCGGCCACAACGAGCGCAAGAATATCGACGTAGTACAGACCATTTGCGATCTGCTGGAACAGCTGGCTCCGAGCAAACCGCAGGGCGTGGCGCAGTACCGCGACCTGATCACCTACGTTAAGGATCGTCCGGGCCACGATATGCGTTATGCCATCGACGCCGGTAAAATCGAGCGTGAGCTGGGTTGGCGTCCGCAGGAAACCTTCGAAAGCGGCATCCGCAAAACGGTAGCCTGGTATCTGGCCAATGAAACCTGGTGGCGTCGCGTGCAGGACGGTTCCTACGCGGGCGAACGCCTGGGCCTGAGCCAGTAACCTCATATCGATAAGGTGCCGCAGGCGTTGCGGCGGCGCCATTGTCGTCAGTTCAGGAGGGCATTATGAAAGGTATTATTCTCGCCGGTGGTTCAGGAACGCGTCTGCATCCCATCACCCGCGGCATCTCCAAGCAATTACTGCCGATTTACGACAAGCCGATGATTTACTACCCGTTATCGGTGCTGATGCTGGCCGGTATTCGGGACGTATTGATTATTTCCACCCCGGAAGATCTGCCATCTTTCCGCCGTCTGCTGGGCAGCGGCGCGGAGTTCGGCATCAATCTCAGCTACGCCGAGCAGCCGAGCCCGGACGGGCTGGCGCAGGCATTCCTGATCGGTGAGGAATTTATCGGCGGCGAGCCGAGCTGCCTGGTGCTGGGCGACAACATCTATTTCGGCCAGGGCTTTAGCCCAAAACTGAAAAACGTGGTGGCGCGCAACCAGGGCGCGACGGTGTTCGGCTACCAGGTGATGGATCCGGAACGTTTTGGCGTGGTGGAGTTTGACGAGGACTTCCGCGCGCTGTCCATCGAGGAAAAACCGCAGAAACCGAAGTCAAACTGGGCGGTAACCGGCCTGTATTTCTATGATAATCAAGTGGTTGATTTTGCCAAGCAGGTCAAGCCGTCAGCGCGAGGCGAGCTGGAAATCACCACCATCAATCAGATGTATATGGAGCGCGGCCAGTTGAACGTTGAACTGCTGGGACGCGGTTTCGCCTGGCTGGACACCGGCACTCACGACAGCCTGATCGAGGCCAGTACCTTCGTGCAAACGGTGGAAAAGCGCCAGGGCTTCAAGATTGCCTGCCTGGAAGAGATTGCCTGGCGCAACGGCTGGCTGGACGACGAAGGCGTCAGGCGCGCCGCGCAGGCGCTGTCCAAGACCGGCTACGGCAAATATCTACTGGATTTGCTGCATGTCCGTCCGCGCCAGTATTGAACCGCTGAGCTGGGAGAGCGACTACTTCCAGCGCCGCAGCGCAAAACTGCATTTTGACCCCGCCGCGCCGCTGCTGACCAGCGACGCGCTGGACGCCTATGCGCTGGTACAGGCCAAAATTCCTGCCGCGCGGCTGGATCTGGCCGATGCGCTGGCGGCTTACGGCTTCCGGCTGGCGGAGGGCGAGATTGACCTTGCGCTAGCTATTGGCACGGAATGTGCTTCTATTCAGCCCCCGCTGCTGCGGGTCGCAACGCCGTCGGATATCCCCGTACTGCGGGCGGCGGCAGAAAACGTCTTCACCGCCAGCCGCTTTCGCATGCCATGGTATGCCGCACAGGACAGTGGGCGATTTTATGCCACCTGGATCGAAAAAGCGGTGCTGGGCACTTTTGACCATCAATGCCTGCTGACGTTAAACGAGGCGCGGCAGCCGACCGGCTTTGTCAGCCTGCGCGATATCGGCGAAGGGCAGGCGCGCATCGGCCTGTTGGCGGCGCTGCCTGGCACTGGCGGGCAGGGCATTGGGGCACAACTGATGGCGGCGGCCATCGACTGGTGCCGGCAGCGGCGGATACAGCGCCTGTGGGTGGCGACGCAAATCAGTAACGTCGCCGCGCTACGGCTCTATCAACGGCACGGGGCTTTGATTGAAAGCACCGCGTATTGGTTATACCGAGGAAAACATGATCCCATTTAACGCACCACCGGTTGTTGGCACTGAACTCGACTATATGCAGGCGGCGATGAGCAGCGGCAAACTGTGCGGCGACGGCGGTTTTACCCGCCGCTGTCAGCAATGGATGGAGCAGCATTTCGCCAGCCCGAAGGTGCTGTTGACCCCGTCCTGTACCGCCTCGCTGGAAATGGCCGCCATCCTGCTCGACATTCAGCCGGGTGACGAAGTGATCATGCCGAGCTTCACCTTCGTGTCTACCGCCAACGCCTTTGTGCTGCGCGGCGCCAAGATGGTGTTTGTCGACGTACGTCCAGACACCATGAATATTGATGAAAGCAAAATCGAAGCGGCCATCACCGAAAAAACCCGCGTTATCGTACCGGTGCATTACGCCGGCGTGGCGTGCGAAATGGACACCATCATGGCGTTGGCCACCAAGTACAATCTGTACGTGGTGGAAGACGCGGCCCAGGGCGTGATGTCTACCTACAAGGGCAAGGCGCTGGGCACCATCGGCCACATCGGCGCGTTCAGTTTCCATGAAACCAAGAACTACACCGCCGGCGGTGAGGGCGGTGCCACGCTGATCAACGATCCAACGCTGATTGACCGGGCGGAAATCGTGCGTGAAAAAGGCACCAACCGCAGCCAGTTCTTCCGTGGCCAGGTGGATAAATACACCTGGCGCGATATCGGCTCCAGCTACCTGATGTCCGACTTGCAGGCCGCCTATCTGTGGGCGCAGCTGGAAGCCGCCGAGCGTATCAATCAGCGCCGCCTGCGCCTGTGGCAGAGCTATTACGACGCCTTCAAGCCGCTGGCCGATGCCGGGCGCATCGATTTACCGGTTATCCCGCAGGGCTGCGTGCACAACGCGCACATGTTCTACCTCAAGCTGAAGGACATCAACGACCGTTCCGCCTTTATCGACTACCTGAAAGAAGCGGAAATCATGACGGTGTTCCATTACATTCCGCTGCATGCCTGCCCGGCCGGCGAAAAGTTTGGCCGTTTTGCCGGTGACGATCGCTTCACCAGCAAGGAAAGCGAGCGTCTGGTGCGCCTGCCGCTGTTCTATAACCTGTCTGATGTCAATCAGCGTACGGTCATCAACACCGTGTTGAGCTACCTCGCCTGATATGTCGTTGGCAAAAGCATCGGTCTGGACCGCCGGCTCTACGCTGATCAAGATTGGCGTGGGGTTGCTGGTGGTCAAATTGCTGGCGGTGGCGTTCGGCCCCAGCGGCGTTGGCCAGGCGGGTAACTTCCGCCAGTTGATTACCGTGCTCGGCGTGCTGTCCGGCGCCGGGATTTTTAATGGCGTCACCAAGTACGTGGCGGAGTTTCACCAGGATCCGCAGCGCCTGCGCATGGCGGTCGGCACCGCGTCCAGCATTGTGCTCGGCTTTTCGACGCTGCTGGCGTTGGTGTTTCTGTTTGCGGCACAGCCGATCAGCATTGGGCTGTTTGGCCATGCGCAATACGTCAACGTGATACGCGCGGTGGCGTTTATTCAGATGGGCATCGCCTACGCCAACCTGTTTTTAGCCATTCTCAAGGGCCATCGCGACGCGATGGGTAACGCCGCTGCGGTGATTGGCGGCAGCCTGATTGGCGTTGTCGCCTTTGTCATCTGCTTCAAACTGGGCGGTTACGAGGGGGCGCTGGCCGGACTGGCGCTGGTGCCGGCGCTGGTGGTGCTGCCGGCGGGCATACTGCTGTGGCGGCGCGACAACCTGCCGTTGCGCTATCTGGCGCTGGCATGGGACAAGGCGTTGGCCAGCCATCTGGGCAAGTTCACCATCATGGCGCTGATCACCTCCGTGACGCTGCCGGTGGCCTATGTCATGATGCGTAACCTGCTGGCGGCGCATTACAGCTGGGACGAGGTGGGGATTTGGCAGGGGGTGAGCAGCATTTCCGATGCCTACCTGCAGTTTATCACCGCATCGTTTACCGTTTATCTGCTGCCGACGCTGTCGCGTTTGAGCGACAAAGGGGCGATTACCCGCGAAATCGTCCGCTCGCTGACGTTCGTGCTACCGGCGGTGGCCGCCGCGAGCTTTGCCGTCTGGCTGCTGCGCGACTTCGCCATCTGGCTGCTGTTTTCGGACAAGTTTATCGCCATGCGCGATCTGTTCGCCTGGCAACTGGTGGGCGACGTGCTGAAGGTCGGCGCCTACGTGTTTGGTTATCTGGTGATCGCCAAAGCGTCGCTACGTTTTTACCTGTTGGCCGAAGTCAGCCAGTTTGTCCTGCTGACGGCGTTCGCGCATTGGCTGATCCCGCTGCACGGGGCGTTGGGCGCGGCACAAGCCTATATGGCCACCTACATCGTGTATTTCACGCTGTGTAGCCTGATATTTATTCTTTATCGTAGACGAGTATGACCATACTGATTCACGTACTGGGATCTGATATCCCTCATCACAATCAGACCGTGCTGCGCTTCTTCAATGACGTGCTGGCAACCCGCCTGCCATCCGGGCAGGTGAGCCATTTTATGGTCGCGGCGCAGGACGTGGCGGCGTTGGGGCAGTTTCCTGCGCTGACGATCGAGAGCTTTCCGGACAAGAAAAGCCTGGCGCAGGCGGTGATAGCTCGCGCCGGCGCCGATCGCGACAGCCGTTACTTCTGGCATGGACAGTTCAACCCCACGCTATGGCTGGCGCTGCTAAGCGGTAAAATCGCGCCGCGCCAGGTGAGCTGGCATATCTGGGGCGCGGATCTGTACGAAAACGCCACCAGTTGGAAGTTCCGGCTGTTCTATCTGCTGCGCCGTATTGCACAAGGGCGGGTTGGACACGTGTTTGCCACGCGCGGCGATCTGATTCATTACCAGCAACGCCACGCCCGGGTACCGGCGTCGCTGCTGTATTTCCCGACCCGTATGGATCCGGCGCTCACCGGCGTGGACGTCGAAAAAAACCTCGCCGGTCCGATGACCATTCTGGTGGGTAACTCCGGCGACCGCACCAACCGCCATATAGAAGCGCTGACCGCTATCCACCAGCAGTTTGGCGCTGGCGTGCGGGTGATAGTACCCATGGGCTATCCGGCCAACAACGACGGCTATATCGAACAGGTGCGGGCGGCGGGTGTGCAGCTGTTCGGCGACAAAAACCTGCAGTTGCTGACCCGGCAGGTGGCGTTCGACGATTACCTGAACATGCTGCGCAGCTGCGATCTGGGGTACTTTATCTTTGATCGCCAGCAGGGTATCGGCACGCTGTGCCTGCTGATTCAGTTTGGCGTGCCGTTCGTGCTCAGCCGTCAGAACCCGTTCTGGCAGGATCTGGCCGAACAACATTTGCCGGTGCTGTTCTACGGTGACTCGCTGGATGAAGCGGTGGTACGCGAAGCGCAGCGCCAGTTGGCAGCGGTCGACAAGCAAGACATCGCCTTCTTCAATCCGAACTACGTCGATGGCTGGCAGCAGGCGTTGGCGCTGGCTGCGGGAGAAACGCCATGACGCTAGCGCAATTTGGTGGGTTGTTTGTCGTTTACCTGATCGGTCTGGTGTTTATTCTCACCCTGACCTATCAGGAGTTTCGACGCATTCGCTTTAACTTCAACGTGTTCTTTTCGTTGCTGTATCTGCTGACGTTTTTCTTCGGCTTCCCGTTGAGCTGCCTGCTGGTGTTTCAGTTCGGTGTGGAAATCGTGCCGGTGGAGTATCTGCTGTATGCGCTGCTGTCCGCCACCTGCTTTTATGCCATTTATTATGTCAGCTACAAAACCCGCTTGCGCCAGCGCAGCCGCGAAGTACGCAAGCCGGTGTTTAGCATGAACCGGGTGGAAACCAACCTGACCTGGGTACTGTTGGCGCTGGTGGCTATCGGTACCGTCGGCATTTTCTTTATGCAGAACGGTTTCCTGTTGTTCAAGCTAAACTCCTATAGCCAGATTTTCTCCAGTGACGTGTCCGGCGTGGCGCTCAAGCGCTTTTTCTATTTCTTTATTCCGGCGATGCTGGTGGTGTACTTCCTCAAACAGGACGTGCGCGCATGGTTCTTCTTCCTGGCGGCCACGGTGTCGTTCGGCATTCTGACCTACGTCATCGTCGGCGGCACGCGCGCCAACATCATCATTGCCTTTGCCCTGTTCCTGTTTATCGGCATCGTACGCGGCTGGATTACGCTGTGGATGCTGGCGGCCGCCGGGGTGTTCGGCATTGTCGGCATGTTCTGGCTGGCGCTGAAGCGCTATAGCCTCGACGTCAGCGGCGCAGAGGCGTTTTATACCTTCCTGTACCTGACACGCGATACCTTCTCGCCGTGGGAAAACCTGGCGTTGCTGCTGCAAAACTACGACAAAATCGATTTCCAGGGGCTGGCGCCGATCGTGCGCGATTTTTACGTGTTCATCCCTTCCTGGCTGTGGCCGGGCCGGCCGGACGTGGTGCTCAATACCGCCAACTACTTTACCTGGGAAGTGCTGGAAAACAATTCCGGGTTGGCGATCTCGCCGACGCTGATCGGTTCGCTGGTGGTGATGGGCGGGGCGCTGTTTATTCCGCTGGGGGCGGTGGTGGTCGGTTTGATCATCAAATGGTTCGACTGGCTATATGAGCTGGGACGCAGCGAAGAGAACCGCTATAAAGCGGCTATTCTGCAAGCCTTCTGTTTTGGCGCGGTATTTAACATGATTGTGCTGGCGCGCGAAGGGCTGGATTCGTTCGTCTCGCGCGTGGTGTTCTTCTGCCTTATTTTTGGCGCCTGCCTGGTGCTGGCGAAACTACTGTACTGGCTGTTTGATGCGGCGGGGTTGATCAAGGCGCGGGTGATGCGTTCCCGTACGCTGCAACAGGCCGCCGCCCCGCGCGCTGACGGATTACTGTAAGGGTAACAATAACAATGGAAACAAAGGTTTCGGTTCCTCAATATGCGCTGCGCGGTTTTCGCCTATGGGGGTTCCGTAATATGGCGCACTGTCTGGATTTTTTGTTCGACGGCGGCAAGATGAAGCAGGGCACCCTGGTGGCGATGAATGCGGAAAAGCTGCTGGCGGCCGAGCAGGATGCCGAGTTACGCGCCTTGCTGGACGGCGCGGAGTATAAGTACGCCGACGGTATCAGCATGGTGCGGGCAATGCGCCGCAAGTTTCCCGGCGCCGAGGTTTCACGCGTGGCGGGGGCCGATCTGTGGGAGGCGCTGATGCAGCGTGCCGGTCAGCAAGGCACGCCGGTGTTCTTGATTGGCGGCAAGCCGGCGATACTGGCGGAAACGGCAGACAAACTGCGCCGCCAATGGCAGGTGAATATCGTCGGCACGCAGGACGGTTACTTTAAGCCGGAGCAGCGTGACGCGCTGTTTGCGCGTATTCACGCCAGCGGGGCGGCGATCGTCACCGTGGCGATGGGGTCGCCGAAGCAGGAAATCCTGATGCGTGACTGCCGAGCAGTACATCCACAGGCGCTGTATATGGGCGTGGGTGGCACTTACGACGTCTTTACCGGTCACGTCAAGCGCGCTCCCAAGGTTTGGCAGAACATGGGACTGGAGTGGCTGTATCGGCTGCTTAGCCAACCGAGCCGCATCCGCCGGCAGATCAAACTGCTGAGATTCGTCGCTTACTATTACGGCGGCAAATTGTAACGCCGTTGCCGGGGCGGCTTATGCTGCTCCGGCCTTCAATAGTGTTTAAATATCCTGCTTTTTGCATAAATACCCAGCATATCTATAACCTGCCGTTACTATTTTCCCTCTGCTTATTTCATAACATTTTAAATTGCGGTTTGCTTATAGCGGCAAAATACGGAACGATCGCGCCCCACGGCCTTAAACCACGGGTCTGGCACCATTTTGGCCGCAGCTGGCCGGTTAAAACTATAACGACAGACGCAAACACGGCAAAAGAGTAACGACAGAGGAATTATGGCAAGCAAAGAAAAACCGCAGGGGCTACAGCGTGGGCTGGAAGCCCGACACATCGAACTGATTGCGCTGGGTGGCACTATTGGCGTCGGCCTGTTCATGGGATCGGCCAGTACCTTGAAATGGGCGGGGCCTTCGGTGCTGCTGGCTTACATCATTGCCGGGCTGTTTGTGTTCTTTATCATGCGTTCGATGGGCGAGATGCTGTTCCTGGAGCCGGTAGCCGGTTCGTTCGCGGTATACGCACATAAGTACATGAGCCCCTACTTTGGCTATCTGACCGCCTGGGGATACTGGTTTATGTGGATCGCGGTCGGCATTTCGGAAATTACCGCTATCGGCGTCTACGTACAGTTCTGGTTCCCGGAAATACCGCAATGGCTGCCGGCGTTGATTGCCGTGGCGATGGTGGCATTGGCCAACCTGGCGGCGGTGCGTTTGTACGGTGAGTTGGAGTTCTGGTTCGCCATGATCAAGGTCACCACTATTATCGTGATGATCCTGGTGGGGCTGGGGGTGATTTTCTTTGGTTTCGGCAACGGCGGCCAACCGATTGGTTTTGCCAACCTGACGGCGCACGGCGGCTTCTTTGCCGGTGGCTGGAAGGGGTTCCTGTTTGCACTGTGTATCGTGGTCGCTTCTTATCAGGGCGTGGAACTGGTGGGCATTACCGCCGGTGAGGCCAAAAATCCACAGGTGACGTTAAAGCGCGCGATCAACAACATCCTGTGGCGCATCCTGATTTTTTACGTCGGGGCGATTTTCGTGATCGTTACCATCTTCCCATGGAACGGCATCGGCACCGCTGGCAGTCCGTTTGTGCTGACCTTTGCCAAAATCGGCATTGTGGCCGCCGCCGGCATTATCAACTTCGTGGTGCTGACCGCCGCGCTGTCCGGCTGTAACAGCGGCATGTACAGCGGCGGGCGCATGCTGTACGCGTTGGCCAACAATCGCCAACTGCCGGCGGTGCTGACCCGACTCTCCGCCAGCGGCGTGCCGGTCTACTGTATCGCCGTGACCATTGCCTGCCTGTTGCTGGGGTCGGCGTTGAACTACCTGATTCCAAACCCGCAACAGGTGTTCGTCTATGTCTACAGCGCCAGCGTGCTGCCGGGCATGGTGCCATGGTTCGTGGTGCTGATAAGCCAGCTTTACTTCCGTCGTGCGCATCAGGAGGCGATCAAGACCCACGCCTTCAAGTCGATCATGTTCCCGTACATAAACTATCTGACCATTGCTTTCCTGCTTTGCGTGCTGGTTGGCATGGGAATCAATCCGGATACGCGTATTTCACTGCTGGTCGGAACGATTTTCCTGGCGCTGGTCAGTCTGTGTTACGTTGTTTTCGGCATGCACAAGAAACAGCATCAGGCTGAAATTCGGCCAGAAAAGCAGCAATAAGCGATGGAAACAGGCTACGGACAGCCCTTTCCTGCGTTGGACTGCGCAAAGCGTAATCAAACACAACATTTCTGCGAAAAAGCACTAGACAGGATTGGGATAAAACCGTAGTATCCCCACCCGCAACGGCGCTACGCGCCCGTAGCTCAGCTGGATAGAGCGCTGCCCTCCGGAGGCAGAGGTCTCAGGTTCGAATCCTGTCGGGCGCGCCATTAAGTTTGTGCGCAAGAGCTGCGGTGGTATCATTACCGCGTGAAGTAGTAAAGAAATGGTGGCTATAGCTCAGTTGGTAGAGCCCTGGATTGTGATTCCAGTTGTCGTGGGTTCGAGTCCCATTAGCCACCCCACTTTACCCAAGGGGTAAAGAAAGAGTAAAAGCGATTTTGTGACAGTGCGAAGGTGGCGGAATTGGTAGACGCGCTAGCTTCAGGTGTTAGTGTTCTTACGGACGTGAGGGTTCAAGTCCCTCTCTTCGCACCACACAAAATGTCTGATAAATTTTAATATTTACATAGACATAAGCTTTGAAATTGCGTAGTATCAGCAACACAGTATCGGCGAGTAGCGCAGCTTGGTAGCGCAACTGGTTTGGGACCAGTGGGTCGGAGGTTCGAATCCTCTCTCGCCGACCACTTTCAAAGAAACCCGCTTTTAAGCGGGTTTTTTTACGCCCGGATTTTATAAGAGGATGAAGACAAAACTGTCGGGAACAGTTTTGAACAACGCCTCGGCGTTGGCCCGCAGGGAAGAGCGCAGGACGCGCGAAATAGCCTCCGAAGGAGGTTTGAGCCGAGCGCAGCGAGACCACGTTGCTTTAGCAACGGCCCGTAGGGCAAGCATCGCAGATGCGCGTAATCCTCTCTCGCCAACCATCATTCGAAAAACCTGCTTTTTAAAGCAGGTTTTTTTCGTCTGTAGTTTATCTTGAACCAAGCCCGGTAGCGGCGTTGGCCGTTGGGTCACTGCGGTAGACCGACAGCGCCAATCAATACCGCCATCGCCAACATCAGTAATGCTACGCACCAGATAGCCAGCAGTGAATGGCGGATATGCCTGCCAAGATCGATGCCGCTTAGACTGGCCAGTAGCCAGGCGCTGCCGACCATCGGGCTGATGGAGAAACCGACGTTTTCTCCCAGCATCATGGCTCGGGCGGCAAAGGCGGGATCGATACCGTGCGCCTCGCCGATCGACATTACCACCGGCAGAATACCGAAATACCAGGGATCCGCACCGAACATCATTCCCAGCGGCAAGGCGAACACGCCAAGCAACAGGTAAAGGTAGCGGGACAGCGTTTCCGGCAATAGGGCGATTGCCTGATTGGTCACCTGTTCGAGCATGCCGCTGTGGGTCAGCACACCAAGAAACACCGCTGCGCTAAATAAAACGGTCGCCAGCAACAATGCTTCACCGGCATTCTGACGAATACTCAGCAGCTGCGTTTTCGCATCGGGATAGTTGATTGCTAACGCCAATGCCAGGGCGATCAGGAAAATGAACAGGCTTGGCAGGCCGCTGGCCAATAGTAAAACAATCATGACCAGCGTCAGCAGCGCATTGCTCCAATAGCGCCAGCGCGGTGGCGCGGTATTGGGCACGCCTGCGTTTTCTGTGGTCAGTCCCGGTGTGACAACCGGCTTAACACGCGGCGTTTTGCTCAATATCCATGCCATTACCAGACAACAACCCAGGCCAAACAGCTGAACTGGCCACAGGGGTTGCCAGAGTGTGATGGGGTCGATATTGACCACGCTTGCGGCACGCAGCACCGGCGCGGTCCACGGCACCATATTCATGATGCCGGCGGTGCAGCCGGTCAGCAGTGTCAAATGCAGTAGATTTAGGCCAAGCCGTTGGTAAACCGGCAGAAAAGCGGTGATGGTAATCAGATAGGTGGTCGCGCCGGCGCCGTCCAGATGCGCCAGTGCGGTGACCAGAACGTTGATCATCATAATGCGTGTCGGGCTATTGCCCGCCAACTGCAGTAACTTCTCCACCAGCGGGGTAAACAGCCCTTGTGCGTTCATGATGCTGAAATACAGGATAGCGCAGATGAACAGCGCGACCACCGGTGCCAGTGTCACGATCCCCTTGCTAATGAACCCCTGGATTTGCCCGATGGGAAAACCGGCGAGCATTGCAGCGATGATCGGCACCAGGATCAGGGTGACGACCGGTGAAACACGCCCGCTCATCAACAGGATGACGCAAAGCAGTACGGTACATACGGCGATGATGCCGATCATGATTAATCCCTCTTATCATTATTATTCTCGCGATGGTTCTGCCGGCGGCGTTAGAGCGTAAGCAGCCAGGTTGTGACTTCCGTCAGGAGTTGTTGCGCATTATTGTCCAGCATCAGGAAGTGTGAGTTACCGTGGATACCGCGTTGTGGCAGGTCGATTTCATCAACCCGAATACCACGGCGGCGCAACTTGGCTAAATGGTTCGCCACCGTGCTGCGATAGTCTTGCCACACGGCATGTTGATCGAAATGATCGCCCCACAGCACCAGGTGCGGGGGAATCGCGTGGTTCAAGTCAGCGCACTGCGGCGCACCGGAAGGTTCCAATGCCACCACCGCCAGCACGCTCTGCGGGCGTTGAACGGCCATCTGCAGTGCAAAACCACCGCCTTGACTGTGGCCGATGATGATACAGGGGCCGCCGATGCTATCCAGCAGGGCATGATAGGCCGACAGCGTAATGGCTTCGTGACCGCTCCAGCGCGGTACCCATTGGCAGGCAAAATAATCAAAGACGTGCAGCGGAAAACGACTATCGCCGAATGCCTGGCGCTGTTGCGGATCCTGGTGATAACCGTCGCTGGGGCCAATGCGGAACATCTGCCAGGCCTCATTTTTGGTACGGAACAGCGGCGGCTGCGGCCAGACTTCTGGCACTGGGCTCCAGCCGGAGCGGCCGCGTTCGACCGCGTCGCAGAGATACAGGTTCCATCCCTGTTGCAATAGCCACTGTAGCCAGCCAGGGCGGCCATCTGGCGTGCTTTCCCAATTGGCACCGGTCATTCCTCCACCATGCCATAGCAAAATCGGGATACTGGAGCAGGGGTGGTTTTGTATAAATGCCTGCACATACATTTGGCCGCTGACGATGTCACCATTCATGTCGATTTCACGCTCGGCGGCACCTTGTGCCAATCGTTGTCGGCGTCGCGGTTGGTTACGCAACCTGATGTCGTTTCCGCCGACGAAGAAGCTGCGGATTTCTTTCAGATCCATCTTTTCTCTCCCGATCAGTTTTTGGCATAAAGCGCGTTATTGGCCAGTGGAAAGCAGCGGATTCTCGGAGTCGCCAGGTGGTAATGCCGATCGATGATCCGTTCCAGTTCCTGCATGAAGGTCGCCATCAGCGCCTGGTCGCGATGCGGTTGCTGACGGTATTTCACCTCGGCGTACAGCGGACTGCCGAGTAATGGTTGGCAAGCGAGCAGCATTTGGATCTGTACCTTGTCGGTTTCGGCGTCGAGCAGCTCAACGCACAGGTCGCGACACGCCTGCTGCAAGCGAGAGTGACTGTCGACGGGGTGTTGCTGGTACCAGCTTGGCGAAAGATGGAAGGTGATGACAGGCATGGCAACTCCTTGTGCACTGGATAAAAAATAAACGGTTGTGCATCCAATGTAGATGGAGTTATTTTTGTTTAAAATCGCAAAATTTCGCACCATTGATGCATGAAACACAAAAATTACGATATCCATCAGCTACGCGCTTTTCTCGAGGTCGCGCGATATGGCAGTTTCCAACAGGCGGCGCGTAGCCTGTCGTTGTCGCCTTCGGCACTTAGCCGGCGCATTGCCAGTCTGGAAGCCGAGCTGGAGGCGCCGCTGTTTGCGCGTACCACCCGTTCGGTACTGTTGACCAGTGCCGGACATAGCTTGCAGCAAGAAGCATTACCCTTGTTGCAGGCGTTGGATAACTGTACTCAGCAGGTGGCATGGCAAGCGCAGGGATACGGCGGCAAACTGGCGGTGTCGTGTATCAGCAGCGCCGCGTTTGCCTTATTTCCCCAGGCGCTGAGGCTCTTCCGCCAGCGCTACCCCAATATGCGTATCGAATTGCATGATGACACTGGCCTGCGGGTACAGCAGCAGGTGTTGGCGGGCAACGTCGCGTTTGGCCTGACGACGCTATGTCACCGCAGTAACGATCTCTATGCCGAAGCGCTGCTGGCCGATCCTTACGTCGTTATGGTGCCGCAGCAACATCCCTGGCGTAGCCGCTCTCAGGTGACCTGGCATGAATTACCGCTTATTTCGGCATTGGGCTGGCCATTGGTGGGGTTACGCCAGAGCAGCGCCAATCGCCGGCAAATTGACGAAGTGCTGCATGCCTGCGGCATCAGTGCGCCATGGTTCGACGAAGTCGAACATTTATCATCAATCCTGGGGTTGTTACGCTGTGGCGGAAGCGTGGTGGTGATGCCACGTCTGGCCATTGAGCTGTGCGGTGAGTGGGGATTGGTATGCTTGCCGCTGGTGGAGCCGCGTATGGTGCGCACCATCGCTTTGATACGGCGCCAGGAGGCGGTGTTATCCCATTGCGAACAGGCATTGTGGTCGTTGCTCGGCGAGCAACTGCAGCAGTTACAGCGCAGCTGGTTGCAACAGCAGGTGATACAGCCGTCGGATGTCGGTAATCTGCGACAGCCGACGGGATGATTGTCGCCAGTAAGAGACATATAACCTACTGAAAATTAAGGTATAAAATAACTTTACCTTAAGTCGTCGTTTTTAGGCGACAGTTGGCATCGGCGGCGAAACGGCGGGGTAGGCGGGTCAAACGCCGGCGGAAACGGGAGGGAAGAATAAAATCCTTTTCCATTCAAACGATTAATGGCGATTTTATCGGCTTGGGGGAGCAATAATGCGAAGTTGGCACGCCAAGTGCAATACCTATAGCGTAGATGCTCATTCCACCTCTTATGTTCGCCACATGGCCTCATAAACCCTGGGAATGACGCAGAGCCGATTTAGGGTGCCTATTGCCCACCAGAACGATGAATACATCGCTTGCGATGCGGACATCACACTGCGGGCATAACGTTGAGTGAGGCACCACCCCTGTTGTCCAAGACCTGATTGCTTCTTTATACACTTGTCGTTACGGCAAGTGTTTTTTTTTCTGCATCCTTCACGCCGCCTGTTTATTGGCTACGTCTCTCACGTATCGCGATGGCAAATGATTCGCAGCCCCAGACCACGGCGAAAAAAAAGCGTGACCAGAGGTCACGCCTTGTGAATCAACCGTTGTGGCTTACTCGCCGTTCTGCTTGAGCGTGAGCATCAGCCCTTCGCGGCGCATCTGGGCGGCTTCTTCCGAGCGGTGGAGTTTCTCCAGCACGTCTGCCAGCCAGGCGTAATCGTAAGCGTCCGGCCGTTGCTTCAGCGCTTCGCGGAACGCGTCGCTGGCCTGCTGCCATTCGCCATGCTTTATCAACAGCTGACCCAGGGTGCTGTTCAGCAGCGGCGTTGCACCATGTTGTTTGATCTGCTGACGCAGCGCCTTTTCCAACTGTTGCGCATTACCAGACTTGATGCGTGGGATCAGCAGCACCAAACGCTCGTCATACTGACGCTTCAGGCTATCGATGACGATCTCCTGCGCCATGTCATGATCGTTGCATTCGATCAGGTGTTCCACCATCGCTATCTGCAACGGCACCTCGTGGCGGGTCTTGCGGCTTTGGTCTTTCCACCAACGCTTCAGGCCTTCGCTGCCTTCATCCGCCATCGCCTGATTCATCAGGCCGATATAAGCCTGTTGCTGCAACGCCTGCAATTGTTCTTCGCTATGCAGATTGATTTTGCTCATCGACGGCAGTATTTCCAGCAGTGACGCATAGCCGCCGGTACGCAGGTAGGCCTGCTCCGCCAGCCGCAGCACTTCCGGATGACGCGGCGCCTGGTTCAGCAGGCGATCGACGCCGTGGCGTGCGGCATGCGCTTCGCCCTGCGCCAGCTGAATACGCACCCGCGTGATGTCTACCGGCAGTTGGTCGGTATCCGCCGCTTCGGCCGCGCGCTCCAGGTATTGGTTGGTACGGAAATCGTCACCGCGTTGCTGCGCCGCTTCGGCCGCCAGCAGGTAGTTTACTACCGGCTGTTCTGCATGATCGGCATTGCGCGTCAGCAGTTTTTCAACCTGTTTGTAATCTCCCTCTGCCAGTTTGATCAACGCGGCTTTGGTTTGCTTGCGTGCACGGCTGCGCTTACGACCAAGGAACCAGCCGCGGGTGCGCGCGCCGGTACGGAAAATGCGCCGCAGGATCCATTCGATGACCAACAGCACCACGAACAGCAAAATCCCCATGATCGCCAGGCCGGTGACGCTGGTTTCAATATTGTAATTATCGGTCTGGATCAGCACATAGCCTTGATGGCCGGCCAGCATCGGCCCCACCACCACGCTGGCGATCAACACCAGGAACAGGAATAACACGCGTAACATGGCTTATCCCTCCTGGTGAGTGGCAGCACCTTGCGCCAACAGATTACGTACCCGGCTCTGCATCAGTTTTTCCAGCAGCGGCTGGCTCTTCAGCTGTTGTGGTACGTCCATGGACACCGGTTGCTGACTCAGCGCGTCCAGCTCTTCAAGGAAGGCCTTGGTCGCCGGGTCGGTGGTGTCGAAGTAGGCGCGAACCCAGGTGGAGATGGTTTCCAGCGACTGTTTATAGGTTTCGTTCTGATGGCGCGGCACCGCCTGGGCGGCCACCAGCAGGCGTGAACGGATATTTTCACGCAGGTAGATATCCTGGTTGGGTGCCAGCAGTGGCTCGGCGCTGGTATCACGGCGGCGAATGGTAATAAAGTCGGCCATAAAGTTATGCCAGCTTTTGCTCAGATTCTGCCGCCATTCGCTCAATGAGCTGGACAGCTCGGTGCTGTCTTCATCCATCGGCGCTTCGTCACTGTCGTTATCCGCCAGGCGCAGGTTATCCACCTGATTGGACAACTGATTGACCTTCAGAATAATGCCGTCGAAATCCACCTGTGAAACGGTAGACAGCGTGCTGACGTCTTCAGTGATGGCGCGACGCACCTCGAGCAGGCTGGGATCGTTCATGTCTGCCAGGCTGGCGTCGGCGCTCTTTAGCAGCGCGGCGGCGGTGGTGATGTCCTGATCGCTCCACAGTTTTCGGCCGGCCATTTTCACCAGGAAGTCGGCCTGCGCCAACAGCCAGGTTTTGGCGTCGCTACCTGAAATGGTCGCGACTTTTTCCTGTAATTCGGTCAACTGGCGCGCCAGCGAGTTTTGTTCGCGGTCGGCAGCATCAAGGGTTTTTCCCTGCTGCTGCAACAGACCTTCCAACGCGTTTTTTTCCTGCTGCTGGCTCTGTTTGAGTGCGCTCAGCTGTTGTTGCAGGGTCTGGTTGGCGGCGATCAGCGCCTGTGCCTGCTGGTGCGTATGGTAATAACCGCCGGCGCCCAGCGCGATTACCAGCACGATGGCGATAGCACCAAGCAGTGGGCCGCTATTTTTGCCCTTGCGGCTATCAGCCTCTGGCTGCTGGGGGCTCTCAACCGCACGGGCTGGCTCTTCAACCGGGGCGGATGGGGTATTTTGTTCCGTCATAGTGGCACATCCCATAGTCAGGTTTATTGTTGTCTTCTGTGTTGCTTCAAGCCGCATCCATGCGGCCGCGATGCTACTCGAACTGTTTAGGCTACAGCGCGCGAATCAACGCGTCATTATCGGCATTCTCGGCGACCCGAATGGTGCTCCAGCCCAGATCCCGGGCCTGGGTCGCCAGGCGTTCGCTCACTACTATCAGCCGGCAGCGCAGTAGCCACGACGCGCGATAGTAATCAGGAACCAGATTATAGAGCTGTTGTAACATTTCGCCGCTGGTGACGACCAGCGTATCAACCCCGGCGCGTTGCCAGTGAGCACTTTGCTCGGCGCCGTCATAATGCACCGGGCTGCGTTGATAACATTCATAATAGCTGACGTTGGCGCCGCGTTCGCGCAATGTATCGCCCAACAGTTCACGGCCGCCATTGCCGCGCAGAATCATCGCCTGCTTGCCGTCGAGCTTTTGCAAGGCCGGTAATAATAGCAGCGTTTCGCTGATCTGGCGCTCTTGCGGGAATTCTACCGGCAGGCTGGTAATGCGGTGCAAGGCCAGCGCGGTGTTACGACCAATGGCGTAATAGCGTGGTTTGGTCGGCCAAGGCAACCCGGCACGCCCCATCACCGAATTGGCGTAGTTCACCGAGTGCTGCGACAGCACAAAGACCAGGTCGCCCTCGCGCTGTTGCTGCAACGCCTGCGGCAGAATCGGCAGATCGCCACCGGGGGCGAAGTCAATCAGCGGCGCATGATAGGCAACCCGTCCGAGTACGCGCAGGCGGCTCACCAACTGTTCGCCAAACGGGGAAGGGCGGGTTACCAGGATCGTCATGCCGGGGGATTCCCTTGATAAACGTCACGCAGAATATCGCGGGCGCCCTTGGCCAGCAGTTCTTCCGCCAGCTCGATGCCCATGTGTTCGGCCTGTGCCGCCGGGCCACGGCGTTCGCCGCGCACCATCAGACTGCCGTCCGGCGCGCCGACCAGTGCGCGTAGCCACAGCGTATCGCCGTCCAGCTCGGCATAGCTGCCGATTGGCACCTGGCACCCGCCTTCCAGCCGGGTGTTCATGGCGCGTTCCGCCCGCACTCGGGTGGCGGTGAGTTCATGATTCAACGGGGCCAGCAGGGCGCGGGTCACCGCGTCGTCAAGCCGGCATTCAATGCCTACCGCACCCTGACCGACCGCCGGCAGGGATTCTTCCGGGCTCATCGGGCTGCGAATGCGCTGCTCAAGGCCCAGGCGCTTCAGCCCGGCCACCGCCAGAATGATGGCGTCATAATCGCCGTTATCCAGTTTGGCCAGGCGGGTGCCGACGTTGCCGCGCAGATCGCGCACCAGCAGATCGGGGCGACGCTGGCGCAACTGGCATTGGCGGCGCAGGCTGGATGTGCCGACCACGCTGCCCTGCGGCAGTTGATCGAGGGAAGCGAAACGGTTTGATACAAATGCATCGCGCGGATCGTCGCGCTCACAAATGGTCACCAGGCCGAGCCCGGCGGGAAACTCCACCGGCACGTCTTTCATCGAGTGCACGGCGATGTCGGCTCTGCCTTCCAGCAGCGCCAGCTCAAGCTCTTTGACAAACAGACCCTTACCGCCGACCTTCGCCAGTGGCGTATCCAGAATGATGTCGCCGCGCGTGACCATCGGCACCAGCTCGACCTGCAAATCAGGATGACTTGCCATCAGGCGCTGTTGCACATAATGTGCTTGCCAGAGCGCGAGTGGGCTTTGTCGGGTGGCAATTCGAATAATTTTGTCTAACATGCTTGTTACCGTTTTAATATTTCGCCGTCCATCCTACCACCGAGGATGAAAACTGTCAGTGTAAGAAGCCACAGGCGAAGAAAGGACAACGGAATCAAAGGGAGGTGGATGAAATTTAGGGGCAGTTGACACTGCGGGTAATCGTTTAGAAAAGCGCTACAATAAGTGTGTCGCGTTAGCTTCTTTACGGTCAATCAGCAAGGTGTTAAATTGATCACGTTTCCAGCAATAAGTTGTCAAATATTCTTCTAAACCTAACGACGCTTATGGAATACGGGTTTTTTTCCAAGCACCGGGATAATCAGGCGAGACGTCTTGTACCTCTACATCGAGACACTGAAACAAAGACTGGATGCGATCAACCAACTACGTGTCGATCGTGCCCTGGCGGCAATGAAACCTGCTTTTCAACGGGTCTACGGTCTGCTGCCTACTTTATTGCATCACCATCACCCACTGATGCCGGGCTACCTGAATGGTAACGTTCCCCACGGCATCTGTCTGTATACGCCCGACGAAAGCCAACAGCATTATCTCAACGATCTGGAAGACAAATGGGGCAGCCCGTTTGCCAAGCCTGTCAGCGGTGAACTGCCGATCACCGGCGTATATTCGATGGGCAGTACTTCGTCGATCGGCCAGAGTTGCAGCTCGGATCTCGACATCTGGGTATGCCACCAGTCCTGGCTCGATAATGAAGAGCGTAACCGGCTCCAGCAAAAATGCAGCCTGCTGGAGAAGTGGGCGGCATCGATGGGCGTGGAAGTCAGCTTCTTCCTGATTGATGAAAACAGATTCCGCCATAATGAAAGCGGCAACCTGGGCGGCGAAGACTGCGGTTCTACCCAGCATATCCTGTTGCTCGACGAATTCTATCGCACCGCGGTGCGCCTGGCCGGCAAGCGTATTCTATGGAATATGGTGCCGTGCGAAGAAGAAGCCCATTACGATGAATACGTTTTGTCGCTGTATGCCCAGGGGGCATTAACGCCGAACGAATGGCTGGATCTGGGCGGCCTGAGCACCCTGTCGGCGGAAGAATACTTTGGCGCCAGCCTGTGGCAACTGTATAAAAGCATCGACTCGCCGTACAAGGCGGTGTTGAAAACGCTGTTGCTGGAAGCCTACTCCTGGGAATATCCCAATACGCAACTGCTGGCAACGCATATCAAGCAGCGGCTGCATCAAGGTGAAATCGTCTGTTTCGGCCTTGACTCCTATTGCATGATGCTGGAACGCGTTACGCATTATCTCACGCAAATCAACGATACCACCCGCCTCGATCTGGTACGCCGCTGTTTCTATCTCAAAGTCTGTGAAAAGCTGTCGCAGGCCAAAACCAGCGTCGGTTGGCGGCGTGAAATACTCGGCCAGCTGGTCAGCGAATGGGGCTGGGATGACGCCCGTCTGGAAATGCTGGATAACCGCGCCAACTGGAAGATCGAACGGGTGCGTGAAGCACACAACGAACTGCTTGATGCGATGATGCAGAGCTATCGCAATCTGATTCGTTTCGCGCGTCGCAACAACCTGAGCGTCAGCGCCAGCCCGCAGGATATCGGCGTGCTGACTCGCAAGCTGTATGCCGCGTTTGAAGCGCTGCCGGGCAAGGTGACGCTGGTTAACCCGCAGATTTCTCCGGACCTGTCGGAAAGCGATTTGACCTTTATTCATGTGCCGATTGGCCGTGCCAACCGCACCGGTTGGTACCTGTACAATCAGGCGCCGGCCATGGATTCGATCGTCAGCCATCAGCCATTGGAATATAACCGCTACCTGAACAAGCTGGTGGCCTGGGCGTACTTCAATGGCTTACTGACTTCCCGCACCCGACTGCATATCAAAAGCGGCAATCTCTGTGACACCGCCAAGCTGCAGGAACTGGTGGCCGACGTCTCGCACAGCTTCCCGCTGCGCCTGCCGGCACCGACGCCAAAGGCGCTGTACAGCCCGTGCGAAATTCGCCATTTGGCGATTATCGTCAATCTGGAAAACGATCCGACCGCCGCGTTCCGCAATCAGGTGGTGCACTTCGATTTCCGCAAGCTTGACGTATTCAGCTTTGGCCAGCAGCAGCAATGTCTGGTGGGCAGTATCGATCTGCTGTACCGCAATTCATGGAACGAGGTGCGTACGCTGCATTTCAGCGGTGAGCAGTCGGTGCTGGAGGCGTTGAAAACCATTCTGGGTAAAATGCATCAGGATGCGGCGCCGCCGGAATCGGTGGAGGTGTTCTGTTACAGCCAGCATTTGCGTGGCCTGATCCGCACCCGTATTCAGCAGTTGGTAACCGAATGCATCGAGCTGCGGCTTTCCAGCACCCGCCTGGAGCCAGGGCGCTTCAAGGCGGTGCGGGTTGCCGGTCAGACCTGGGGGCTGTTCTTCGAACGGTTAAGCGTATCGGTGCAAAAACTGGAAAACGCGGTGGAATTTTATGGCGCGATTTCCAACAACAAGCTGCACGGCCTGTCGATCAAGGTTGAAACCGATCAGGTGCATCTGCCGCCGGTGGTCGATGGCTTCGCCAGCGAAGGCATCATCCAGTTCTTCTTCGAAGACACCACCGATGATAAAGGCTTCAACATCTATATTCTGGATGAGTCGAATCGGGTTGAGGTCTACCACCACTGTGAAGGCAGCAAAGAGGAGTTGGTGCGTGACGTTAGCCGCTTCTATTCGTCCTCACACGATCGCTTTACCTACGGTTCCAGCTTTATCAACTTCAACCTGCCGCAGTTCTATCAGATCGTGCAGATCGATGACCGCACGCAGGTGATCCCTTTCCGCAGCAGCACCCTGTCGAGCCTGTGCATCACGGTGCCCGATGGCAGTGCGCCGCAGCCGCTAAAACAGCAGTACCAACTGCATTGACTCCGAGGGAACAGGGCAGCATTTACGCCACCCTGTTCCCCACGGCCAGTGCAATTAGGCGAAGCGCACCGACTCCCCGGCCTGCGTGCTGGCGGCTTCGTTCAGCAACGCATAAAACGACTGGCCGCTGCGATCGCAGATCCAGTCGCCGTCGCGGTAGTTAAAGTGATAACCGCCGGCCTTGGTCGCCAGCCAGACCTGGTGCAACGGCTCCTGGCGGTTGATGACGATTTTGGTGCCGTTTTCGAAACTTAGCGTCATCACGCCGCCGTTGGTTTCGTAATCGATGTCGGCATCGCCATCGAAATCATCCAGCGTCTCTTCGATATTAAGCATCAGTTGGTCAGCCAACTGGTGAAACTCACTGTCGTTCATATTCAATTCCTATTGCTTTTCATGATCCATCTACCGATTATAGAGAGCTTGGATGCATGGATTACAGGCATTAATGCAAATGAAAAAACAACTACGCTATGCGCTGCTGGCAGTGACGCTCGCCGGGCTTTCCGGTTGCGGTTTGAAAGGGCCGCTGTACTTCCCACCGGCCGATCCGGCAACGCAAAAACCGGCCACGCCGCCGGTGACGACTGGCGATCACGTACAGAAGAACCAGCAGGATCTTTCTGGTTCACAGCAAAAACCGTCGATGAGCGCAGAGTAACGCGATGCGCGGTGCCGGGCGCTAGCACACAGTGTATACCCAAAAGAAGGCAAGTTGCAGCGCGGCGGTGGCGTGGTGGCAAATCGGTCGCAGACCGGCGTGAGCAAGGCTGGCGCTGGCCATGTGGCCAGGGAGCGTAGGCTAGCGGCAAGGCGGCTTGCAGTATGATGGGCAGAGCGCGTCCAGATAGCGGAGTATGATATGCAGTTCTCCAAAATGCACGGTCTGGGCAACGACTTTATGATGGTCGATGCCGTAACACAGAATGTCTATTTCTCACCTGAGCTGATCCGCCGGCTGGCCGATCGGCATTTAGGCATCGGTTTTGACCAGCTACTGGTGGTGGAACCGCCATACGATCCGGAGCTCGATTTCCACTACCGCATTTTTAATGCCGACGGCAGTGAAGTGGCGCAGTGCGGCAACGGTGCGCGCTGTTTTGCCCGCTTCGTGCGTCTCAAGGGGCTGACCAACAAACGCGATATTCGCGTCAGCACCCAAACCGGCCGCATGGTATTGAGCGTGACCGACGACGATCTGGTGTGCGTCAACATGGGCGAACCGAATTTTGATCCCCAGACGGTGCCGTTTCGCGCCGCCAAGGCGGAAAAAACCTACATCATGCGCGCTGCAGAACACACGGTGTTGGCCGGCGTGGTATCGATGGGCAATCCACATTGTGTTTTGCAGGTAGATGATGTAAAAACCGCCAAAGTAGAATTGCTTGGCCCGGTGCTGGAAAGCCACGAACGTTTTCCTGAGCGCGCCAATATCGGTTTCATGCAGGTGGTCAGTCGCGATCGCATCAAGCTGCGCGTTTACGAGCGCGGTGCCGGTGAAACGCAGGCCTGCGGCAGCGGCGCTTGTGCCGCCGTGGCAGTAGGGATTCAACAGGAATTGCTGTCAGAAGAGGTACATGTAGAACTGCCGGGTGGCAGCCTGCATATACGTTGGAAAGGGCCGGGTACGCCGCTGTTTATGACCGGTCCGGCAACCCATGTTTATGACGGATTTATTCATTTATGAAAAGCGTTGAGGACCAGGCCGTCGAGGCCATTGAGCTTGATGACGACGCCGTAATGCAGTACCTGCGGCAAAATCCCGATTTCTTTATCCGCAATGCGCGGCAGGTGGAGCAGATGCGCGTGCCGCATCCGGTGCGCGGTACCGTGTCGCTGGTGGAATGGCACCTGGCGCGTCAGCGTAACCACATCAATCGGCTGGAAGAAGAAATCACCCTGCTGATGGAGCAGGCCAGCGCCAATGAAACCCTGTTTGGCAGTCTGTTGCATCTGCAGGCCAATCTGGCGACCGCCGACAGTCTGCAAGACCTGCTCAACCGCCTGCAACGCTGGGCGCGCGGCTTCGGTCTGGCTGGGGCCAATATCCGCCTGTTCAACGACAGCTGGAACATCGGTGCGCCGTCGGACTTCACCCACCTGGGCCTGTCGCGTTCGGCGTTTGAACCGCTGCGTATCCAGCGCCTGGGGGATGAACATCATTTTCTTGGCAGCCTGAACGGCCCTGAGCTGCTGCTGCTGTTGCCACAGGCCAAGCAGGTGGGTTCGGTGGCCCTGTCGCTACTGGGCGCCAACGGCGATCTGGGCATGGTGATATTCAGCAGTCGCGATACGCAGCATTATCAAGCCGGCATGGGCACCGTGATGCTCAATCAGCTGGCGCGCATGTTGCCGGAACTACTGGAACGCTGGATCGAACGCGCATGACTCCGCCGCTAGCGGCCAGCCTGCAACCGCCGGTTGACGCTTTTCTGCGTTATCTCAAGGTCGAACGTCAGCTCAGTCCGCTGACGCAAATCAGCTACTCTCGCCAGTTACAGGCGCTAATGGCGCTGGCAGCCGAACTGGGCGTCAGCGAATGGCGTCAGTTGGACGCCGCTACCGTACGTCAACTGGCGGCGCGCAGCAAACGCGCCGGCCTGCAATCTTCCAGTCTGGCGTTACGGCTTTCCGCGCTGCGCAGCTTCCTCGACTGGCTGGTCAGCCAGGGGCAGATAGTCGCCAACCCGGCCAAGGGCATCCGCACGCCGCGTAGCGGCCGTCATTTACCCAAAAACATCGACGTTGATGAAATGGGCCAACTGTTGGAGATCGATCTAAACGATCCGCTGGCGGTGCGCGATCGCGCCATGTTGGAAGTGATGTACGGCGCCGGGCTGCGTCTGTCCGAACTGGTCGGGCTGGATTGTCGCCACGTCGATATGGCCGCCGGCGAAGTCTGGGTAATGGGTAAGGGGAGCAAAGAGCGCAAACTGCCGATTGGCCGCACGGCGGTGACCTGGCTGGGACACTGGCTGGCGCTGCGTGAGCTGTTCGCACCGGGCGACGATGCCATGTTTCTGTCCAATCAGGGCAAGCGTATTTCACCGCGCAACGTGCAAAAGCGCTTTGCCGAGTGGGGCGTCAAGCAGGGCGTCAGCAGCCATATTCATCCGCACAAGCTGCGCCACTCGTTTGCCACCCATATGCTGGAGTCGAGCGGCGATCTGCGCGCGGTGCAGGAATTGCTGGGCCATGCCAACCTGACCACCACCCAAATCTATACCCACCTCGACTTTCAACATCTGGCCAACGTGTATGATGCGGCACATCCACGCGCCAAACGGGGGAAATCCTGATGCATTTTTACCGCCCGCTGCGCCAGTTGGCGGCGTTGACCTTCGATCTGGACGATACCTTATACGATAATCGCCCGGTGATTAAGCAGACCGAGCAGCAATCGGTGGCCTTTTTGCAGGACTATCACCCGGGATTGAGCCACTTCCAGTCGGCGGATTTTCACCGTCTGCGCATGGAGCTGCGCGAGCAGGATCCGGAAATTTACCACGACGTTACTCAATGGCGCTGGCGTGCGATCCATCTGGCGCTGACCCGGCAGGGGCTGCGCGATGCCGAAGCCGCACTGGGCGCCGACGCGGCAATGCAGAACTTCGCGTTGTGGCGTAGCCGCATCGACGTACCGGCATCGACCCACCAGACGCTGCAAGCGCTCGCTGAACGCTATCCGTTGGTGGCTATCACCAATGGCAATGCCGATCCGGCGCTGTGCGGGCTGGACGGTTACTTTAGCTTCGTGCTGCGCTCCGGGCCGGATGGCCGCGCCAAGCCCTATCAGGATATGTACCATCTGGCTGCTGAACGGCTGAAGGTTGCGCCAGCGGCAATTTTGCACGTCGGTGATGACCTGACCACCGACGTTGCCGGTGCGCTGCGCTCGGGCTTGCAGGCCTGCTGGATCAACGATCGGCAGCGCAACCTGATGCAGGCGGCTGACAGTCGCCTATTGCCACATATTGAGATTTCGCAGTTGGCATCGCTGACAGCATTGTTATAATCCCTGCCAGAACTCTGTATAAATTCCCAGTGGAAACCGGCGTAACGCCGGCTATCCCTTACCAATTAATGGTGCCTATGGACGTTTCCGATCTGCTCAACAGCATGAATGATAAACAACGCGAAGCCGTGGCGGCGCCACGCAGCAACCTGTTGGTGCTGGCAGGCGCGGGCAGCGGAAAAACCCGGGTGCTGGTACATCGCATTGCCTGGCTGCTATCGGTAGAGAACTGCTCGCCGTATTCGATCATGGCCGTGACCTTCACCAATAAGGCGGCGGCGGAAATGCGCCACCGTATCGAGCAGCTGATTGGCACCAGCCAGGGCGGTATGTGGATTGGCACCTTCCACGGCCTGGCGCACCGCTTGCTGCGCGCCCACCACATGGACGCCAATCTGCCGCAGGATTTCCAGATACTCGACAGCGAAGACCAGCTACGCCTGCTCAAACGCATCGTGCGCGCGCTGAATATCGACGAAAAACAGTGGCCGCCGCGTCAGGCGATGTGGTACATCAACGGCAAGAAAGACGACGGCCTGCGGCCACAGCACATTGAAAGCTACGGCAATCCGGTGGAAGCGACCTGGCTGCGCATCTATCAGGCCTATCAGGAAGCCTGCGATCGCGCCGGGCTGGTGGATTTTGCCGAACTGCTGCTGCGCGCCCATGAACTGTGGCTGAACAAGCCGCACATTCTCAACCATTACCGCGAGCGCTTCACCAATATTCTGGTGGACGAATTCCAGGATACCAACCGCATCCAGTACGCCTGGATCCGCCTGCTGGCGGGCGATCGCGCCAATGTGATGATCGTTGGCGACGACGATCAGTCAATCTATGGCTGGCGCGGTGCGCAGGTAGAGAACATCCAGCGCTTCCTGAAGGATTTCCCCGGTGCCGAAACCGTCCGTCTGGAGCAGAATTACCGTTCCACCAGCAATATCCTCAAGGCTGCCAACACGCTGATCGCCAACAACGACGGACGCATGGGGAAAAACCTGTGGACCGACGGCGCCGAGGGCGAGCCGATTTCCCTCTACTGCGCGTTCAACGAGCTGGACGAAGCGCGCTTTGTGGTCAACCGTATCAAGAGCTGGCAGGACAACGGCGGGGCGCTGAACGACTGCGCAATTCTCTACCGCAGCAACGCCCAATCGCGCGTGCTGGAAGAAGCGCTGTTGCAGACCGCCATGCCGTACCGCATTTACGGCGGCATGCGCTTCTTCGAACGCCAGGAAATCAAGGATGCGCTGGCCTATCTGCGGCTGATTGCCAATCGCAATGACGACGCGGCGTTTGAACGGGTGGTGAACACCCCGACGCGCGGCATCGGTGACCGCACGCTGGACGTGGTGCGCCAAACGGCGCGCGATCGGCAGATGACGCTGTGGCAGGCCACCCGGGCGCTATTGCAGGACAAGGTGCTGGCTGGCCGTGCCGCGTCTGCCCTGCAGCGTTTTAGCGAACTGGTGGACGCGCTGGCGCATGAAACTGCCGATATGCCGCTGCACGTGCAGACCGATAGGGTGATCCGCGATTCGGGCCTGTTTATCATGTACGAGCAGGAAAAGGGCGAAAAAGGCCAGGCGCGCATTGAAAACCTTGAGGAACTGGTGACGGCGACGCGCCAGTTCAGCTACCAGGACGAAGACCAGGATCTGATGCCGTTGCAGGCGTTTCTGTCGCATGCGGCGCTGGAAGCCGGCGAAGGGCAGGCCGATGCGTATCAGGACGCGGTGCAATTGATGACGCTGCACTCGGCCAAAGGGCTGGAGTTCAAACAGGTATTTATCGTTGGCGTCGAAGAAGGCATGTTCCCGAGTCAGATGTCGCTGGACGAAGGTGGACGGCTGGAGGAAGAGCGTCGCCTGGCCTATGTTGGCCTGACGCGGGCGATGGAAAAGCTGACGCTGACCTACGCCGAAACCCGCCGTCTGTACGGCAAAGAGGTGTATCACCGCCCGTCGCGTTTTATCGGCGAGATCCCGGAGGAGTGCATCGAAGAAGTTCGCCTGCGCGCCAGCGTATCGCGCCCGGTCAGCCATCGACGGATCGGCACGCCGATCGCTGAAAACGACACCGGCTACAAACTGGGTCAGCGCGTGCGTCATCCCAAATTTGGCGAAGGCACCATCGTCAACCTGGAAGGCAGCGGCGAACACAGCCGCTTGCAGATCGCCTTCCAGGGCGAAGGCATCAAATGGCTGGTGGCGGCCTACGCCAAGCTGGAAACCGACTGACGATCGGCGGCCGCGACGGCGTCAGCGTGTGTAGTGCTCACCCAGTTGCGCGCTGGCGTACCAACGCATTAGCTCATCCACGCCGTCGCCGCCTTCGGGCGGCGCCCATGGCATACAGTCCGCCTCCGACAGCGGTTGATACGGCCCCTGTTTGACTTCAAAAATCACGCCGCCCGCGTCGAGAGACAGCACCGCATGCCAGGTGCCAGCAGGCATTTCCAATACTCTGTTTTCGCCGCTCAGCAGCGTGCGCCGGGTCACCGTGCCGCCGTTATCGAACTGTAGCACCACGAAGCGACCGCGCAACGGCATCAGCAGTTCCCAGGTATGCGGGTGGCGGTGCGGGCGGATATAGGTGCCCGGCTCCATGGCGATGGCCAGCCGCTGTACCGGATCGGCTAACGCGTCATGCAACGTGCGGTGGCTGCGCAGGCGCGGCAATTGCGCCGCCTGTTCGCTCATGGCATTCAAATCAGCAACGGTAATCAGTTTCATCGGTTCAATCCGCAGGCAAAATGTGGCGCTGATTTTAGCAATTTCCCTCGCCGCGGCCAGCGATAAGCGCCGCTTTCCCGCCGGCGTTTATCTGCGGTTGAACCACAGTTTTCACCGCCCTGTCATCGCGGTGAATTGTTGCGCGATTATCCTGTCTAACGTGTTGACAGGCTTTTTCTTCTCGGCGTAACATGCGCGCACGATTAATAATGAGGACATTCGCCTTGGACACACCCAGTAGATACTGGCTCATTGACCTGGATTTCAACAGGTACAACTTCTAAGGCTATCCCATTCTGCTGATGGCCTTCGTGGTTGTCGGCGACCCCCTTTGTGTGTCGCTCTGAGTCAGATCTGTACATGGTCTGAAACGAGCGGGCCATTATCCCCCTCGGTTTCTGTGCTTCAACGCGTTGTCTGCCCCCCATCATAAGGGAGTTTTGGCACATGCTAAGCGCTTTCAAATTAGATAACAGCCGCTTATCCCGTCTGGAACTGGATGACGCCGAAGACCTGACCACCTCGCTGTGGGTGGATTTGGTCGAACCGGAAGAAGGCGAGCGCGACCGCGTGCAGAATGAGCTGGGCCAGAGCCTGGCGACCCGGCCGGAGCTGGATGACATCGAAGCCTCTGCGCGTTTCTTCGAAGACGAAGACGGTTTGCACATTCACTCCTTCTTCTATTTCGAGGATGCCGAAGACCATGCCGGCAACTCCACCGTGGCCTTCACCATCCGCGACGGCCGTTTATATACCCTGCGCGAACGGGAACTGCCGGCGTTTCGCCTGTACCGCATGCGCGCTCGCAACCAGATGATGGTTGACGGCAACGCTTACGAGCTGCTGCTGGATCTGTTTGAAACCAAAATCGAACAGTTGGCAGACGAGATCGAAAACATCTACAGCGATCTGGAAAAGCTTAGCCGGGTGATCATGGAAGGTCATCAGGGTGATGAATATGATGCAGCGCTGTCGACGCTGGCAGAGCTGGAAGACATCGGTTGGAAAGTGCGCCTGTGTCTGATGGATACCCAGCGCGCGCTGAACTTCCTGGTGCGCAAGGCGCGGTTGCCAACCGGCCAGTTGGAGCAGGCGCGTGAAGTGCTGCGCGATATCGAATCCTTGCTGCCGCACAACGAATCGCTGTTCCAGAAGGTCAACTTCCTGATGCAGGCGGCGATGGGCTTTATCAATATCGAACAGAACCGCATTATCAAGATTTTCTCGGTGGTCTCGGTGGTATTCCTGCCGCCAACGCTGGTGGCGTCCAGCTACGGCATGAACTTCGAATTCATGCCGGAACTGAAGTGGTCGTTTGGCTATCCGGGGGCGATTGGCCTGATGATCCTGGCCGGTCTGGCCCCCTATCTGTACTTCAAACGCAGGAACTGGCTGTAACCGTAACGCCAACCGGTCGCCCCGCGGTGGCGCGGACACCTTTCGATGGCGCCTCCGCTCGGGGGCTGCCCGCTTGATGCCGGCGGCAAAGCGTTGTCAGTGATTTGCGATTGTTCGCCTGCTAAGATAGTTGCCTGCGTACTGATTTAAGGCATACGTTTTCATGGCGAGGTTCCCCGCTGTAGTGCAATGGCTGATCCTGCTGCTGGCGTCGCTGGCGCTGGGCTTTGGCCTGCAAACATTTCATATTCCCGCCGCTTTATTACTGGGCCCGATGATCGTCGGCGTAGCGATGGGGTTGCTTGGTGCCTCAGTGCGCATTCCCGCGCCGCTATTTATCGCCGCTCAGGCGGTGTTGGGCTGCATGATTGCGCAAAGCCTCTCGCCCGCCATTCTCACGCCGCTGTTTGCCGACTGGCCGCTGGTACTGCTGGTGTTGATCGCCACGCTGCTGGCCAGCGGCGTTTCCGGTTGGTGTCTGGTGCGTTTCAGCGATTTGCCCGGTTCGACCGGCGCCTGGGGCGCGTCACCCGGCGGGGCGTCGGCAATGGTGGCGATGGCCGGCGATTTTGGCGCCGACGTACGGCTGGTGGCGTTTATGCAATACCTGCGGGTGCTATTTGTCGCCACCGCGGCGGCGGCGGTGGCGCGTATCGGGCTGGGGGATGAAGCCGGGCAGGGCAGTGCAACGCTGGTCTGGTTTCCGCCGCTCGACTGGCGTTTCATCGCAACGCTGGCGGTAGCGGCCGGCGGTGCCTGGCTGGGGCCGCGCCTGCGTATTCCTTCCGGCGCGCTGCTGTTGCCGATGATGGTTGGCGCAACGCTGCACTCGAGCGGCGTGATGGCGTTGCAGATCCCCGAATGGCTGCTGGCTCTGGCCTATACCCTGATTGGCTGGAGCGTCGGTTTGCGTTTTACCCGGCCGATCTTTTTACTGGCGTTGCGCACGTTGCCGCAAATGGTGGTGTCGATTGTGGCATTGATGCTGTTTTGCGGCCTGCTGGCGTGGATGCTGACCTGGTTCCTGCCGGTGGATATCATGACCGCCTATCTCGCCACCAGCCCGGGAGGGTTGGACACGGTGGCGATTATTGCGGCGGGCAGCCGGGTGGATATGTCTTTCGTGATGGCGATGCAGACGTTGCGGTTGTTTACCATTCTGCTGACCGGCCCGGCGATGGCGCGGTTTATCTCCAACCGCGCCGCGCCGGCATCAACGTAACCGGCGTTGGGTATACAGGGCGTCGAGGATGAACAGCAGCAGCGCCGCCCAGATAAAGCCGAAGGTCACCAGTTTGTCCTGGCCGATGGTTTCGTCGTAGAAGGTCACCGCCAGCAGGAACATCAACGTTGGACCGAGGTATTGAAAGAAACCCAGCGTCGACAGCCGTAGCCGGGTCGCGGCGGCGGTGAAGAACAGCAACGGCACGGTGGTGATGATGCCAGCCGCGACCAGCAGCAGGTTCAGCGACCAGGGATTGGCAGTGAGGTGGCTGGTTGCACTGTCGGCGATAACGAACAGATACACCGCCGCGACCGGCAGCAGCCACAGGGTTTCGATCAGCATGCCGGTTTGCGCGTCGATGGCGATTTTCTTGCGCAGCAGGCCGTAGAACGCAAAGCTGAACGCCAGCCCCAGTCCGATAATCGGTAGCGAACCAAACTGCCAGAGCTGCACCAGCACACCGGTAAACGCCAGCGCCACCGCAACCCATTGCATACGGCGGAAACGCTCGCCAAGAAACAGCATGCCCAGCAGCACGTTGACCAGCGGGTTGATAAAGTAGCCGAGGCTGGCTTCCAGCATATGATGGTTATTCACCGCCCAGATATACAACAGCCAGTTGCCGCCGATCAGCACCGCGGTCAGCGCCAGCAACAGCAGGCGTTTGCGGTTTTGGCAGGCGGCGCGCACCTTCTTCCAGTTATGGCCGAGCGAAATCAACCCCAGCATAAAGAAGAACGACCAGATCACCCGATGGGTCAGGATCTCGTCGGCCGGCACCTGCTGGATCAGTTTGAAATACACCGGGGCGATGCCCCAAATAAAATAGGCGGCCAGAGCAAAGAAGATGCCCTGCCGCGTCTGTTGTGCGTCCATGACGTTACTCTGAAGGTAAAACCGAAGATGTGGTGAGTGTACTGAAGTCACTCACCGGGCACAATCACCCCACCAGATACGTGGCGGTAGCGCTGGCGATATGCAGGCCGTCGTGGTTGTGCAGTTCGACGCGGGCTACCGCCACCTTATTGCCGCTGCGCAATACCGTGGCGGAGGCGACGAAATGCTCGCCGCGGCCAGGACGCAGATAGTCCACCCGCAGGTCGATGGTGCCCATGCGCGCCAGACGTGCGGCCAGCTCTTGTTCTATCAGCGGATCCTGTCGCATCAGCACGCTGCCGACGCAGGCCAGTCCGGCGGCGACGTCGAGCACCGAGGCGATCACCCCGCCGTGCAGGATACGCTGGGCGGCGTTACCCACCAGTTTGGCCTGATTGGTGAAGGTCAGCTCCACGCAGTCATCGTCAAAACGCCGCAGTTCCAACCCCAGTTCGCGGTTGAACGGCATGTGATAAACAAAGATTTCGCCGATCTTCTGGCGGGCGGCTTCCAGGGTAAGAGGTGTGGTCGACATGGCATTGATTCTTCTTGTTGGTTTGACGGTATAAGCTACTGGTCAGTCCAGGTTAATGGTTTGTTGATTTTATGCTTAACCTTTGTTGCTTTCCAGACTAATCCAATAAAAGCATTCCGCACTGCTGTAAAGCGCGCTTTGTGTGTAAAATGGCCTGTTTTTTCTTTCAGGGTATGTTTTTATTTTGCTGGAGTGATGAAGTTATGCGCATTCTGTCAGGGGTTATTTTGGCGATGCTGTTGGCGCCGACGCTGGTGCAGGCCGAAGAAGCCAAAGAACAAGAAATACATGATAAACCGGCAGTACGCGGCAGCATTATCGCCAACATGCTGCAATCACACGATAATCCGTTCACGCTGTATCCATACGATACCAACTATGTGTTGTACACCGATACCAGCGATCTCAACAAAGAAGCCATCGAAACCTACAACTGGTCGGATAAAGCGCGCAAGGACGAGGTGAAGTTCCAGCTCAGCCTGGCGTTCCCGCTGTGGCGCGGCATTGCCGGTGAAAACTCGGTGCTCGGTGCGTCCTATACTCAGCGCTCGTGGTGGCAGTTATCCAACAGCGGCCAGTCTTCGCCGTTCCGTGAAACCAACTACGAACCGCAGGTGTTCCTTGGCTGGGCGACCGATTACAGCTTCGCCGGCTGGACGCTGCGCGACGTGGAAATCGGCCTCAACCATCAGTCCAACGGCCGTTCGGAGCCCACCTCCCGCAGTTGGAACCGCGCCTATGCGCGCCTGATGGCGCAAAACGGCAACTGGCAGGTGGACGTTAAACCGTGGCTGCGCTTTTCGGAAAGCGCCAGCAGCGACGATAACCCGGACATCACCAAGTACATGGGCTATTACCGCCTGAAGGTGGGTTATGCCTGGGGTGACAGCGTGTTCAGCGTTGACGGCCATTATAACTGGAACAGCGGTTTCGGCGGCGCGGAACTGGGCTGGAGTTACCCGATCACCAAGCACGTGCGCTTCTACACCCAGGTGTTCAGCGGTTACGGCGAATCGCTGATCGACTACAACTTCCGGCAGACACGGGTTGGCGTTGGTGTCATGCTTAACGATATTATGTAATCTGGCAGTCATAAAAGCGGTGCGTTGATGCGCCGCTGCGATAAAAATGGGGAAGTGTGTGTCTACCGCAGCAGTGATAAACAGAGAGTTGCTGGCAGAACAGGTGTTACGTGACACCTTCGGCTATCAGCAATTCCGTCCGGGACAACAAACGATTATCAATGCGGCTATCAACGGGCAGGACTGCCTGGTGGTGATGCCGACCGGCGGCGGTAAATCGTTATGCTACCAAATCCCGGCGCTGGTGATGGACGGGCTGACGCTGGTGGTTTCCCCGTTGATTTCGTTGATGAAGGATCAGGTCGACCAATTGCTGGCCTATGGGGTGTCTGCGGCCTGCTACAACTCTACCCAGACGCGCGAGCAGCAGCTTGAGGTGATGGCCGGTTGCCGCCGCGGCGATGTGAAGCTGCTGTATATCGCCCCCGAACGGCTGATGATGGACAGCTTCCTCGACCTGCTCGACCATTGCCAACCGGCACTGCTGGCGGTGGACGAAGCGCACTGCATTTCGCAGTGGGGGCACGATTTCCGCCCGGAATACCGGGCGCTTGGCCAGTTGAAGCAGCGCTTCCCCACGATGCCGGTGATTGCCCTGACCGCCACCGCCGACGAGGCGACACGCGGCGACATTACCCGCCTGCTGGCGCTGCACGATCCGTTGGTGCAGGTCAGCAGCTTCGACCGACCGAACATCCGCTACACGCTGGTGGAGAAGTTCAAGCCGCTCGACCAGCTTTGGCGCTTTGTGCAGGATCAGCGCGGCAAAAGCGGCATCATTTATTGCAACAGCCGCGCCAAGGTGGAAGACACCACCGCGCGCCTGCAAAGCCGCGGTCTGAGCGTTGCGGCATACCATGCCGGGCTGGACAACGAGCGCCGTGCCCAGGTGCAGGAGGCGTTCCAGCGTGATGATTTGCAGGTGGTGGTAGCCACCGTCGCCTTTGGCATGGGGATCAACAAGCCCAACGTGCGCTTTGTGGTGCATTTTGACATTCCTCGCAACATCGAATCCTATTATCAGGAAACCGGCCGCGCCGGGCGCGACGGCTTACCGGCGGAAGCCATTCTGTTATACGACCCGGCCGATATGGCCTGGTTGCGTCGCTGTCTGGAGGAAAAACCGGCCGGCCAGCAACTGGACATTGAACGGCATAAGCTGAACGCAATGAGCGCGTTTGCCGAGGCGCAAACCTGTCGTCGTCTGGTGTTGTTGAACTACTTTGGCGAAGGCAAGCAACAGGCCTGCGGTAACTGCGATATTTGTCTCGATCCACCAAAACGCTACGACGGACTGGAGGATGCGCGCAAGGCGCTATCAGCGATTGGCCGCGTTGGACAGCGGTTCGGCATCGGCTACGTGGTCGAAGTACTGCGTGGTTCCAACAACCAGCGCATTCGCGAGTTCGGCCACGACAAATTGCCGGTGTACGGCATTGGCCGCGATCACACTACCGAACACTGGACCAGCGTACTGCGCCAACTGATTCATCTGGGCTTCATTACGCAAAATATTGCCCTGCACTCGGCGCTACAGCTCACCGAAGCCGCGCGCCCGGTGCTGCGCGGTGAAGTGCCGTTGCAACTGGCGGTGCCACGAATTCAGAGCCTGAAGCCGCGCAGCGGCGGCAGTCAGAAAACCTACGGCGGCAACTACGATCGCAAACTGTTTGCCAAATTGCGCAAGCTGCGCAAATCTATTGCCGACGAAGAAAACATTCCGCCCTACGTGGTGTTCAACGATACCACGCTGCTGGAAATGGCCGAGCAGATGCCGACCAAGGCCAGTGAACTGCTCAGCGTCAACGGGGTAGGGCAACGCAAACTGGAGCGCTTTGGTTCGCCGTTTATGGCGATGATCCGCGACCATCTCGATAATGACGACGACTAGGAATCACTGAAAATGCTGATGCTGTTTCTGACGGTGGCGCTGGTGCACCTGATTGCGCTGATGAGTCCGGGGCCGGATTTCTTTTTTGTCTCCCAGACTGCGGCCAGCCGCTCCCGTCGCGAAGCGATGATGGGGGTGCTCGGTATTTCGCTGGGCATTGTGGTCTGGGCCGGCGTGGCGCTGATGGGGCTGCACCTGATCCTGCAGAAAATGGCCTGGCTGCATCAGGTCATCATGGTCGGCGGCGGGATTTACCTGTGCTGGATGGGCTGGCAACTGCTGCGCTCTGCCCGCGCGCAAAACGCCGGGCCAACGGCCAGCAGCGAGGTTCAGGTGGCGTTACCAAAACCTGGCCGCAGCTTTATCCGCGGCCTGCTGACCAACCTGTCCAACCCGAAGGCGGTGATTTACTTCGGCAGCGTGTTCTCGCTGTTTGTCGGCGACGACGTCGGCGCTGGCGCGCGCTGGGGGCTGTTCCTGCTGATTGTGGCTGAAACCTTTGTCTGGTTCAGTCTGGTCGCCGTGGTGTTTGCGCTGCCGGCGATGCGCCGTGGCTATCAGCGACTGGCGAAATGGATCGACGGGCTGGCGGGGGTGTTGTTCACCGGATTTGGCTTGCACCTGATCTTTACCCGCTAGGCCGTGTTATCGGGCGGGGCGTGCGGGCTTTGGCGCCGCGGCCACTCGCCTGTTTGTCACCTTGTCAGACCTTTCTGGCGGTCGCCAGCAGTCCCGCCACCAGAATGAACAGCGAGCCAAAGATGCGGTTGAGCAACTGCATCTGGCGCGGCGTCTTCAGCCAGCGGGCGATACGCGTGGCCAGCGTGGCATAGCCGATCATGACCAGGATATCCACCACCACGGTGGTGACGCCGAGCACCAGGTACTGCTCGGCCTGCGGCTGATTGGGCAGGATAAACTGCGGGAACAGCGCGGCCAGAAACACGATGCTCTTCGGGTTGGTCAGGTTGACCAGCACCGCGCGGCGGAACAAACGACGGCGCGGCATGCTGCCGGCCAGCGTATGCAGATCCAGCGCACCGGCGGCGCGCCACTGCTGGATGCCGAGCCATACCAGATAAGCGGCGCCAAGCCATTTCAACATTTCGAACGCCAGTAGTGACTGTGAAATCAGCGCGCCGAGCCCGATGCCGACCAGCACAATGTGGATGCTCAGCCCGAGCTGCAACCCGGCAATGGAAGCCGCTGCGCCGCGATAACCGTGACTGATGCCGGTGCTCATGGTGTTGATGGCACCCGAACCGGGGGACAAACTGAGGATAATCGTGGTGACCAGATAGGTCAGCCACCAGTCTACGGTCATTGCGAAACTCCCTCAAAGCGCCGTTTTATGCCACAATACGCCGGTATTGCGTCACTTTTTGTAAGATGTGCATCACAATACGCGAGTATGATTTTTTACGCCATAGGCCACAATGCGCTGCGTTTGGCGAGTGAAGGAAACCGCATTTCATGACGTCGTTTATACTCAGCCCTGATGAATGGTTAACCCGCGAAACGCACTTTGCCGCTTTTGCGACCGGGCCATTGCTGGATTTCTGGCGGCAACGCCAAGAGGGTGAGTTCAGCGGCGTGGGCGGCGTACCGATCCGCTTTGTGCGTTTCAGTTCTTCGCGTCATCAGCGGGTGGTGGTGATCAGCCCCGGCCGCATTGAAAGCTACGTTAAATATCCGGAAGTCGCCTACGATCTGTTTCACTGCGGTTACGATGTGATGATCCTCGACCACCGTGGTCAGGGGCGTTCCGGCCGTTTACTGGCGGATCCCCACCGTGGTCATGTGGTAAACTTTGCCGATTACGTTGAGGATTTCAGCCGTTTTTACCAGCAGGAAGTGGCACCGCTCGGCTATCGGCAACGGGTTGCGTTGGCGCATTCGATGGGGGGCGCGATACTGGCTCAGTTTTTGGCTCGCCAGCCGCAGGCGTTTGACGCAGCCGCGCTGTGTGCGCCGATGTTCGGTATTATATTACCGATGCCGGGCTGGATGGCGAGCCGCATCCTCAACTGGGCGGAAAAACACCCCGGCATCCGTGATTACTATGCGGTCGGTACCGGCCAGTGGCGGCCATTGCCGTACGTGGTCAACATGCTGACCCACAGTCGCGAGCGCTATCGGCGCGCGGTACGCTATTATGCCGATTATCCCGAGCTACAGTTGGGTGGGCCGACCTACCACTGGGTGCGGGAAAGTATACTGGCCGGGCAACAGGCGATTGCCGGCGCAGCGCAGATCACCACGCCACTCTTATTATTGCAAGCCAGCGAGGATCGGGTGGTCGACAACCGTTCCCATCGGGCTTTTTGTCAGGCATTGTCAGACGCGGGGCACCCTTGCGAGGGGGAGAAACCGCGGGTTATCAACGGCGCTCGCCATGAGATCCTGTTTGAGCGGGACGCGATGCGCGCCGAAGCACTGAACGCAATCCTGCGTTTCTTTGCTCAACACTTAGGTGGTAACCCTACCGCCGACAACTCCATCAGAGGTTAGAACATAACGCTATGTATCACGTCGTCGCTTCCGATTTGGATGGCACGCTGCTATCCCCCGACCATACGCTGTCGCCTTACGCCAAAGAGACCCTGAAGCTGCTGACCCAGCGAGGCGTTCACTTTGTTTTCGCTACCGGCCGCCATCACATCGACGTTTCGCAGATCCGCGACAACCTTGAGATCAGCGCCTTTATGATCACCTCCAACGGCGCGCGGGTGCATAACACCGCCGGTGAACTGATCTTCAGCCACAATCTGGACAGTGATATTGCGCGCGATCTGTATGGGATGAAGTACAACGATCCGGATATCACCACCAACGTTTATCGCAACGACGACTGGTTTATCGACCGCGAAAGCCCGGAGCAAAAAGAGTTCTTCCGCGAATCGGTCTTCAAGTACCAGCTGTTTGAGCCGGGCCTGCTGGAGACCGATGGGGTATGCAAGGTGTATTACACCTGTGACGATCATGACAAGTTGCTGACGCTGGAAGATGCCATCAATGCGCGCTGGGGCGACCGGGTCAACGTCAGCTTTTCGTTCCCGACCTGTCTGGAAGTGATGGCCGGCGGCGTGTCGAAGGGCCATGCACTGGAAGAAGTGGCGAAGATCATCGGCTATTCGCTGAAGGAGTGCATTGCGTTTGGCGATGGAATGAACGATTTGGAAATGCTGTCGATGGCAGGCAAGGGCTGCATCATGCGCGACGCGCATCAGCGCCTGAAAGACAAGCTGCCACAGTTGGAAGTGATCGGTTCCAATATTGACGACGCGGTGCCGCACTACCTGCGCGAGATGTTTCTGCGCTAATAGCCGGGGCGCCAAAGCGCCCCGTTTTTTTATTGATGCTGCCCCTGTTTTTGCAGGAACTGCACGCCCTTGTCCGGGAAGTCGGTGAAGACGCCGTCAACGCCGGCCTGGTTGTAAATCACCTGGTACAACTGGTTTACGTCGGTAACGTATTTCGGCAGCGCGTCGGCGCGAATGGTAAACGGATGCACTGCCAGCTTGCTGGCGTGCGCCTCTTTCACCATGTCGGTCAGCACGACGTGGCCAGGTTTTGAAAGATCGGCGTTTACCAGCATGTGATAGTCCGGCCCGATACCATCGGCGTACTGGGCGATCTGCTTCATTGCCCCCGGCTTGAACATCCAGTCATAATCGTAGTTGACCCAGCTGCCATCGGCCTTTTGCTCGTAAGTCTCGTTCCAGTCGGTATAGGCGATCAGCTGCACCAGCTTCAGATCCATACCCATCTTCGGTTCCAGCTGGTTCTTGATGCGTTTGAGCTCGTTGGCATCGAAGCATTGCAAATACACGTTGTCGTTCTTGCCGGTGTAACCGTATTGCTTCAATACCGCCAGCACCTTGCTGGAAATGTCCTTGCCTTCCTGCCGGTGGAACCACGGCGCCTTGATTTCCGGGTAAATGCCGATGTTCTTGCCGGTGGAGTGATTCAGTCCCTGTACGAATTCGATTTCTTCCTGGAAGGTATGCACGCGGAAGTCCGACTTGCCCATCGGGAAACGGCCCGGGTAGCTCTGTACCTGCTTACCGTCCTTGATGTCAAAGCCTTCGCTGAACTTCAGCGACTTGATTTCCGCCAGCGTAAAGTCGATGGCGTAGTAACGACCGTCTTTGCGTGCGCGATCCGGGAAGCGTTGCGCCACGTCGGTGACCCGATCGAGATAGTGGTCATGCAGCACCACCAGTTGGTCGTCCCTGGTCATCACCAGATCCTGCTCGAGGAAATCGGCGCCCTGGGCATAGGCCATGGCTTTTGCCGGCAGGCTGTGCTCTGGCAGGTAGCCGCTGGCGCCACGGTGGGCGATCACCACCTTGTCGGCAGCCTGGGCGATACCGCCGATCGACGTCGCTAACATGATCCCTGTCAGCAGGGCTTTGACATGAGTCCGCATAATCTTCTCCATGAGTGGGCAGGGTAGTAAAAAGGCCGCAGAGCGGCCTTGATATAATGCGTTATTTCTGTGACGGTTAACCGCGTTTGGCTGCAATGGCCGCGTGGTGTTTTCTTTCGCTGATCATGGTCAGCAGCAGCAGTAATACTGCACCGATGCTGCCGCCGATCATCACCATAAAGCCGCCATCCCAACCGAAGAAGTCAACGGTATAGCCGACGATGGCGCTGGCCGCGACCGAGCCGCCCAGATAACCGAACAGTCCAGTGAAGCCAGCGGCGGTGCCGGCGGCTTTTTTCGGTGCCAGCTCCAGCGCGTGCAGGCCAATCAGCATCACCGGGCCATAGATCAGGAAGCCGATGGTGATCATGCATGCCATATCGATGCCTGGGTTGCCGACCGGATTGAGCCAGTAAATGATGGTGGCGATGGTCACCAGCGTCATAAAGAACACGCCGGTAGCGCCGCGATTACCCTTGAACACCTTGTCCGACATCCAGCCGCACAGCAGCGTGCCCGGAATACCGGCGTATTCATACAGGAAGTAGGCCCAGGACGATTTATCCAGCGCGAAGTGCTTCACTTCCTTCAGGTAGGTTGGCGACCAGTCCAGAATGCCGTAACGCAGCAGATACACGAACACGTTGGCGACGGCGATGTACCACAGCAGTTTGTTCGGCAAAATATACTGCATGAAGATTTGCTTGGCGGTCAGCTCTTCTTCCGCTTTTTCCGAATAGTCGTCCGGGTAGTCGTTTTTGTACTCTTCGATCGGCGGCAGCCCACAGGACTGCGGCGTATCACGCATCAGCGCAAAGGCGATCAAGGCCACCAGAATCGCACCGAAGGCCGGCATGTACAGCGCAGCGTGCCAGTCGTTGAACCAGGCCATCCCCAGCAGGAACAGCAACGGTGGCAAGCCCCCGCCAACGTTATGGGCGCAGTTCCACACCGAAACGATACTGCCGCGTTCTTTTTGCGACCACCAGTGCACCATGGTACGGCCACACGGCGGCCACCCCATGCCCTGGAACCAGCCACAGAGGAACAGCAGCACGAACATCACGGCAATGCTTGAGGTCGCCCAGGGCACGAAGCCCATGAACAGCATCACGGCAGCGGCCAGAATCAGGCCGGCCGGCAGGAACACCCGTGGGTTGGAGCGGTCGGAAACCGAACCCATGATGAACTTGGAAAAACCGTAGGCAATGGAAATACCGGACAGTGCGAAGCCCAGATCGCCACGGCTGAAGCCCTGATCGATCAGATAAGGCATCGCCAGGGTAAAGTTTTTACGCACCAGATAGTATGCGGCGTAGCCGAAGAAGATCCCCAGAAAAATTTGCCAGCGCAATTTGCGGTAGAGCGGATCTACCTTATCGAGCGGCACACGGGAAATGTGTGCAGCTGGCTTGAAAATACTCAACATGAACGCCTCCGATGGCTTTATCGTTTATTGCATCCCGGGCAGAAAAGATGGCGGGATGATTGAGCGGATATCAATGTGTCGTTTTTTGTTCCATAACGAACGTCATGCTAGTCAAAACCCCTGGATGGCTCTGTGATGCATGGCGCAATTGTTACACTTTTATGAAACTGCGGCGGATTTTGAGCGATTCGTTAACGTTATGAAATAGAAAAACCTAAAAAAGTCGTGATGATGATCACAATCATGGTTTTTTATGGACATTTTTCTTTCGTTTTAAGTTCGTTATTGTTCCTTATCAAACAAAGACCGCACTGACTGTGGCTCAATAGCGCCAAACCGGCAATCTGGGGAAGGGTGGATGAGCAACAGTTCAGCGGTGAGCGAAACGGATGTGATCATTATCGGCGGCGGCGCTACCGGCGCAGGGATCGCTCGCGACTGCGCGCGCCGCGGCCTGCGCTGCCTATTGCTGGAGCGCCATGATATTGCCACCGGCGCGACCGGGCGAAATCATGGACTGCTGCACAGCGGGGCGCGCTACGCGGTTACCGACGGTGAGTCGGCGCGTGAATGCATCGAGGAAAACCGCATTCTCAAACGTATCGCCCACCACTGTATTGAACCCAGCAACGGTCTGTTCATCACCTTGCCGCAGGATTCGCTGACCTATCAGCAGACGTTTATCGCCGCCTGTCAACGCGCCGGGATAAACGCCGAAGCCATTGACCCTGGTGAAGCGCTGCGCCTGGAACCGGCCGCTAATCCGGCGCTGATCGGCGCGGTGAAAGTGCCGGATGGCACCGTTGACCCGTTTCGCCTGACCGCCGCCAATATGCTGGATGCGCGCGAGCATGGCGCACAGATCCTGACCTATCATCAGGTGATCGGCTTACTGCGCATGGGCGATCGCGTTAACGGCGTGCGCGTTTACGACCATAAAAATCGTCGGCAGTATGAAATTCGCGCCGAGGTGGTGGTTAACGCCGCCGGAATCTGGGGCCAGCAAATTGCCGAGTACGCCGATCTGCGCGTGCGCATGTTCCCGGCCAAGGGCGCCTTGCTGATCCTGGGCCATCGCATCAACAACATGGTGATCAACCGCTGCCGCAAACCGGCAGACGCCGACATCCTGGTGCCGGGTGATACCATTTCGCTGATTGGCACCACCTCAACCCACATCGATTACGATCAGATAGACAACATGGCGGTGACGCCACAGGAAGTGGACATCCTGCTGCGTGAAGGGGCACTGCTGGCGCCGACGCTGGCACAAACCCGCATTTTACGCGCCTATGCCGGCGTGCGACCGCTGGTGGCCAGCGACGACGATCCGTCGGGCCGCAACGTCAGTCGCGGTATCGTGCTGCTGGATCATGCCGCCCGCGACGGTCTGGAGGGTTTTATTACCATTACCGGCGGCAAGCTGATGACCTACCGGCTGATGGCGGAGTGGGCCACCGACGCGGTGTGCAAAAAACTGGGCGTTGCTCCCCCCTGTACCACCGCACAGGATGCGCTGCCCGGCTCGCGCCAGTCGGCAGAGGAAACCGTTCGCCGCGTGGTGGCGCTGCCGGCGAGTATTCGCGGCTCGGCTGTCTATCGACATGGCGATCGCGCCAGCCAGGTACCGGCCGGCGACCGGCTGGCCAACAGTCTGGTCTGTGAATGCGAAGCGGTGACCGCCGGCGAAGTGCGCTATGCGGTCGATTCGCTGACGGTGAACAATCTGGTCGATCTGCGCCGCCGTACCCGCGTCGGTATGGGGACCTGTCAGGGCGAACTGTGCGCATGTCGTGCCGCGGGATTACTGACGCGTTTCAACGTCACCACGCCGCAGCAATCGCTCACCCAGTTATCGCATTTCCTCAATGAGCGTTGGAAAGGGGTGCAACCCATAGCCTGGGGCGATGCGCTGCGTGAAAGCGAGTTCACCGGCTGGGTCTATCAGGGATTATGCGGACTGGACGCACGCGGCGACGCTAAGCAGGAGGCGGACGATGCAATTTGATGTGGTTGTGATCGGTGGTGGTCTGGCTGGCTTAAGCTGTGCCGTTGGCCTGGCCGAAAGCGGTAAGCGCTGCGTGGTGGTCAGCTCGGGTCAGAGCGCGCTGTATTTTTCCTCTGGTTCGCTGGATCTGTTGGCGCAACTGCCGGACGGTACGCCGGTGGCGGCACCGCTGGAAGCACTGCCGGCGTTGGCGCAGCAGGCGCCGCAACATCCTTACAGCCTGATGGGGGCGGCGCAGGTCGCCACGCTGGCGGGAGAGGCTGAGCGGTTGCTGCAACGCTGTGGTCTTCGGTTGTACGGTGACAGCCGGCGTAATCATCTGCGCATTACGCCGCTCGGCACGCGCCGCGCCACCTGGCTCAGCCCGCAGGCGGTGCCGACCACGCCGTTGGATGGCGATCTGCCCTGGCGCAGTATCGCGGCGATCGGCATCGAGGGTTTTCTCGATTTCCAGCCGCAAATGGTCGCCAGTTCGCTGTCACAGTCGTTAGGCGTGCATGCCACGGTAGGTCATCTGCATCTGCCGGCGTTGGATCGGCTACGCAATAATCCCAGCGAGTTTCGTGCGGTGAATATTGCCCGACTGCTCGACTTACCGCAGCACGGTGCGGCGCTGGCAGAGGAAATCCAACGCCTGGCCGGCGACGCGCAGGCTGTTTTGCTACCGGCCTGCCTCGGACTGGAAAGCGATCGGCCGCTGGCGGTGTTGCAACAGACGCTGGGTAAACCGGTATGCCTGCTGCCGACCTTGCCGCCATCGGTGCTCGGCATGCGCCTGCATCAGGCGCTACGACAACGTTTTCAACAGCTGGGTGGTATGGTGATGCCGGGAGACCGGGTATTGCGGGCAGAAATCGCTGGCGGCCGGGTCACCGGCCTGATGACCCGCAACCACGGTGATATTCCGCTGCGGGCGCGGCAGGTGGTGCTGGCCAGCGGCAGCTTTTTCAGTAATGGGCTGGTGGCCGATCGTCAGCGGGTATATGAGCCGGTGTTCGGGCTGGAGGTGTTCAGCAAAGCAGATCGCGCCGAGTGGACCCGGCGCGATCTGTTTGCGCCTCAGCCGTATCTGCAATTTGGCGTCCGGACTGACGCTCGGTTGCGCGCCTTGCATCAGGGCCAGGCGCTGGAAAATCTGTACGCGATTGGTGCGGTGGCCGGCGGCTACGACCCGCTGCAACAAGGCTGCGGCGCCGGTGTGTCGTTGCTCGGCGCATTATATGTCGCGCAACAGATTGTGGCGCAGGGAGGATCGGCATGAGCCTGTCAAAAGACAACAGTTTTGAAAATTGCATCAAATGCACCGTCTGCACTACCTACTGTCCGGTGGCCAAGGTCAACCCGCTGTACCCCGGGCCAAAACAGGCCGGGCCGGACGGTGAACGCCTGCGACTGAAGGATCCGGCGCTGTATGACGAAGCGCTGAAATATTGCACCAACTGTAAGCGCTGCGAAGTGGCCTGTCCGTCGGAGGTCAATATCGGCGATATCATCCAGCGTGCGCGCGCCAGTTTGAGCCAAAGCAAGCCGACGCTGCGCGATGCCATTCTCAGTCATACCGATATCATGGGCTCGCTGTCGACGCCGTTTGCGCCGATCGTCAACGCCACTACCGGCCTGAAGCCGGTGCGCAAACTGCTGGACAAGGCGCTGAAAATCGATCACCGGCGCACGTTGCCGAAGTATTCTTTCGGCACCTTCCGCCGTTGGTATCGCTCGCAGGCGCAGCAGCAGGCGCGGTATCGTGAGCAAGTGGCGTTCTTCCACGGCTGTTTCGTCAACTACAATCACCCGCAACTGGGCAAGGATCTGATCGCGGTATTCAACGCGATGGATATCGGCGTTCAGCTGTTAAAGCGTGAGAAGTGTTGCGGCGTGCCGCTGATCGCCAATGGCTTTATCCAACAGGCGAAAAGGCAGGCCAACGTCAATGCCGACGCGCTGCGCCATGCGGTACTGGAACAGGGCATGCCGGTGGTGGCAACCTCGTCGAGCTGCACCTTCACGCTGCGCGACGAATATCCCCATTTGCTCGAGGTCGACACCTCCGCGGTGCGTGACCGGGTGGAACTGGCGACGCGCTACCTTTATCGCCTGCTCAGCCAGGGGAGAACGCTGCCGCTGAACCCTACGCCGCTGCGGGTGGCTTACCACACCCCGTGTCATATGGAAAAAATGGGCTGGACCGCCTATACGCTAGAGCTGTTGCGGCAGATCCCCGGACTGGAACTGATCGTATTGGAGTCGCAGTGTTGCGGTATTGCCGGCACCTATGGCTTTAAATCGGAAAACTACGACACTTCGCAGGGCATTGGCGCGGCGCTGTTCCGCCAGATTGAACAAAGCGGGGTAGATTTGGTGGTAACCGATTGCGAAACCTGCAAATGGCAGATTGAAATGTCGACCGGCAAACGCTGTGAACACCCGATCACCCTGTTGGCTCAGGCGCTGGCGTGAGTGGCGCGGAATGAACGGGGCAGCGTAGCGGCCCCGGGTTTACGGCGTTAGTTTCAGCGTGCCGGTGAGGCACGCTGGACTTATGGTTTCAGTTTCAGCGTACTGATGATGCTTTCCGCTTCGGTTTGTGCCTGCTGTTGGTTATCCGCCGGCAGCGTCACCTGGATGGTCAGCAGCTGGTTATCCAGCGTACCGATCAGGATCGAGGAGTAGGCTTTCTCGCCGCCGCTGGCAATGATGCTGTCCAACTGGCGCAACGGCACGCCGTCAATTTCAATCGCCTTGTTGGTGACCACCTGCAGGTTGGCATCACGCGAACGCTGCTTTTCTTCCAGGCGTTGTGCCAGGGTTTCCAGCGAGTCGGCGGTTTTATCGCCCAGAATGACAATCAGCGCACGCTGGCCGGTGGTGTCGGCGTAAACGTGCATATTATTGGCCTGGTTGCCCAGCTTGCCGCTCTGATCGGACATGCCGGTGGGCAGGGTAAAGGCCAGTTTACCGTCCAGTAAGTTTACCTGTTGTCCAGCGGCGGCGCTGGCGGCGGCATCGCCGGCTGGCGCGGAGGTGTCTTTGGTTTCGCCATCGCAGGCCGCAAGGCCGAGAACTAACAGGCCGATTCCCATCAATGTTGCTACTTTACGCATTGGGCTTCCTTCTTCCTTTACAGGTATGGTGTCTCTGTCCGATCGCAACGTATTCCGCCGTGAAATGCAAGCTGGAAGTTGTCAGCGGGTTTTCTCCAGTAATAGCCGATAATCAGCGACTTCGCCTTTCTTTTCCAGTTCAACAATCCGATAACCGTTATCGATCAGCAGCATCAGCATGCCGCGAAACTGATTGCGGGTTTTACCGTCAGCCGCCGAATTCGGGGATGCGTTGATACAGCGGGGCAATCTCTTCCAGCGTGGCGTGACGGATGATCAGGGTCATGGCGGCCTCGGTGTGCTCGTGGGCCGCCATGATAACCGAATCGGCAGGTTAACTCAGTTGCAGCGAACCGTCCGGATTGCGGTTCGCCAGACGCTTGAGCAGCATGTTGAGCAGTACGCCGTACATCGGCAGGAAGAATATCAGGCAGATAAGCACCTTGAAGCTGTAGTCCACCAGCGCGATCTCCACCCAGTTAGCGGCCATAAAGGCGTCGCTGCTTTTGTAGAAGGCAATGAAGAAGAACGACAGCGTATCGCTGATATTGCCGAGGAACATCGCGGCGGCGGGAGCCACCCACCAGGCGCTGCGCTGACGCAGGCGGTTGAAGACGTGAACATCGAGGATCTGACCAAGCACGTAGGCCATAAAACTGGCCACGGCGATACGCGCCACAAACAGGTTAAATTGGCGCAGTGCGGCAAAGCCTTGCCATTCCCCCTGATAGGTGACGGTTGAAATCACATAGGAGATAAACAGCGCCGGCACCATCACCGCAAGAATGATCCTGCGAGCCAGAGGCGCGCCAAAAATGCGCACGGTGAGATCGGTCGCCAGGAAGATAAACGGGAAGGTAAATGCGCCCCAGGTGGTATGGAAGCCGAAAACGGTAATCGGCAACTGCACCAGGTAGTTACTGGAGGTGATGATGACAATATGGAATAACGATAGCCATACCAGCGCGTTCAAGCGCTGTTGAGCGGTAAATGCGTACATAACTGACCTTTTTGAAAAATGGGGTGAGGGAACCCATACTCGCCATAGCCGGAAGCAGGCTTGCTGCGCTTGCAATCTACGTTGAGTATATGACCAAAAAATCGTGGCGCGATAAATTTTCCGCGCGGCGGCATGATACGCGTTTGCGCAACCAATGCAATGAAATAAACGGTTAAAATACACGCAAACGTTAACGTCCCTTGCACAGAAAAAACACCGGCGTAAACTATAGCGCTATACGATCCGGCGAGCGTTCGCCGATCGAATTGATCGAGACAAACTGCATGACTGATATTTTTTCCGAGGCTGACCAAACCCTCGACGCGCTTGGCCTGCGCTGCCCGGAGCCGGTGATGATGGTGCGCAAGACCGTTCGTCATATGGATAACGGCGAAACGCTGCTGATTATTGCCGACGATCCGGCCACTACCCGCGATATTCCCGGCTTCTGTCGCTTTATGGAACATACGCTGGTGGCGCAGGAAACCGAACGCGCACCCTACCGCTATCTGCTGCGCAAAGGCCTCTAAGCGACGGCCGCGCTGCGGGGTTAAAACGCAGCGCTGTTGGTAAATGCCTGGGGTTATCCCGCTCGCCAATTCGCTACGCCAGGCTGACGGTTGCCGGCAGCCTGGCGGGGTTATCAGCGGATTATTGCCGGTTTTTCAATAGTCGCAATGCGTTCAACGTCACCAGGGCGGTCGCGCCGGAGTCGGCCAGCACCGCCAACCACAGGCCGGTCAGCCCCAACAGACTGGTGATCAGAAACACGCCTTTCAGCCCTAATGCGATGGTGATGTTCTGCCGGATATTGGCATGGGTCGCGCGTGAAATACGCACCATTTCCGCGATGCCCAGCAGCCGGTTGTGGGTCAGCGCCGCGTCGGCGGTTTCCAGCGCGACATCGGTACCACTGCCCATGGCGATGCCAATACTGGCTGCCTTCATCGCCGGGGCATCGTTGATGCCGTCGCCAATCATCGCGGTGGGCCGCAACAGGCTCAGTTGATTCACCGCGCTGACCTTGTCTTCCGGCAACAGTCCGGCGCGGTAATCCAACCCCAACTCGCCGGCGATAGCCGCTGCGGCGCGCGGGTTGTCGCCGGTCAGCATCACGCCATTGATACCCAACTGTCTCAGTGCCGCGATCGCCTGACCTGCATCGCTGCGCAGCGTATCGCGCAGTGCCAGCAAGCCGAGTGGTACGCCGTCTGCCAATACCACCACGGCGGTTTTTCCGGCGTTTTCCAACTGCTCGACCCGATTTTGCCACGGGTCAGCAAGCAGGCCGGCGGCGACCTTGGTCGGCGCGCCGATCAGTATGCGTTGCCCGTCTACCTCGCCTTCTACCCCCATACCGACCAGCGCACGGCGATTGGCTGCCGAAGGCAGCAGGCCACCGTTGCCTTCGGCGTGGCGAACGATCGCCTGCGCCAGCGGATGGTGCGAGCCGGCCTCAACCGCGGCGGCCAGCGCCAACAGGCGTTGCCGATCGACATCGCCAATCGGCAGCACGTCAGTTACCGTCGGTTTGCCCTCGGTCAAGGTACCGGTTTTATCAAAGGCGATGGTCTGCACCTGGCCCAACTGTTCCAGCGCTGCGCCGCCTTTGATCAATGCGCCACGCCGCGTGGCGGCCGCCAGGCCGGAGGTGATCGCCGCCGGTGTCGAAATGACCAGCGCGCACGGACAGCCAATCAGCAACAGCGTCAGGCCACGATAAATCCAGGTTTCCCATGGCTGTGCGAACAGCAGCGGCGGCAGCAGGATCACCGCTACCGCCAGCAGCATGATCGCCGGGGTGTAATAACGGCTGAAACGGTCGAGGAAGCGCTCGATGGGCGCGCGGCGTTCTTCCGCTTCTTCAATCAGTTGCAGGATGCGATCGATGGCATTGTTGCCCGGTTCGGAAACCACTTTCATTTGAGCTGCCTGATCGACCGACAGGCTGCCCGCCGCCACTTTCTCGCCCTGTTGGCGTTCGACCGGTACCGACTCGCCGGTCAGCGCGCTTTCATCAAAGCTGGCGAACGGGTTGATCAGCTCGGCGTCGGCCGGCAGACGGGCGCCAGGGGCGATTTCAATCACATCTCCGGGGCGCAGGCTGGCGACCGGCACCCGCTGCCGCTGTTCGCCGCGGATCAGCAAAGCATCCTCCGGCACTAGCGCCATCAGGGCGCTAATGCCACGACGTGCACGGCTGGCGGCGTAGGATTCCAGCAGTTCACCGACCATAAACAGCAGCAGTACCATCGCCGCTTCGGCAGTGGCGCCGATAAATAGCGCGCCGATGGCAGCGACGCTCATCAGCGTTTCGATGGCAAACGGCGTACCGCTACGGATCAGACGCAGCGCTTTGCTGGCGATCGGCGCCAGCCCCACCAGCGTGGTGGCAATGAATGCGATGCGGCCAAACTGCGGGTTAACGGCGTTCAGCGCCCAACTGATGACCATCAGCGCGGCCATCAACAGTAACGGGCCGTACTCAACCAGCCGCGATGGGACGACCGCCGTCTTTGCCTGCTCACCGATACAGAGCAGGGTAAAGCCAGCCTTGCCGACCGCGTCTTGCACGCGCTGGCTGATATCGCTCTGCGCGTCGACCACCAGCTTTTCGGTAGCGAACAGCACGCGAGCGCTGTCCACACCGGGGATGGCAGTGACGGCATTTTCTATTTTTTGCGCACAGCTTGGGCAATCCATGCCGTTGACTTTCCAACTAAAACGCTGACTGCCGGAAGGGGGAACAGCGGCCAGCCTGTCGCTTTCTTCGTCCGGATCTGCGGGATCGCCGCTGCTGCAACACTGCGTGCTTTGGCATGATGGCGGCTGCGTCGTTTGCTGCGCGTCTACCGTCGTGGGTTGTTCGCTGCTGCAGCCGTGTTGGGCTTTGGCATGGTCATGGCCGCAGCCACAACCGCTGTCGTTATGACTGTGTGAATGTGTGTGTGGTGATGGACGTGTCTGCATAATGCCCCCTTCGGCAGTTAGTGATGCTCACCTTGCCGACTGTACACCCTGGAGCCAACTCCAGAGTCAAGCAGCGGGATGAGAATAATTCCGACTACCGACAAAGTCTGACAGTAGGGCGAGCAGGCTGTAGCGGCGTGGGTTGCCGGACAAATGTGCCGGCAGCAAATTTGCACGATCTTTTTTCCGGCTGGCCGGTCGGGGAGACGCAGGGATATGTTCCATCGTGCAGCGCCAGCTGTGGGTATTTTCCTCCAATGGGGCGACGTTGTTATCAACCTCAATAATTCTCACCGCGTCGCCGCAAACCCCAGGCGATATTAATTAGTTCATCAGGTTAATAATAAAAATTTATTAACTTATTCCGTTTGTGTGACATGCGCGTTTTTACAGAAAAATGCCAGCATGATTCTCTATGGCTGTAATCGGCATTTTTATTGGCTCTTATCGCCAACATAGACAGATTAAACTGCCGAATCTGTGTAAACAGTGTAAATAAGTAGTTTAAATAACCTTCGTTACAGCAATAAAAAGTCATTTATTTTGTGTGGTGTTTTATTGTCCTGCCTATACTTGGAAACGATTACCATTTGGGATGGTGATCTTATTTTCTGATTGTTATGCATTAATTCCGTATTTACCACTGCCGTGACTGGCAGATTAACCCCTTTCTTACCGGTAACGGCAGGTCTTCTGCGTCCGAAAGGAAGGTTATCTCTATCTGTTTGATCGTTAACGATCGAATAATGAGTGGAATCGAACCCATGCAATCGACAAAAAAGGCAATAGAAATTACTGAATCCAACCTCGCTGCGACCACTACCGGCTACGATGCCGTTAATGATCTGCTGCACTATCATCAGCGAGGCAATGGCATTCAGATTAATGGCAAGGACTCATTTACTACCGAGCAGGCCGGGCTGTATATCACCCGCTCCAATCAGACCTGGAATGGCAAAGGCGTGTTTGATACGCCGGTGAAATTGACTTACGCTTTCCCGGACTACGCATTCAATTCGGCTAACGCCGGTGGCGATCGCGGATTGAGCAAGTTCAGCGTTGAGCAGCAGCAGCAGGCGAAGCTGTCGCTTCAGTCCTGGGCTGACGTCGCCAATATTACCTTTACCGAGGTTTCCGGCAGCCAGAAGGCCAATATCACCTTTGGCAACTACAGCCAGGATCAGTACGGTAACACCGACTATGACACCCAGGCCTATGCCTGGCTGCCGGGGTCGGGTAACGTTTCCGGCCAGAGTTGGTACAACATCAACCAGTCCAACATCCAGCACCCAGCCTCCGAAGACTATGGTCGCCAGACGTTTACCCATGAAATCGGCCACGCGCTGGGGCTGAGCCACCCGGGTGACTATAATGCCGGCGAAGGCAACCCGAGCTACAAGGACGTCAGCTATGCCGAAGATACGCGCATGTTCAGCCTGATGAGCTATTGGAGCGAAACCAACACCGGCGGCGATAATGGCGGTCATTACTCTGCGGCTCCGCTGCTGGATGACATTTCTGCCATTCAGCATTTGTACGGTGCCAATATGTCGACACGTACCGGAGACACGGTGTATGGCTTCAATTCCAATACCGGTCGTGACTTCCTCAGCACCAGCAGCAACGCGCAGAAAGTGATTTTTGCCGCCTGGGATGGGGGTGGCAAAGATACCTTCGACTTCTCCGGTTATACTGCCAATCAGCGTATCAACCTGAACGAGAAATCGTTCTCGGACGTTGGTGGGCTGAAAGGCAACGTGTCGATTGCTGCGGGCGTGACGATTGAAAACGCCATTGGCGGTTCCGGCAATGACGTGCTGGTGGGCAACCAGGCCAATAACCTGCTGAAGGGCGGCGCCGGTAACGACGTGCTGTTCGGCGGCGGCGGGGCCGATGAGCTGTGGGGCGGCGCGGGCAGTGATATCTTTGTGTTCGCCGCTGCCAGCGATTCCAAATCGGGCGCAGCCGACTGGATCCGCGATTTCCAGAAGGGCATCGACAAGATTGACCTGTCGTTCTTCAATCAGGGTGCCGAAGGCGCTGACTTTATCAAGTTCGTCGACCATTTCAGCGGTGCGGCGGGCGAAGCGCTGTTAACCTATGATGCAACCAGTAACGTCAGCGATCTGGCATTGAACCTCAGCGGTCAGCAGACGCCGGACTTCCTGGTGAAAATTGTCGGACAGGCGGAAATTGCTACCGACTTTATCGTCTGATTATTGGCGGTGTACCGTGGGCCGGTTCGCCGGCCCCTACCAGTTAACCAGCGAGTCGTTGATGATAAAACGCATTTTCTACGCTGCCATGATGGCGGGCAGCATTTTAATGACAGGAGTGGTTATGGCCAGCAGTCTGGTTCTTCCTTCCGCACAGAGTCTGGCGGGACAATGGCAGTTAGCCAACGGTGAACGGCAATGTCGGCTGGAGTTGCTGGCCGATACGCAACGCGAGACCAATGGTTATCAATTACGCGATCGACAGCGGTGTCTGAAGGCGATATTCAACGCCGAGGTTATCGGCTGGCGCGCGGCCCCGGACGGTATCGCATTGCTGCAGACCGACGGCAGCACGCTGGCGTTCTTTTCGCGCGACGGTGAGGTGTATCGCCATCCGATTGGCGCCGCCGATGGCCTGACGTTGACGCCGCTGCGCTGAGCGGCAGGGTTCGCTGGCGCGAACCCGTCGGCAGTCTACAAAAACAGCGAGCGAACGATCAGGAAGTGGCCGCCAAAGTAGCACAGGGCCACCACGGCGTCGGCAGCGCGGAACTGCAGGCGATAGCGGTTCAGTAGCCATACCACGTTGGCCAGCAGCAGTAGCGAGGTACCCGCCAGCAGCGAGAAACCGTAATCGGTGCTGCGCAGGAAATACTGTTCCCCCGCCAGCCATACCATCAGCAACGTCATGGCGACATAGGCGGTGATGGCCCATTTCAGCGCCGCCAGGCGAGTCCATATGGTGGCCAGTAACAGTGCGCCAACGATCAACAGCGTCAGCGGCAATGGCCAGAACAGGCTGAAGGTCATTTGGCTGGCGAAACTCAGGGCGTAAAGCAGTTGCGAAAGGAAAAAAGCGCCGATGGCGTACAATACGCGCTCGCGCGGCAGCAGTAGCAGTGCGTCGCCGACCAGCGTGGCCAACAACCCGAGAACGATCAGATAACCGGCCGGCCCCAGCACTGGCGCTTGCCAGGCCAGCAGCAGTAATAGCAGCAGGGTAACCGGTTTGAACACCCAGCGCTGCCAGCGTGGGCCACGGTAAGCCGCATCAACGAACAGCCAACCGGAAAAGAATACCGCAAGGAATGGCCAACTCATATGTCTTCCTTATTCATTGCGGACGCCGCAGATTGCCGGCGCCCAATATTGTCATTGGTGTCACGTCTTCAGTGTAGCCTCATGCCCGGAGTGTAGCCTGGCAGCGGGCGGCATGGCTGCATGAACTTTACTCTATTTTGCAGCCGGTCGAATACCGGGTATCGCGATCCACGCTGGGGTTATCGGATAATCACCGTTGCGTCATGACCTGAGGCAAAGCTGGGCAGAAGGGCGGAAGGCTGGCTGGGTAACTGGGGTGTTGCGGCAAAAAGTGACAACTCCCATCGGGGATGAGGAGGGAAAGGAATTGTCACCGAGTAGTAACGCCAGCAATACAGCAAGGCGTTCGGCGTGGGTTAGCGGCTCAGCGCCTGTTGTGCTTCGGTCAGTTCTTCTTTGGCGGAGGCGAGTTTCTTCTCTTTTTGTTTAATCTTCTTCTGGCTACCGGTTTCGCGTGCATTCTGCAATTCATGCTCGCGCTCGGCAACCTTGCTTTGTTTTTCGGCGACCTTGGCCTGCCGTTGGCGCAGCAGCCCGTCATCGGTGCAGTGGCGTTCGGTTTCGTCCAGCGCTGCCTGCAGGCCGGCGACCTGGTGCGTGTTGTTATGTGCTTTGGCATAGCCGATCTGATATTCGATTTCTGCGCGTTTGGCGGCGCAGCCGGTGAGGGCATCGGCTGCCGACGCCACGGAGGAATAACCGAACGCGGCGACGAGGGCAAAGATTCCAGCGGTAACGTGGTGTTTCATAATTAACAGCTCCTTGTTGTGGTAAAAACAGCAGTGTGGTCGCGCTTATTTAAATAATTATTAAACGGCATTTTGGCTTTAGATTTAATTAGAACGCGGAATGTATTTTAACGAATACTTTGCCTGATGATTATTGTGTTTTCGTCAGAATGGTATTCTGGCAAACATCAGCGACTTTATATTCTCTGCCTGGCGCTGGCTTAATGATTCATTAAGCATGATTAGCGTGAGGCTGTGTGGCCTGGACGCGTAAAACCGCGCGCTATCAAGCCAATTGATGACAATCCGCAACACACCACGGGCAGTGATTTGATTCAATTCACTTCAAAAGTTAAACCTTGCGTGAGGGCGTGGCGCTGGCGGGGCTTCAACGCCCTGTGTGCCTTGGCTGTTCGGCTGTCGCGCATTGCGAAAGCGCTCGCTGACGTTGATGTGCTGCACGGTGCATGCAACCGGCGCCAGTAGGAAAAACAGCACAGGATGAGATATTGAGAATAAATGATAAAAGATTAATCCTCTTATTTTTCTTATGCCGCTACTCAATAGAATCCCATGATATCTAACTAAAATTAGTTTAATGGCGAAATAAAAAACCCATTGTTACTCTGCGTCACGCTTTCGGTAAGACCGCATTAGGGTGTTATCGGGCGAGAGTATCTAAATGCATTAACGCGTAAGCGCATTAATCCCAATGAAGCGGCAAATGATTGCCGCAATATTCACGTGCACATGACGTGCTAAATGAAAAGGAAAGCGATAAATGAACAAGAACATGATGGCCATGGCTATGGCAGTGACTGCGGCATTGGGCATGACTTCTGCTTCTGCCGCCGATGGCCAGATCAACTTCACCGGTGAAATCATCGAATCCGCCTGCCAGGTGGTCAATAGCGCCAGCGCGCCGTTGGATGTCACCTTGGGCAAGGTCTCCAAGACCGCGTTCAACGGTGCCGGCTCCACCGCGGCACCGACCAAATTTACCCTGCAATTGAAGAGCTGCCCTGCCACCGTCAGCAGCGCCACGGTGAAGTTTGACGGCACCGCAGTTGACAGCGACAACAGCGTGCTGGCACTGACCCAGGTGAGCGGTGGTGCGACCGGCGTTGGCATCCAGTTGACTGACGCCTCGCAGAAGGTATTGCCGCTGTTCACCGAGTCTGCGCCTTACCCACTGACCGCAAGCACCGCTGGCAGCTCCGGTGGTTCTGATGTTGTTAACAGCCTGGACTTTATTGCGCGCTACGTTGCCACTGCGGCGACCGTCACCGTCGGGCCGGCCAATGCCGTCGCCAACTTCACCGTTAATTACAACTAAGCCCGTTGTCCCCTGCCTGGTGCAGGGGCATTGCGTTGTGAGCCGGCGGCATATGCCGTCGGCCGTTTGCTTAAATCCCAATTTCTTCAGCGGAGCGGTAAATAATGAATATTTGGTCAAAAATGCTGGTAGCCGCATTACTGACGGCGGCGAACGTAGCGCAGGCTGGTGTGGTTATCGGCGGCACCCGACTGGTGTATGACGGCGGCAAGAAGGAGGCTTCACTGAGCGTCAGCAACCCGGACAGCATGCCGTACCTGCTGCAGTCCTGGGTCGAGCCGCACAACGGCGGCGTTGAGAAAGCCCCCTTTATCATCACCCCACCGCTGTTCCGGCTGGATGGCAGCCAGGAGAACGTGCTGCGCGTAGTCCGTGCCGGCGGCAATCTGCCGGAAGATCGCGAATCGCTGTTCTGGATGAACATCAAATCCATTCCCTCTGCACCCAAGGACGAAAACAAAAACACCCTGCAAATCGCGGTCAAGACACGCATCAAGCTGATTTATCGGCCAAAAGGGCTGAAAGGCAACCCGGAGGCGCTGGCGTCGCAGTTGACGTGGCAGCGTAGCGGCAACCAACTGCTGGTCAGTAACCCGTCGCCATTTTATATGAACCTGCAGTCGGTCACCGTGGGTGGCAAAGAGGTGCCTGACGCCACCTACGTTGCGCCAATGAGCAGCGCGAGTTTCTCTCTGCCGGCCGGCGTTAGCGCTGGTGCGGTGCAGTGGAAGATCATCAATGACTACGGCGGCATCGGCCCGGTGCATAGCGGCAAAATTTAAGCCAGCTGACACCCGCATACCCTAAAGACAACGCACTCCACAGGCGGTGGCATTGCAGGAGGCAGGCGCGATCGGCGCCTTGCAGGTAACGGAGCATACGTACGGATGAAAAACACATTGAGTCGCAGCGGGAGAGGCACGCCTTTAGCAATCACGCGTCTGGCCTGCCTGATTGCTGCCCAGCTTGCATTGACCGGACTGCCGTTGAACGCACAGGCGCGGGATTACTTTAATCCGGCGTTGTTGCAGCTCGACAATCCACAGCAGGGCAGCGTCGATCTGTCGGTATTTGAAGATGGCGAAAGCCAGGCGCCGGGCAGTTATCGGGTGGATATCGCTATTAACGACCAGCCGGTCGATACCCGTGACGTGGTGTTTACCCTGCAAAAAGGGGCCGACGGTAAAGCCAGTCTACAGCCCTGCCTGAGCGTAACGGCGCTGGCAGAGATGGGCATCAGAACCGAGCTATTCCCGGCACTGGGCGACGACAGTCGCCAATGTGCCGACTTAACCGCCATCCCTCAGGCCAGCGCACAGTTTCGCTTCAGCAAGCAGCAGCTGTTATTGAGCATTCCACAGGCCGCGCTGGCGCTGATGGCGCGCGGCTATGTGCCACCGTCCCAATGGGATGACGGTATCCCGGCGCTATTGCTGAACTACAGCGCCAGCGGCGCCAACAATTATGCCCGCGGTGGGGCAGGCAAAAACAGTAACAGTCAGTTCCTTAATCTACGGCCGGGTATCAACCTTGGCGCATGGCGGCTGCGTAACTACACCACCTATAACCGCAGCGGCGACGGGCAGGATAAATGGTCGACGGTGTATACCTACGCGCAGCGCAACATTGCGACGTTGGGCAGCCAGTTGACGCTGGGGGACAGCAGTTCGCCGGCGGAGGTATTCGACAGCGTGCCGTTCCGTGGCGCTCAACTGGCCTCCGACGACGATATGTTGCCGGACAGCCTGAAAGGCTACGCGCCGGTGGTACGTGGCATTGCCCGCAGCAACGCGCAGGTGATTATCCGCCAGAACGGCTATGTGATTTACCAGAGTTACGTTGCACCGGGAGCATTTGCCATCACTGATATGTACCCGACCGGCGGCAGCGGCGATCTGTACGTCACCATCAAGGAAGCCGACGGCAGCGAACAGAAAATGGTGGTGCCGTTTGCCTCTCTGCCGGTGCTGCAACGTGAGGGGCGCTTCAAATACAGCCTGACCGGCGGGCAGTATCGTTCTTATGACACCAGCATCGATCAAACGCCATTTGGCCAGGGTACGGCAATTTATGGCCTGCCGCATGGTATGACCGTTTACGGCGGCGGCCAGTTTGCCGATCATTATCAGTCGTTGGCGCTGGGGGTGGGTAAAAACCTTGGCGATTACGGTGCGTTGTCGGCCGATGCCACCCAGGCGTGGTCGGTTCAAAAGGATCTGCCCAGCGAGCAAGGCCAGTCGTGGCGCCTGCGCTACAGCAAAAACATCGTGCAGAGCGGCACCAACTTCGCCATTGCCGGTTATCGCTATTCCACCGCCGGCTATTACAGCCTGCAAGAGGTGCTGGACACCTATCGCGACGGCCGTAACGCGCCGTTGGCGGAACGGCGCCGCAACCGTGCGGAGATGACGGTTAGCCAGAGTCTGTGGGAGGGCGCCGGTTCACTCAGCCTGAGCCTGGTGAGTGAAGACTACTGGAACAGCGATCGCAAGATGCAGTCGTTTGGCGCCGGCTACAACAACAGCTGGAACGGGATCAGCTACGGCCTGAACTACAGCTATAACCGCAACTCGGCCGGCAGTGGCAACGGCAACCGAGTGTATGACAAAGACCAGCTGTTTGCGTTTAACGTCAGCGTTCCTCTGGATCGCTGGCTGAGTAATACCTATGCCAGTTACAACCTCAATACCAGCAAGCACGGTGGCACCACCCATAACGCTGGCATCAATGGTACGGCGCTGGCGGACAACAACCTCAGTTGGAGCCTGCAACAGGGCTTTGGCAATAAGGGCATTGGCAACAGCGGAAATATGAACGCCGATTACCGAGGCACCTATGCGGAAGTCACCGCCGGTTATGGCTATGACCGCAACAGTCGACGCCTGAGCTACGGCCTGCAGGGCGGCATTATAGCCCATGGCAACGGCATCACCTTTGGCCAACCGCTGGGGGAAACCATCGCGCTGGTGCAGGCACCGGGCGCCGACGGCGTTGGCGTTAGCAATCAGACCGGGGTGAAGACCGATTGGCGCGGTTACGCCATTGTGCCGTACGTCAGCCCATACCGTAAAAACAGCATCGGCTTGAACACTGAAACGCTGCCGGATGACGTGGATCTGGCGCAAACCAACCAGACGGTGGTACCAACGCGCGGTGCGGTGGTGCGGGCCAGTTACAGCGCCAGCGTCGGCCAGCGGGTGCTGATGACGCTGCTGCGTCAGGGCGATACGCCGGTGCCGTTCGGCGCCACGGTCACCGATCCGGCCGCCACGGCAGCGCAGGGCTTTATCGTCGGCGACGGCGGCCAGGTCTATCTGACCGGCCTCAACGCCAACGGCTCGTTGCAGGTGCAGTGGGGTAAAGGCGCCGGCGAGCAGTGCCGGGTGGATTACCGCCTGCCACAGGCACAGCCCCAGAGCGGCGTAACGATGGTTAATGGGCGGTGCAGGTGAATAATATGAAATTTACCCTTGTAACGTTATTTATAAAGATAGGCGTGGCAATGGCTGGGCTAATCAGCGGGCATAATGCCACTGCGGCGAGCTGTAGCCCTATCAGCCTAAGTTCAACCATAACCATACCGCCTATCGTGGTGCAACGTGATGTTCCTATTGGTACTCTAATTGGCCGAGCCACCTTACCAGCAAAAAGTATATACACCTGCTCTGGCAAAACCACCATTGCGACAGATGCAGGAATAAAGGCTTATGGTACGCTACAACCCTATCGGCCACCGAATAATATGGCACTATACAATACGAATATCCCTGGTGTTTCCTATGGTATTATTGGTGCTCTTGATTCAACTAACATGGCTGGTTATTACTTTGGCGTGGAGGGACCTGATAAAATTTTGAATTCTTGGTCTCCTGGTGATATTGCATCACTTAGGTATGGGGTAAGCCTTGGTGTTGAGTTATTCAAAACTGGTCCTACAGGGTCGGGAGCGATACCTTCAAAAAAAGTAGGTGCTGCTATTATTAGAGTAGATAATGCATGGCAAACAGAGCACGACTTACTTATATCTTCCTTTAATGTCACCACCCTGGCCTGTGCCATCAGCGCCAGTAATATCAGCGTGCCATTGGGTGACGTGCTGGTGACAAAGTTCACCGGCGTTGGCGCCACGCCGGTAACTAAGGGATTTAACCTGGGCCTTAACTGCGACGCCAATGCCAAGGTCAACGTCTCATTAAGCGGCACTGCCAATAGTGATATCGCCAATAGCGATATTCTGGCGCTGACCAATGCCGGAACGGCGGGGGTGGCCGACGGGCTTGGGGTACAGATTTTATATAACGGAGCGCCACTAAAGCGAAATACCAATCTGTTATTAAAAACCTCCGCCGGCGGCGTGGAAACCTTGCCGTTTAGCGCCCGCTATTTCCAAACCAAAAGCGCAGTAAAACCAGGCAAGGCCAATGCCAGTGCGACGTTTAACCTGACGTATCAATAGTGCAAGACCGTCAGTTATTTCCCTAACCAGGATGAATAGTGCGGTGTTCATATTTACCGATATTGTTTAAGGAAGGGCGTTAAAAACCCGAAAGACGTTTAATTATTGATGGATTAATCAATAGGTTAGTTGCAACTTTAATAGTAACTGGTCTAATGACCCCAATAACATCAGACTCAGCATCACAGGCGCAAGATGGCGTGATGTTAGTTAATGAGCAGTGTAGGGAATGGTTATAATGGGAAAGAAGCCTATAAATAGAGTGTATTTATTCAGAATAGTAATATTTTTACTATTCTATGGCGCAAGCTCTAAAGTTAGTGCGTGCTGGTGGTATACTGGCGGAATAACATCTACCATTTATGTGTCGAGTAGCCTCTCAACTATTAATATTCAACGTGATGCGGCTATTGGTGAAACGGTTTTTGAAAAAGAGGTAATAAATCCAAATAATCAGATGGTAGCCGTCTGCACTACTGGAGATGTAGCTTCGTGGATATTTGATGGGGCAGATATAGTTCCAGGTTATAGTAATGTATATAAAACTGGTGTTCCGGGGTTGGGGATCAGAGTTCAGGCAGGGAACTCAAATTTTTATTATACTAATCCTGCAACCACTTTTACCGAGATGAACGCCAATCGTATTTGGGCATGGAGTAATTGGGGAGCTTACTTCAAGATAAGCTTGGTTAAGTTTGCAGCAACGGGTAATGGAGCTATACCAGCAAAACGGGTACGAGTTAACCTTACTGGGCTAGGTGATGTGCTTGTTCTAGATATCACCGGTGGTGTTATCAATACCGTTGCTTGTTCAATCAGTTCAACTAATATCAGCGTGCCATTGGGTGATGTGCTGGCGACACAGTTCACCGGCGTTGGCGCCACGCCGGTAACCAAGGGATTTAATCTGGGTCTTAACTGCGACGCCAATGCCAAGGTCAACGTCTCATTAAGCGGCACTGCCAATAGTGATATCGCCAATAGCGATATTCTGGCGCTGACCAATGCCGGAACGGCGGGGGTAGCCGACGGGCTCGGGGTGCAGGTTTTATATAATGGCGCACCACTAAAGCGAGATACCAATCTGTTATTAAAAACCTCCGCCGGCGGCGTGGAAACCTTGCCGTTTAGCGCCCGCTATTTCCAAACCAAAAGCGCAGTAAAACCGGGCAAGGCCAATGCTACGGCAACCTTGAACCTGACGTATCAATAGGTCGAGACCGTTAAATATTCTCCTGAACAGGGATGAATGGGGCGGTGTTAATATCCGCCGATATTTTATAGAGGAAATAACCATGAATAGACGTTTGCGTTTTTCTTTGCTCTGCTTAATTACCGGTATCGGCGCCATAGGCATTGCCAATGGCGCCGATCCGGTCACTATCAATATTACCGGTAATGTTAAAGCCGCGCCTTGCGTGGTGGACGGCGCCAGCAGTGTTCCGGTGGATCTTGGAGAAATCCCTGCCCCGGCACTGGCTACGGTCGGTTCAGGCAGCGGCTGGAAGCCCTTTAAATTGAATTTAAAAGACTGCCCGGCTTCTACCACAAAAGTCACCGCAGGTTTTAAAGGGAGTCCTGATGCCACCAACGCCAAGTTATATGCTAATGCGGGAACCGCGGGCACCAACGTGGCGATCGAATTGGCGAAGGAAGGGGGGCTCTGGTTGTCTAATGGCGACTCTTGGCAGGTAAATGTCAATGCGACAACGCATGCCGCACAATTCCCATTAGCAGTGCAAGCCAATAGCGTCAAAGGCAACGTTGGGCCCGGCACTATTTCAGCCGTTATCCAGGTTGACTTCACCTACCAATAAATCGGGGAGGGGTAGCTATGTCTCATCTAATTATTGTGGCGTTACTGGGGTATGCCTGTCTGCTTTATGGCGCTGCGATGGCTGCCGAAATCAACATTAGCGGCGTGGTGGTAGCCAATACCTGCATGGTGGACGCCGCCAGCCTGGACGTCGATCTCGGTGACGTTCCGCTCGCCGCTCTGCAGTCAGCCGGTGCTGCGGGGCCGTTAAAAGAGTTCGCGCTTAAGGTAATCAATTGCCCGGTCAGTTTTAATGGGCGCAGCGTGTACGCTCGGTTCAAAGGTACTGCCGATCCGGACTCACCTCGTTTGTACATCAATAATGGTACAGCCACCGGAGTGGCCGTGGAGCTAACGAACGGCAGTGGTCGTGTTTTTCCACCCTCCGGCATTTCTTTTGACAATGGCGGCACCACAAATCAGCAGGCTAGCTGGGGCATGCGCGCACGCATGGTGGCAACAAAAGGCAATGCCACGCCCGGTAGCGTCAAGGCGGTTGCGCTTGTCAACTTCGTTTATCACTAGATTCCGACGGGAAGGAAAACCCCTATGTCTCACCTAACCACAGTGACCTGTCTGGTGATCGGTAGCCTGCTGAGCTGCGCCAGCATCGCGAGCGAAATCAATATTACCGGCAGGGTATTTGCCAGCCCGTGCCAGATTGATAGCGGCTCGGTCAGCCAGACGGTGGAGTTCGATCAGCTGCGTGCCTCGGAGCTGAAAACCGCCGGTGCCGCCAGCGACTGGAAAAACGTTAACGTCAAGCTGGTGAGCTGCCCGGCAACTACCAGCCAGGTGACCGTCACCTTTGACGGTAGCCGATCTGCAACTGATGCGTCGCTGTACGCCAACCAGTTAGCGACGGGCGCTACCGGTATTGCATTGCAGGTGGCGCAGCAGGCTGATACCAGCAAAGTGCAGGGGCCGGGCAGCAGTATGACTGCGGCAGTGAATGCGCAGCGGGTCGCTATTTTCCCGCTGGCTGGCCGTCTCTATAACCTCAATGGCAACGTCGGCGCAGGGAAGTTCAGCAGCATGGTGCTGATGAGCATGACGTATCAGTAAACAACTGGCCATACGCCTGATGGTTGATAAATATGGGCACCATTCTATTACGCATCTTGGGCAAGTTAGACGACTATCTATCGCCAGAGGTATTACTGTTGGCTTTATTGGCACCGCTGTTATTAGCCAGCATGGCAACCATTGTCTGGTATTTATTGCGCCTGATTGCCAGCTACGGCGTTCGGCACGCTGTGCGCACCGGTCAGCTGCAGCCGTCTGCACGTCACATTATTGACAGTAATCGCCCTCCGCGGGTAACGGTTAGACCGGTAAATAATGTCAAAGCACCGGCGGTAGCGGCGTTGGCACGATCGGCCGTTCTGGCAATCAGTAGCCCACATGGCAGAAAACCGATTGACGGTATTTGCCAGCCTCTGGCGGTGATTAGATTACGTTAGACTGAATTAGAAGTAAAAATAGATAATTCAGAGTGAAGTGACTAACGATATAAAATCTGTTTTTGAATTTATTTTATTCATCATTTAAATCACTGTACCTGAGGGTATGGCTGAAAAATAATAAAGAGCCGAGAATTTTCCGTCGGCAGGTATTGCCCCATTAAAATTGCTGGGTTGCCTGCTAAACGTGAGGCAATCTCGCGACGTGCCGAGATGGGTTAGCGAGGTTTTCGCTGCAGGTAGCGGCGTCGGTGGCTTGCCGCAGTTGCTGCGTGTCACGCTGAGGTAATGAAGCTATTAGCCTTGGCACAAGCATTACCAGGGTATTCATAGCGACAGAAAAACTAACCGGTTATTTTTTATTCGCGCATTTCGCCTAATAGTAATGGGTAATCAGCAAACGGGGTAATGTTTTGTTTGTGCTGCGATTATTGCAATGGGCTATCTATGTTAACGTCATTTTCCGTTATTTTTGGCTTGCTGTCGCTGTCATTATTTTCTTTTTTTCAACATTTTTTATTAATGCGTAAAAAAAGAATCATTAGTTTCAGAAGCTAGCATTCCCCACTGTAGGCAACATCGCAGCAGGGGAATACAGGCATGGCTGTCCTTGCCGTTATTCGACATGGGGCGACAAGCGATCGGCGTTACGCCGTAATACCTGTGAGAGCACGGCATCCTGACCAGGAGAGATATAATGAATGCAAATAACACCACCAGAAAAACCATCGCTTTAATGGATCCCTACCCGCTGAATTTGTACGGTTTGGCGCATTTTTGCCAACAGCTTGACGAACAAGTGGAGATACAACTGCAAAGTAACAAACTGCATGACGTGTTTATTTCGTTGAAGCTACAGCCGTTGGATGTGCTAATCACCGATATTTGCGGCATGGGGGAGAGCGTGACGCACGGCGTCAATACGCTAAAAATGCTCTGTCAGCACTTTCCGGCAATGCCGATTATCGTCTATGCGCGGCAACATCCGCGTGAAGTGATGCAGGCGCTGCGGCAGTACTCACAGGTGAGCCTGATTTCTCGCGACGAGCCGCTGCCGCAGGCCGCCACGCTGTTTCGACGCGCGCTGGCCGGCGAAACGGTCTACAGTCCACAATTTGCCCAGATGTTCGAGCAAACCGACGGACATGGGCCGGCCAGGCTGGAAGCGTTGACCCAGCGTGAAAATGACGTACTGATGTGCCTGTTCAACGGCTTGTCCATTTCGCAAATTGCCCGCCTGCGTCAGCGCAGCATCAAAACCATCAGCGCGCATAAATGTAATGCGATGCGTAAGCTGGGAGTAAAAAATGATTCGGGGCTGTTTCTGCTGCGGGAAAATATCGTCAACCATCATGTCAACAGCGTATACCTTAACTGACAGGCCAGTATTCGGCGTTGCAGGCCTGCCAGCCGCCAGCCAGCGGGCTGGCGGTGGCCTGCGCATCTCAGGGTGAGGGCGGCAACGGCGTACCGGCCGCATATTGATAGATTGCCAGTTGCAACGATTGGGCAACCGATGAGACCCAGCCGCCGTTAGTTTTGCAACGTCGATACCAGTTTCTGCAGTAACAGCGTCAGCGCGTCGATATCCTGTTCGCCCATCGCTTTCGCCCATTGTGCTTGCACCTGCTGCCCGGCTGCGATGGCAATAGGCCGCACGCCTTGTCCCCGCTTGGTAAGAAAGATCAGTCGTGCGCGCCTGTCCGTTGGGTCGGGGCGTCGCTCAACGTAACCGAGCTTTTCTAACTCTTCCACGGCTTGGGTCATCGACTGTTTGCGCACTTTGGCAAATTTCGTCAGGGCGCTAACGGTGATCCCCTCTGGTGGGGTAAAGGCAAAAACGTTGGAGTGAGAAGGGCGAATATCGGTATAACCGGCCTTATCAAGGGCTGAATCTACCTGCTGAGTCCAATGCTGGTGCGCCTGGCGAAGAAGAAAACCCAGCGCCGGCGTTTCGGGGGTGTCATGCATTCCGACTTATCCTTTGTTCCACGCGGCACCTGCATGTCATCTTTTTATTGACAGGTGACTGTCTATGTCTATATTGGACAGGCAACTGACTATTTAGCACAAGAGGACATTGCCATGCCTGCAATTTCAGTTTTGGATTCAATCATACATTATGAACAGAACGGTGTCGGTACACCCTTGGTGTTTCTGCATGGGAATCCGACCTCCTCCTATTTGTGGCGTAATATCCTGCCGGCAATCGAGGGGCCGTTTCGCTGTTTGGCACCGGACCTGATTGGTATGGGACAGTCGGGTAAGCCACCGCTCAATTACGATTTTTCAGATCATGCGCGTTATCTGAATGCCTGGTTCGACGTCATGGGGTTGCAAGACATGATCCTGGTCGGCCACGATTGGGGCGCGGCATTGGCCTTTGACTGGGCCGCCCATCACCCTGAACGCGTCCGCGGTATTGCCTTTATGGAAGCCGTTATTCGGCCGATGAGTTGGGACAGCCTGCCCACTGAGGTTGCGGCACGTTTTAAGGCGTTGAAGACGCCGGGGCTTGGCGAAAAAATTGTGCTGGATGGCAATGAGTTTATTGAGAAAACGCTGCGAGCAACGGTGCTTTCCCCGCTTTCCGAGCAGGATATCCAATGCTATACCGCTGCCTATACAACGGCGGACAGTCGCCGACCGTTACTGGAATGGAGCCGCTCAATGCCATTTGACGGCGAGCCTGCCGATGTGGTCAGGCGCATGGCGTTTTACCATCGCTGGCTGGGGAACAGCAAGGATACAGCCAAACTTCTCCTGTCGTTTGACGGCGTTGCGGGCGGCCTGGCGATCAATCAGCCAATGATTGCCTGGTGTCAGGCGAATATCGCCAATCTTGACGTCATACCCTGTGGCGCGGCCAAACACAATGCGCCAGAAGATCGACCTACGGAAATAGCGTCGGCGATAAATCAATGGCTGGCTAAATGCTAAATCGTGTTATGCGGTTGCCTCCGGCGTTAACAGAGGGTTTTATTGGCGCACCACGGCGGTAAGGTTGAGGGGCGGGGGAGCTGAATGCTCCCCGGCAAGATTACCAGCGGATCAATTAGCTGATGATTTATTTGGCGAATTCATTTGGCATGAAATATTCAGCCCACCAATGTTTGATGATTTGCATGAAGTTATCACCGGGTTGATTTCGACATTCAGCAACAGGCCATTTTGATAGCTGCAACCGACGGTAACCTTTTCTCCGTCGGTATAAATGTCGGTCAGGTCTGCCCAGGTACCGTTATTCTGGTCCTTTGGCTCCGGAGCCAGACTAAACATATCCTGCGGACTGCCATGGAACACCTCGATCGCTACCAGCTTATTATTTTGTTGTGCTGGGCAAATAGTCACCGTGTCCGCCCAGCTGGAAAAAGGTAACAGCCAGCAAAAAAACAGTATAAAAGATGTATGTTTCATCGCTTTCTCCATGTGATTAACCACCAACGGTGATTATCATATCTGGTTATTAGGCAATGCCTAGGCGGAAATACGTTACTTTTGTAAATTATGCCGCTGTATATTTATTGAAAGAATAACTCGTATAAGAGTAAATTATGGCGAGTAATACTCGTCTTTATCACACCGCCGGCTCAGGCTATACTCACCGGCGTTGCCCGGCGTTGCCCGGCGTTGCCCGGCGTTGCCCGGCGTTGCCCGGCGTGGTGCCAGTAACGCAGATGCGGGTTATGCCCAGGCGTTAACGCGGGCGGTAACACATCTCGTTGGCGGCGCTAATCCCTCTTCCTTTACCCTGTACATTGGCGGCCGTTGAGTGCCGCTGAACGCTACCCCTTTACGCAGTAAACAAACGGAATGACGGTACCGGCAAAAATATAACCGCTTCCCTGTTTATACAGGCCGATGTTATGCGTAATGTCTGGTCGGAAATAAAACGTTGGCAGCAGCGTTGCCAGTACGCTTTCGTCGGCGTTGTCCGAAGGCAATCTGGCAACCTTGTTGGAGTGCATACTCAGCATGTCTTCGTTTTGGCTGTAGTCAAAGAATACCTTCCTGTTGAGTACCGTCGGCGCCTCTGATGCCTGATGGTAGTTTCCTTCGATTAACGCCAGCCCTTTGCCGTTCACCGCATGCATCTTCATAACGCCGGTAAAATGTAACTGTTCGGGCGTTACAATGTTTAAAACGGCTCGGCAATCAATCTCTTTTGACTCGGGGGATGTTGCATACCCTGCCCAAAACTGCCATTTCATTGAGGCGATAATCACCAGGATAAAAACGATGCAGGCCAGCAATCCCTTTTTCATTTGGAACCCTCCAGGTAGAAGCTTGATCGGCAGCTGGCACGCGCTCCGGCAATGTCCCGTACGCAGCTAATCACCGAATAGCGGTTCACCCCGGCGAAGGCGGTGACGTAATTAAAGGGTCGCGTCGCACAATCAAAAGCGCTGTTTTTGACAATATATTCGAGCCTGCCGGTCGGCATATTATCGTTAACATAAATGTGGCACTCGCTCAGCGAGGTTGGCGCCAGGTCGTAGCTATCCATATAGTTAGATGAATTATTGTGGCCCAGATAGAAAGCACCGATGCACAGCATAATCAACGCGATACTCAGACCGGCAATCAGCCCTGGTAAGTATTTCTTTCCTTTGCTGGGAGAAATGGGCGTTGTTCCGGTTGGCGCAGCAACATCGCCAGCGACTGCCGGTAACAATTCCTGCTGGCGGACATCGGCGTGCTGCTCCGCCAGCAGGGTGATTTTAATGTGTCGCGACAGGGTGACGCCCTGTCGTGGCACGGTGATAATCACGTCATCATAAAGACCGAGCTGATTGAGGGATCGTCGCAGCAGGCTGATATTTTGGTAAACGGTACTCGAGGAAACGACAACGCCTTTTTTCCGCCAGATCAGTTCCAGTAATTCATCCTGTGATAAAACGTCGCCGTGACGTTCTATAAGCAAAGCTAAGCATTGGCTGGTAGGGGTATGCAGTATTAACTTACTGGTTGAACCAATATGTTCCCCGGTTAAAATAAGGCTTCTTTCCTCTGGATCAAAAATAACACGGTCATTAATTATATACTTTCCTAGCATAACTTATCCTTTGCATGCAATGGCAAGACAAATCCTAACATACTATAAGAAGATACGGTTTTGTCCACTCACCATCTTTGCACTGAGTTAATGTTTAATAAACCGACTAATAAATAAAAACAATTGGCGTACAACGATGAACGGCATTTTAGTATTCTAACGAATGATATTTCATGGCTTACCGATCAGGGTAAGTTAAATAGTCATGCTCATCACGCTCAGTGGTGCTTAACCTTTAAAGTTGTTACCTTTTTTACCAAGGGAACTAATTCATTATTTTAACTTATATGTTTGTTTGCCATAGCGTCGATGCTAGCATTCATCGTAGCTATGAGTCAGCCTGGTTTCATAACGCAACCAAATGGGAGTGACTCCATTAATAGTTTTCAGTGATGGTTCAGTGGTCAAAACAAACCTATATAATTCCATCATGGTTTTAAACAGCGCCTATCATCGCATTATAAATAATGCTTGTTTTTGCTGATGACCATATTGTTCTCATCGTTAACCTCTTCCTGTCTATGGTCAAACAAGCAAAGGATGAAACGGTGCTTGAACTGTGAGCCATGTTTTCCGCGCAGCGTCAGGCGAAGCGGTTTCATCGCCGGAACCTGGCATTTTTATGCTGACGGTGAATACATTACTCATATATCGACGTATTAATCAATAGTGAGCAGGTCAGAGTTGTTCATGTGCTCACTTATGCTAGGCCTCATTGCCGACTAAGCCTTTCGGAGTATTTCCGCCAAGATGCATTTAAAATACCTCACTGTCTGCCAGGCAAAAAGCCGATGCGTTTTTTTGGCGCAAAAACAGCGAGGCTAATGATTGCTAGGCCTGTAGACAGTAGGTGAATGGCAGCACCGTGCCGGTAATAATATACCCGTTGGCCTGCGGGTATATTTCAAAACTGTGGGACGTGGCAGCAGAGTAAAGGAATCGGGGCAATAGACCAGCCAGTTCGCTTGCCTGCGCATTGTCGGTAATCGCGGGTATGATCCGCTTCGAGACGATATCCAGCATGTTCTGGTGACGGGTGTAATCAAAAAATACCGTCCGGTTGAGATTGCCGCCGACCTGAGCGTGGTGGCTATAGCGACCGCTCACGCGGAAAAATCCTCTACCGCCAGCGGCATGCAATTTCCACACGCCAGCAAAAGAACCCTGTTCGCTGTAAATTTGCAGTTCGGCGGTGCAGTCAATGTTGCGTGGTGGTACAGCATGAACCATAGAAGTGCCGAGTTGGTAAGCAGCAAAAACAATGAAAATGATGCTTAGTGCGGCAAAAATATAGCTTTTCATCTGTTTCCCTTAATATAATATAGCGAAACGCCAATAGGGAGATAATCAACGATATTCTTAATGCCATGGGTGCTGGCAGGGTATTTTACGCTGTGGCGATCGGCGGCAGTGCGCCAATAAGTTAATCTGTCATTTTTTAACGTTATATTGATGTAATGTTGGGTGTTTATGCTAGTGCATTTATGCGTACCGCTTTGCCGCGGAATTAAATAATGGGCGCTATGGATAAATCCCCGGCGGGGCCCTGCGGTATTGTGCGATGCGTTGGTAATGGCTCTGGCGTTAATGGAAAAAAGTTTGCTCGTCAGGGTAATGGTAATTTCTCGCTGACTTTTATCTACTCGCTGGTGATGACATTGCCAGGCGCGTAGGTTGGCGGTGGTTTTATTTTGTTTTTTATCATGGCTTTTACCCGGATGGGGCGATCGTACTCGCGTAATCATCGCCAGCGATGGCGGTGATGATCTGGTGAGGCGTGATACGCGTACCGCTGCGTGCTCGCCAGGCACTAACCAGTAATCTGGGTGGCACAATGACCATCCCGTCAGCTCAATGCCGTTTGGCACGCTTTCCCTCTGGTGAATTTTTTGCTTGCACGCTAATAATATCTTCTGCAACAAAACCTTTCCCTGCTGTTTTAAAAGGACGATAGGACCTGCATTTGCCGACGGAGATAAGATTATTTTCTTATCTACGGTAAATGTCTCGAATAATAAATATTGCTTGCTGACATTAAACAACCTGGTTTTTATAAAGGTGTATTTTCCTGGCATATTATTGCCTCGCCTGGAAGATAACAATAATCCTAACACGCTGAGCATAAAAGTTAATTTAACTTAAGTCAAAAAAGGTGACGTAGAGCAATAAGTTTTATCTTCGCCATCTTAGAGCTATTCCACCATCAGAGATTATTCATCCTGGGTACCGCATCGTCCGTTCTGTTTGCCTTTATTTATAACCATGGATATACATTTAATTAACATCAGCCGTGCTAGCCGAGTGGCGGTAATAGCCAAAAACTGACGCCGGGGAACAGACGCGGCGATGAGCAAAATTATATCCGTCGGCGGTTAGGCGAAATAAACCGGTCGACATAATGCGCAGCCAACCCCCTGCTACCTGCCGTTGGGTTATCTCGCGGTTTATCCTGTACAGTGGCAGGGGAAAGACCTAGTTTTATAGCGGTAAACTCAAACGGAACCTGAACGAATGAACAAACCCCCAATGCTGTTTATAGCGGTGCTGGCGTTGATCGTGGTACTGGCGACGCAGCGTTATTTCAGCCAGCGTAAGCAGGAAGCGGAAAATGACCGTGCGCCGGTGCGCAGTACGCAGGTTATCGTTAGCGAGAAACGGGCCTTTCCGGCCAGTAACAACCGCTCACGCCAGCGCGAACATATTGTTAATGAGGCCATGCGGTATGAAATCACGTTCCGGCCGCTGCGGGGCGGTGAGAATATCGTGGTGCGTGTGAAACAGCCGCAGTATGAACAGATAGAGCAGGGCGCGCAGGGTAGCCTGAAAATGCAGGGTACGCGCTTTGTGTCGTTTACCGCCGAACGCCCATAGTAGGTGAGGGTTATTTTTTGTTGATTGGTGGTTGCTTCTTCTGCCAGTCCAGCAGTTCAAACACCCCAAAGATAAAGATCTTGGTTTCCTGCCATTTGCTGATGGGCTGATCTTTCGGCTGTGTTGATTTCAACAGCACCAGTTGCAGCCCGTGCATCACCACCATAAAGAACAGCGCGACGTCGATAAAGTACTTCAACGGCTTGGGGAACGGGTGGAACAGGTTGGTGAGCAAAAAGCCCCATACGCACAGCATCAGCAGGCGGCCCAGATTAATCAGCATTGTCGGTTTTCTCTTTGCCAGAACGAATATAAAGACGATAGGCCACCTGACCGGCGACTTTTTCACGGTGCAGCGACCAGTTGGCAGGCACGTCGGTAGCGGCGCTTTCCGCCTCGGCTTCCACGTAGATCCACGCCTCATCGGCCAACCAGCCTTGCTGCTCCAATAAGGTGATGGTCTGTGTCAGCATTCCTTTACGGAACGGCGGATCGAGGAATACCACCTGGTAAGGTTCGGCCTTGCCGGCCAACCAGCTCAGCGCGTTGGTGTTCACCACCAGGCCGTTGCCTTTCAGCAGCGCCAGGTTTTGCTCCAGTTGCCGTGCCACCGGGCGTTCGAACTCCAGCAGCGTGACGCTGCCGGCGTAGCGCGACAGCGCTTCCAGCCCCAATGCACCGCTGCCGGCGAAGCAATCCAGACAGCGCGCGCCCTGAATCACCGGCGCCAGCCAGTTGAACAGCGTTTCGCGCACGCGATCGGTGGTCGGGCGCAGGCCGGGGCTGTTCGGCACCGGCAGTTTACGTCCACGCCATTGGCCGCCGATAATGCGGATTTGCCCGGCGGCAGCCGTCTGCGGTTTTTTAACCGGCGCTCGCGGCGATAATTTTGCCATAAGAATCTTAATGTGTTGCCGAGTTAACGAAAAGTTGCCGCTATTCTACCGGGCAGAGACGTCGAGGGAAAAGCGAAAACGTTGTTACCTGATTTCCCAAGCCGGATGCGTGTTGCTACGCGAGGGAAAGTGGTAGACTCGGCGGTTAAAATATTTTCGTTATTAGCCATCGGTACGGAGCAAGGTCACAACATGGCAAAAGATAAGAAACGTGGGTTTTTCTCCTGGCTGGGCTTTGGCCAGAAGGAAGAACAACAGCAGCAACCTGAGCCGTCAGCCGAACAGGCTGAACAGCAGGCGGTAGCGACACCGGCCGAGCCGGTGGCCCCCACGCTGGATGACAAGCTCCCTGCGCAGGAATCTGAGCCGGCCGCCTCGGTTGATACCCCGGGAGAATGGGACGGCAGCCTCAACGGGGAACAGATCGCAGAAAACGTGCCGGGCATCGTCGAACGCACGGCGTCGGCTGAACGGTTGGCTGACGAGGTGGTTGCCGTCACGGAACAGGTAGTGGCAGAACGGTCATCTGAAGCGCTGGCGCAAGCCGAGCCGCAGATAGACGCAATGCCTGAGCCACAGGCCGAGCCGGAACCAGAACGCATTGTGCCGGTGAAGGAACCGGAGCCAGAGGTCGAACAGCCGCCGGTAGAAGAGCCGGAACCACAGCCGGAACCACAGCCAGAGCCAGAGCCACAGCCACAGCCAGAGCCAGAGCCAGAGCCAGAGCCAGAGCCACAGCCGGAACCCGTGCAGGAACCCGCACCGGAACCGGTCCAGGCGGCCGCTCAACCAGCGGAGCCGCACGTACCCCAGCCCGAGCCAGAATCGGTGTTGCCATCCGAGCCGGAAGCGCAGCCGTTGCCAGCCAGCGTCGCGTTAGCGCCGATCGTCGCCGCCCCAGCGTCTGAAACTGCTGAAGACCTCGCGGCGCCGGCGGTAACCCAGGAACAGGAACGGCCGAGCAAGGAAGGCTTCTTCGCCCGTTTGAAGCGCAGCCTGATCAAAACCAAACAGAACCTCGGTTCCGGCTTTATTGGCTTGTTCCGTGGCAAGAAGATCGACGACGATCTGTTCGAAGAACTCGAAGAACAGCTGCTGATTGCCGACGTTGGCGTCGAAACCACGCGTAAAATCATTGAATCCCTCACGCTGCATGCCAGCCGCAAGCAATTGAAAGACGCCGAGGCGCTCTACGGCAAGCTGAAGGAGGAAATGTCTGAAATTCTGGCCAAGGTGGATCAACCGCTGGATGTCAGTGGCAAAACGCCGTATGTCATTCTTATGGTTGGCGTTAACGGCGTTGGCAAAACCACCACTATCGGTAAGTTGGCGCGCCAGTTCCAGGCAGAAGGCAAGTCGGTAATGCTGGCGGCGGGCGACACCTTCCGTGCCGCGGCGGTCGAACAGCTGCAGGTCTGGGGCGAACGCAATCGTATCCCGGTGGTGGCGCAGCATACCGGCGCCGATTCCGCCTCGGTGATTTTTGACGCGGTGCAGGCCGCCAAAGCGCGTGGCGTGGATATCTTGATCGCCGATACCGCAGGGCGTTTGCAAAATAAGGCCCACTTGATGGAGGAGCTGAAGAAGATCGTCCGAGTCATGAAAAAACTGGACGAGCATGCCCCCCATGAGGTTATGCTGACGCTGGACGCCAGCACCGGTCAGAATGCGGTCAGCCAGGCGAAATTATTTAATGAAGCCGTGGGCTTAACTGGCATCACTCTGACTAAACTGGACGGTACCGCCAAGGGCGGGGTGATCTTCGCCATTGCCGATCAGTTCGGCATTCCGATTCGTTATATCGGTGTCGGTGAAGGCATCGAAGATTTGCGGCCTTTCAAGGCCGACGATTTTATTGAGGCACTTTTTGCCCGAGAGGATTAATACGGATGATTCGCTTTGAACAGGTCAGTAAAGCTTATCTGGGCGGACGACAAGCGCTGCAGGGCGTTGATTTTCATCTGCGTCCGGCAGAGATGGCATTCCTGACCGGCCATTCCGGCGCGGGTAAAAGTACCCTGCTGAAACTGATTTGTGGTATTGAACGGCCAAGCGCCGGCCATATCTGGTTTGGCGGCCACGACATCAGCCGGTTGAAAAACAGTGAGGTGCCGTTTCTGCGTCGTCAGATCGGCATGATTTTCCAGGATCACCATCTGCTGCTGGATCGTACCGTCTATGACAACGTGGCCATGCCGCTGATCATCTCCGGTGCCAGCACCGAGGATATCCGTCGTCGCGTATCGGCAGCACTGGACAAGGTCGGGCTGTTGGACAAAGCGAAGAACTTCCCGATCCAGCTGTCCGGCGGTGAACAACAACGTGTCGGCATTGCCCGCGCGGTGGTGAACAAACCTGCGGTGCTGTTGGCGGATGAGCCAACCGGCAACCTGGACGATGCGCTGTCCGAAGGCATTCTACGCCTGTTTGAAGAGTTTAACCGCGTTGGGGTAACGGTGCTGATGGCAACGCACGATACCGGGCTGATCGCCCGGCGCAATTACCGCATCCTGACGCTCAGCCAGGGCCGTATGGCAGGAGGAGCGCATCATGGCGAATAACGCAAAAACCGCCAAGAGCAAGGCGCTGCGCGGCGGCTGGCGTGAACAATGGCGCTATGCCTGGATGAACGCCATCAAGGACATGCTGCGCCAACCGCTGGCGACGCTGCTGACGGTGATGGTAATAGCCATCTCTCTGACGTTGCCGAGCGTGTGCTATATCGTCTGGAAGAACGTCAGTACCGCTGCCACGCAGTGGTATCCGACACCGCAGCTGACGGTGTATCTCGACAAGTCGCTCGACGATGACGCGGCGGTCAAGGTGCTGGACGTCATCAAGGCCGAGGCGGGCGTCGAAAAGGTCAATTACCTGTCGCGCGAAGAAGCGCGCGGTGAATTCCGCAACTGGTCCGGCTTTGGCGGTGCGCTCGATATGCTGGAGGAAAACCCGTTGCCGGCGGTGGCGATTATCACGCCGAAGATGAGCTTCCAGAGTTCCGACACGCTGAATACGCTGCGTGACCGGGTGGCGGCGGTGCAGGGCGTCGACGAAGTGCGGATGGACGACAGCTGGTTCGCCCGTCTGGCGGCGTTAACCGGGCTGGTTGGGCAGGTCGCGGCGATTATCGGCATTCTGATGGTAGTGGCGGTGTTCCTGGTGATCGGCAACAGCGTGCGTCTGAGCATCTTCAGCCGCCGCGATACCATCAACGTGATGAAGCTGATCGGCGCCACCGATGGCTTCATCCTGCGGCCGTTCCTCAACGGCGGCGCGATGCTTGGCTTCTTCGGTGCGCTGTTCTCGCTGCTGTTGTCCGGCGCGCTGGTGTGGAAACTGGAGTCGGTGGTGACCGGGGTGGCGAAGGTGTTCGGTACTACCTTCACGCTGCATGGCCTCGGCTGGGATGAAGCGCTGTTGCTGCTGATCGTCGCAGCGATGATCGGCTGGATCGCCGCCTGGCTGGCGACGGTGCAACATTTACGCCGATTTACACCACAATAAAATTTTTTTGGTATACTCTTCTCCTGCTGCGTTTTGTCGTGTGGCAGGAGAAGCGCCCAGCGGATCCTTTGGATCGCGCCTTTTCCCAAGCGCACAAATTCCCTATCATCCTGAGCCTTGGTCACGTATTGTCAGCAACATTGTGATCGAAAAACAGTGAACTCTTAGGGTGGAACACGGTCAAAACTTGCAGCAAATGTTAAGGTGTCCGGCGTGCGGAACCGCTTTTGCAACAGCAACTGCCGTAAAATCAACAACTCCCCGCCGTAATGACTCACCTGCATGATCCGTTTTAAAGAGAGGGTTTGAATGACCAAAGAAATGCAAACTTTAGCCTTAGTACCCCAAGGTAGCTTGGAAGCCTATATTCGGGCAGCCAACGCCTATCCGATGCTGACGGCAGAGGAAGAGCGGGAGCTGGCTGAACGGCTGCATTATCAGGGCGATCTGGAAGCCGCTAAGCAGCTAATCCTGTCTCACCTGCGCTTTGTCGCTCATATTGCCCGCAATTATTCCGGCTATGGCCTGCCACAGGCAGATCTGATCCAGGAAGGTAATATCGGCCTGATGAAAGCTGTTCGTCGCTTCAACCCCGAGGTTGGCGTGCGTCTGGTTTCCTTTGCGGTGCATTGGATTAAGGCAGAAATTCATGAATACGTGCTGCGCAACTGGCGTATCGTCAAGGTAGCAACCACCAAGGCACAGCGTAAGCTGTTCTTTAACCTGCGTAAAACCAAGCAGCGTCTGGGGTGGTTCAACCAGGACGAAGTGGAGCTGGTGGCACGCGAGCTGGGGGTGACCAGCAAAGACGTGCGGGAAATGGAATCGCGCATGGCCGCGCAGGACATGACCTTTGATCCTACGCCGGATGACGAAGCGCGCGACGGCCAGTCAATGGCGCCGGTACTGTATTTGCAGGACAAAACCTCCGACTTTGCCGAAGGCATCGAAGAAGACAACTGGGAAAGCAACGCCGCAGACAAGCTGGCCTATGCGCTGGAAGGTCTGGACGAACGCAGCCAGCATATCATTCGCGCCCGCTGGTTGGACGATGACAACAAATCCACCTTGCAGGAACTGGCCGATCAGTACGGCGTTTCCGCAGAGCGTGTGCGCCAGCTTGAAAAGAACGCCATGAAGAAACTGAAAATGGCGATTGAAGCGTAATCCGCTACACATATGAAAAACCCGGCTTGGCCGGGTTTTTTTATGCCTGAAATACAACACCGTTCAAGAGGCGTTATTCAGCGCTGCAAAATCTGGAGCAGGGCAGTCGTAGCCGAATTTGCTCGCCCAAGCGTACGGCGTGCCGTTCTTGAGGTAGCGCTGATAGAGCGCGTGACCGGTTTTGGCGTCACGCTTGATAACCCAACTGGCGGCGTTGCACAACACCGCGGCGTAAGCCTGACTTTTTGGCGGTAGCAGATCGGCGGCTTTTTGCGCCAGCCCCACCGCCTGCCAGCGGTAATGCAGAAAGCGATTATCCTGCTGTGGCAGCGCTTTGGCGGCGCGGGTGGCTTCGGCAACGCTGATCCAGCTTTTGTGCTTCAGTTCGCGCGTATCGAAGGCGTCACCCAGAGAGGAATAGTTGGCCTGGTAAATGCCGTAATCCGGCGTCATTTCATAACCGGTCAGGTTCAGCCCCTGGCTGCCCAGCAGGGTAGCCGCCTGATAATACCCCTGCGCACGCGTCAGCTTGCCATTGTCGCCATTGGTCGCGGCGCTGAGCGCCTCGCCAACCTGCTGCGCCGTCTGGCGGTAGTTGGGCACGGCAAAGTAGTCCAGCGCTTCCTGATAGCGACCGGCACGCATCAGCCGCCGCGCCAACAGTTCACGCAACTGCACCGCCGGGGTTAGCTGCTGACCGGGATATTCATTGGCCAGTTGCGGTTTTAGCGGCGTGCTTGGCGCCGGTACCTGTTTATCGACAAAATCCTTCAGTTCGTCGACCGTCAGCACCCGTTCTGCCACATCGGCCACGTCGGCCCAATATTGCTCCTTGCCTTGATACAGCAGGGCCAGCGCCTGCAGATAATCACCGCGGTTTAACGCCAATATCGCCTGTTCACCGGCAATACGGCAATCCGGGATGATGGTTTCTGCGGCAAAGTTTGCGCCGCGTTGTTCGCCCCAGTTTTCGTCAGACGGGAAGGCGGCTGCAGCCTTGGCATAAGCATCGGTGGCGGTTTTCACGTCGCCGTCGCGCAAGGCCATTTTGGCACGCAGCCACCAGGCCAGGCCCGAATCACCAGCGTGTTTCAACAGACTGGCGCTGAGGGGATAATTGCCAGAACGGTAGGCCAGCGCCGCCAGCCGATCGCTGCCGTTAAAGCCGGTTTTGACCGACGCATTTAAAAGCGTCAGGATTTGCCGGGTAATCTGTTTGGAACGGCTGCCGACGGCGTCGGTATCTTGCATTTGCAAATTCGCGCTGCGGGCAAACAGTTCGACAGTGACCAGTTGCTGGATCAGCGGATCGTCGACGATCTGTTTGAGTTGGGCAAAATGCGCCGGACTGACCAGCATACTCGAAACGTATTGCAGCGACTGCCCGCCACTGGCATCCCCTTGCGCCGCCTGCTGGGCATAAAGATGCACCGCGGCGCGAATGTCGCCCAGCCACAGTTGAATGCGTGCCTGTTGCCCCAGGCTGCTGAGTGCCAGTTGGTCAGGATCGTCGCTACCGTTCTGTACGCGCTCGATCACCTGCTGGAACGCCGCCAGCGCCTGTTTGAGCTCGGCGGCGCCGGGATGACGCGTCGGCTGCGACGGGGTATCGTTGTCCGGGTTTTCCGGCGTTCCGCGATCGTTCATCAACACACGGCCAAGGGAATACTGTGCCCGCAATCCCCAGTCGCCCTGCTGGTCGGCCGGCAATGCCAGTACCTGCTTGAAATATTCCGCCGCACGCGGGTCATTGGCCGCGAACGCCACCGCGCCCAGCGTGTATTGCCGTGCCGCGCCAGTGATCCCCTGGCTATTGACCGTATCTGCCTCTTCCACCGTTTTGGCGGCGCGCATTTTGTTGATAATCACCGTTTCCGGTGACAGCGGCATTGGCCTGGGCGGTAGCGCTGGTGGCGGCGCATGCCAGCGTGGCAATTGTGGGTCGAACGGAACCAAACGGCTGGCTTCAAAATCGAAATTGCCTTCCGGCATGGTGAGCAGCGTGCCATTGCGATCGATCAGCAGCCGATTCGGGAAGTCTGGCCCGCAGGCGTGGCCGAGCGGCGCGGTCAATGCGGCGCCGATCAACAAGGCTAGCGGTAGTGGCCGGCCTGAACGTATATCACGGTGTGACAAGGGTGCCTCCTGGCGTCAATTGTTGGCAGCGCAGCCAACCTAACGGGCGCGATTGTCCGGCACGAACCAGATCGTTGCCGGTGCGGATAAAGCGCTGCTGTTGCGGGGTGGATTCCAACCGGTAATTGCCCACCGCGTCGGCGGCCAGACAGTCGCTGGCGGCGATATCGACCGCTGCCGGCAGCGGCGCATCCACCGGACCGCTATTGTGTATTATCAGATCATATAAGCCGTTTTGCCGTGCTTGCGGGCGGATTTTTACCTGCCAGTGGGCGACCAGCGGTTGCTGTTCTATCACCGCACGCAGCGTTGTCAGCGACCAGGCGCGCCGGTCGTTGGGCAGCGGCAAGCGAAACCAGACGATGCCGCGCAGATGAGCGACCGGCTGAGCCGCCAGGCGCTGCAGGACATCGGCCACCTGTTGCGGCGCCACCGTCAGTTCCTGTATGGCGCCAGCCACCCGCAACGACGCTTCGCTTTCTACCTGCGGGCCTTGTGCATCAAAGCCCACCAGCCCCATGCCATAGGCCGGTAACGCCAGGCGGAACGGCTGGATGGACACCCGCGCGTAGCGCTGTGCCCATTGCAGCGCCAGCGCGCCGTTGAACAGCCCCTGACGGGGAGACAGCACGGCGTGTACCTGCAGCACCGAACTGTCGACCTCGCGCAGCAATGCGGCCAGCGTCGGTGAATTCAGCCAGGCAGGTAGCGCGGTAATACTGAGCTGTATCGACGGCGGCAACTGCTGGCGCAAACGTTGGATAAAATCGCGATACTGCGGCAGACGCGCGGTGGCCGCGTCATGATCGATCTCAATGCCGGTGACGTTCAGCCCGGCGGCTTGCCAGCGTTGCAGCTGTTGCAGCACCGCCAGGCGAATCGACGCCGCGTCAGGCTGCGGCAGTTGGCCGTCGATACGTGCTACCAGCCACAGCGGGCGTCCATCCTGGCGCAGCAATGCGCTATTGACCGGGATCGGCCGCACTCTGTCGTGTGCATGTACCTGCAGGCCGAGCACGCGCAATGTGGAAAACAGCGGCTTGCTGTCCGCCAGCGCCTGCGCATGTTGCGCTGTCCAGACCCGTTGCCACAGGTAGACCTGCTGATCCAGGGGCGGTGGCTGCAATCCTTGCTGGCGGCCGGCAAACCACGCCGCCAGCGCCAGCGCGATCAATGCTAACGCGGCTAGCCTGCGTCTCATTTATACCAGCTATCACCCTGCGCGCGAAAACCGCAGGCGCGCATGAAATTGTCGACTTCACCACGCTCACGTGGAGCAAGACCGGTGGTGGACAGCTGCCAATGCGCCACCTGTGGCAATTGACGCTGTGCATCCTGTACCAGATACAACCCTACGCCGCGGCGGCGGGTAACGTCGCGTACCAGCAGATCGTGCAGATGCGCGCGCTCGCCCTCCAGCGTGACTTTCATGGCGCCCAGCAGCCGTTGATTGAAACGTGCGCCGAACAGCGCCTTGTCGCCCTCCAGCCATTCCTGCCACTGTGCCGGCTGTTGCTGAGGCCAGATTTTACCCAGGTCGATCAGATCCTGGGCGGACAGTGCGGTTAACCGCTCGATGGTCAGTTTCATGCAGATTTCCGAACGAATTATCGATGCTGTCAGTGTAATGGATCTTGCCTGGCTGGTTGTGTAACTTTTTCTGTACGAAGACTACGCAGAATGTTTTTTGCCAGACACGTTTTCCGAGTAAAAAATTAGTAAACAGATCGTTAACCAGCACAACACACTATCTTCGGCGCAAAATGGCGCAGATCTCATCCGAGTTTTATGCTGTTTACACCGCTTGTTTCTGGTTGTGCCAGTTGATTTGCAGAATAAAATTCCTGTTTAATGGCATGAAAAATAAAGTCTTATTAGAAAATATTGCCAGATAAACACCTAAATCATTATTACTTATGGATATTAGTGATAATTAGCGATTGGGTTGGGCAAACACAACGGCACGTTCACAACGACAAAGGGGATAACGCGGATGAAATTAACAACAGGTAAAGCGCTGCTGGCCGGCTGTATCGCGATGGCGATCGGCCATGCCGCCATGGCGAAAGATATCAAGGTAGCGATCGTTGGTGCGATGTCCGGCCCGGTAGCGCAATATGGCGATATGGAGTTTACCGGCGCGCGTCAGGCGATTGCCGATATCAACGCCAAAGGTGGCATCAAGGGCGACAAGCTGGTGGCGGTGGAATATGACGACGCCTGCGACCCCAAACAGGCGGTGGCGGTGGCCAACAAAGTGATCAATGACGGCATCCGCTACGTTATCGGCCATCTGTGTTCCTCGTCGACCCAACCTGCGTCGGACATTTATGAAGATGAAGGCGTGATCATGATTACCCCGGCTGCCACCAATGCCGATCTGACCACCCGCGGTTACAAAATGATCATGCGCACCACCGGTCTGGATTCCGATCAGGGGCCGACCGCCGCCAAATACATCATGGAAACCATCAAACCGCAGCGCATTGCCGTGGTGCATGACAAGCAGCAATACGGTGAAGGCCTGGCGCGTTCGGTGCGTGACAGCCTGCAAAAGGCCGGCGTCAAGCCGGTGATGTTTGAAGGCATCACCGCCGGCGACAAAGACTTCTCCACGCTGGTCGCACGCCTGAAAAAAGAGAACGTGGATTTCGTCTACTTCGGCGGCTATTACCCGGAAATGGGGCAGATCCTGCGCCAGGCCAAGCAGGCCGGTCTGACTACCCGCTTTATGGGGCCAGAGGGTGTGGGCAACTCATCGCTGTCCAACATCGCTGGCGCCGCGTCTGAAGGCATGCTGGTCACGCTGCCAAAACGCTACGATCAGGTACCGGCCAACAAAGCCGTCGTGGATGCTCTGAAAGCCAAAAAGCTGGATCCGACCGGGCCGTTCGTCTGGACCACCTATGCCGCGCTGCAATCGCTGACCACCGGGATGGAGCGCAGCGGCAGTCAAGAGCCGGAAGACATCGTCAAGGATCTGAAGAGCGGCAAACCGGTAGACACGGTGATGGGGCCGCTGAGCTGGGATGACAAGGGCGATCTGAAAGGCTTTGAGTTTGGCGTGTTCGAATGGCATGCCGACGGTAGCTCAACGCCAATCAAATAAATACCCGTCATACTTGCAGCTGCCTCTGGGCTGACCGCCTCCATGCCCCAGCCGTTTGGTTGATTAAGCGACTGGGGATTTACGGCCTTGCCGCCTTGATGCAGCGCCAATTATTTAGGGTATACCCGGCGTTTTTCACCTTGCGGCGTGGTTGGCAGTAACGTGGAATCCATTGGGCATAAACGTCTTTAGCGATTTTATTCCAGGCTGCTATCAAAGCGCAGCCAAGGGTTCGAGTATGTCAGAGCAGTTTCTCTATTTTCTGCAGCAAATGTTCAATGGCGTCACGCTGGGCAGTACCTATGCGCTGATCGCCATTGGTTACACCATGGTTTACGGCATTATCGGCATGATCAACTTCGCCCACGGCGAGGTCTACATGATTGGCAGTTATGTCTCGTTTATCGCCATTGCCGCGCTGATGATGATGGGCATCGATGCCAGCTGGTTGCTGATCGGTGCCGGTTTCCTGGCGTCGATCGTGATTGCCAGCGCCTACGGCTGGAGCATCGAACGCGTGGCCTACAAGCCGGTGCGCCATTCCAAGCGCCTGATCGCCCTGATCTCCGCCATCGGCATGTCAATATTTCTGCAAAACTACGTCAGTCTGACGCAGGGTTCCCGTGACGTCGCGCTGCCGAGCCTGGTTACCGGGCGCTGGGTATTGGGTGAAAGCAACGGCTTCGCCGCCACCGTCAGCACCATGCAAATCATCATCTGGCTGGTGACCTTCCTGGCGATGCTGGCGCTGACGCTGTTTATCCGCTATTCGCGCATGGGACGTGCCTGCCGCGCCTGTGCCGAAGATCTGAAAATGGCCAGCCTGCTGGGCATCAATACCGACCGCGTGATTTCGCTGACCTTCGTGATTGGCGCGGTGATGGCGGCGGTTGCCGGCGTATTGCTGGGACAGTTCTATGGCGTGATCAACCCTTATATCGGTTTTATGGCGGGCATGAAGGCCTTCACCGCTGCGGTGCTGGGGGGGATTGGCAGCATTCCGGGGGCAATGATCGGTGGATTGGTGCTCGGGGTGGCCGAAGCGCTGACCTCGGCGTACCTGAGCGCCGAATATAAGGACGTCGTATCGTTCGCCTTGCTGATCGTGGTGCTGTTGGTGATGCCGACCGGCATCCTGGGCCGTCCGGAGGTTGAGAAAGTATGAAGCTCAACCTGCTTAATGCGGTTATCGCCACGCTGGTGCTGCTGGTGATGGCGTCGTTTCTGATGGGCATGCAGCTGAGCCTGGAAGGCACCCGGCTGGTAGTGCATGGCGCGGCGGAAGTCCGCTGGATGTGGATTGGTATTGGCTGCGCGGTGGTGTTTTTCTTCCAACTGCTGCGGCCATTGATGCAGCAGGGACTCGGCAAGATGTCCGGCCCGTCGTGGGTGCTGCCGAGTTTTGACGGTACCACGCTACGGCAGAAGCTGTTGGCGGCGCTGTTGATCATTGCCGCCGTTGCCTGGCCGTTTTTCGTGTCGCGCGGCACGGTGGATATTGCCACCCTGACGCTGATCTACGTCATGCTGGGCCTGGGTCTGAACGTGGTGGTGGGGCTGTCCGGGCTGCTGGTGCTGGGGTACGGCGGTTTTTATGCCATTGGCGCTTACACCTATGCGCTGCTGAATCACTATTACGGCCTTGGATTCTGGGAAAGTCTGCCGCTGGCGGGTATCGTTACTGCGGCGTTCGGTTTCCTGCTGGGTTTCCCGGTATTGCGCCTGCGCGGCGATTATCTGGCGATTGTGACGCTGGGGTTCGGCGAGATCGTACGTATTTTGCTGCTCAACAATACCGACATTACCGGTGGGCCAAACGGCATCAGCCAGATCCCCAAACCCACGCTGTTCGGGCTGGAATTCAGCCGCAGCGCGCGCGATGGCGGCTGGGACACCTTCCACAATTTCTTTGGGCTGCAATACGATCCGAGCGATCGCATCATCTTCCTGTATCTGGTGGCGTTGCTGCTGGTGGTACTGACGCTGTTCGTTATCAACCGTCTGCTGCGCATGCCGCTGGGGCGTGCCTGGGAAGCGCTGCGCGAGGATGAAATCGCCTGCCGTTCGCTTGGCCTCAGTCCAACCAAAATCAAGCTGACGGCGTTCACCATCAGCGCCGCCTTCGCCGGCTTTGCCGGTACGCTGTTTGCGGCACGCCAGGGGTTTGTCAGCCCGGAGTCCTTCACCTTCGTCGAGTCGGCGTTCGTACTGGCGATTGTGGTACTTGGCGGCATGGGCTCGCAGTTTGCGGTCATTCTGGCGGCGATTCTGCTGGTAGTGTCGCGTGAAATGATGCGTGATTTGAATGAATACAGCATGTTGCTGTTGGGTGCGCTAATGGTATTGATGATGATCTGGCGACCGCAGGGACTGTTGCCAATGAAACGTCCTCAGCTGAAGCTGAAAGCGGCAGATATTCACGCGGTAAAAGGAGAGCGGCCATGAATGCGCAGCCTTTATTGGCGGTTGAAGGACTGTCGATGCGTTTCGGTGGTCTGCTGGCGGTGAATAACGTCGCGCTGGATTTGCACCAGGGTGAAATCGTTTCGTTGATCGGCCCTAACGGCGCCGGGAAAACCACGGTATTCAACTGCCTGACCGGCTTTTATCGCCCGACCAGCGGCAGTATCCGGCTGCGCGATCGGCATCTTGAAGGGCTGAACGGCCAGGCCATCGCCCGCATGGGGGTGGTGCGAACCTTCCAGCATGTGCGGCTGTTTCGTGAAATGACGGTGGTAGAAAACCTGCTGGTTGCCCAGCACCAGCACCTGAAAAGCGGCGTGTTCGCCGGACTGTTGAAAACCCCGGGATTTCGCCGGGCCGAAGCCGATGCGCTGGAGCGGGCGGCGGTGTGGCTGGAACGCGTCGGCCTGCTGGATATGGCCAACCGCTCGGCGGGAAATCTGGCTTACGGCCAGCAGCGGCGGCTGGAAATCGCCCGCTGCATGGTGACGCGGCCGGAGCTGCTGATGCTGGACGAACCGGCGGCAGGCCTGAACCCGAAGGAAACCGACGAGCTGGATCATCTGATCGTCGAGCTGCGCGATCGGCACAACGTGTCAGTGCTGTTGATTGAGCACGACATGAAACTGGTGATGGGCATTTCCGATCGTATCTATGTGGTGAATCAGGGAACGCCGTTGGCGCAGGGCACGCCAGAAGAAATTCGTAACAACCCGGACGTGATCCGGGCGTATCTGGGGGAAGCATAATGTTGTCGTTTAATCAGGTTTCCGCCCATTACGGGAAGATTCAGGCACTGCATCAGGTCAGTCTGAACATACAGCAGGGGGAGATTGTCACCCTGATTGGCGCGAACGGCGCCGGCAAGACCACGCTGCTGGGTACTCTGTGCGGCGAGCCGCGTGCCAGCGAAGGCAGCGTCACGCTGCTCGATCGGGACATTACCCAATGGCAGACCTCACGTATCATGCGGGAAGCAGTGGCGATTGTGCCTGAAGGGCGGCGGGTTTTTTCGCGCATGACGGTAGAAGAAAACCTGGCGATGGGCGGATTTTTTGCCAATCGTCAGCAATACCAACAGCGCATTGAGCGGGTGTTCAACCTGTTTCCACGCCTGCTGGAACGCCGCAGTCAGCGTTCCGGTACCATGTCCGGCGGCGAACAGCAGATGCTGGCCATCGGTCGTGCGCTGATGAGTCAGCCAAAGCTGCTGCTGCTGGACGAACCCTCGCTCGGGCTGGCGCCAATCATCATTCAGCAGATTTTCGACATCATTCAGCAACTGCGTGAAGAAGGGATGACCATCTTCCTGGTGGAACAAAACGCCAATCAGGCGCTGAAACTGGCGGATCGCGGTTATGTGCTGGAAAATGGCCGCGTGGTGTTGGAAGATACTGGTGCCGCATTGCTCGCCAATGAAGCAGTGAGGTCGGCGTATCTCGGCGGTTAACTACCCGTCGTCTTGCAAGCTACAGCGTTGTTAACTGCTCTTACTCCCTCCCGTTACTTACTCGAGTAAGCTTCTGGTGAGGAGTGAGCTGGCTGCCTGGCTGTAACTCGAAATCCATAGGGTATTCTGTGGAATATCTGCCAGAGGATATCCGGCTGGATCCTATAAACGATTACGAGAATAAGAAATGAAGACAGAAGGACTGCTCGCCCAGCGCATCGTTAACGTCAAAAGCTCCGCCATCCGTGAATTGCTCAAGCACAGCAAAATGCCAAATGTGATTTCGCTGGCCGGCGGTATTCCCTCGGACGCGCTGTTTGACTTTGAAGGGCTGAGCATTGCGACCCATCAGGCGATCACCGAACAGCCAAAAAGCGCCTTCCAATATGGCTTGACCGAAGGCAGTCCGGTGCTGCGTCAACGCATCTGCACGCTGTGTGCCGAGCGCGGTATTGGCGCGCGGCCAGAAGAGGTGATGGTCACCGCCGGCTCGCAACAGGCGCTGGATTTGGTGATGCGCGCCATCGTCAACCCTGGCGATGTGTTTGTGGTGGAGCGGCCAACCTATCTGGCGGCTTTGCAAACGCTGGAGCTGGCCGAAGCCAGAGTGATGTCGGTGTCTTCCGACAGCGACGGCATGGTGGTTGAAGAACTGGCCGAACTGCTGAAAACCCAGCGCATCAAAGGGGTTTACGTGGTGCCGAACTTTGGCAACCCGAGCGGCCTGACGCTGAGCGCGTCGCGTCGTGAACTGCTGGTGAAGCTGGCGGTGGAGCATAACTTCCTGATTATCGAGGACGATCCGTACGGTGAGTTGCGCTTTACCGACCAGCGCAACGCCACGCTGCATCAGGTCTCGCAGCAGTTGCTGGGCCATACCGACAACGTTATCTACACTTCGACGTTTTCCAAGATCCTGGCGCCAGGGTTACGCCTGGGCTGGGCGATTCTGCCGCCGGTGCTGCTGCACAAGGTGGCGATCATCAAACAGGCGGCCGATCTGCATGCCAGTGCCCTGTCGCAGAGTATCGTAGAATGCTATCTTGGCCTCGATCGCCTGCCGGCGCAGATCGACAAGATCCGTGCGGCGTACCAGCACAAGGGCGAGATCCTCGCTGAACTGGTATCCCGTGAGCTGGGCGATACCATCAGCTTCGATATGCCAAAAGGCGGGATGTTCCTGTGGGCGCGTTTCCGTCAGCCGTTCAATGCCACCGAATGGCTGAACACCACGCTGGAAAACGGCGTGGTGTTCGTGCCGGGGGAATATTTCTTCGCCGATAATCCTGATCGCTCCACCTTCCGCCTGTCGTTCGCGACCGCCACCGAACAGCAAATGCAGGAAGCCGTCGCTCGCTTGCGTCGCTCGCTGTAAACGCCACGGCGGCGCGTTATTCCCGCGCCGCCGACATCAAACCGCAATCTGCATTTCACCCTGCCGTCACATCGCTGTCATGCAATCGTTATTAATCTGTCATCCGTGCATGGCATGTTGGCTTCCGAACAAAAACTGATTCTTTTCGCTCACGCGCTTATTGCCCCCAGGGATTGTCTGTCGCAGCAGGTCGCTGACCGTCAGCATTGTCAGCCAACTGGTTGAGATAGCAGCGGTTAGCCAATGCCGTCGCGACATCAAGGCCAGGGGGATACACCAGCTTTTTTCAGGAGTTAGGCATGCTCACAATTCGAAAAACCACGCTGTGCGTCGCGTTGACCCTGGCGGTCAGCACTCAGGCACTGGCGGCGACCGAGATCCCGTTCTGGCACTCAATGGAAGGTGAACTGGGCAAAGAAGTGGATTCGCTGGCGGATCGCTTTAACCAGACACACAGCGACGTCAAGATCGTGCCGGTTTACAAAGGCAACTACGAGCAAAGTCTGGCGGCGGGCATTGCCGCTTATCGTTCCGGCAAGGCGCCGGCCATCTTGCAGGTTTACGAAGTAGGCACGGCCACCATGATGGCAAGCAAGGCGATCAAACCGGTACATCAGGTGTTTGCCGACGCCGGCATCAAATTCGACCAGTCGGTGTTTGTACCGACGGTCGCCGGGTATTACACCGACAACAAAAGCGGCCAACTGCTGTCACAGCCGTTCAACAGCTCCACGCCGGTGTTGTATTACAACAAGGACGCTTTCAAAAAGGCCGGGCTGAACCCGGAGCAGCCGCCGAAAACCTGGCAGGATCTGGCGGCCTACAGCGCCAAATTGCGTGCAGCCGGCATGAAGTGTGGCTACGCCAGCGGCTGGCAGGGCTGGATCCAGCTGGAAAACTTCAGCGCCTGGCACGGTGTGCCGTTCGCCAGCGAGAACAACGGTTTTGGTGGCACCAGCGCCAAACTGGAGTTCAACCAGCCGTTGCAGGTGCAGCACATTCAGCTGTTGGCAGACATGAACCAGAAGGGCGACTTCAGCTACTTTGGCCGTAAAGACGAATCCACCGAGAAGTTTTACAACGGCGACTGCGCCATCACCACCGCCTCTTCCGGCTCGTTGGCCGACATCAAGCAGTACGCCAAATTCAATTTCGGCGTAGGCATGATGCCGTATGATGCCAACGTCAAGAACGCGCCGCAAAACGCCATTATTGGCGGGGCCAGCCTGTGGGTGATGAATGGCAAAGACGCTGCCACCTACAAAGGCGTCGCTGAATTCCTGCAATATCTGACACAGCCGGAAATCGCTGCCGAATGGCATCAGAAGACCGGCTATCTGCCGATTACCAGCGCCGCTTATGATCTGACCAAACAGCAGGGCTTCTACGACAAGAACCCGGGGGCCGACGTGGCGACGCGCCAGATGCTGAACAAGCCGCCGTTGCCGTTCACCAAAGGCCTGCGTCTGGGCAATATGCCACAGATTCGTACCGTGGTGGATGAAGAACTGGAAAGCGTCTGGACTGGCAAAAAGAGCCCGCAACAGGCGCTGGATGCCGCCGTACAGCGTGGCGACGTGTTACTGCGCCGTTTCGAATCTCAGACCCGGTAATAACGGTTACCGTGCTTTGCCATTCCGGGATTGGGCGGCGCTCGCTCTCTGGCTGGACGCGGTGTCCACGCCGCGAGCCATGCGCTGCCAGTACCTGGACTGGCTGTGCGCATGGCGTTTCACGCCAGGTCGCCCGTCTTTAGTCTGCATGAGTTCCTGATTATGAGTTCACAACGTACCGGTTTCGCTTGCAGCTGGCTGCCCTATGCGCTGGTGCTGCCGCAGTTGCTGATAACCGCGATATTCTTCCTGTGGCCTGCTGGCGAAGCGCTGTGGTATTCGGTGCAAAGCCTCGATCCGTTCGGCCTTTCCAGCCAGTTCGTCGGGATGGATAACTTCACCCAGCTGCTTCACGATCCGTATTATCTCGATTCGTTCTACACCACGCTGGTGTTCAGCTTTCTGGTGGCCGGCATCGGTCTGCTGGTGTCGCTGTTTCTGGCCGCGCTGGTGGATCACGTACTGCACGGCAGCCGACTGTATCAAACCCTGCTGCTGTTGCCGTATGCGGTTGCGCCGGCGGTGGCGGCGGTGCTGTGGATATTCCTGTTCAACCCGGGGTTGGGGCTGATTACCCACGCGCTGGCGGCGCTGGGGTATGACTGGAACCACGCCCAGCATAGCGGCCAGGCGATGTTCCTGGTGGTGCTGGCTTCGGTGTGGAAGCAAATCAGTTACAACTTTCTGTTTTTCCTGGCGGCGTTACAGTCGATTCCCCGCTCGCTGGTGGAAGCGGCAGCAATTGACGGTGCCGGTCCGGTGCGGCGCTTCTTCAACCTGGCGCTGCCGCTGATTTCGCCGGTGAGCTTCTTTTTGCTGGTGGTCAATCTGGTTTACGCCTTCTTCGACACCTTCCCGGTGATCGATGCCGCCACCGGCGGCGGCCCGGTACAGTCCACCACCACGCTGATCTACAAGATTTATCGCGAAGGATTCGCCGGCCTGGATCTTGCCAGCTCGGCGGCGCAGTCGGTGGTGTTGATGCTGCTGGTGATTGGTCTGACGGTGATCCAGTTCCGCTTTGTCGAACGTAAGGTGCGCTACCAATGATAGAAAATCGACGCGGGCTGGATATTTTCTGCCATGTCATGCTGCTGCTCGGCGTGCTGCTGATCCTGTTCCCGCTGTACGTGGCGTTGGTTGCCGCCACGCTGGACGATCGGCAGGTATTTCAGGTGCCGATGAGCCTGATCCCCGGCGGTCACCTGTGGGAAAACGTCAGCCAGATCTGGCAGGGCGGGGTGGGCAACGTCAAGGCGCCGTTTTCGCTGTTGCTGCTCAACAGCCTGGTGATGGCGCTGGCGATTACCGTTGGCAAGATTGCGGTGTCGATGCTGTCGGCCTATGCGATCGTCTATTTCCGCTTCCCGCTGCGCAGCCTGTGTTTCTGGCTGATCTTCCTCACCCTGATGCTGCCGGTAGAGGTGCGTATTTTCCCGACGGTGGAAGTGATCGCCAATCTCGACATGCTCGACAGCTACACCGGCCTGACCCTGCCGCTGATGGCGTCGGCGACCGCGACCTTCCTGTTTCGGCAGTTCTTTATGACCTTGCCGGATGAGTTGCTGGAAGCGGCGCGCATCGATGGAGCCGGGCCGATGCGCTTTTTCTGGGACATCGTACTGCCACTGTCGAAAACCAATCTGGCGGCGCTGTTCGTTATCACCTTTATCTATGGCTGGAACCAGTACCTGTGGCCGATTCTGATTACCAGCGATCCGGCGATGGGAACCGCGGTGGCGGGCATTAAAAGCATGATTTCTACTTCCGGTGCGCCGACCCAGTGGAATCAGGTGATGGCGGCAATGTTATTAACGTTAATTCCACCGGTTGCGGTGGTTCTTCTGATGCAGCGCTGGTTTGTGCGCGGTCTGGTAGACAGTGAGAAATAAATGGCAGGCTTAAAATTACAGGCAGTCACCAAATCCTACGACGGCAAGAACACCGTGATTCAACCGTTTGATCTGGATGTGGCGGACGGTGAATTTATCGTGATGGTCGGGCCGTCGGGCTGCGGCAAGTCGACGCTGTTGCGTATGGTGGCCGGCCTGGAGCGTATTTCCAGCGGTGATATCTATATCGACGGCCGCCGCGTCAGCGAACTGGAGCCCAAGGATCGCGGGATTGCGATGGTGTTTCAGAACTACGCGCTGTATCCGCATATGAGCGTGTACGACAATATGGCATACGGCCTGAAAATCCGTGGTTTTGGCAAACAGCATATCCGCCAACGGGTTGAGGAAGCGGCGCGCATTCTGGAGCTGGGGCCGCTGCTGCTGCGCAAGCCGCGCGAACTGTCCGGCGGTCAGCGCCAGCGCGTGGCGATGGGGCGTGCCATCGTGCGTGAGCCGGCGGTATTTCTGTTCGATGAGCCGCTGTCCAACCTGGATGCCAAACTGCGGGTACAAATGCGGCTGGAGCTGCAACAGCTCCACCGCCGGCTGAAAACCACCAGCCTGTACGTCACCCACGATCAGGTGGAGGCAATGACGCTGGCGCAGCGGGTGATCGTGATGAACAAGGGCGTGGCGGAGCAGATTGGCACGCCGAGCGAGGTGTATCAGCGTCCGGCTTCGCTGTTTGTCGCCAGCTTTATCGGTTCGCCGGCGATGAACCTGCTGCCGGGGATCCTCAGCGCCGACGGTCGCCAACTGCTGTTGGGCGACGGCAGCGCGCTGCCGCTGCCACAGGCACGTAGCGAATGGAGCGGTCGTCGCGTGACGTTGGGCATCCGTCCGGAACACATTCAGTTGGTCGATGATCCACAGCAGGGCATTGCGTTAGCGCTACAAACGCTGGAGCTGCTGGGGGCCGATAACCTGGCCCACGGTCAGTGGGGCGGCGTCGGGGTGATCGTGCGGTTGTCGCATGAAAACTTGCCGTCGCCGGGCAGCACGTTATATTTACAGCTGCCCGCACACGCGTTGCACTTTTTTGATACTCAAAGCGGATTACGGATCGAATGATGACCCCAGCCTGGCCTTACCCTCATATCGTCGCTCACCGTGGCGGCGGCGCACTGGCACCGGAAAATACTCTGGCGGCCATCGACGTCGGCGCCCGTCACGGCCATAAAATGATCGAATTCGACGCCAAACTGGCGCAGGACGGGCAGATTTTTCTGCTGCATGACGACACGCTGGACCGTACCAGTAACGGTTGGGGCGTGGCGGGCGATCTGTCGTGGGAACAACTGGCGCAGCTGGACGCCGGCAACTGGTACAGCGCGGCCTTTAAAGGGGAACGTCTGCCGTTGCTGGTCGAAGTGGCGGAGCGTTGCAAACAGCATGGCCTGATGGCCAACATCGAGATTAAGCCGACCACCGGCAGTGAGGAGGAAACCGGCCGGGTAATCGCGCTGGCGGCGCACCTGCTCTGGCAGGGGCAAACCGATCCGCTGCTGTCGTCATTTTCCGTGGCGGCACTGGCTGCGGCTCAGGTCGCGGTGCCGAAACTGCCGCGCGGTCTGCTGCTGGAGGCATGGCAGGAAAACTGGCGTGAACTGACCGAGCAGCTCGGCTGCGTGTCGCTGCATATCGATCATCAGGCCTTGACCGAAGCGCGCGTGCAGCAGCTGAAGCAGGCCGGGCTGCACATTCTGGTGTATACCGTCAACAGCCCGCAGCGTGCGCGCCTGCTGCTCGACTGGGGCGTGGATTGCATCTGCACCGACCGTATCGATCTGATCGGCGCAGATTTTTAAATCAGCGCGAACCGGCCGGTAACGGTGCGCCAGGCACCGCCGGCGTGGTGCGCTTGAACGGATTGTTCGGCTGATTGCCGTTTGGTAGCATCTGGCGGTTTTTCGGTGCCGTTTGCAACAATTGCTGCTGGTTATTATCAAACTGGCGCTGTTGCTGCAAACGCCGCTGGTCAAGTTGCTGATTATTCAGCGTGCGCTGTTGTTGCTGCTGCTGACTGCGCTGGTTAAGAAATTGCTGTTGCCCGCTCAGCGTAGTGACGCCGTTTTCCGCTGATGCCAGCCAGGGCATCAGCAACAGGGCAATAAGGCCGTATTGACGTATCATCATCTGTTCCTCCTGGTTTAATCCTAACCTATCGTGGAAAAAACGCGCGACAGGTCAATTATCAGTCACATGTAAACCCACTTTGCGCCGCGCTGCCGCTGGCTATCCGTTACAATCGCTTTTTTACCCCTGTTAGGACCCAATTGACGTGTTACTCCTGGTTATTACTACCATTTTATGGGCATTTTCTTTTAGCCTGATTGGCGAATATCTGGCGGGCCAGGTGGACAGCTGGTTTTCAGTATTGATGCGCATTGGGCTGGCGGCGCTGGTTTTCTTGCCGTTCCTGCGCTGGCGCAACATCAAGGGGCGGGTGATCCTGCTGTATATGCTGGTGGGCGCCTGTCAGCTCGGCATTATGTATCTGCTGAGTTTCCGCGCCTATATGTATCTGTCGGTGCCGGAATTCCTGCTGTTTACCGTGCTGACGCCGCTGTATATCACGTTAATCTATGATCTTATCAGTCGTCGTCGCTTGCGCTGGGGCTACGTATTCAGCGCGCTGTTGGCGGTACTGGGGGCGGCAATTATCCGCTACCATCAGGTCAGCGAGCATTTCTGGTGGGGGCTGCTGCTGGTACAGGCGGCGAACATCAGCTTCGCCATCGGCATGGTGGGTTATAAGCGGCTGATGGAAGTGCACCCGTTGCCACAGCATACCGCATTTTCCTGGTTTTACCTTGGCGCGCTGGCGGTAGCGGTGGTGGCCTGGCTGCTGTGGGGCAATCCGCACCAACTGCCTACCACCGGCCTGCAATGGGGTATTCTGGTGTGGTTGGGCGTGGTGGCGTCCGGGCTGGGCTATTTCATGTGGAACTACGGCGCGACCCAGGTGGATGCCGGTACGCTCGGCATCATGAACAATATGCATGTACCCGCCGGATTGCTGGTCAATCTGGCGATTTGGCAACAGCAACCGCACTGGCCGAGCTTTATCATCGGCGGGGCGGTGATTATAGCTTCGCTATGGGTGCATCGCCGTTGGGTGGCGCCAAAGGTTTCACCGTAGCTACGCTGGCGTTGGGGCGGGCGGCGTCGCGCACGAACGGCAGATGATCGCAGGCGTGCTGGCGCGCTGAGCGGATGAACGCTTCGGTCACCGCCTGTCGCTGCTCGCCGTCACGTACCGCGGCGTACAGCCGGCTCCACAGACCGTCCCCCAGCGTTTTGGTGATCACCAGCCCCTGGCGCTCGAAGCTTTCCACCACCCAGTGTGGCAGCGCGGCAATGCCCATGCGTGCCGAGACCATCTGGATCAGCAGCAGGGTATTGTCGACGCTCTTCAATGCCGGGCTAATGCCGGCCGGCTGCAGGAAATGGCGCCAGATATCCAGACGTTGGCGTTGTACCGGGTAAATCATCAGGGTTTCATCAATCAGGTCTTGCGGTTCGATATGCGGTTTGTTGGCCAGCGGATGATCCGGTGCCAGCACCAGCCGCACTTCAAAGTCGAACATCGGCGAATAATGCAGCCCGCTACGCGGTAAAATATCGGACGTCAGCACCAGATCCAGCTCGCCCTGTTGCAACGCCGGCTGCGGATCAAACGTCACCCCGGATTTGAAGTCCATCACCACCTGCGGGAAGCGCTGGCGGAAATTATCCAGCGCCGGCGTCAGCCATTGGATGCAACTGTGGCATTCGATGGCGATGCGCAGCGTAGCCTGATGCGGCTCGTGGCAGGCCTGTAACGCCTGTTGAATCTGCGGCAATACCTGCTCTGCCAACTGCAACAGAATCTCTCCCTGCGCGGTAAAGCGCAGCGGCTGGCTTTTGCGAACGAACAGCTTAAAGCCCAGACGCAGCTCCAGATCGCTGAACTGATGCGAAAGAGCCGATTGCGTCTGATGGAGTTGAGCAGCCGCTGCGGCCAGAGAGCCGGTATTGCGCAGTGCCTGCAGCGTCCGTAAGTGTTTCAGTTCGATCATGAGAGTCCTTCACAGTGACAGTGAATAAATTGCGCTTGTGGTTAATACACTACCTGCTGATTATGGATGTGTAAACATCTGGACGGCTAAATGGGGAATATGACGATGGCAATTTTGAATCACACTCTGGGTTTTCCACGCGTTGGCCTGCGTCGCGAGCTGAAAAAAGCGCAAGAAAGCTACTGGGCTGGTAACTCCACGCAGGAAGAACTGCTGGCGGTTGGCCGCGAACTGCGCGCCCGTCACTGGCAACAGCAACAGCAGGCCGGAGTGGATCTGGTGCCGGTCGGCGACTTTGCCTGGTACGATCATGTTCTGACTACCAGCCTGCTGCTGGGCAACGTACCGGCACGCCATCAGAATCAGGATGGTTCCATCGATCTGGATACGCTATTCCGCATTGGCCGTGGCCGTGCGCCGACCGGTGAACCGGCGGCGGAAATGACCAAATGGTTTAATACCAACTATCACTACATGGTGCCGGAATTCCACCAGGGCCAGCAATTTAAACTGGGCTGGACCCAACTGCTGGACGAAGTTGATGAAGCGTTGGCGCTGGGCCACAAGGTCAAGCCGGTGCTGCTGGGACCGGTCACCTATCTGTGGCTGGGTAAGGTCAAGGGCGAGCAGTTTGACCGCCTGTCGCTGCTGAACGCCATTCTGCCGGTATACCAGCAACTGCTGGCGGAGTTGGCAAAGCGCGGCATCGAATGGGTACAGATCGACGAACCTGCACTGGTGCTGGAGCTGCCGCAGGCGTGGCTGGACGCTTACCAGCAGGCTTACGCCGCGCTGCAAGGCCAGGTCAAGTTGCTGCTAACCAGCTATTTCGACAGCATCGGCCACAATCTGGCCACCATCGCGACCCTGCCGGTGCAAGGTTTGCATGTGGATCTGGTTGCCGGTGATGACGATATCGACGCGGTAAATAACGCGCTGCCAAAAGATTGGCTGCTGTCGCTGGGGGTGGTTAACGGCCGCAACGTGTGGCGGGCGGATCTGAGCCGCTGGGCCGAGCGTCTGCAACCGTTGGTGGGCAGCCGTCCGCTGTGGATCGGCACCTCCTGCTCGCTGCTGCACAGCCCAATCGATCTGAGCGTGGAAACGCGTCTTGATGAAGAAGTGAAGAGCTGGTTTGCCTTCGCATTACAGAAATGTGCCGAACTGGCGCTGTTGAGCGCCGCGTTAAATGCGCCTGATGCGGAAAAACAGGCGAAGCTGGACGCCTACAGCGCGCCAATCCGCGCTCGCCAACAATCCAGTCGGGTACATAACCCACGGGTAGAAAAACGCCTGGCCGCCGTCAGCGCGCAGGACAGTGAACGCCGTAGCCGGTACCCACAGCGCGCCCAGGCGCAGCGCGAACGTTTCAATCTGCCAGCGTGGCCAACCACCACCATCGGTTCGTTCCCGCAAACCACTGAAATCCGCGGTCTGCGTCTTGATTTCAAGCAGGGGCGGCTGGACGGCGGCAACTATCGCACCAGCATTGGCGAGCATATCAAACAGGCGATCGTTGAACAGGAACGTCTCGGCCTGGACGTGCTGGTGCATGGCGAAGCCGAGCGTAACGACATGGTGGAATACTTCGGTGAAAACCTGGACGGCTTTGCCTTCACTCAGAACGGCTGGGTACAGAGTTACGGCTCGCGCTGCGTGAAACCGCCGGTGATTATCGGTGATGTCAGCCGCCCTGCAGCAATCACCGTCGAATGGGCGACGTTTGCCCAGTCGCTGACCGACAAGCCGGTAAAAGGCATGCTGACCGGTCCGGTGACCATTCTGTGCTGGTCGTTCCCGCGTGAAGACGTCACTCGCGATGTGATAGCCAGGCAAATCGCCCTGGCGCTGCGCGACGAAGTCGACGATTTGCAACAGGCCGGCATCGGCATTATCCAGATTGACGAGCCTGCGCTGCGTGAAGGTTTACCGCTGCGCCAGTCCGACTGGGCGGCCTATCTGGATTGGGCAGTGGATGCATTCAAACTCAACGCTGCGGTTGCCAGTGATGATACGCAGATCCACACCCACATGTGTTACTGCGAGTTCAATGACATCATGGACTCCATTGCGGCGCTGGATGCGGACGTGATCACCATTGAAACCTCACGTTCTGATATGGATCTGCTGGAGGCGTTTAAAGAGTTTGAATATCCAAATGAAATCGGCCCGGGCGTATATGACATTCACTCGCCAAACGTACCAAGCGTGGAATGGATTGAAGAGCTGTTGCGCAAGGCAGCGCAAAACATTCCAGCGGAACGCCTGTGGGTGAACCCGGACTGTGGCCTGAAAACCCGTGGCTGGCCGGAAACGCGCCAATCGCTGGCGAATATGGTGCTGGCTGCCCAGCGTCTGCGCGCAACCGCATAATGACCTCTGGCGGCCGACCCGCGGGGCGTTGCGGTTGTTGATCATGATGGGGAGCTTCGGCTCCCTTTTTTTTTGCCACATCGCGCCGTGGCGCAATGAGGGGATTGCAGGAAGCACATGAGCTATGTATGTTATGTTATAACATATCTTTTGTTTGGGGGTGTATTCTGTTGTCCATTGACTCTCACGGCGGTGCGTTATTGCAACTGCAGCGGCTCGGCTACACCACGGGGTGCGGCAAGCCGTTGCTGTCTGATATCAACCTGGATCTGCGACCGGCGGAATGCCTGGCGATCATCGGGCCGAACGGCAGTGGCAAATCGACGCTGCTGCGTACGTTGACCGGCGAGCTTACGCCGACCTCTGGTGACCTGTACTTTGACGGTCGTCCTCTCTCGCAGTTGAGCCGCTTGCAGCGAGCCAGAACCATTGCGCTGTTGGCGCAAAGTGACAGTGCGCATCCACAGCTTAGCGTCAGCGAATACGTCGAACTGGGCCGATTGCCGTACCAGGGGCGAGACAGCGCGCAGCGTCATCGGCAACTGGTTGAACACGCGTTGACCGAAACCGGCATGCGGGGATTACGACATCAACGTCTTGGGCGACTGTCGGGAGGGGAGCGACAGCGGGCGGCACTGGCTCGCGCCTTTGCCCAAACGCCGCAGCTGCTGTTGCTGGATGAGCCGACCAACCATCTCGATCCACTGGCCCGCGCCAGCCTGCTGAACTGGGTGAAACGCAAGGGCATCGCAGCGATCGCCGTATTGCACGATCTGGCGCTGGTGGCGCCGTTTGCCGATCGGGTGGCGGTCATCGAACGAGGCCGGCTGGTCCGCTGTGATATCCCGTCTCGCGCTCTGGCCGCCGACTGTATCAACCCGGTGTTTGGCCTCGACAGTTTTGTGATTGCCCACCCACACACCGGCCAACCGCTACATATCTTTGAAGCGCCACAGCGCGCAGGATAACAATACGATGAAAAGGACATTATGGTACTTGCTGGGCCTGCTGGCATCGCCGATCTCGGCTTTGGCCTTTCCCGTCACGGTGGACAGCTGCGGCGAGCCGCTGACCTTCACTGCAGCACCGCAACGGGCGGTGATCAACGATTTGAATATGGCTGAAATGGCGTTTGCGCTAGGGCTGCAACCGCAGATTGTCGGGGTGACCGGCATTTCCGGCTGGTATAAATCTAGCGCTGAATTCAAGCGACAGCAGGGGGAGATTCCCGAGTTGGCGGCCAAGTACCCTTCGTTGGAGACGTTGCTGGCGGTTAACCCGGACTTTTTCTTTGCCGGTTGGAATTACGGCATGAAAATTGGCGGTGACGTCACGCCGCGCTCGTTGGCGAAATACGGCGTCAAAACCCTGGTATTGAGCGAAAGCTGCATCTGGACCCAGCACGCGCGGCCACGTGCCAGTATGGCGTTGCTGTACGACGACATGCTCAAGCTGGGCAAGATATTCGGCCAGCAACGGCGCGCCGAGCAATTGGTCAGCCAATGGCAGCAGCGGCTGGCCACGCTGCGGCAGCGTATTGGCCAACGGCCGGTGCAAAAGGTCTTTGTTTATGATTCAGGCGAGGATAAACCCTTTACCAGCGGCAAATATGCCATGCCAACTGCCTTGATTGAGGCGGCCGGCGGCAAAAACGTGATGGATACGCTGGCGGCCAGTTGGGCGACCACCTCATGGGAAGAGGTGGCCACTCGGCAACCGGACGTGATTGTGCTGCTGGACTATCAACAGGCCGGCAGCGCAGACCGGTTACAGCAGTTTCTCGCCACGCATCCGCTGATGAAACATACCCCGGCGGTGCGCCATCAGCGCTATTTACGCCTGCAATACGCCGAGCTGACTCCCGGGCCGGCTAACGTCGCGGCGATAGAGAAACTGGCGCAGGTGCTGTACCCGGGAGTGCTGCATTGACCGACCGGCGGCTGCGTTATGTCATCGTCGTGGGGATCTTGTTGGTCATATTGGCGGCATTGATGTTGACCGGTATTGCCATTGGCACCACCCGGGTACCGTTGACGCAACTGCTGTCGATGCTGGGGCTCAACCATCAGCCGGTGTCGCCGATGACCGCGCGCATCGTGATTGAGCTACGCATTCCACGGGTGCTGTTGGCGGCCTTGACCGGTGCCGGGCTGGCCATGGTGGGCGCACTGTTGCAAACCGCCACGCGTAATGAGCTGGCGGATCCTTTTCTGTTTGGTCTGTCCTCCGGGGCGTCGGCAGGGGCGGTGGCGGTGATAACCCGGTTAGGCGATCGGCTGGGCCACTGGACCTTGCCGGTATCGGCCTTCGCCGGCGGTCTGGCGTCTGCCCTGGCGGTGATGATACTGCTACGTTTGCAACAGGAGAGAGGCAGCGAGCGCATCGTTATCAGCGGTCTGGCAATTTCATTTTTATTTGGCGCCCTGACCAATTACCTGGTTTTCACCGGCGATCAGCGTGCGGCGAGCGCTATTCTGTTTTGGTCACTGGGGGGGCTGGGTCTGGCAGCCTGGGATAATCTGTGGCTGGCTGCTGCTGCCAATCTGCTGTTGGCGGCATTCATCTGCTGGCGTTGGCGAGCGCTGGACGCCTTGCTGAGCGGTGAACAGACCGCCGTTTCGCTTGGCGTACATCTGACGCGCCTGCGTAGTGAAGTCTTCCTGTGCTGCGCGCTGGCAACCGCCACGCTGGTGGCCCTTACCGGAGTGATTGGTTTTGTCGGCCTGATGGTGCCGCACCTGGCTCGCCCGTTATGCGGTGTGCGTCACCGGGCGCTGCTGCCGCTGGTGGCGATCCTCGGAGCCGTGCTGTTGGCCGCTGGCGACCTGCTCAGTCGCACCCTGATGGCGCCGCAGGAGTTGCCAATCGGCGTGATCACCGGTGGGCTGGGCGGGCTGTTTGTCTTGATGATGCTGTTCAAGCGTTGATGTCAGATGTTTTTATTGTCCTGTGGGTACTTTTTCACTGCGGCAATCCGTTATTATCCAGTGATATCGCTATTTTGATGCAGGATCGAGGCAATGAAGCATCCACTGGTGAGCGTGTTGTCACCCATGCTGGACGATGTTAAAGGCATCGGTCAGGTTTATTTTGCCGGTAATCAAAAACCGGCGCCGGAGCTGGCGTACCAGGTCAATTTTCCCCGGCTGGAGCTGGTGATCGACGGCGAACTGCGGGTTGAATGGGAGGGCAACCTGGATGTGGTCCAGCAAGCGTTGCGGCCAGGAGATGTGCTGTTCGTTCCGGCGCAGGGATGGAATATTCCCCATTGGCAGCGGCCGGTGACCACGCTGAGCCTGCTGTTTGGCAAACAGCAGCTTGGTTATAGCCTGCTGAAATGGGACGGTGAAAACACCGTGCTGCTGGGCAAGGATAACGTCGCCCGGCGCGGGCCTCGCATCGGTTCGTTCATGTTACAGGCATTGCATGAACTGGCGTGGCACCAGAGCGATCAGGGCACCGCGCGTTTTCTGGTTAAAGGTTTGCTGAGCCATGCGCTCGACCTGTTTGGCTCGTGTGTGCAGACTGCGTCACGCAGCCAGGCACTGTTCGGTGCGGTACGTGATTACCTGGAGGAGCATTATCGGGAACCACTGACGCGTGAATCCGTGGCGCAGGCGTTTTATATCTCGCCCAATTATCTGTCGCATCTGTTTCAAAAGGCTGGCGGCGTCGGTTTTAATGAGTATTTGAACCACGTACGGTTGGAACAGGCAAAGCATTTACTGAAGCGTTACGACATGAAGGTGAAGGAAGTGGCGCACGCCTGTGGTTTTGTCGACAGCAACTATTTTTGCCGGATTTTCCGTAAGAACACCGAACGCTCGCCGTCTGAATATCGCGGACAGTACCGTAGCGAGCTGAAACAACGCGAATAATCACCCCATCTGGATATGGGTCTCCTGCGGCGAAGAGGCCGCCTTACGCACCGCGCTCAAGACCTTTTCCGGATAACGTAAAAACGTATTGATGCCGATTTTCACACAGCGATGGTGGATAAAGCGCTCACTGTCAGCCAGCAGAATATCGGTAATCAACAGCACCACGTCGGCTTGTGCCAAATCCTCGTGAGTCAGGGTGTTAACGATACCCAGCGCGCCCTGGGTTTCAATTTTGACCGGCCACTTCTGCTGTGCACACAGTTTTTCCAGCCTTTCTGCCGCCATATAGGTGTGCGCGACGCCGCTGACACAGGCGCTTACCGCTACCAGTTTGATCGACATACTCACCCCCTTTGCGTTGAGTTAACCGCCGATGATGACGTGATAACCTGCCGCTTCCGCCATCGCACGTAGCGGCGCTATCTGCTGTTCGCTGGCCGGCGCAACGCCGCGCATCGCATAGTCGCGTCCAAGTAGCGCGTATTTGGCCTCACCGTATTGATGGAAAGGCAGCAGATGGATCTCTTTTAACGCGAAAGGCGCGAGAAAAGCCAGGATCTGCGCCACATTTTCCTTATGCAGGGTGTAATGCGGGATCAGCGGCAGGCGGGGGATCAGCGCGACGCCCGCTGCCGACAGCGCGGCAAAGTTGGCCAACACCCGTGGTTGATTGATATTCAGCAGCCGTTTGGCCTGCGCCGTATCCATGATTTTCAGATCAAACAGCACCTGATCGCAGTGCGCTGCCAATGGCAGCAGGCTGCGCAGTGGCGCGTCGCCGGCGGTTTCAATCGCGGTGTTGATCCCCAGCGCCTGCAAACGCGCCAGCAGCGCGGTGGCGAATCCGGCCTGCATCAGCACTTCACCGCCCGAGAGCGTGACGCCGCCGCCGGAAGCGCGATAAAACACCTCGTCCTGCAGCAATTGCTGTAACAGCGTCTCCAGCGTCACGTTTTGCCCGATACGCTCTAGCGCGCCGCTCGGGCACTCATCAACGTCATTCAGGCACGGCTGGCAGCGCAGACATTTGGCTTCGCGGCGCACGGTATGGATGCCGGCGGACATCGATTCCGGGTTGGCGCACCATGGGCAGGTATGCGGGCAGCCTTTAAAAAACACTACGCTGCGGATGCCCTGACCGTCATTCAACGAATAGCGTTGAATATTGAAGATGCGACCCTGCGGCGGCAGTCCGTCGGTTCGGGTGACGCCGGGAGCGATCAGGCTACAGTTGATGCGCTGTACGACGGATGATGTCATCCTGGATCTCCTTCGATAGTTCTACGAAGAATGCGCTATACCCGGCGACGCGCACCACCAGGCCGGCAAAGTCCTGTGGTCGCTGCTGCGCTTCACGCAACGTTTCTGCGTTGACGACGTTGAATTGCACGTGCTGAAGCTTGAGTCTGCTGAACGCGCCAAGGAAATCCGCCAGTTTGTTCAGCCCCTGCTGGCCCTGCAACGTGGCTGGCGTGAACTTGACGTTGAGTAGCGTGCCGTTGGAAAGCAGGTAGTTGTCCAGTTTGCTGACCGACTTGAGCACTGCGGTCGGGCCCTGCGCATCTTGCCCCAACATCGGCGAAAGGCCGCCGTCTGCCAATTGCTCGCCGGCGAAACGCCCGTCCGGCGTGGCGCCGACCACTGCCCCCAGCGGTACGTGGGCCGATACGGTATAGGATCCGGGGGTGAATTGCCCACCGCGCGGGTTACGGTATTGTTCTACCTGTTTACAGTAAAAGCGCAGCAGATCGGCGCTGATAAGGTCAACGTCATCAACGTCATTGCCATATTTGGCAAAACGATTGAGCAAACGTGCACGGATTTTCTCGCCTTCGGGGGTAGCGAAGTTGGTTTTCAGCGTGGCTAACAGTTGGTCAAAGCTCAGGCGTTGTTGATCGAACACCAGCCCTTTAAGCGCATACAGCGAATCGCTCAGGTTGGCGATGCCGATGCCCTGAACGCCAGAGAAATTATAACGCGCGCCGCCTTCGGTAATGTCCTTGCCGTTTTGCAGGCAGTCGGCGATGAACGATGACAGCAGCGGTACCGGCGCCCAGTCTCGGTGGCCGATATCGCAAACGTTGCTGCCTTCGGCCATCAGCCTGACGTAATGGCAAATTTTGTTGCGGATATGCTCCAGCAGTTGCGGATAGCCCAGCGTGGTATTGCCTTCGTTGTCCAGCAACGCCAGTTCCATGACTTTCAGCAGGTTGAACATGGCGATGTCATGCAGGCCGTAGGTCTTGCCGGGTATCGACAGTTCGACGCAGCCGACCACCGCATAATCACGCGCATCTTCCAGCGATACGCCGCGGTTGAGAAACGCCGGCACCACCACTTCATCGTTGAATATTTGCGGTATGCCGGTGCCGAGCCGGATGGTTTCGGCGGTTTTCAGCAGGAATGGCCGATCGATAAATTCATTCACTCGCACGCCCAGGTTGGGTTGCGGCAGTTGAATGCTCTGGTAGGCGTCGAGACAGAGAAACGACAGGGCGTTGACCGCGCTATGGCCAGCTTCGGTCAACCCGCCCAGCAGGATGGTATAACCGGTGGGGAAACCGGCAAAGTAACGGGCGCTGGCGGTTGAGCGTAGCAGCACAATGTCGTTGCACTTCACCCACAGGCTTTCCAGCAGCTCACGCAACCAGGCGGGATCTTCCCCCTGACTCAACGATGCCTGATAGAACGGCAACATGTATTGATCGAAACGGCCAAGCGACAGCGAGCTGGCGTTGGATTCATATTGCAGAATGATGTTTATGTACCAAAACAGCTGGCAGGCCTGGTAGAAATCCTGCGGCTGGTGATGCGCCACCCATTCGGTGACGTTGGCGATGCGCAGCAGTTCGGCCTGGCGCCGTGGCAGGGCCGCCTGCGCAGCCATGTCGCGCGCCAGTTGCGCATAACGCAGCATATGACGCTGAGCGGCTTGCAGCAGCAGCAGGGCGGCTTGGTAGAAGGCGTTTTCCGGCCGTTGCTGCTGGTACTGTTGCAACTCCGCCAGCAGTGCGTCCATGCCGAGGTTGAGTAACCGTGGGTAATCAATAATGATATGCCCCTGGCCCTTGTCGGTTTGGTTGATGCTGAAGATTTGCGTCTGGGTGGCGGCTTGCACCTCCTCTGGCATCTGGCCGTTGATAAAGTCCTTCATCGAGCGTTTTTCCCAATAGGGATAAAGTTGCTCGCGGTAAATCCGCTGGTCTTCTTCGCTGATAGTAAAGCGGTCCTGCGGACGCGTGGCAAAGCTATCCAGCTCTTTAAGCAGCCAGTAGGGATCCATTTCCGGTGACATGATGCCGGCCCGAGGTTTGACGGTACGGTTGCCGGCGATCAGTTCATCGTCGCGAATGCTGATGGCGACGCGATCCAAAATATGCGCGCTGGCCTTCGCCCGCCGGATAATGGTCGGTTCCCCAGCGGTTTGTCGATGGCTGGCGGTGTACAACAGCGCACGCTCCAGTGAAATTTCACGTGGGGCGGAAAATAAAGCGGCTTTCAGGCGTTCGATACGAGAGGTCATCTTTTTATCCTTCTGCGACAAACCGGGGGTAATCCCGACCAACGGCGTCGGGACAGGGCGTCAGGCGGTGGGCGCCAGATGAGCGGCAATGTTGTTCATGATGGCGTCGGCGCGTTTGACCGCGTCGCTGATGGCGACCCGTACCACGGTTTTGCCTTTAAAACGCTCTTCAAACTTGATGCCGATGTCTTTGGTCAGGATCACGATGTCGGCGGCGGCGATGTCTTCTGGCGTCAGCGGGTTTTCCTGCCCGATGGAACCCTGGGTTTCCACTTTGCATGGCCAGCCTCTGGCGGTAGCGGCGTGTTCAATGGCCTCGGCGGCCATGTAGGTATGTGCGACGCCGGAGGGGCATGCGGTGACGGCAATAATGTTGGCCATGGTCATTTCCTCAATGTAGTCAGTTGATTTCAAAATCCAAATCCAGATCGTTTTGTTCGCGGGTAGCAGCGGTTTGCTGTTTGGCTGCCCGGCTTTTCAGCAGGTTAACCAGCAGGGCGGTGATCACCATGCCGGTCAGCAAGGCGGCGATAAAACCGAGCTTGCCTGCAACCACCGGTAGCACGATCAGCCCGCCCCAGCCGGCATAGCATTGAGCGCCGAACAGCGCGGCGACGACCGCCGCGCAGGCTGAACCGATCATGATGGAAGGGATCACCCGCAGCGGATCGGCCGCGGCAAAGGGTATCGCCCCTTCGGTTACGCCAACGCAGCCCATCAGCAGTGCGGCCTTGCCCGCTTCACGTTCTTCGAGCGAATAATATTTGCGGCCAATCAGCGTGGCGAAACCCAGCCCCAGTGGCGGAGTGGCGATGGCAACGGCGGCAATCGCCACCACCGAATAGACGCCCTGCGCCACGCAGATCAGCATGAAGGCATAGGCCACCTTGTTCACCGGCCCGCCCATGTCGAAAGCCAGCATCAGGCCCATGATGATGGCCAGCACCACGATGCTGCCCTGCTGCATACTCTGCAGCCAGCGGGTCAGGCCGGTAGTCAGCGCGCCGACCGGTTCCCCCAGACCCCACATCATGATGCCGGCGGTCAGTAGCGTGCCGACAATCGGGATCACGAAGATCGGCATCACCGAACGCAGGATCTTCGGGACGGGGATTTTCTTCAGGTAAAACACGATGATGCCGCCCAGCAGGCCGGCAATGATGGCACCAAAGAAACCGGCGCCGAATGAGGCACCTACCCAGGCGCCAATCGCTGCCGGCGCCAGTGCCGAACGATCGGCGATCGAATAACCGATGTAGGCCGCCAGGAACGGCACCATCAGCGTCAAGCCGGCAACGCCGATATCAAACAGCTTTTTCAGGTTGGGATCGGTTGCGGCGTCAGGCACCGCGCCTTTGCCATACAGCATGACGGAAACCGCCAGCAGAATGCCGCCGGCCACCACGAACGGGATCATATGGGAAACGCCGGACATCAAATGCTGGCGGGTGTTTTTGAGTATGTTGAGCAGGTCTTTCATCATTCACTCCCTGGTCAGAACACGAGGGTTTTGAGAACACAAACCATCAGTAAGAAATAACCCCTGACGGAGAAAGGTTGTTGTCTATCACCATAGGCATCCGGCCACGTCGCCAACAGTGGAAAAAATTGCCATTTACTGGATTTTTGTAATGTCAGTGGAAAAATGAGATCAAACGCAAATTGCGACGAAATGACTTGCCGGTGAGTTCAGTATTGCTTTGTGAGCGATATCGCATTTAAGTGTTTAGATTACATTTGTCCAGTATTTGGCATTTTTGTCGCATAGGCGTAGCGCGGAACGGCTTTTATTCTGAGGGTAAACCGCTGTGGTTCATCATTGTCAGGGTAGGAGGACATTCCAATGGCCAAAATCGTCACGTTTACCTGCGAGCTGCCTAACGGCGTTCATGCTCGTCCCGCCAGCCACATCGAAACCCTGTGCAACGGTTTTCAATCATGCTTTCAGTGGCATAACACCCGTAATGAGCTGACCGGCGATGGCAAGAGCGTATTGTCATTGATTGGCGCGGATATTTTGCTGGGAGATAGCTGCCAGGTCACCATTGAAGGGGTTGATGAACAAGCGGCATTCGACAGATTGAGCCAGTTTATCGCACACGAATTCAGGCATTGCGATGATGCCTTGCCGACGATTGAACCCTGCGCCGAACAGGAACCTGTCCCGCTGTCGCTGGCCAATCTGCAGCCGACGCTGGTGCGTGGCCGCCCGGTATGTCAGGGCACCGCCAGCGGTAAACTGCTGCATCTGGCGGCTATCGATCTCAATGCCTTGGCGGATTTACCGCCAGCCGACGGCCTGGAGCAGGAGCAAAGCCGCCTGTTGGACGGGTTGGAACAATTGGATAAGGCATTGGAACTTCAACTGATGGAAGGGAATGGCGCAACCAGTGCGGTGTTGGTCGCACACCGCTCGCTGGTGCGCGATGACGCTTTCCGCCAGCGGTTGCTGGACGCAGTACAAGCCGGAGAAAGCTGTGCCCGGTCGATCGTTGCTGCCGCGGCCTATTTCAGCCAGCGTCTGGCGCGCTCAAATAGCGCTTATCTGCGCGAACGCCAGCTGGATATACGTGACGTCGGTTTCCAACTGCTGCAGCAAATCTATGGCAGCCAGCGTTTTCCCTCTCAACGGGCGTTGAGCGAAGCCAGCATTTGCATGGCGGAGGAACTGACGCCGAGCCAGTTCCTCGAACTGGATAAACGTCATCTGAAGGGGTTGCTGCTAGCCAGCGGCGGCAGCACGTCGCACACCGTCATTCTGGCCAGATCGTTCAATATCCCCATGCTGGTGGGGGTGAATGCCGAACTGTTGCAAAACTATCTTGGCCAGCAGGTGCAAATCGATGGCGACCTTGGCCTGGTGGTCTGCGAATTGAACCCGCCGGTGCAGCGTTACTATCAGCAGGAGCAGTGGCTGAATGACCAGTTGCGACAACAGCAAAGTGCCTATCTGCATCATCCTGGCCGCACCGGTGACGGCGTGAAGATGGAGGTGGCAGCCAATATTGCGCACGCCGTGGAGGCCAGTGCGGCATTTGGCAACGGCGCTGAGGCGATTGGGCTGTTTCGCACCGAAATGCTGTATATGGACCGGGTAAGCGCGCCTACGGAGAGCGAACTCTACAATATTTACTGCCAGGCGGTAGAGGCCGCCGACGGCAAGACGATTATCGTTCGTACCATGGACATCGGCGGTGACAAGCCGGTGGATTACCTGAATATTCCTTCAGAAAACAATCCGTTTCTCGGTTATCGCGCGGTACGCATCTACCAGGAGTTTCTGCCGCTGTTTCATACCCAACTGCGGGCGATCCTGCGCGCCTCGGCGCACGGAGCGCTGAAAATCATGATCCCGATGATCTCGTCAATGGAGGAGATCCTGTGGGTCAAGGAACAGCTGGCCGAGGTTAAGCAGGCGTTACGTGCCGAGCAAATCCCGTTCGATGAAAAAATCCCACTGGGCATCATGCTGGAAGTGCCGTCGGTGATGTTCATCATCGATCAGTGTTGCGAGGAGATCGATTTCTTCAGCATTGGCAGCAATGACTTGACCCAATATCTGCTGGCGGTGGATCGCGATAACGCCAAAGTCATCAAGCATTACAACAGTCTGAACCCGGCCTTCCTGCGCGCGCTGGACCATGCGGTAGCTGCGGTGCATCGCCATGGCAAATGGATCGGGCTGTGCGGCGAATTGGCGGCAAAAGGTTCGGTATTGCCGTTGCTGGTGGGACTGGGACTGGATGAAATCAGCATGAGCTCCCCCTCGATCCCGGCGACCAAGACGCGGCTGGTCAAGCTGGATAGCCGCGAATGCCGCCTGTTGCTCAACCGGGCGATGGCGTGCCGCACCTCGTTGGAAGTTGAACACCTGCTGGCGCAGTTCCGCATGGAGCAACGCGATGTCCCATTGATTTCGCCATCCTGCATTGCGCTCGGCGCTGACTGGCGCAGTAAAGAGGAGGTGATCAAGGGCATGACGGATAATCTGCTGCTGGCGGGGCGCTGCCGTTACCCGCGCAAGCTGGCAGCCGATCTGTGGGCGCGCGAAGCGGTGTTTTCCACCGGACTGGGTTTTGGCTTCGCTATACCGCATAGCAAATCTGAACATATTGAGCAGTCGACCATCAGCGTCGCCAGGCTGTCACAACCGGTGATATGGGGCGAGGAAGAGGTGCGATTCGTCATTATGTTGACGTTGAATAAACATGCGGCAGGCGACCGGCATATGCGTATTTTTTCTAAATTGGCCCGGCGCATCATGCATGACGAGTTTCGCACGGCGTTGGTCAATGCGGCGTCGGCACCACAGGTAGAAGCATTGTTGCAACAAGAGCTTGAACTGTAATTCACCGCAGGGCGCGTTGGCGCCCTATTTTTTGGAGAACATCGATGGAACTCTATCTCGATACCGCCGACGTCGGCGCAGTAAAACGGCTGGCACGTATTCTGCCTTTGCAGGGCGTAACCACCAATCCGAGCATTATTGCCAGCTCACGCACCAGTCTGTGGGAGGTGTTACCGGCGCTGCATGAAGCGTTAGGGGGAGAGGGCAGACTATTTGCCCAGACCATGGCAAACAATGCGCCTCAGATAGTCGAAGAGGCGCTACGCCTGAATGAACGGGTGCCGGGGCTGGTGGTGAAGGTGCCGGTGACCGCGGAAGGGCTGGCGGCGATCAAGACGTTAAAAAGCTTGGCGATACCTACCTTGGGCACCGCGGTTTATGGTGCGGCACAAGGGCTGCTGTCGGTATTGGCCGGGGCGGACTATGTGGCGCCGTATGTTAATCGTATCGATGCGCAGGGAGGCAACGGCATTGCCACCGTCGCAGAGCTGCAGCAGTTACTGGAACGTCACGCTGCGCAAGCGAAGGTATTGGCTGCCAGTTTCAAAACCCCGCGTCAGGCATTGGATTGCCTGCTGGCGGGGTGCGGGGCGATAACCTTGCCACCGGAAATTGCGCAGCAGTTTATTAATGCGCCTGCGGTACAGGCGGCGGTGGTCAAGTTTGAGCAGGATTGGCAGGCGGCATTTGGCACGCTGCAACTGGAGTAACTCTCAGGGCCCGGCGTGGCCGAGCCCGTGCGGTGCTTATTTCACCCCCACCACGCCATGCTGGATAAACCAGTCCAGCATGCGTTGCCAGCCGTCCTGCGCCGATTCGGCATGGTAACTGGGGCGGTAATCGGCGTTAAACGCGTGGCCCGCTTGCGGATAGACCACGATGTCGGCATCCGCGTTGGCGGCGCGGATCGCCTGGCGCATACTTTCCACCGTTTCCTGCGGGATACTGCCGTCCTGCCCGCCGTATAACCCCAATACCGGCGCCGTCAGCTGCGTGGCGATATCCACCGGGTGTTTCGGTGAGTTGAGGGTTTTCTCTCCCACCAATTTGCCGTACCAGGCGACGGCGGCTTTCAGTTGCGGGTTATGCGCCGCATACAACCAGGTAATGCGCCCACCCCAGCAAAAACCGGTGATCGCCAACTTGCTGGCATCGCCACCATGGCGTATGGCCCAATTGGCGGTATGATCCAAATCGATCAGCACTTGCTTATCTGGCACTTTGCTGACCAGTTTTTGCAGCAGTTCGCTGATATCGCTGTAATCTCGTGCTTCACCCTGGCGGAAATACAGCTCAGGCGCGATCGCCAGATAGCCCTCTTTAGCCAGCCGGCGGCACAGATCCTGAATATGCTGATGAACGCCGAAGATTTCCTGTACCACCAGTACCACCGGGAAGGGGCCGTTATGAGCGGCCGGTTTGGCGATAAAGGCCGGCAGGTCGTCACCCTGTGACGGAATGGTGGTTTCACCCGCATGAATGCCTGCGTCGTCGGTATAAACAGTGGTTGCAGCCAACGGCGTGGTGGCCGGATTAAACCCCTCTTTGGCCTGTTTTAATGTCATCACGTATTCGGTTTTCATTGCGGTCTCCATGCAAGAGAAAAGCAGTTCTGCAAGTAACTATAGGTAAGATTGCGCCCGGTTGTCATCGTGGTGCGTGTGCCTGTAGTGGCTAGACTTGGACAAAACGCAGCGGTGAGAACGGCCATTTCTGTGATATAAATCACAAAAATTATGTAGATCGTAATTCGTTTCTTTATTGGTGGTGATGTTGGTCACGAAAAAGGGCGTTGATTTTCAGTAGAGTACTTTTTTGTTCCTCCCAATAATCTGATCTATGAGGAGTCTCTTATGTCTCAGTCTGACGTTTTCCATCTCGGCCTCACCAAAAATGATTTACAAGGGGCTCAGCTTGCGATTGTTCCTGGCGATCCGCAGCGTGTAGAGAAAATCGCCAAATTGATGGAAAACCCAGTGCATCTGGCGTCCCATCGTGAATTCACCTCATGGCGTGCAGAATTGGACGGCAAAGCGGTTATCGTTTGCTCGACTGGCATCGGCGGCCCTTCCACTTCTATCGCAGTAGAGGAATTGGCGCAACTGGGCATTCGCACTTTCCTGCGCATTGGTACTACTGGCGCGATTCAGCCGCATATCAACGTCGGTGATGTGCTGGTGACCACGGCGGCGGTACGCCTTGACGGTGCCAGCCTGCATTTTGCGCCAATGGAATTCCCGGCGGTAGCGGACTTCGCCTGCACCACCGCGTTGGTTGAAGCAGCCAAAGCCAGCGGTGCCAACACGCATATTGGCGTGACCGCGTCCTCCGATACTTTCTACCCGGGCCAGGAACGTTATGATACCTATTCCGGTCGCGTGGTCAGCCGGTTCAAAGGCTCGATGGAAGAGTGGCAATCCATGGGCGTAATGAACTATGAAATGGAATCCGCGACGCTGTTGACCATGTGCGCCAGTCAGGGCCTGCGTGCCGGTATGGTGGCCGGCGTGATCGTTAACCGTACCCAGCAGGAAATTCCGAATGCGGAAACCATGAAGCAAACCGAAAGCCATGCGGTGCAAATCGTGGTGGACGCGGCGCGCCGCCTGCTGTAATCCTCCAATGCAACGGGCCCTCACGCGGCCCGTTTCTCCATTCAGGCGTAATCTGTTACGGTGGTCTTCTCCGGCGTCGGCAGATCGTCATGATTGCCGCGTTGTCTTGGCACCGCTGGTGCTTTCTTCGACAATAATCAAGAGGATGTCTATGACTGCCCAGATTCTGCTTCATCCTTCACTTGCGCCGCTTGACGGTGGTATCAACTTCCGTGACTTGGGCGGCAACAGCGTGGCCGATGGCCGCCGTATCAAACGCGGTTTACTGTTTCGTTCCGGTTCGCTCGAACGGTTGACCGAAAATGACTGTACCTTTCTGGCCGGCGTGCCGGTACGGTCAGTGCTCGACTATCGCGATGCCGACGAAGTACAAGCCAAACCGGATGTGCTGTGGAGCGGTGCCGATTACCACCATTTCCCGGCCAACCCGTTGAGCAACGAGGTTAACGCCAACCTGGAAAGCCTGACCAGCGAAACCCTGGCAAACTTTGACGCGCGGGCCTTCATGCTGGAACTGTATCGTCGATTGCCGTTTGGCAATGCGGCATATCGGCAGTTGGCCAACCTGCTGGCGCAGCCGGACGCCGGCGCTATTGTTCAGCACTGTGCGGTGGGCAAGGACCGTACCGGCATCGGTTCGGCACTGGTGTTGTTCGCGCTGGGGGCAGACCGGGCCACGGTTGTGGAAGACTATCTGCTGACGGAAACCACGCTGGCCAGCTTCCGCGAACATATGCTGGATCAGCTGTCCATTCGCCTGAACGACGCGGCGCTGGCGCAGTTTGCCTTCGTATTGAGCGCTCGCGAAGAGTTCCTGATGACTGCGCTCGGCTGCATCGATACACAGTACGGCAGCACCGATCGCTGGCTGGAAGCGGAGTACGGGCTGGGGGACAGCCAGCGCGAAACCCTGCGGGCGCACTATCTGGAATAGTCGTACAGCAAGCGCAATGTTTAGCCGGGGTTTAACCAACGTCGGCGGGCATTGCGTATCCTTGGGCAAAGGATATCCGGTATCAAGGAAACGGGTTTGAATCTGAACGACATTATCCACTGGGTCAGCGAAGTCGTGCGGCAGCACGAGGGCTGGGCCATTCCCATCATTTTCTTCCTGGCTTTTGGCGAATCGCTGGCGTTTCTGTCGCTGTTGCTGCCTGCCACGGTGATCCTGCTGGCGTTGGGGGCGCTGATTGGCGAAAGCGGCATTGCGTTCTGGCCGATTTGGGCTGCCGCGGCGGCGGGCGCCTTTTTTGGCGATTGGCTTTCCTATTGGGTCGGCTACCATTATCAGCAGCGGGTGGCGCATATGTGGCCGCTGTCACGCAATCCGCAACTGCTGGTACGTGGCCACGCGTTTTTTGAACGCTGGGGCGTGCTCGGCATCTTCTTCGGGCGCTTCTTTGGCCCCCTGCGCGCCGTAGTGCCGCTGGTCGGCGGCATCTGTGCCATGCCGCAGCGCTATTTTCAATTGGCCAATATTACCTCGGCGATGATTTGGGCGTTCGGCATTCTTGCGCCGGGCGCATTTGGTATCAAGTGGCTAAGCCAGTGGTTTGGCTAGCGCTTTTGCTGTTTGCTCAGCGTTTCGCATTATTACCTGCAACATGCAAATCAGGCTGGACATCCATACAGTCTCCCCTTAACGTGACCGCAGCGGGCGTGTTACGCGCTGGAATAGAACAGGGTAACGGGAGGCAGGGTGGATACCAGTCTGATTTACGGTATTGGCGGGAGCGTGGTCGGCTTATTGCTCGGGTGGTTGATCGCCAATTTGCGGGTTCAGCAAAATCAGGCGCAGCACGAAACCGAACTGCGCCTGCTGGAGCAGTCGCTGCATCAGGCGCAGCAGGACATCACGCTGCGCCAGGAAACGCTACAGCGCCAGGAACAGCAGTTGCGGCAAAACGATCTCGAACTGCGCAACGTGCACGGGCAACTGGCGGCGACGCAGGAAAAGCTGAGCCAGCTCGATCACTGGCGCAACGAATGCGAACTGCTGAATCAGGAACTGCGCGCCCAGCGTGAGGTGAACAGCGTGCAGGAAGCCGAGCTGCGCGAAGTCACTATCCGTCTGGAAGAAACGCGCATGGCCGCAGAGGAAAAACAGCGCCTGCTGATCAATAGCGAGCAGCGTCTGACTACCCAGTTCGAAAACCTGGCCAACCGAATATTTGAGCACAGCGGTCGTAAAGTGGATGAACAGAACAGGCAGAGTCTGGATCGCCTGCTGCTGCCGCTGCGTGAACAGCTCGACGGTTTCCGCCGCCAGGTGCAGGACAGCTTTGGTCAGGAGGCACGGGAGCGCCATACCCTGACGCATGAAATCCGTAATCTGCAACAGTTGAATGCCCAGATGGCTCGGGAGGCGATCAACCTCACCAAGGCGTTGAAAGGGGATAACAAAACCCAGGGCAATTGGGGCGAGGTGGTGCTGAGCCGGGTACTCGAAGCGTCCGGCCTGCGCGAAGGTCATGAATACGAAACCCAGGTCAACGTGCGGCTGGATCACCAGAGTCGTATGCAGCCGGACGTAATAGTGCGGTTGCCGCAGGGGAAAGACGTGGTGATCGACGCCAAAATGTCGCTGGTGGCCTACGAGCGCTATTTCAACAGCGAAGACGACGCGGAGCGAGAAGCGGCGTTGAGCGAACATATCGCATCGCTGCGCGGGCATATTCGTTTGCTGGGCCGCAAGGATTATCAGCAATTACCGGGCTTGCGCTCGCTCGATTACGTGCTGATGTTTATCCCGGTCGAACCGGCCTTCCTGTTGGCGATAGATCGGGAGCCCGAATTGATCAGCGAAGCGCTGAAGCACAATATCATGCTGGTTAGTCCGACCACGCTGCTGGTGGCGTTACGTACCATCACCAACCTGTGGCGCTATGAGCATCAGAGCCAGAACGCCCAGCGTATCGCCGATCGTGCTGCGCGGTTGTATGACAAAATGCGGCTGTTTGTCGATGATATGTCGGCGTTGGGGCAAAGCCTCGACAAAGCGCAGGGGAGCTATCGCCAGGCGATGAACAAACTGAGTGAAGGCCGTGGTAATCTTATCGGCCAGACTGAAGGTTTCCGCGCGCTGGGGGTCGAAGTAAAACGCCCGATCAACCCGCTGTTGGCGCAGCAGGCCAGCGCTCAGGATCGGGGGGATTCGCCGGCGGCGGACGAGGAACACATCAGCGCGCTGTCAGAAGCCCATGATGACCAGGACGGCCGGGAATCACGCCACGCATCGCAAGGCTGAACGCCGCTGCAAGGTGGGGTATTTCGCCGGGTTCTGGTACACTCCACAACACAAAATTGACTGAATAGCAGGCAGGACAATGGCAGATCAATCGCAGGAAACCACCGATTTCGGTTTTCGCACCGTAGCCCGTGAAGAAAAACAGGCCATGGTTGCTGACGTTTTTCACTCGGTAGCCGCAAAATATGACGTGATGAACGATCTGATGTCGTTTGGCATCCATCGTGTCTGGAAGCGTTTTACCATCGATTGCAGCGGCGTGCGCCGGGGCCAGCGCGTGCTGGATCTGGCCGGCGGTACTGGCGACCTGGCCGCCAAGTTCTCCCGCATGGTGGGTGAACAAGGGCAGGTGGTGCTGGCGGATATCAACGAATCGATGCTGAAGATGGGCCGCGAAAAACTGCGCGACCGTGGCATTGTCGGCAACATCAGCTATGTGCAGGCCAACGCCGAAGCGCTGCCGTTCCCGGACAACTATTTCGATTGCATTACCATTTCCTTCGGGTTGCGCAACGTCACCGACAAAGACAAGGCACTGCGTTCCATGTTCCGCGTCCTGAAGCCGGGCGGCCGTCTGCTGGTGCTGGAGTTTTCCAAGCCGCTGCTGGAGCCGTTGAGCAAAGCCTACGACGCCTACTCCTTCCACGTATTGCCGAAGATTGGCGAACTGGTGGTGAAAGATCCGGACAGTTACCGTTACCTGGCCGAGTCGATTCGCATGCATCCGGATCAGGAAACGCTGAAAGGCATGATGCAGACCGCCGGTTTTGAAAACGTCAGCTATTTCAACCTGACCGGCGGCATTGTCGCTTTACATCGCGGCTTCAAGTTCTGATATGGACATGCCGATGCTGTTAACCCCCTTGCTGACCGGCGTGCTGGAAACCACGCTCAATAGTCTGCTGTTCCGCGATCGTAGCATGAAGATGGCCCGTCAGCGCTTGGCCGGCAAAATGCTGCGTATCGAACTGCAAGAGTTTTCCTCGCCGCTGATACTGATCTTCAGCGAGCAGCGGGTAGACGTGCTCGGCCAATCGGAAGACAGCGCCGACTGTACGGTGCAAAGCCGAATACCGGTGCTGCTGAAGTTGCGCGATCGTCAGCAGCTGTCACCGCTGATGCGTAGCGGCGAGCTGATTGTCGAAGGCGATATACAGGTTGTCCAACAACTGGTGGGATTACTCGATCTGGCTGAATGGGATCCGGCGGAATGGCTGGCTCCTTACGTCGGCGATATCGCAGCGCAAGGTATCACCCAGGTGTTCGGCAAAGGCGCCGGCCTGCTTAGAGCGGGGGTGCAAAGCCAACTGCATTACGTGGCGGAAACGTTGACCGAAGAATGGCGCGTGGCGCCAGGTCCCCTGGAAGTCGTGTGGTTCAATGAAGAAGTGGATGCGGTGAGCCGCGATGTTGAATCCCTGTTAGTCCGCATGGACAAGTTGGAGGGTAAGCGATGACCCCTGGCGAACTACGCCGCCTGTATTTGATCGTGCGTGTTTTTCTCAGTTATGGCCTGGATGAACTGATTCCCAGGATACGGCTGACGCTGCCGTTGCGTATTGGTCGCCGTCTGCTGTTCTGGATGCCAAATCGTCACAAGGACAAACCGTTGGGCGAGCGTTTACGGCTGGCATTGCAAGAGCTGGGCCCGGTATGGATCAAGTTTGGCCAGATGATGTCGACGCGGCGTGATTTGTTCCCGCCGCAGATTGCCGATCAACTGACCCTGTTGCAGGATCGGGTAGCGCCGTTTGACGGCGCGTTGGCGCGCCAGCATATTGAACTGGCGATGGGGGGCCCACTGGAACAATGGTTTGACGATTTTGACCAGCAGGCGCTGGCCTCCGCCTCCATTGCCCAGGTGCATACCGCGCGCTTGAAAAGCAACGGTCAGGAAGTGGTGCTGAAGGTGATTCGTCCCGATATTGGGCCGATTATCAAGGCCGATGTACGCCTGATGTACCGTTTGGCCGGCTGGGTGCCGAAGCTGTTGCCGGACGGCCGCCGTCTGCGCCCGCGTGAAGTGGTGCGCGAATATGAAAAGACCCTGCTGGATGAGTTGAACCTGCTGCGTGAAGCGGCGAACGCCATCCAACTGCGCCGTAATTTTGAAGGCAGCCCGATGCTGTACGTGCCGGAAGTCTATTCGGACTACTGTCGCGAAAGTGTGCTGGTGATGGAACGCATCTATGGCATACCGGTTTCCGATATCCCTACGCTGGAAAAGCAGGGCACCAACATGAAGCTGCTGGCAGAACGTGGTGTCCAGGTATTCTTTACCCAGGTGTTCCGTGACAGCTTTTTCCACGCCGACATGCACCCAGGCAACATATTTGTCAGCTACGAACATCCGGAAGATCCATGCTATATCGGCATCGACTGCGGCATCGTCGGTTCCCTTAACAAAGACGACAAGCGCTATCTCGCTGAAAACTTTATTGCTTTCTTTAACCGGGATTATCGCAAGGTGGCGGAGTTGCACGTTGATTCCGGCTGGGTACCGCGTGATACCAACGTCGAGGACTTTGAGTTTGCCATTCGCACCGTATGCGAGCCCATTTTCGAAAAGCCGCTGGCGGAAATATCTTTCGGCAACGTATTACTGAACTTGTTTAATACCGCGCGCCGTTTCAATATGGAAGTCCAGCCGCAACTGGTGTTATTACAGAAGACCTTGTTGTATGTTGAAGGTCTGGGGCGGCAGCTCTACCCGCAACTGGATCTGTGGACCACGGCGAAGCCGTTCCTGGAAAGCTGGCTGCGCGATCAGGTCGGCATCCCCGCAGTGGTGCGCGCGCTGAAGGAAAAAGCTCCGTTCTGGGCGGAGAAACTTCCTGAATTACCTGAATTATTTTATGACAGTTTGCAACAGCACAAACTGTTGCAACAAAGCGTCGATAAGCTGACTCACCAAATGCAGGCGCAGCGCGTTCGCCAAGGCCAATCACGTTATTTGTTCGGCGTTGGCGCTACACTGTTAGTCAGTGGCACGATGCTACTGTTGGGGGGCACCGAGGTGCTCCCGGCCTGGATGATGGCCGGCGGAGTCGTCGCCTGGCTAGTGGGTTGGAAACGCGCGAGCTGAATATATTCCCCTTTGCCCACGTTCTCGGTGCCGCTGTATGACGAGAATGGCGCTGAGGGGCTCGTAACCTGGTTAAAAATTGCCGTATAATGCGGCAAATTGAAATAACCCCTGTAAAGATAGAGGTAATTGGAATGGGCGGTATTAGTATTTGGCAATTGTTGATCATCGCAGTGATCGTGGTGCTGCTGTTCGGTACCAATAAACTCCGTACTCTGGGGTCAGATCTCGGTGCATCAATCAAGGGCTTCAAAAAAGCGATTGGCGATGATAATACACCGCCAGCGAACACCACTGAAAAAAACAGTCACGATGCTGACTTTACGGCTAAGCCTATCACCGATAAGCAGCCGGAAGCGAAAACTGAAGAGTCGAAGAACAAAGAGCAGGTATAAACCGTGTTTGACATTGGGTTTAGTGAACTGCTGCTGGTATTGGTAATCGGTTTGGTGGTGCTTGGGCCGGAACGATTGCCAGTCGCGGTAAGAACGGTTGCGGGCTGGATCCGCGCGCTACGTTCGCTGGCCGCGTCGGTGCAAAACGAACTGTCTCAAGAGTTGAAGCTGCAAGAACTGCAGGACAGTTTGAAAAAGGCCGAGCAGGCCGGGTTGCAGAATCTGACGCCAGAGCTGAAGGCATCGATGGATGAACTGAAAGATGCGGCTGAATCGCTGAAACGCTCGTATACCGACCATGGCGATGACCCTGCTCCGACGATTCATAATCCGCTGGTAACCGAGCCGGAGGCGCTACATGACGGCGTCACCCCTGCTGAGGCGGCAAGTAGCGTGACGGCTCCGGCCGCCACGCCTAAAGCAGTGGAAAATGCGCCGCCGGTAGCGCCGCCTGAGTCGCTGCCGGCTGCCGAACACGCGACCAAGGCCAGCATCGAACCTGTTGTGGGTAAAACCCCTGCGTCTCACCAACCTAATGGCGATCGTTAAAACATGGCTGTTGAAGAAACCCAGCCGCTTATCAGTCATCTGATTGAACTGCGTAAGCGTCTGTTGAACTCGATTATCAGCGTACTGGTGATTTTTATCGCATTGGTGTTTTTTGCCAATGATATTTACCAGCTGGTTTCTGCACCGTTAATCAAGCAGTTGCCCGCAGGGGCCAGTATGATAGCCACCGACGTGGCCTCGCCTTTCTTTACGCCGATCAAACTGACGATGATTGTTTCGGTGTTCGTTTCTGCCCCGGTCATTCTGTATCAGGTTTGGGCATTTATCGCTCCGGCGCTGTATAAACACGAACGTCGCCTGATGATGCCGCTGCTGTTTTCCAGCAGCCTGCTGTTCTATCTGGGCATGGCATTTGCCTATTTCATCGTGTTCCCGCTGGCGTTTGGTTTTTTTGCCAAAACCGCGCCGGTTGGCGTACTGATTGCTACCGATATCAATAACTATCTTGATTTCGTCATGGCGCTGTTTATGGCCTTTGGCGTGGCGTTTGAAGTGCCGGTGGCAATCATTCTACTTTGCTGGAGCGGTGTCACCACGCCTGAAGATCTGCGCAAGAAGCGGCCTTACGTTCTGGTCGGGGCTTTTGTGGTAGGAATGCTGCTGACGCCGCCGGACGTATTTTCGCAAACTCTGTTGGCGATCCCGATGTACCTGTTGTTTGAAGTCGGGGTATTCTGCGCCAGGTTCTACGTTGGCAAGCGCCGGCCACAGCCGGAAGAAGAAGACGAGGGTGATGAGCACCCGGTGCCTTGATCTGTTTCTCTGAACCGCCCTGATTGGGCGGTTTTTGCTTTGGAAAAACCATGTTTGATATTGGCGTTAATCTGACCAGTTCTCAATTTGCCAAAGATGGCGCACAGGTAGTGGATCGCGCGCGTCAGGCTGGCGTAACCGGTATGCTGATAACCGGCACCTGCGTACAGGAAAGTCTGGCCGCCAGCGCGCTGGCGCAAGATTATCGCGATTATTGCTGGTCGACTGCCGGTGTGCATCCTCATCATGCCAGTGAATGGAATACGCAGACCGCCGAGCAGCTACGGGCGTTGGCCGGTAGGCCAGAGGTGGTGGCAATCGGTGAATGTGGATTGGATTTCAATCGAAACTTTTCTACGCCCGACCAACAGGAAGCGGCATTCAGCGCGCAGTTGGCGTTAGCTGCCGATTTGCAGATGCCGGTGTTTCTGCATTGCCGTGAAGCGCACTCGCGATTTGTTGCACTGCTGTCGCCATGGCTGGATAAATTGCCCGCTGCCGTAGTGCATTGTTTTACCGGTACGGCAGAAGAGTTAACGGACTGTTTGTCCCTTGGGTTGTCCGTCGGCATTACCGGCTGGGTATGCGACGAGCGGCGTGGATTGGCATTGCGCGCATTATTGCCGCAGATCCCGGCGGACCGTTTGCTGTTGGAAACCGATGCTCCCTATCTGCTGCCACGGGATTTACAGCCCAAACCGGCATCTCGCCGCAACGAACCGGGTTTTTTGCCCCACCTTGTCCGACAGGTCGCCGCCTGGCGGCAGGAAGATCCTCAGTGGCTGGGGCAGATAACCGATCAAAATGCGCGCCGCATCTTCCAATTGACCTGAGTAAGCCGCTATCGGGCACAAAACACGCCCGCTACGTTTACATTTTTTCGAACTGGCGATTATCCAGGCTTTGTGTGACCTGTTTATTGATCAGGTTAAGTAGCAGCATCGAGCGAGCTTCACCGTCGGGTTCGGTGTAAATCGCGTGCAGCCCTTCGAACACGCCGTCGGTAATCAGCACGGTATCGCCCGGCTGTGGCGTTTCCGGATCGACATAGCTGTCGCTGGTATGTGCCCGCAGTTCTTCTATTACCTTGAGTGGAATCATCGTCGGTAGTGAACCGAAACGCACAAAGTGGCTGACGCCGCGCGTGGCGCTGATGGTGGTGGTATGGATGCGCTCAGGGTCAAATTCCACAAACAGGTAATTGGGGAACAGGGGTTCGCTGACCGCGGTACGTTTGCCACGCACGATTTTTTCCAGCGTAATGATCGGACTCAGGCAGTTCACCGCCTGCCGTTCCAAATGTTCCTGCGCCCGCAACAGCTGGCCGCGTTTGCAATACAGTAGATACCAAGATTCCATAATTTCACATGCCTTTCAGTCAGCAGGTAAGCATAACAAAAGCTATTACGGATACCTAGTGAAGCGAATTCGCGCGCTATGTGCGTCTATCTGTTTGAATTGGCAGCTTTTGCGCCTTGTCACACTCTTTGCCAACCTGCTCGGGTATAACAGGGGGCTAAAAATTTGTTACCGTGACAGTATGGCAAGCTGGCGCTGTTGCCTATGTGACGCTATTCATCATTCTACGAACGAGGGAGAGAAATGGAGCTATTTCTGCTGAGTAACGGCAAACTTTCAGGTGAATCCGAACTGTTGGGGTATGCCAAGCCTCAGTTGCGGGCGATGATTGAGCGCCGTAACATCACTTCAGCGCTGTTGACTCCCTATGCGCTTATCCGCAGTGATTACGATCAAAGGGCCGAGGAATTGGCACAAACGCTGGGTATCGCGGTCAGCAGCATTCATCATGCGGCATCGCCGGCAGCGGCTATCGAGCAGGCTGAATGTATTCTGATCAGCGGCGGTAATACCTGGATGCTGAACCAGCAACTGCATGAGCAGGGGCTGATCGTGCCTATCCAGCGTGCGGTACGCGAGCGTAATGTGCCTTATGTCGGCTGGAGTGCCGGTTGTAACGTGGCGACGCCAAGTATTCGCACCACCAATGATATGCCGGTGCGCAACAGCGTGGTGTTGCCGGCGCTGGGGCTGTTTCCGCTGCAAATCAACCCGCACTATATTGACGCGCATATCAGCGGGCATATGGGGGAAACGCGTGATGAACGTTTGGCGGAGTTCTGTGCGGTGAATCCGAGTGAATCGGTGGTGGCGTTGCGTGAGGGCAGTCTGCTGCGAGTCAGCGGCAACGATCTGCATTATTTCAGCGCGCGCGAGCAGGGTTTCAAGATTTTCCGCCATGGGCAGGAGCCGCAGGAATATCACGATACGCTGGCATTGCGCCCGCTGGTGTCGTTTGATTGTCACTGACAGAGTGTCGAAGCATCGCCCTTTGTTTAACAAAATTGCAGCAACAACCGTGAAGAGGGCTTATAATGCCCTCCTCACTGGCCGTTATAATGATCAGCATGAAATACCGTGACTTACGCGATTTCCTCTCGTTGCTGGAAAAGAGAGGGGAACTAAAACGCATCAGCCAGCCGATCGATCCCTATCTGGAAATGACAGAAATTGCCGATCGCACGTTGCGTGCGGGCGGCCCGGCGCTGCTGTTCGAAAACCCGAAAGGTTACGACATGCCGGTGCTGTGCAATCTGTTCGGCACCGCCAATCGCGTGGCGATGGGCATGGGCCAGGAAGACGTCAGCGCGCTGCGTGACGTGGGCAAGTTGCTGGCTTTCCTGAAAGAGCCAGAGCCGCCGAAAGGCTTCCGCGATCTGTTCGACAAGATGCCGAAGTTTAAACAAGTACTGAATATGCCGACCAAGGTATTGGGTTCCGCACCCTGTCAGGAGCAGGTGTGGCAAGGGGATGACGTCGATCTCGGCCGCATTCCGGTGATGCACTGCTGGCCGGAAGACGCCGCGCCGCTGATCACCTGGGGCCTGACCGTTACCCGCGGGCCGCACAAGGAGCGTCAAAATCTTGGTATCTATCGTCAGCAGGTGCTGGGCAAGAACAAGGTCATCATGCGCTGGCTGTCGCATCGTGGCGGCGCGCTGGATTATCTGGAATGGTGTCAGGCGCATCCCGGTGAGCGTTTCCCGGTGGCGGTGGCGTTGGGAGCCGATCCGGCGACCATTCTTGGTGCGGTGACGCCGGTGCCGGACAACCTGTCCGAATACGCCTTCGCCGGGCTGTTGCGCGGTAACAAGACCGAAGTGGTCAAGTGCATCTCCAACGATCTCGAAGTCCCTGCCAGTGCGGAAATCGTCCTTGAAGGCTATATCGAGCCGGGCGAGATGGCACCTGAAGGCCCGTACGGTGACCATACCGGTTATTACAACGAGATCGACCATTTCCCAGTATTCACCGTCACCCATATCACCCAGCGTCGCGATGCCATTTATCATTCGACTTACACTGGCCGTCCACCGGACGAGCCGGCAGTAATGGGGGTGGCGCTGAACGAAGTGTTCGTGCCGATCCTGCAAAAGCAGTTCCCGGAAATCGTCGACTTCTATTTGCCGCCGGAGGGCTGTTCGTACCGCCTGGCCGTGGTGACCATCAAAAAACAGTATCCTGGTCACGCCAAGCGAGTGATGATGGGGGTCTGGTCGTTCCTGCGTCAGTTTATGTACACCAAGTTTGTCATTATCTGCGACGACGACGTCAACGCACGTGACTGGAATGATGTGATTTGGGCGATCACCACACGAATGGATCCGGCAAGGGATACCGTGATGGTGGAGAATACGCCAATCGATTATCTGGACTTCGCCTCGCCGGTTTCCGGGCTGGGATCGAAGATGGGGCTGGACGCCACCAATAAATGGCCGGGTGAAACCCAGCGCGAGTGGGGCCGTCCGATCCAGATGGATGAAAAGGTGCGCGCGCGCGTCGATGAAATCTGGGATGAGCTCGCAATTTTCAGTGACAGAGAACCGACATTATAATGTAGCCAACGTAATTGGAGTGGCATTGCGGCGGTAACGCAACGCATTCCTGACCGCTTACTCGCGTAAGAGGCTGGGGTGTGTGGGGAAGCCAACGAAGATGCGGCTGCAACTATGGTGGGTATGTCAGGCTTTGTTCTCAGTTTTGCATAGATGACCCGACAGAGGGAACGCATGACAATATTGAGCTGTACAGTGACCTCGGTAGAGGCCATTACCGATACCGTTTATCGGGTACGTCTGGTGCCGGAAGCGCCGGTTTCATTCAAGGCAGGACAATATCTGATGGTGGTGATGGACGAGCGCGACAAGCGTCCGTTTTCGCTGGCCTCAACCCCGAAGCAGCAGGATTATATCGAGCTGCACATCGGCGCATCAGAACTGAATCTGTATGCCATGGCGGTGATGGATCGTATCTTGAAAGAGCAGGCGATTAACGTGGATATGCCGCACGGCGATGCCTGGCTGCGTGAAGACGGCAGTCGTCCGCTGGTGTTGATTGCCGGCGGCACCGGTTTTTCCTACGCGCGTTCGATCTTGCTGACCGCGTTGGAACAGCAGCCTAATCGCGAGGTTTCCATCTATTGGGGCGGGCGCGAACTGAAGCATCTGTACGATCTGAGCGAACTGGAAGCGCTGTCGCTGCAACACCCCAACCTGAACGTGATCCCGGTGGTCGAACAGCCTGAAGCCGAGTGGCGTGGCCGTAGCGGTACCGTGTTGAGCGCAGTATTGCAGGATTTCGGTTCGCTGGCAGGGCATGATATTTATATTGCCGGTCGGTTTGAAATGGCGAAGATTGCACGTGAACGTTTCTGTGCTGAACGCGGTGCACAAGAAGCGCGCATGTTCGGCGATGCCTTTTCGTTTATTTGATCGACATGTGATGTATCAGTAGGGTGGCCCGGCGCTGCCCTATTTTTTTGCCTGTACCAAACGGCAGGCATAAAAAACCCGCCCCTGACAGGCGGGAAGTACGGCAACAAAACGTGCGCGACGACCCGGCATTGGCTGCCGGAATCGCCGAAGATAGACACAGCTATACGCGTTCAAATACCGTGGCGATCCCCTGACCCAGGCCGATGCACATGGTCGCCAGACCAAACTGCACGTCCCGGCGCTCCATCAGGTTCAGCAAGGTGGTAGAAATACGCGATCCGGAGCAGCCCAATGGGTGCCCAAGGGCGATGGCGCCGCCGTTCAGGTTGACCTTGTCGTCGAGGCTGTCGAGCAACCCCAGATCCTTGATGCAGGGCAATGACTGAGCGGCAAAGGCTTCGTTCAGTTCGAACAGGCCAATGTCCTGTATGCTCAGACCGGCGCGCTTTAGCGCCAGTTGGCTGGCGGGTACCGGGCCATAACCCATGATGGAAGGATCGCAGCCGACCACCGCCATCGAGCGGATGCGTGCCCGCGCTTTCAGGCCGAGCGCGTTGGCACGTGACTCACTCATAAGCAGCATGGCGGATGCACCATCGGACAGGGCTGACGACGTACCGGCAGTAACCGTTCCGTTGACCGGATCAAAGGCCGGACGCAGTGCGGCCAGACTTTCGACGGTCGTTTCTGGGCGGATTACTTCGTCATAGTCGTAGCGGGTCAGCACCCCGTCGGCATCGTGGCCGGTGGTGGCAATGATTTCCGCTTTAAAGTGGCCAGACTGGGTTGCCGCATAGGCGCGCTGATGCGAGCGGGCAGCAAACTCATCCTGCATTTGACGGCTGATATTATGCATCTTGGCCAGCATTTCGGCGGTCAGCCCCATCATGCCGGCGGCTTTCGCTACCGATCGGCTCAGTCCGGGGTGAAAATCCACGCCGTGGTTCATCGGCACGTGACCCATGTGTTCCACGCCGCCAATCAGACTGACATGCGCGTCGCCCACCATAATGGCGCGTGCGGCGTCATGCAGCGCCTGCATGGAGGAGCCGCACAGGCGGTTGACCGTCACCGCCGGCACGGTATGTGGGATCTCCGCCAGTAATGCGGCGTTACGGGCGATGTTAAAACCCTGTTCCAGGGTTTGCTGTACGCAACCCCAATAAATGTCATCAATGGCCGTGGCGTCCAGCGCCGGGTTGCGGCTCAGTACGGCGCGCATCAGGTGGGCCGACAGATCTTCGGCGCGAACCTGCCGGAAAGCCCCCCCTTTGGAACGGCCCATCGGCGTGCGAACGGCATCAACAATCACTACATTTTCCATCTTTACGACCTCATGCCGGTTGGCCAGTGGCGACATCGGTGAGTGGTTCTGCCACCGGGTAGTAGCTTTCATTACGTTCGGCTTTGGCGCGCAAGCCGGCCGGAACTTCATACAGTGCGCCCAGATGCGCGTAACGCTGTGCCATGTCCAGGTAATTGGCGCTGCCCAGGGTATCCAGGTAGCGGAAAACGCCGCCGTGGAACGGCGGGAAGCCGATGCCGTATACCAGCGCCATATCCGCTTCGGCCGGGCTGGCGATAATGCCTTCCTCAAGGCAGCGCACTACTTCGTTGATCATCGGGATCATCATGCGGGCAATGATTTCTTCGCCACTGATGTTCTGGCGTGGTTGGCTGACGTCAGCCAGCAGTGCATCCGTTTGCTCGTCGTTGTCTTTGCGTGGCTTGCCTTTGCTGTCCTGACTGTAGCGGTAGAAACCCAACTGGTTTTTCTGGCCGAAACGCTGGTTGTCGAACATGACGTCCACCGCGTCGCGGTAGTTTTTTGCCATACGTTCCGGGAACCCGGCGGCCATCACCGCCTGGGCGTGGTGCGCGGTATCAATGCCCACCACGTCAAGCAGATACGCCGGGCCCATTGGCCAACCGAACTGTTTCTCCATTACTTTATCAACCGTGCGGAAGTCCGCGCCGTCACGCAGCAGCAGGCTGAAGCCGGCAAAGTAGGGGAACAGCACACGGTTAACAAAGAACCCTGGACAATCGTTGACGACAATCGGCGTTTTTCCCATGCGTGAAGCGTAAGACACCACCGCAGCGATGGTGCTGTCGCTAGTGTGCTCGCCGCGAATGATTTCGACCAATGGCATGCGATGCACCGGATTAAAGAAGTGCATGCCGCAGAAGTTCTGCGGTCGCTTGAGCGATTTGGCCAATTCGTTAATCGGAATGGTCGAGGTATTGGAGGCCAGCACGGTCTGTTCACCAATCAGGGCTTCTACTTCTGACAGTACGGCAGCCTTGACCTTCGGGTTTTCTACCACGGCTTCGACAATCACCTGCGCCCGCTCGATCCCGGCGTAGTCCAGCGTCGGCTGAATGGTGGCCAGTACGCCGGCCATCTTCATGCCGTCCAGCTTGCCGCGCTCCAACTGTTTGTTCAGCAGTTTGGCCGCTTCGCTCATGCCGAGCGCCAATGATTTCTCATTAATGTCCTTCATGATCACTGGCACGCCTTTCAGCGCGGACTGGTAGGCAATGCCGCCGCCCATGATACCGGCACCCAGTACTGCCGCCTGCTTTGGCGCTTCCTGCTTATTGGCCAGTTTTTTCGCCTGGCTTTTAACGAACTGATCGTTCAGGAAGATGCCGACCAGTGCACGTGCCTCGTTGGAGCGCGCCAATGGCACAAAACTGGCAGTTTCCAGTTTCAACGCGTCGTTGCGCCCCATCCTGGCCGCTGCTTCAATGGTTTTTACCGCGGTCATTGGCGCAGGATAATGTTTGCCGGCAGTTTGCAGCACCATGCCCTTGGCCGTGGTGAAACTCATCGCGGCTTCTATTGGGCTTAATTTCAACGGCTCAAGTTTAGGTCGGCGGTAGGCACGCCAGTCGAGCTGACCTTCTATCGCCTGTTGCAGCATTTTCAGCGCCGCGTCCGCCAGTTTTTCAGGCGCGACGACGGCATCCACCAGGCCGACTTTCAGCGCGTCTTTGGCGCTGATGTCTTTACCGGCGGCAATAATTTCCAGCGCACTGTCATTACCCAGCAGTCGTGGCAGACGCACGGAGCCGCCGAAGCCCGGCATGATGCCCAGCCGGGTTTCCGGCAGGCCGATACGTGCATCCGGCGACGCCACGCGGAAATCCGTTGCCAACACGCATTCGCAGCCGCCGCCCAGCGCATAGCCATTGATGGCCGAAATGGTCGGTACCGGCAGATCTTCCAGACGGTTAAAGATGGCATTGGCAAAATTCAGCCATTGTTCGAGCTTTTCTGCCGGTGCGGCAAACAGTGACAGAAATTCGGTGATGTCGGCACCGACAATAAATGCGGCTTTATTGGAGCGCAGCAGCAGACCCTTCAGCGCAGTTTGCTTTTCCAGCACTGCGAGCGCTTCGCCCAGCGCCGCCACGGTGCGGGTGTCCAGTTTGTTGACTGAACCGGGGGCATCGAACACCAGCTCGGCGATGCCGTTATCGAGCCAGTGCAGTTGTAAGGTTTCGCCTTGGTAGAGCATGTCTATCTCCTGAATCAGCGCATGTGATCTGGTATGACCAGATGAGGCTGAGTGTGGTTTTTATGTTAACAATATGCAAATGGAACATTGCGTTTTTGCAGCGCCGATCACAGCGAGATAATTTAATATTTTGATTTTTATGATTATTATTTTTATATGTTTGGCCACGCTACCCGCAGGTTTCATCACGGCTGGGCTCGTTTGCGAGGCGTTTCGCCTGCCTGGCGAGGGAGGGTTGGAGCGCAGAATCAGTGTGTTAAGATGGCGCATTCCGATCTCGAGGACATAAGGGTACTGTGATGGAAACGCTGGCTTCTTTGTATAATGACCACCTGGCTGAACTGCAACGACGTGCGCAGGAACTGTTAGCGCGTAATAATCTGGATGCGTTGCTGATTCATTCCGGTGAACTGCAACGGGTATTTCAGGATGACCACCATTACCCATTTAAAGTTAATGCGCACTTCAAGGCCTGGGTACCGGTAACCACGGTGCCGAACTGCTGGCTGTGGGTCGATGGCGTTAACAAACCGAAGCTGTGGTTCTATTCTCCAGTAGATTACTGGCATAGCGTCGAAGCGCTGCCAGACAGCTTCTGGACCAAGGCGATCGAACTGATGCCGTTGGCCAATGCCAGTGATATTGCCCAGCAGTTGCCACCGCAGCGTGAGCGAGTGGGGTACATTGGTTATGCTCAGCAACGCGCGCGTGATTTGGGCATCAGCGCAGAGAACATTAATCCGCAGGCGGTGCTGAATTACCTCGATTTTCACCGTTCGATCAAAACCGGTTACGAACAGGCATGCATGCGCGAAGCGCAGAAGACCGCGGTAATGGGTCATCGTGCGGCGCATGAAGCCTTCCTCTCCGGCATGAGCGAGTTCGACATCAATCTGGCCTATCTGACCGCCACGGGGCATCGCGATACCGATGTGCCTTACGACAACATTGTGGCGCTCAATGAACATGCTTCCGTACTGCACTATACCAAGCTGGATCACCAGCCACCGGCCGAGGTGCGCAGCTTCTTGATCGACGCCGGTGCCGAATACAACGGTTATGCGGCCGATTTGACACGTACCTATGCGGCGCAGAGCGGCAGTGATTTTGCCCAGTTGGTGAAAGATCTCAACGACGAGCAACTGGCGTTGATTGAAACCATCAAACCCGGCGTGCGTTACACGGATTATCATGTGCAGATGCATCAGCGTATTGCCAAGCTGTTGAAGAAACACCAACTGGTGAATGACATCAGTGAAGAAGCCATGGTGGAGCATGGCATTACCTGCCCGTTCCTGCCACATGGCCTGGGTCACCCGCTGGGTTTGCAGGTGCATGATGCCGCAGGTTTTATGCAGGATGAAAACGGCACGCATCTGGCTGCGCCGAGCAAGTATCCCTTCCTGCGTTGTACGCGTGTACTGCAACCGGGCATGGTGTTGACCATCGAACCGGGGTTGTACTTTATTGAATCGCTGCTGGCGCCATGGCGCGATGGTGAGTTCGGCAAGCACTTTGCCTGGGAACGCATCGAAGCGCTGAAGCCTTACGGTGGCATTCGTATTGAAGACAACATCATCATTCACGAAAAACGCGTAGAAAACATGACGCGCGATCTTAATCTGGCCTGATGCACGCTTACCCGATTCCTGCGGCCGTCATCAGCGTGAATGAAGAGATAAAAAAAAGCCGTTTTATTACTTTTTTGGCGCCGACCTGTGGAATAGATGCCGCCAAGGCATTTATTCTACAAGTCAAGGAAGAGCATCCGGCGGCCCGGCATCATTGCTGGGCCTTTGTTGCTGGCGCGCCGAGCGATTCGCAGCAATTGGGTTTTTCCGATGATGGAGAACCGTCTGGTACGGCGGGCAAACCCATTCTGGCCCAATTGATGGGTAGCGGCATTGGCGAAGTCACCGCGGTAGTGGTGCGCTATTACGGTGGTATCAAACTTGGCACCGGTGGTTTGGTTAAAGCCTATGGCAATGGCGTACAGCAGGCGTTGAAGCAACTGACGCTGATCAGCAAAGTACCGCAGTTGGAATATACTTTGCTGTGTGACTATGCGCAGTTGGCGCTGGTCGAAAATTTGTTGCAGCAAATGGAAGGGCAGATTTTGCACGGGGAGTATGGTGTGAAGGTGTTGTTGCACCTGGCGCTGCCGGCAACGGGGGTCGAGGCATTCGGCAATAAATTACGTGATCTGAGTCGCGGTAATTTGCAATTAGCCCCTATTTCGCAATAATCCCCCCCAACTGAATTGCTAAGGATCGTGCTGAAATGCATTTTCGCGCCATAACCCGTATCGTTGGTTTGTTGGTCATCTTATTCTCCGGGACGATGTTTATCCCTGGCTTGGTGGCGTTGATTTACCGTGACGGGGCCGGCCGGGCGTTTACACAGACCTTCTTTGTGGCGGTGACCATCGGGCTGATGCTGTGGTGGCCGAACCGGAAACAGAAAAACGAATTGAAACCCCGCGAGGGTTTTTTAATTGTCGTCCTGTTCTGGACGGTGCTGGGTAGCGTAGGGGCATTGCCTTTCCTGTTTTCCGAGCGGCCCAACCTTTCCCTTACCGATGCCTTCTTCGAGTCGTTCTCCGGCTTGACTACCACCGGCGCGACGACTCTGGTCGGCCTGGATTCATTGCCCAAGGCGATTTTATTCTATCGCCAGATGCTGCAGTGGATGGGCGGCATGGGGATCATCGTGCTGGCCGTGGCCATTTTGCCGATTCTCGGCGTCGGTGGCATGCAGCTTTACCGGGCCGAAATGCCTGGCCCGTTGAAAGACAACAAGATGCGGCCACGTATTGCCGAAACGGCGAAGACCTTGTGGCTGATTTACGTACTGTTGACCATCGCTTGCGCCTTGGCATTGTGGGGCGCCGGCATGTCGGTATTCGACGCCATTGGCCACAGTTTTTCAACCATCGCCATTGGCGGGTTTTCCACTCACGACGCCAGCATCGGTTATTACGCCAGTCCTACCATCAATACCATCATTGCGGTGTTCCTGCTGATATCAGGGTGTAACTACGGTTTGCACTTTGCATTGTTGAGCGGCCGAAACCTGAAGGTCTACTGGCGCGATCCGGAGTTTCGCATGTTCATCTTCGTGCAGCTTACGCTGGTGGTGGTCTGCACGGTGATACTTTGGTGGCATGGCGTTTATCAGTCTGGTCTGGAAACCATCAATCAGGCTTTCTTTCAGGTGGTATCAATGGCGACTACGGCCGGCTTTACGACCGACAGTATCGCCAAGTGGCCGCTGTTCTTGCCGATGTTGTTGCTGTGTTCAGCCTTCATCGGCGGCTGTGCCGGTTCGACCGGCGGCGGCCTGAAAGTGATCCGCATTTTGCTGCTGTATCTGCAAGGGTCGCGTGAACTGAAAAGATTGGTGCACCCCAATGCTGTCTATACCATCAAACTCGGTAACCGCGCGCTGCCGGAGCGTATCCTGGAGGCGGTATGGGGCTTCTTCTCTGCTTATGCTCTGGTGTTTATCATCAGTATGCTGGCGATCATCGCCACCGGTGTCGATGACTTCTCGGCGTTCGCCGCAGTGACTGCAACATTGAACAACCTGGGGCCGGGGCTGGGGGTGGTCGCGGACAACTTCACCACCATGCCACCGCCGGCAAAATGGATACTTGTATTGACCATGTTATTCGGCCGACTGGAAGTATTCACTCTGCTCGTTCTTTTCACGCCGACGTTCTGGCGTGAATGATCCTATAAGGAGTAACGCCATGAAGGCATTGATTCTGTATTCGAGCCGTGATGGGCAAACACGCGCTATTGCTTCTTATATAGCAAGCCAGCTGCAGGATACGCTGAGCTGTGACGTGATTGATTTGCTGCAGGCAGAGAATGTCGATCTTGAGCAGTATCAACGCGTCATGATCGGTGCATCTATTCGTTACGGTCATTTCCATCCGGCGTTGGATAAATTCGTCAAAGTTCATGCCGCGCGTTTGAATCAGATGCCGAGCGCTTTTTTCTCGGTGAACCTGACGGCGCGGAAACCGGAAAAGCGTTCGCCGCAGACTAACGGCTATACGCGCAAGTTCCTGCTTGCTTCGCCGTGGCGACCTACGCAGTGTGCGGTATTCGCCGGCGCATTGCGTTATCCGCGCTACCGCTGGTTCGATCGCATCATGATTCAATTTATTATGCGCATGACCGGCGGGGAAACGGATAGCAGTAAAGAAGTGGAATACACAAATTGGCAGGAAGTAGACCGCTTTGCCCAGGAATTCCGCCAGTTGCCGTACGAAAAGTAACGAAAACGCTGTCTTGTGCAGCGTTTTGTCGAAAAAAGCCGCGCTTGAAAAGTTTTTTGAAATTAGGGGTTGCGGCCTTCTGAGAACTCCCTATAATGCGCCTCCACTGACCGGGAACAACGACTGCTTAAACGCGAGACGAACCACCCAGTCAGTGAGACGAAAGCGAAATAAACGCTTGACTCTCAGGGCGAAAAGCGTAGTATACGCAGCCCGCGCCGATGAGTTTTAACGCCGGCGATGCTCTTTAACAATTTATCAGA